>Ga0326597_10002054_pt1 | contig 30807 bp, 22 predicted proteins | sample RVTome_12_FD_203789 | JGI IMG/M metagenome (GOLD analysis project Ga0326597, IMG submission 203789) | Soil microbial communities from uranium-contaminated site in the Upper Colorado River Basin, Wyoming, United States - RVT100D185 | ecosystem: Environmental > Terrestrial > Soil > Contaminated >...
CACCGGCTCCGTGGGGGCGTTCCACACGAAGCAGATGCTGGAGTACGGCACGAAGATCGTCGGCGGCGTGACCCCCGGCAAGGCGGGCTCCAGGATCGAAGGCGTTCCCGTGTTCAATTCCGTGTACGACGCGGTCAAGGCCACCGGGGCCAACGCGTCCGTCGTCTACGTCCCGCCCGGGTTCGCGGCCGACGCGATCTGCGAGGCGTTCGACGCGGGGCTCGACATCGTCATCTGCATCACCGAGGGGATTCCCATCCTCGACATGGTGAAGGCGAAGCGGTTCATGGGCGGGAAAAAGACCCGGCTGGTGGGGCCGAACTGTCCGGGCGTCATCACTCCGGGGGAGTGCAAGATCGGGATCATGCCCGGCTACATCCACAAGCCGGGAACGATCGGCATCGTCTCCAAGTCGGGGACGCTGACCTACGAGGCGGTCCACCAGGTGACCACCATCGGCATGGGGCAGTCCACCTGCATCGGCATCGGGGGCGACCCGATCAACGGGACGAACTTCATCGACGTCCTTTCCGCGTTCCAGGCCGATCCGAAGACCGAGGCGGTCATCATGATCGGCGAGATCGGCGGCACGGCGGAGGAAGAGGCGGCCGCCTACGTGAAAGCGAAGATGACCAAGCCGGTGGTGGGGTTCGTGGCGGGGCAGACCGCCCCCAAGGGGAAGCGGATGGGCCACGCCGGCGCCATCATCTCCGGCGGCAAGGGGACGGCGGCGGAGAAGATCGAGGCGTTCAGGGCGGCGGGGATCTCCGTGTCCGAGACACCCTCCGACATGGGGAGGACGCTCGCCCGCCGTCTCGGGATGAACGTCAAATAAAGAAAGGGACCGGAACCGATGGCGAAGGAACAGGCGGCGGAGAAGATCGAGGCGACCGAGAGCTCGAAGGTCAAGATCAGCATCATCCCGCGCTTCTGCAAGGGGTGCGAGATCTGCGTGAAGCTGTGCCCGACGCAGGTGCTCGGGATGGACGTGTTCAAGGTGAGGGTGGTGGACATCGACAAGTGCACGATCTGCATGGCGTGCGAGCTGCGGTGTCCCGACTTCGCGATCTTCGTCGAGAAGAAATAGCGTTCCGCGCGAGCGGAAACCACAAAGGAGAGACACGGTGGGCAAGATCAAACTGCTCCAGGGGAACGAGGCGTGCGCGGAAGGCGCCGTCTACGCGGGGTGCACCTTCTTCGGCGGCTACCCGATCACCCCGTCGACCGAGGTGGCCGAGTTCATGGCGAGGCGCCTCCCGCAGATCGGCGGGGCCTTCCTGCAGATGGAAGACGAGATCGCGGCGATGGCGGCGGTGATCGGCGGTTCGCTCGCGGGCAGCAAGGCCCTCACCGCCACCTCCGGTCCCGGCTTCTCGCTCAAGCAGGAGAACATGGGGTTCGCCATGCTGACCGAGGTTCCGTGCGTCATCGTCAACGTGATGCGCGGCGGGCCGTCGACCGGTGTTCCGACCGGCCCCGGCCAGAGCGACATCATGCAGTGCAAGTGGGGGACGCACGGCGATCACCCGGTCATCTGCCTCACTCCGGCCTACGTCCCGGAGATCTTCTCCGAGACGGTCCGGGCGTTCAACCTCTCGGAGAAGTACCGGACCCCCGTGATCATCGCTTTCGACGAGATCGTCGGGCACATGCGGGAGCGGATCGAGATCCCCGATCCCGGGGAGCTGCCGATCATCAACCGCACCAAGCCGACCTGTCCGCCCTCCGAGTACCTGCCGTACGACGACAGCAAGGGCGACGTCCCCCCGATGGCGAACTTCTTCGAGGGGTACCGGTATCACGTGACGGGGCTGAACCACGGGACCGACGGGTTCCCGGTGAACGCCTCCCCGAGGATCCACACCGACGAACTGCGGCTGATCCGGAAGGTCGAGGGGAACAAGGCGGACATCGTCAAATACGTGGAAACCCGGCTGGACGACGCCGAAGTGGCGATCTTCGCCTACGGCGTCTCCGGCCGGTCCGCGAAAACGGCGGTCGAGGCGGCCCGCAAGGAAGGGATCAAGGCGGGGCTGTTCCGCCCGCTGACCATCTGGCCGTTCCCCGAGGAGCAGGTCGCGGCGATCGCGTCCCGCGTCAAGGCGATCGTCGTTCCGGAGCTCTCCCTGGGACAGATCATCTTCGAGGTGGACCGGTGCGCGAGGGGCCGTTGCAAGGTGGAGGGGATCTACCGCGTGGACGGCGATCCGATCAACCCGGCGCAGATTCTCGCCAAGGTAAAGGAGGTCATGTAGATGGCGTTCAATTACGACCAGTACATCCGCGGCGGGAAGCTGCCCCACATCTGGTGCCCGGGGTGCACGTACGGCATCGTCTTCAAGTCGCTCCTGCGGGTCGTCGACACCTTGAAGCTCAACCGGGACGACATCGCCCTCGTGTCCGGGATCGGGTGCGCCTCGCGCCTCCCCGGCTACGTCGACTTCAACACCCTTCACACCACCCACGGAAGGGCGCTCGGCTTCGCCACCGGGATCAAGATGGCAAAGCCCGACAAGCACGTCCTCGTGGTCAGCGGCGACGGCGACGCGACGGCGATCGGCGGGAACCACTTCATCCACGCCTGCCGCCGGAACATCGACATCACCGTCCTCGTCTTCAACAACTTCATTTACGGGATGACGGGGGGCCAGTATTCCCCGACGACCCCGTCCGGCCACCTGGCCACCACGATGCCGTACGGAAACATCGACCCGTCGTTCAACATCCCCGAGCTGGCGAAGGGGGCGGGGGCGAGCTTCGTCGCCCGTGGCACCGCCTATCACGCGGCCGGGCTGGACAAGCTGGTCATCGAGGCGATACAGCACAAGGGCCTCTCCGTCGTCGAGATCATCAACGCCTGCCCCACCACGCACGGGCGCCGGAACAAGTTCAAGAGCCCGACGGACATGCTCCTGTGGATGAAGGACACCTTCATTCCGGCCGTCGCGTTCGACAAGCTGCCGCCGGAGAAGACGGCCGGGAAGCTCCCCATGGGCGTTCTCTACAAGAAGGAGGGGCTCCCCGAGTACTGCGAGACCTACTACGGGCTGGTCGAGCGGCTGAAGAAGCAGAGAGAGGGGAGGGCGTAAGCGGATGAGCGGACGATACGAGATCCGGTTTTCCGGCTCCGGCGGGCAGGGGTTGATCCTGGCCGGGGTCATTTTCGCGGAGGCGGCGACCATCTTCGACAAGAAGACGGCCGTCCAGAGCCAGTCGTACGGTCCCGAGGCCCGCGGCGGGGCGTCCAAGTCGGAGGTCATCATCTCCGATACCGCGATCGACTTCCCGAAGGCGACCGAGATCGACCTGATGCTCGCCCTCACTCCCGAGGCGTGCCTGAAGTATTACAAGGACATCAAGCCGAACGGCACCCTGCTGGTCGACGACGACTTCGTGAAGGAGACCCCCAAGGGGACGTTCAAGGTGGTCCGGCTTCCCATCATCCGCACCGCGTCCGAGGAGATCGGGAAGGCGTTCGTCGCCAACATCGTCGCCCTGGGCGCCATCGCCGCCATGACGGGGCAGGTGAGCATCGAATCGGTCGAGAAGGCGGTCCTCTCCCGCGTCCCGAAGGGGACGGAAGAGCTGAACAAGAGGGCGCTGAAGGCCGGATACGCGCTTGCCATGGCGCGGACGAACGGATGAATTCCGCGACGAAGCGGCAGCGCACCCTTTCGATCGTGAAGCCCGACGGGGTCCGCAAGGGGGTCATCGGCGAGGTGGTCCGCCGCTTCGAGGCGTCGGGGATCCGCGTCGTGGCGATGCGGATGCTCCACCTCACGAAACCGGAGGCGGAGGGATTCTACGCCGTCCATCGGGAGCGTCCCTTCTTCGGATCGCTCACCGGTTTCATGTCGTCGGGCCCGATCGTCGCAATGGTGCTGGAAGGGGAGAACGTCATCGCGCGCAACCGGGCCCTGATGGGGGCCACCGACCCGAAGAAGGCCGACCGGGGAACGATCCGGGCCGACCTGGCCGACAACGTGGAGCAGAACATCGTTCACGGCTCCGACGCTCCCGAGACTGCCGCGATAGAAATAGAATATTTTTTCAGCGCGTTGGATATAGTTCGTTAAACCATCACAGGAAAAAGGAATCCGGCCCGGCGCCCAGGACGAACGGAGGGGACATGACCACTGGAAATGCGAAGATCATCTGGACGAAAATCGACGAGGCACCCGCGTTGGCGACCTACTCCTTCCTTCCCATCGTCCAGGCGTTCACGAAGGGAACCGGCGTCTCCGTGGAAACGTGCGATATCTCCCTTGCCGGCAGGATCATCGCGAATTTTCCCGAATACCTGACCGAGAGCCAGAGAATCCCGGATAACCTGGCGCATCTTGGCGCGCTCGCGCTGAAACCCGAGGCCAATATCATCAAGCTTCCCAACGTCAGCGCGTCCATTCCGCAGTTGATGGCGGCGATCAAGGAGCTGCGGGCGCACGGCTACAACCTCCCGGACTACCCCGAGGATCCGAAGACCGACGCGGAGAGGGAGCTCCAGGCGAAATACGCGAAGGTCCTCGGAAGCGCCGTGAACCCGGTGCTGCGGCAGGGGAACTCGGATCGCCGGGCGCCCGCGTCGGTGAAGCTGTTCTCGAAGAAGCATCCGCACAAGATGGGGGCGTGGGCCCCCGATTCGAAAACCCACGTGGCCCATATGACCTCCGGGGATTTCTACGGCAGCGAGAAGTCCGTGACCGTGAAAAAACCCACGAATCTCCGGATCGAGTTCGTCGGCGATGACGGGAAGGCGACCGTCCTGAAGAAGCAGCTGGATCTGCTGGAAGGGGAAGTGATCGACGCCACGGTGATGAATGTCCGCGCCTTGCGGAAATTCTACGAAGAGCAGATCGAGGACGCGAAGAAGAGCGGCGTCCTGCTGTCGCTGCACCTCAAGGCCACCATGATGAAGATCTCCGACCCGATCATGTTCGGGCACGCCGTTTCGGTCTATTACAAGGATGTGTTCGAGAAGCACGGGGCGGTGCTGAAAGAGCTGGGCGTGAATCCGAACAACGGCCTCGGCGATCTGCTGGCGAAAATAAAAACGTTGCCCGAGGCGAAACGGGCGGAAATCGAGGCGGACATCCAGGCCGTGTACCGGAAGCGGCCGGCGCTCGCGATGGTCGACTCCGACAGGGGGATCACGAACCTGCACGTTCCCAGCGACATCATCGTCGACGCGTCGATGCCGGTGGTCGTTCGCGACTCGGGGACAATGTATGGTCCGGACGGAAAGCCGCGCGATACGAAGGCGATGATTCCCGACCGGTGCTACGCGACGACGTATCGGACGATCATCGAGGATTGCAAGGAGCACGGGGCGTTCGATCCCGCGACCATCGGGTCCGTTCCGAACGTCGGCCTCATGGCCCAGAAGGCGGAGGAGTACGGTTCCCACGACAAGACGTTCCAGGCCCCGGGGAATGGAACGATCCGCGCCGTCGACGCTTCCGGGGCGACCCTGCTGGAGCAGAAGGTGGAGGAAGGGGATATCTTCCGGATGTGCCAGACGAAAGACGCCCCGATCCGGGACTGGGTCAAGCTCGCCGTCAAGAGGGCGAGGGCGACCGGGGCGGTCGCCGTGTTCTGGCTGGACAGGAACAGGGCGCACGACGCGCAGATCATCGAGAAGGTCGAAAAATATCTGAAGGACCACGACACGAAGGGTATGGAGATCCACATCATGGATCCGGTCGCGGCGATGAAATTCACGCTGAAAAGGTTCAGGGCGGGGAACGACACGATCTCCGTCACCGGGAACGCCTTGCGGGATTATCTGACCGACCTGTTCCCGATCATCGAGGTGGGCACCAGCGCGAAAATGCTGTCGATCGTACCCCTCTTGGGAGGTGGCGGACTGTTCGAGACGGGAGCCGGCGGCTCGGCGCCCAAGCATGTCCAGCAGTTCGTGAAGGAAGGGTACCTGCGGTGGGATTCCCTCGGCGAATTCTCGGCGCTTGGCGCCTCCCTGGAGCACCTGGGGAACGCGTTCGGGAACGAAAAGGCCCTCGTCCTGGCGGAGACGCTGGACCAGGCGATCGCAAAGTTCCTGGACAACAACAAGTCGCCCGCCCGGAAGGTGGGCCAGATCGACAACCGGGGCAGCCATTATTACCTCGCGATGTATTGGGCGCAGGCGTTGGCGGGGCAGACGAAGGACAAGGAGCTGAAGGCGCGTTTCGCGAGCGTGGCGAAGCAGCTGGAAGAGAACGAGGCGAAGATCAACCAGGAGCTGCTCGGGGCCCAGGCGAAGCCGATGGATATCGGCGGCTACTACGATTCCGACCCGGTCAAGACGTCGAAGGCGATGCGCCCCAGCGCGACCTTCCCCGCTTTGTTGGACGCCTTCGCTTCTGGGACCATCCCGCAGTTTGTTGCTTGCCGCCGGGGCGGCCCCACTGGGTGGGGCCGCCCGGCCGTTCCCTTTGTGGCTGGTGGCGGTGGTAGAGTAAAACGATGGCGAGCGTGGGCACTGAGAGGACGGATCTGAAGGGGATGACGCTCCTCGAGCTGGAGGGGTTCCTCGCCCGGTGGGGGAAGGAGCGGTACCGCGCCCGGCAGCTCTTCCGCTGGATCTACCAGAAACACGTCGACGACTTCGCGGCGATGACGGACCTGTCGAAGGAGCTCCGGGGGATCCTCGCGGCGTCGTGCCGCGTTTCCGGTTTTCCGGCGGAGCGCGTCGAGATCTCCTCCGACGGGACGGAGAAGTACCTCTTCCGGCTCGAGGACGGCGAGGCGGTCGAAAGCGTCCTGATCCCGGACGAGGGGCGGCGAACCCTGTGCATCTCCTCCCAGGTGGGGTGTCCGCTCCTTTGCGGTTTCTGCGCCACGGGCGCGGCCGGCTTCCGAAGGAACATGACCTCCGCCGAGATCGTCCAGCAGGCCTGTTTCGCGGCGAAACGCCTCGCGGAGCGGGGGGAGCGCCTGTCGAACGTCGTCTTCATGGGGATGGGGGAGCCGCTGCTGAACGTTCCGGAAGTGTCGCGGACGATCGGGATCCTCCTGTCGCAGTTCGCGTTCGGGATCTCGGGCAAGCGGGTCACCGTCTCCACGGCGGGGATCGTTCCCGGGATGCTGTCGCTCGCGGCGGAGCACCCCGTCAGCTTCGCCGTCTCGATCAACGCCGCCCGTGACGATCTCCGGTCCCTCCTGATGCCGGTCAACCGGAACTATCCGCTGAAGGAGGTTGTCGCCGCGATGCGGCGGATCCCGCTGCAAAGCGGACGGAAGGTGACCGCGGAGTACGTCCTGCTGGCGGGCGTGAACGATTCGACGGAGGACGCGCTCTCTCTCTCCCGGCTGTTCCGCGGGGGGAGGATCAAGGTCAACCTCATTCCCTACAACCCGCACGAAGCGTCGCCGCACCGGGCGCCGGAGTCGGATGCGGTGGATCGGTTCCGGAACGTTCTCGTCGCGGGAGGGGTGCAGACGATCAAACGGGAGCGGCGGGGCGCCGACATCCGCGCCGCCTGCGGGCAATTGCGGACCGCCCCGTCATGAGCGTCGATCTTTCGGGGTACCCCCGCTGAAGGAAGAACGGGGGGCACGGCGGGAGGGAAAAAGGGTTGAGCGCCGCACCCGATCTGCCTATAGTCAATAGATATCGCCACGCGAAGAGGGAAGATCCAATGTCCGATATCCTCGGCGTCATCGGAGGTTCCGGCCTGTACGAGATGGAAGGGATGAGGAACGTCCGCCGAGTCTCCGTCCGGACCCCGTTCGGCGCCCCGTCCGACGCGATCACCGTGGGCGAGCTCGAGGGGAGGACGCTCGCCTTCCTGCCGCGCCACGGGAGGGGGCACCGGTTCTCCCCCTCGCAGATCAACTACCGCGCGAACGTCTACGCGATGAAGAAGATCGGCGCGGGGGCGATCCTTTCGATTTCGGCCGTCGGCAGCATGAAGGAACGGATCCGGCCGGGCGACATCGTCGTCGTCGACCAGTTCTACGACCACACGAAATTCCGCCCGAACACCTTCTTCAGCGACGGTGTGGCGGGACACATCTCCTTCGCCGATCCGGTCTGCCCGGATCTCTCCGCCACGGCGTACACCGCGGCGCGCAAGGTCGTCCGGCGCGTCCACCGCGGGGGGACGTACCTCTGCATGGAGGGCCCCGCCTTCTCCACGCGGGCCGAGTCCGAAATCCATCGGAAGTGGGGGGTCGACGTCATCGGGATGACGAACATGCCCGAGGCGAAGCTCGCCCGGGAGGCGGAGATCTGTTACGCAACGCTCGCGCTGGCGACCGACTACGACTGCTGGCATGCCGTGCAGCAGGATGTTTCAGTCGAAGCGATCCTCGACGTCCTGCAGCGGAACGTGGAGAACTCGAAGCGGATCGTCCGGGAGATCGCCCTTCGGCTTCCTCTTCCGGGGCGGTGCCGATGCGGGGAGGCGCTGAAGGACGCGATCATCACGGACCGGAAGCGGATCCCGCCGGCGGCCCGCCGGCGCCTCTCCCTCCTGATCGGGAAATACCTGTGATCCCTTCCCCGAGGTGCCCGTTCCTCCCCGCGGTGTGCATCCTCGCGGCGATCCTCGCGGGCTGCGCCGGGCCTTCCGCGGATCGGAGGAAGGAGGCCGACGCCCGGATGCGGATGGGCGTCACCTACCTCGAGCAGCGGAACCTGCCGGCGGCGATGCGCGAGCTGACGAAGGCGTCGGAACTCGACCCGGGCAACCCGGAGGTCGACATGGCCCTCGGCCTCGCCTACCAGGCGCGCGGCGACCTGTCGAAGGCCGAGGAGCATCTCCGCAGGGCGATCGGAAAGAAGCCGGATTACGCGGACGCGCGGAACAACCTCGGCATCGTTCTCGCGGAGCGCCGGGCGTGGGACGAGGCGATCCGCGAGTTCGAGGCGGCCGCCGCGAACGTGATGTACACGACCCCGGAGCGGGCGTATTTCAACCTCGGCGAGGCGTATCGCGCCAAGGGGGATCCTGCGAACGCCGAGTCGGCGTACCGGCGTGCGCTGCGGGTGAACGAGCGGTACGCCCCGGCCTACACCGCGCTCTCCGGCGTCCTCGGCGCCCGGGGGAAATGGAACGACGCGGCGTCCATCCTCGCGCGGTGCGTCGAGGTCCTCCCCGGCTACGCTCCGGGCTGGATGGACCTGGGGCGGGCCTGGCTCCGGCTCTCGCGGCCGGCGGACGCGTTGAAGGCGTTCGACAAGGTTCTCGAGGTTTCGAGCGACCCCGACTTGAGAAAACAGGCGGCCGCCTACGTGACGCTCCTCGGAACGGGAAAGCGATGACGTCGGGACCCGCGGGCACCACCTGGAAGGAACGCCGGGAATCGATGGGGAAGACGGTCGCCCAGGTTTCCGACGAGCTCCGGATCGGCCATCGGTATCTCGCGGGAATCGAGGAGGGGAACTTCGAGGGTTTCCCGGAGCGCGTGTTCTCGACCGGCTTCATCCGTTCGTACGCCAAGTACCTCTCGCAGGATCCGGGCCCCGTTCTCGCCGAGTACGAACGGTCGATCGGGAGCCTGGACGACACCGAAACGGCGGCGCAGCTCCGGTTCGGGTGGGTGGAGCGGGAGCGGGAGCGGGGGAACCGCCGGACGACGTACATCGTCGCCGCCGGGATTGTTCTCCTCCTCGGGGTGATCCTCGCCTGGGTGACCCTCCGCACCGAGCGCCGTCCATTGCCGCCGCCGTCCGCCGTCACACTCCCATTCCCGTCGGCGGCGGAGAACGCGGCGAAGACGGGCGACGACGCGGCGGTCGCCGCCCCTTCCGGCGTCGACAACATGGCGGCGCCGGTCCTTTCCCCCGCGCAAGGCCCGCCGATCTCCGTGCAAGCAACGCCGACCTTGGCGGAACCGCCTTCCTCGGTGACGGCGGTGGGCGACACCGGCCCCCTCGTCGGCCCCTTCCAGCTGTTCCTCGAGGCGAGCGAGCTGACGTGGGTGATGTACAGCTTCGACGGCGGCGACCCGATCGACGTGATGCTGTACGCCGGCGACAAGATCAGCATCCACGCGAAGAGACAGATCACCATGAAACTCGGAAACGCGGGAGGCGTGGCGGGAACGCTGAACGGCCAGCGGCTGCCGCCGTTCGGGGAACAGGGGCAGGTCCGGCAGTTCACCTTCGGCCAGTGATCCGGCCTTCCTTCCACTCTTCTCCCGCATTCCTCGCTCGCGCCACCGATCTCGGGGAGGCCGACCGCCGCCTCACGTTCTTCACCCGGGACGCCGGACTTCTCGTGACCGTAGGGAAATCCGCGTGGCGCAGCCGGAAACGGTTCGGCGGGGCGCTGCAGCGGTACGTCCTTCTCGACATCGCCTGGACGGAGCGTCCGGGGAGAATGGCCGCCCTTGCCTCCGCCGCCGTGAACCGGAGTTTCTGGGGGATCGTGGAGGAATGGGAGCGTGTGCGACACGCAGACCACCTGCTCGAGATCGCGTCGGAGCTTTTCCCCCAGGCGGGGGCCAAGCCCCGGGCGTTCGAGGTCCTCCTGCGGGGGATGCGTTCCATCGCGGACGGGGAAATGCCGTCGGAAACCGCCCGAAGGGCCGAGGCCGAATTCCTCGCGATCGGCGGGTGGGGCCCCGACCTGTCCGGGTGCCGGAAATGCGGGGAGAAGGAGGGCCGTTCGTACCGGTTTCTCGATTCGGAAGGGGGTGTCCTGTGCGGGGCCTGTCCGCCCGGCGGGGGAGTCCCCCTCTCCCTCGGCGCCGTGAAGACATGGCGCGCCCTGCAGGCGGGAAAGACCGCGTCACGGGGCAGGCTCCGGATTCCCGTCGGAATTATCGAGGAATTACGAAACGTTATCCCAGGATATGTCGAGTATTGCCTCGGCAAGCGGCTCCGGAGCCTGGGGGAGAAGTGACCCTCGAAGTGATATAACCCCTCAATTTTTCAATGATTTGTCTTGACAACCTCTCCCCCGGGATGATAACTATCCCTATCACTTCCACCGGGAGGGAACGGTGTTTTTCCAAGATCTCATTCTGTCCCTGCAGAAGTACTGGGCCGACAAGGGCTGCGTGATCCACCAGCCGTACGATATCGAAGTCGGCGCCGGAACGTTCAATCCCGCGACGTTCCTGCGGGCCCTGGGGCCCGAACCGTGGAATACGGCCTACGTGGAACCGTCCCGCCGCCCGACGGACGGGCGTTACGGGGAGAATCCCAACCGCCTGCAGCACTACTACCAGTTCCAGGTCATCATGAAGCCGTGCCCCACGGATTACGTGGAGCTGTACCTCGACTCCCTCCGCGCGGTGGGCATCGACCCGATGAAGCACGACATCCGGTTCGTCGAGGACGACTGGGAGTCCCCGACCCTCGGCGCCTGGGGTCTCGGGTGGGAGGTATGGCTCGACGGGATGGAGATCACCCAGTTCACCTACTTCCAGCAGTGCGGCGGCATCGACCTGAAGCCGGTCTCCGGGGAGATCACATACGGCATCGAACGGATCGCGATGTACCTGCAGAACGTGAACAACGTCTTCGACCTCAAGTGGGTCGGGGACGTGACTTACGGGGATGTCCACCACCGCGGCGAGGTCGAGTGGTCGAAGTACAACTTCGAGGTCGCCGACATCCCGATGCTCTTCTCCCTCTTCACGATGTACGAGAAGGAGTGCCAGGGCATGATCGCGGAGAAGCTCGTCCTGCCCGCATACGATTACTGCCTGAAGTGTTCCCACGCCTTCAACATGCTCGACGCCCGGGGCGCGATCTCCGTCACGGAGCGCACCTCGTACATCGGCCGGGTCCGGAACCTGGCGCGTTCCTGCGCCGAGGGGTTCCTCCGGTCGCGCGAGGAGATGGGCTTCCCGCTTCTCGGGAAGTTCTCCGGCTGACCAAGAAACCACCCGCGAAGAGGAATCCCGATGGGACGCGACTATCTGCTCGAGATCGGCTGCGAGGAAATCCCGGCGGGGTTCGTCGGCCCCGCCCTCTGGTTCGGCGGTCAGCAGTTCGAGGGAATGCTGAAGAAGTCCCGCCTCTCCTTCCGGAAGGTGGATATCTACGGCACCCCCCGACGGCTGACCTACGTGGTCCGGGACCTCGAGGACCGGCAGGCGGCGTCGAAAGAGACCGTGATGGGTCCCCCGAAAAGCGTGGGACTGGACGCCGCCGGCAAGCCGACGAAGGCGGCCCAGGGGTTCGCCAGGTCCCAGGGGGTCGACGTCTCGGCTCTCGCCGTCTTTCCGACCGATCGCGGCGACTACCTTGGCTTCGTTCGCGAGGAGGCGGCCCGCCCGGTCCAGGAGATCCTTCCGAAGATCGTCTCCGACTTCCTCCCCGCGATTCCGTTCAAGAAGTCGATGCGGTGGGCCGACCTCGACGTGCGGTTCGCCCGCCCGGTCCACTGGATCGTCTCGCTGTACGGCGACGAGGTTCTGCCGTTTTCGTTCGGAGACGTCACGGCCGGGAGGACGACCTTCGGGCACCGCTTCCTCTCCCCCGGGGCCATCGGGCTTTCCTCGACCTCCGAATACCCCGGGCGGCTCGCGGAGGCCCGCGTGCTCGTGGACCTGGAAGACCGGAAGGGAAGGATCCGCGCCGGGATCCGGGAGGCCGAGAAGCGGATCGGCATGAGATGGGTCGAGGACGAGCCGCTGGTCGAGACCGTGGCGAATCTCGTGGAGTACCCCGTCGTCATGGTGGGGCGGTTCGAGGAGAAGTACCTCTCGCTGCCGAGGGAGGTTCTCGTCACCTCGATGCGGAACAACCAGAAATATTTCGTCTTCGAGGATCCGGGGGGGGGGCTGTTCCCGGGGTTCGCCTTCGTTTCGAACATGATCGTCCCCGACGAGTCGGTGGTCGTCGCCGGGAACGAGCGGGTCCTCCGGGCCCGCCTCTCCGACGCCGAGTTCTACTACGGGGACGATCTCAAGAAGTCCCTGTTCGATCGCACGGAGGCGCTGAAAAAGGTTCTTTTCCAGGCGGACATGGGGACATACTGGGAGAAGGTCGAGCGGATGGCCGACATCGCGGAGTTCGTCGCCTCCTTCGGTTTCCCCGGCAAGGCGAAGGATTGCCGCCGCGCGGCGTTCCTGAGCAAGGCCGACCTGACCACGGGGGTCATCAAGGAGTTTCCGGAACTGCAGGGCGTGATGGGGCGGCACTACGCGTCGAAGACCGGCGAGTCGGTCGAGATCGCGCAGTCCGTGTTCGAGCACTACCTGCCGAAGGGACAGTCCGACGACCTGCCTGCCACCGATGTGGGGGCCGCGACGGCGATCGCCGACAAGATCGACATGGTGTGCGGCTGCTTCGGCGTCGGGCTCATCCCGACGGGAACCGCGGACCCGTACGGCCTCCGGCGTCACACGCTGGGGATCCTCTCCATCCTGGAATCGCGGGGGCTCCGGATCCCGATCCCGGAGCTGGTGGACCGGTCCCTCGCGACCCTCGCGCCGAAGCTCACGTCGCCGGCCGCCGAGGTGCGGAAGAAGGTCCTCGAATTCGTCGTCGCCCGCTACCTGAACCTCCTGGTTTCCCAGGGGGCGCCCGCCGATCTCGTCGAGGCGGTGCTTGCCCCGGGGCTCACGAACGTGGTGGACATGCGGGCGAAGCTCGACGCGCTGGTCGCATTCCGCGCGGACGCCGCGTTCGAGCCCCTCGCGGAGGTCTTCAAGCGCGCGATCAACATCACCAAGGCGTACGACGGTCCCATCGCGGTCTCTTCGACGCTCTTCGAGCACGAAGAGGAGCGGTCGCTCCACGCCGCCGCGGCCGATGTCTCGGGCCGCGTCGCGGCGGCGGCGCGCGACGGGCGGTACGGCGAGGCCTTCCGCGAGATGGCGGGGCTCCAGCCGCTGGTGGCCGCCTTCTTCGAAAAAGTGCTCGTGATGGCGAAGGACGAATCGGTCCGGAACAACCGGCTTGCGCTCCTGAAGGGGCTGTCGGCGGTGTTCGCGTCGGTGGCGGACTTTTCGAAGGTGGCGTCTTCGGGGCAGCCGAAACAAGGGTGATCGGAGGAGGGACGAATGGCGGCGAAACGGGTCTTCTTTTTCGGGGGGGGTAAGGCCGAGGGGAACGGCGCGATGAAGGACGTCCTCGGCGGGAAGGGGGCGGGACTCGCCGAGATGACGAACCTCGGCGTGCCGGTTCCCCCCGGGTTCACCATCAGCACCGAGGCCTGCAACCTGTATTACAGAAACCGCGGGAAGCTCCCCAGGGACGTGAAGGAGGAGATCGCGGCGAACCTCGCGAAGCTCGAGCGGACGATCGGGAAAAAGCTCGGCGATCCGAAAAATCCGCTGCTCGTCTCCGTCCGGTCGGGGGCGAAGTTCTCCATGCCGGGCATGATGGACACGGTCCTCAACCTCGGCCTGAACGACAAGACGGTGGAAGGGCTCGCGAAGAAGTCCCGCAATCCGCGCTTCGCGTACGATTCCTACCGCCGCTTCCTGATGATGTTCTCCGACGTGGTGCTGGATCTCCCCAAGGGGAACTTCGAGCGCATCTTCGACGCGAAGAAGCAGGACCGCGGGGTCGCCTACGACGTCGACCTCGCCGCCGAGGACCTGACGAACCTGTGCGGGAAGTTCAAGGCGCTGGTCAAGGAGCGCTTGAAGAGGGAGTTTCCGCAGGACCCGCTGGTCCAGCTGGAACTGGCGCGGGACGCGGTCTTCCGGTCGTGGAACAACGACCGGGCGAAATATTACCGGAAGACGAACGGAATCCCGGACGATATCGGCACGGCCGTGAACGTCCAGGCGATGGTGTTCGGTAACATGGGGGACGATTGCGCCACCGGCGTCGGTTTCACGCGAAATCCCGCCACCGGCGCGAAGGAGTTCTACGGAGAGTATCTCGTCAACGCGCAGGGCGAGGACGTCGTCGCCGGCATCCGCACCCCTCACCATATCCGCGACATGAAGAAGGAGCTCCCGCGGGTCTTCGACCAGCTGATGCGGATCACCGCGAAGCTCGAACAGCATTACAAGGACGTGCAGGATTTCGAATTCACCGTCGAGAGCAACGTCCTGTACATGCTCCAGACGCGGAACGGGAAGCGGACCGCGGCGGCGGCCGTCAAGATCGCCGTGGACATGGTGAAGGAGAAGCTGCTTACGAAGGAGGAGGCGCTCCTCCGCCTCGAGCCGCAGCAGATCGACCAGCTGCTCCACCCCGTGATCGACCCGAAGGCGAAGCTCGACGTCGTCGCCAAGGGGCTCCCGGCCTCCCCCGGCGCGGCGGCCGGCGCGGCCGTCTTCCACGCCGACAAGGCGGTTGAATGGGCCACCGCGGGGAAGGACGTGATCCTGGTTCGCAAGGAGACGAGTCCCGACGACATCCACGGGATGGACGTGGCTCGCGGGATCCTCACCGCGAAGGGGGGGATGACGTCCCACGCCGCGGTCGTCGCCCGCCAGATGGGGAAGACGTGCGTCGCCGGTTGCGACGCGATCGACGTCGACGAAACAACGAACCGGTTCCTGGTGGGCGGCAAGGTTGTCCGCGAGGGAGACTTCATCTCGCTGAACGGCACCACCGGCGAGGTGATCCTGGGGAAGGCGCCGCTGATCGCGCCCGCGATGACCGGGGCGTTCGGGGTCTTCATGTCCTGGGCGGACGCGGTGCGGCGGCTCAAGGTGCGCGCCAACGCCGACACGCCGCGGGATGCGCGGGTCGCGCGCGACTTCGGCGCCGAGGGGATCGGGCTGTGCCGGACGGAGCACATGTTCTTCGCCGAGGACCGCATCCCGATCATGCAGGAGATGATCCTCGCCCGCAGCAGGGAGGACCGCGAGGCGGCCCTCGCGAAACTGCTCCCGATGCAGCGGGACGATTTCAAGGGGCTGTACCGGGAGATGAAGGGGTATCCCGTGACCATCCGGTTGCTGGACCCGCCCCTCCACGAGTTCCTCCCCAAGCGCGAGGAGTTGATGGTCGAGGTGACCAAGCTCGAGCTGATTCACGCGGACCGCTCCATCGTCGAGGAGAAGAAGCGCCTCCTGGAGAGGGTCGAGGAGCTTCACGAATTCAACCCGATGCTCGGACTTCGCGGCTGCCGGCTCGGGATCTACTACCCCGAGATCACACGGATGCAGGCGCGCGCCATCTTCGAGGCGGCGTGCGACGTCACCCGGGAAGGGATCCGGGTCCACCCCGAGGTGATGATCCCGCTCGTCAGCATGGTGGGGGAGATGCGGGCCCAGAAGGAGATCGTCGTCGCCATGGCCGAGGAGACGATGCGGCGGCACAAGAAGAAGTTCCCCTACACCGTGGGGACGATGATCGAACTGCCCCGCGCCGCGGTGACGGCGGACGAGATCGCGACCGAGGCGGAATTCTTCTCCTTCGGGACGAACGACCTCACCCAGACGACGTTCGGGTTCTCGCGCGACGACTCCGGAAAGTTCATCCAGCACTACATGAACCGGTCGGAGCTTTGCCCGCGGTGCGGCACGAAGCTTGAGAAGGCCCTCTCCTGTGCCGTGTGCAAGGTGACCTACACGAAACGGACGGAGAATATCCTCGACGCCGACGTCTTCGCGACCCTGGACCAGGACGGGGTCGGGCAGCTCGTGCGGATGGGGGTCGAGAAGGGGCGTTCGACACGTCCGGGCCTGAAGGTCGGGATCTGCGGGGAGCATGGCGGCGACCCGAAGTCGGTCGAGTTCTTCCACAGGATCGGGCTCGACTACGTCTCCTGCTCCCCGTACCGGGTCCCCATCGCGCGTCTCGCGGCGGCCCAGGCGGTTCTCAGGGAGAAGAAGACGGGGAAGAGCCGGAAGAAGTAGCTGTAAACAGAAAGGATTCCTGGCGGCGGCCCCTTCGGGCCGCCGTTTTTTTTATCTTTACATCCACCGAAAAACACCATATATTGCGTTAGGCGGAGGGTGCGCCCACAGCATGTAGAGGTTTGCCCGATCCGGCGCGGGACCGGGCAAGGGGTACCGATGAAACTGAAAAAACTGGAACTGATCGGTTTCAAGTCTTTCTACGACAAGACGACGTTTGATTTTTCCGGCGGGGTCACGGCGATCGTCGGGCCGAACGGATGCGGCAAGTCGAACATCGTCGACGCCATCCGCTGGGTCCTCGGCGAGCACGCCCCCTCGTATCTTCGCAGCAAGGCGCTCGAGGACGTCATCTTCGCCGGTTCGGACGCCGCCGGTCCTCTGGGAATGGCCGAGGTGACCCTCACCTTCGTGAACGACGACGGGGACGCCCCTCCGGGGTACGAATCGTACGCCGAGATCGCGATCACGCGGCGGACTTTCCGCGACGGCGAGAGCGAATTCTCCATCAACAAGGTTCCGTGCCGCCTGAAGGACATCGCCGAACTGTTCCTCGACACGGGCGCCGGCGCCCGCGGATACGCCATCGTCGCCCAGGGGAAGGTCGGGGAGATCGTCGACGCCCGGCCGGACGAGATGCGCATGATCATCGAGGAGGCCGCGGGGGTCGCCAAATTCCGGGTCCGTCGGAAAGAGGCGGAGCGGAAGATGGAAAACACCCGCCAGAACCTCGCCCGCGTGAAGGACATTCTCGACGAGGTCCGGCGCCAGATCGGGGCGCTCGAACGGCAGGTCCGGAAGGCGGAGCGGTACAAGGCGTTCCGGGCGGAACTGAAGGACCTCGATCTGCGCATCGCCTCCCGGAGGCGTCTCTCGTTGACCCGGGAGTTCGATTTGGCGCGGGAGGCGTTGGACGGCATCGAAAACGCGCTCCTCTCCGCCCGTTCCGACCTTGCGCGGAGGGACGCGGGCCGCGAAGAGACCCGGGTGACGCTGGCGGAGCGGGAACGGCTGCTGTCCGACCTGCGGGAAGAGCACGGCCGGCGAAAGGAGGAGGCGGCGCGTTGCGAGGCGGAGTGGGACGGGCTTCGCGGGCAGTCGGAACAGCTCCGCCGGATGATCCTGGACGCGGGCGCCGAAATCGCCTCCCTCGAATCGGAGATCGAGGCGCTCGACGCGCGGATCGCGGAGGCGGAAGGGGAGGCCGCCCGGCGGGGCGAGGGCCTTTCCCTGGCCCGGGCCTGCTGGGAGAAGGAAAACGCCTCGCTGGCGGCGGCGCGCGAAGAGCACCGCCTCGCCCAGGAGGAGATCGAGCGTGCCAAGTCCGACCTGATCGTGCGCGTGTCCCAGTACTCCGACGCGCGGTCCGGCGCCGAGGCGTTGTCGCAGCGGATCGCCGAGGGGGAACGATCCCTGGCCCGTCTTTCGGAACGGACCTTCGAGGCGGTCGCCGCGATGGAGAAGACTTCCCGCGACCTCGACGCCGCTTCCGCCGCCGAGTCCTCGGCGCGGGAGGCCCTCGAGACCGCGGAGCGGTCCTGGGAGGAGGCGGGGGCGGCCCTCGCCTCCGCGAACGCGGGGCTCGATGCTTCGGTCGAGGCGGCCCGGAGCGCCGGGAGCGAACTTCGTTCCGCCGAATCGCGGTGGGCAACCCTTTCCGGGCTCCACGATCGGATGGACTGGGCTTCCTCGGGGGTTCGGGCCGTTCTCCAGCACTTCCGTGGCGCCGAGACCTCCGATAGCGGCGACCGCGGTATCTTCGGCGTGATGGGAGAGATGATCGAGACCGATGCCGCCTACGAAAAAGCGGTCGAGGCGGTCCTCGGCGAGCGGATGCAGTCGGTGGTGGTCCGCGACCACGCCGAGGGACTCTCCGCCATCCACTACCTCAAGGAGTCCCGGGAGGGGCGGGGAGCGTTCATCCCGGTGGGGTTGCGGACCCGGAACGAAGAGTTGGCGTACCTCGGGGAGGAGGGCGTCGTCGCGCCGCTCACCGAGGTCGTCTCGGCCCCTCCGGAATGCCGCGATCTGCTCCGGGGGCTGCTCGGGGGAACGCTCCTCGTTCGCTCCCTCGACACCGCGATCCGGCTATGGAACCGCAACGGCGTGTGGAACTCGTACGTGACCCTGGAAGGGGACGTCGTGACCGCCGACGGGATCCTGATCGGGGGAGAGCAGGGGAACGGGGAGACCGGGGTGCTCGCCCGGAAGCGCGAAATCCGCGGCCTGGAGAAGGAAATCGAGGGGTTGCGACTGGAGCTGGACCGGCGGTCGCGGGCCGAGGAAGAGATCCGGCGGGAGCGGGCGTCGCTCGAGGGGCGCCTCGCGACGTTCTTCCGGGGACGGGAGGAGGCCCGTTCCGCGCACGCGGCGGCGGAGCGCGCGCTGGCGGTCCTTTCCGAGACCCGCGCGCAGGCGGGCGCGCTGCTCGACGGCCGCACCCGGGAAGAGGCGTACCTGCGCGGGGAACTCGCCCGCATGTCGCAGGAGCTCTCGGTCTCGCTCGCGACGGCCCGCGCGTCCGAGCACGCCCGCGGCGAAGAGGAGACGCGCACCCGGACGCTCCTGTCGGAGACGGAGGCGAAGCGGGTGCGTGCCGAGGGGGTCCTGGAGCGCGCCCACGCCGCCGAGGTCGCGTTCCGGGGCCTCGAGGAACAGGATCGGGCCGCCGGGGATCTGCGCGCCGCGCTTTCGGAGCAGGCCGATGGGAAGCGGCGGCTCCTGATCGAGCGCCGCCGGCGGAAGGCCGACCAGGAGCGCGAGACGGCCTCCATGGAGGAGGCGATGCGGACGACCCGGGAGGCGATCGGACAGGGAGCGATCGAACTCGGTGCACTGCAGGAACGGATCGACGCGCAGGTCGCGGAGCACTCGGAGTGCGTCGCCCTCCTGGCGGAAATCGAGGCGGCCCTTCGCGAGGCCCGTCGCCGCGAGACGGAGCTCGGCGAGCGGCAGGCCGCGGAACGGCTGCGGCACCAGCGGTTCGAGATGGACATCGCCGGGCTCGACGCGCTTCTCCACCAGCGGTACGAGATCCACCTGGCGGAACTGCCCCCGGTCGAGGCCCCGGAAGCGGAAGAGGCCGCGGCCCTGGACCTTCCTGTACTCGAGTCCCGCGCCGAGGAGCTCCGCGAACGAATGGCTTCGATGGGAGAGGTGAACCTTGCCTCCCTCGAGGAGCACAGGGAGCTGACCGGGCGGTTCTCCTTCCTGGCCTCCCAGAAGGAGGATCTCGAGAAATCCCTCGAAGACCTCGCGAAGGCGATCCAGCGGATCAACCGGACGACCCGGGAGCGGTTCTCGAAGGCGTTTGGGCAGATCAACGCGAAGTTCGGCGAGGTCTTTCCCAGGCTGTTCCAGGGGGGGCGCGCCGCCCTGCGCCTGGTCGACGAGGAAAACCTCCTCGAGTCGGGCGTCGGGATCTTCGTTCAGCCGCCCGGCAAGAAATCGCTTCCCCTCGGCAGCCTCTCCGGCGGGGAAAAGGCGCTCACCGCCATCAGCCTCATCTTCTCGATCTTCCTCGTCAAGCCGTCGCCCTTCTGCCTGCTCGACGAGGTCGATGCCCCGCTGGACGATGCGAACGTCGACCGGTTCAACGCCCTGGTGCGCGAGATGTCGCAGCGGTACCAGTACCTTCTCGTCACGCACAACAAGCGGACGATGGAGCTGGCCGACGTCCTGTACGGGATCACGATGGAAAAGCACGGGATCTCCCGCACCGTCTCCGTCAAACTGAACAGTTGACCCGCGTAGAGTGCACCATTTCATTAATACGGCAACGTATCCAAACTGCTACCCCTTCGGCTGCGTCGCCTCGGAGGGCGGGGCTCCGTTCGTGGCTCGCCGTGCGGTGAACCTGCACGGCTGCGCTTTACCTCACTGCGCCCCCCCTCCTACGGCGCCTCCGCCGGGCCCTCCCCACGAGTCCGTAGTCTGAGTTCCCAGCGATGAGCGAGCAGAGCGACAATTCCGGCGGCGGCATGCTCTCCCGCTTGAAGGCGGGGCTGGCCAAGACGCGGGAACTCCTCTTCATGAACGTCGAGGCGATCGCGCGCGGGATCGGGCCCGTGGACGCGAACGTCCTCGACCGGCTCGAGGAGGCGTTGATCCTCGCCGACGTGGGGGCGGAGCTGTCGGAGGAATACGTCGATGCGCTGCGCGCCGCGTGGCGTCGCGGGGAACTCCCGGACACCGACGCGCTCCGGGCCCGTTTGCGGGGGATGGTGGCGGACACCCTCGCACCCCGCATGATCCCGTTGAAGGTGGTTCCGCCGTACCCGTTCGTCGTCCTCGTTGTCGGGGTGAACGGCGTGGGAAAGACGACCACCATCGGGAAGGTCGCGAGCGGGCTCCGGGCGGAGGGGCGGACCGTCCTCCTCGCGGCGGCGGACACCTTCCGGGCCGCGGCGATCGAGCAGCTCGCCGTGTGGGCGGAGCGCGCGGGGGCCGACATCGTCCGCCACAAGGAAGGAGCCGACTCTTCGGCCGTGGCGTTCGACGCCGTGCGGGCGGCGAAGGCCAGGGGGACCGACGTGGTCCTCGTCGACACCGCCGGGCGGCTCCACACGAAATCCCACCTGATGGAAGAAGTGCGAAAGGTCGCCCGGGTGATCGGAAAGGAGATCCCCGGGGCTCCCCATGAAGTGCTGCTCGTCCTCGACGCGACCAGCGGGCGCAACGCCATCGCGCAGGCGAAGACGTTCGAGGATGTCACCGGTGTGACGGGGCTCGCGCTCACCAAGCTCGACGGGACGGCGAAGGGGGGAGTCGTCCTCTCCGTGACGCGGGAGATCGCCGCCCCGATCCGCTACATCGGCGTCGGTGAAAAAGCGGATGACCTGCGCCCGTTCGACGCCAAGTCCTTTTCCGAAGCGCTTTTCTGACGTACGGAATCGATAATGAACTGCTGCAGCGTCTCGGCACCGCGGAGCGCGCGGCGCAGCCGACATTCGCGATTGAACCCGGGCGGTTGACGGGATATCCTACGGATTGCGATTCATGAATGCAGTTCGACACCACACGGAGGCGCCGAAGATGGGCGAAGAGTCGTTCGCGCTGATCGAGAAGAAGATCACCGACCTGGTGCAGGTCGTGAATGCGCTGAAAAAGGAGAAGGAAACCCTCGCGGGAGAACTCGCGCGCAAGGACGGGGAGGTGAGGGAGCTGACCCGGAAACTGGCTGATCTTTCGCGGGAACGCGTCGAGGTGAAGGACCGGGTCGACAAGATCCTCTCCCGTCTCGACACCATTGAGTTATAGGGGCGAAGCGGTATAATAAAAAGGAACGAGGATGGTGAACCGGATCGACGTAAATATCGCCGGGTACGCTTTGACCGTCCGGACCGACCGGTCGGAGGAGCACATGGCGCTCCTGGCCGAGACGCTGAACGGAAGGGTCCGGGAGATCCAGAAGCAGGGCGGCACCGCGAATTACCTGAACGTCATCATGCTCGTGGCGATGGAGCTTGCCGACGAGGTGCTGACGTTCGAGGAGCGATTCCGGGAAGTGAAGGAGCAGGTCGAGGCGCTGCGGAGGGAAAGGGAAGACCTGAAGACCCGGGTGGACCGGAAGAGTCGGGACCTCCTGGCGACGCTCGACGACGCGTTGAAATAGACTGGCAGGAAATTCGACGGGGCCCCTGCCGTGCGCGTGATCGTTGGAAGAGTTTGAGCCAACACGAAGAGAACGGGATCCCTTCCGGGCGGTGGTGAGCATCCCCTGAAACCGGGGACGCCTGAAGCGGCCCAACCGGGAACCCACCTGGTGAAAGCCAGGTTCAACTCGACCGGCGACACGGCATTCGCGGGGGCACTGAAAAGGACCGGGCGGGAATGCCCGTTTGCATAGATCGGGGCGGCTATCTCCGTTGTTGCGGCGACGTTTTTCTCGAGATTCGATGCGGCGGCGATTTTTTTTCGAATAAGGGCACCCGGCGTCACAGGCCGAAACGTTTCCGCAGCACGCGCGCAGCAATCCCGCGGTTTTCGCCCCCCGTCCACATCCGTCGAAAGGCGTCCGATGCTCGTCCTTGAGCGCAAGGAGATTCTTCGCAGGGAAGGCCGTGTCCGCCTCCGGGAGCGCGCGGAGTCGGCGCTTCGGACGGAGGCCGGCGACCGTGCGCAGGAACACTTTCTCCGGGAGTTTCCACCGGGGAAAGGGATGGCCGCGGCCCTGTACCGCGCGCGGGCCGGCGAGGTCCCTACCGAGCGGATCCGGCGCGCGTATCTTGCGGCGGGAGCCAGGCTCTACTATCCCCGGGTGACGGGGAGGGGAACGCTCGGCTTCTACCCGCACCGGGAAGGCGACGGGTGGGAGACGGGGCCGTACGGGATTCCCGAGCCGTCGATCCCGGCGGGCGTCGAGCCGTGGCTGTCGGGGTGGGACATCATCGTGGTCCCGGGCCTCGCCTTCGATCTGCGGGGAAATCGTCTCGGGCACGGGTTCGGTTATTACGACCGGTTCCTCGGGGGCCTGCCGGAGAGCGTGCCGCGGGTCGGGCTCGCCTGGGCAAGCCAGCGGATACCGGAAGTGCCGGTCGACGCGTGGGACGTTCCCGTCCACGCGCTGGTAACGGAAGAGGGGGTGATCCGGGTCGTCAACGCGTCCGGATTCCCTGGACCATAGATGATCTACCGAGGAGGCACACATTGAATGACTCGACGGTGCTCATCGCGGCCCTCGCGGCGCTGGCCGTGGGGCTCGGCGTGTACGTGGCGTTCCTGCTGTCCGGGAGAAAGAGCACGCTGGACAGGGCACGGTCCGATGCGCGGGCCGAGGCGGAGAAGGCGGCGGAGATCCTCCAGAGCTCCAGGAAGGAGGCGGCGAACATCCTGAAGGAGGCCGCCCTCCAGGCCAAGGACCATCTGCTGCAGGTCAAGATCGACTTCGAGAAGGAGACGCGGGACCGGAAGAACGAACTGGGCCAGCTCGAGAAGCGTCTTCTCCAGAAGGAGGACCAGCTCGACCGCAAGAACGAGCAGGTCGAAGCGCGCGCCGCCGAGTACACGAAGAAGGAGCGGGAGATCGCGGAACTGGACCGGAAGCTCGAGGCGGCCCAGGCGGATCTCGACGCCCGCCTGGCGGCGACCCGGGCCGAGCTCGAGCGGGTGGCGGGCATCTCGGCGGAGCAGGCGAAGGCGGAGATCGTCGAGCTGATCGCCGACGAGGCGAAGATGGAGGCCGGCAAGAAGATCCGCGTCATGGACGAGGAGTTCAAGGAGGAGGCGACGCAGAAGGCCCGGAAGATGATCTCCCTGGCGGTGCAGCGGTACGCGGCGGATTACGTGGCCGAGCACGTCGTGAGCGCGGTGCCGCTGCCGTCCGAGGAGATGAAGGGACGGATCATCGGCCGCGAGGGGAGGAACATCCGGGCTTTCGAGGCCGCCACCGGGATCGACGTCATCATCGACGACACCCCGGAGGCGGTCATTCTCTCCGGGTTCAACCCGGTTCGCCGGGAGATCGCGAGGATCTCCCTGACGCGCCTTCTCCAGGACGGGCGGATCCACCCGGCCCGGATCGAGGAGACGGTCGAGAAGGTGGCCAAGGAGGTGGAGGAGACGATCCGCGAGGCGGGAGAGCAGGCGCTCTTCGACCTGGGGATCCACGGCGTCCACGCGGACCTCGTGAAACTGATCGGGAGGCTGAAGTACCGGACCTCGTACGGGCAGAACATCTACACCCACTCCCTCGAGGTGGCGTTCCTGTGCGGGATGATCGCCTCGGAGCTTGGGTTGAACGCCAAGGTCGCCAAGCGCGCCGGACTGCTCCACGACATCGGGAAGGCGGTCGACCACGAGGTCGAGGGGCCGCACGCGCTGATCGGGGCCGACCTGGCCCGGAAATACGGCGAGTCCGCGAAGATCGTCCACGCGATCGGGGCGCACCACGAGGACGAGTCGCCCAAGGACGTCCTCCCGATCCTGGTCCAGGCGGCGGACGCCCTTTCCGGCGCGCGTCCGGGGGCGCGCCGCGAGATGCTGGCGAACTACCTCAAGCGTCTCGAGGACCTCGAGAAGATCGCGAAGTCGTTCGCCGGCGTCGAGAAGTCGTACGCGATCCAGGCGGGGCGGGAGATCCGCATCATCGTCGACAACCAGAAGATCGGGGACGACTCGGCGACGCTTCTCGCCCGCGACATCGCGAAGAAGATCGAGACGGACCTCTCCTATCCGGGCCAGATCCGCGTTACCGTCATCCGGGAAACCCGGGCAGTGGAATACGCGCGCTGATGGGGACGTTCTTGCAGGAGGGATTGGCCGAAGAGTGAAGGGTCCGGCTGCGCCGCCTCGGAGCGGGGGCTCCGTTCGTGGCTCGCCGTGCGGTGAACCTGCACGGCTGCGCTTTACCTCACTGCGCCCCCCTCCTGCGGCGGCTCCGCCGATTGTGGATGTCCAGGCGTAAAGGGTTCTCCAGGAACATCCCGGTGTAAGGTTTGTGATTTGTCATTTCGGGGGGGCATTTTCTGAGATGTGGGTTTTGTTCCTCGGCGACGTCGTCGGCAAGCCAGGCCGCAAGGCCGTGGCGGAGTTCGTCTCCCGCCTGCGCGGCGTCCGGGACGTGGACCTCGTGATCGCGAACGGGGAGAACGCGGCCAGCGGGATGGGGGTGACCGACTCGGTCGTCCGCGAACTGTTCGATGCGGGCGTCGACGTGTTGACGGGCGGCAACCACGTGTGGGACAAGAAGGAGGGGATCCCGCTGGTGCGCGCCGGAGACCGGATCCTCCGCCCCGCGAATTACCCGCCCGGGGTGGACGGGCGGGGATGGGGGGTCTTCCGGGGCCGCAGCGGCACGCCCTATGCCGTGGTGTCGCTGATCGGCCGCGTCTTCATGGGAAGCTACGACTGCCCGTTCCGCTGGGCCGACGCGGCGCTCCCCGGGATCCGCGCCGAGGCGGCCTGCGTGGTGGTCGATTTCCATGCCGAGGCGACCTCCGAGAAGCGGGCGCTCGCCCTGTACCTCGACGGGAGGGTTTCCGCGATCGCGGGTACGCACACGCACGTTCAGACCTCCGACGCCTCGGTCCTGCCGGGGGGAACCGGTTGGATCACCGACGCGGGGATGTGCGGCCCCGCCGGGTCGATCATCGGGATGGATCCGAAGACGGTCCTGCGGCGCTTTCTCCTCCAGGTGCCCGTCCGCTTCGACGTGGCGTCGGGCGAGCCGGAGGCGTCGGGCGTCTTCTTCGACCTGGATCCGGAATCGGGCCGTTGCGCCGCGGTGCAGGCGTTCCGGATCTCCGAATCGCGAATGAGGAGCAAAGAGACATGGAAGACGTTCTCCAGACCCTGAGGCGAGGCACGGTGGAGGTGATCTCCGGGGAGGAGCTTTCCCGGAAAGTCGCCGCCTCCGCGAGGGAGAAGCGCCCCCTGCGGGTGAAGGCGGGGTTCGACCCCACCGCGCCGGATCTCCACCTCGGGCACACGGTGCTCATCCAGAAGCTCAAGCACTTCCAGGACGCGGGGCACCAGGTGATCTTCCTCATCGGGGATTTCACGGGGATGATCGGCGACCCGTCGGGCAAGTCCGAGACGCGAAAGGCCCTCACGCGCGAGGATGTGGAGCGCAACGCCGTCACCTACAAGGAGCAGATCTTCAAGATCCTCGACCCGGACCGGACCGAGGTCCGTTTCAACTCCGAGTGGCTTTCGACGCTGCGCATCGAGGAGATGGTCCGCGTCGCCGCGCAGATGACGGTGGCGCGGATGCTCGAGCGGGACGATTTCCGGAAGCGGTACGAGGAACAGCGCCCGATCTCGATCCACGAGTTCCTCTACCCGCTCTTCCAGGGGTACGACTCCGTGGCGCTGCGGGCGGACGTGGAGTTCGGCGGGACGGACCAGAAGTTCAACCTGCTGGTGGGACGCGACCTGCAGCGCGCGTACGGGCAGGAGCCGCAGGTGGTGATGACCACGCCGCTGCTGGTGGGGATCGACGGCGTCAACAAGATGGGGAAGAGCCTCGGGAACTACGTGGGAATCACGGAACCCCCGGAGACGATCTTCGGCAAGATGATGTCCATCTCGGACGAGTTGATGATCATGTACTACGAGCTGCTGTCCGACGTCGGCGTGGCCGAACTCGCCGCGCTGAAGGCGGGGATGGTGGACGGCTCCCGCCACCCGATGGACGCGAAGATCGCCCTGGCGCGCGAGATCGTCGCGCGCTTCCATGGCGCCGCGGCGGCACGGGAGGCCGAGGAGGGTTTTCGCGGCCGCTTCTCCCGGAAAGAATTCCCGGACGACGCGCGGCGGGTCGAGCTCGCCGGGGGCGGCGGAACGTCGGATCTCGCCACGGTGGTGTCCCGCGTCTCCGGGAGCTTCACCTCGAAATCCGCCGCCCGGCGGCTCATCGCGCAGGGCGGGGTGGAGGTGAACGGGGAGCGGGCGACCGATCCGGCCGTTCTTCTCCCGCCTCCGGCGGAGGTCCGGCTGAAGATCGGGAAGAAGGAGTTCGTCGTAGTCGACCTCCGGTGATTTTTTCGGGGGGTGCGCGTTTTTTCCTGTTGAGCGTTTTTTCCTTGCATCCCCGCGGCGACTCCGGTACATTCGTTCCTCCCCTCGACGGTCAGTCTCGCCTTCGAAGAAATTTCCCCGGTTCGGGAAATATGGCTTGACATGGGGAAGGTGTTTTCGTATATTTATAAATCCGGCTGCGTGTGAGTAATCGGGCCGGGTCGACAGGATCTTTGAAAACTGAACAGGGAATGCGAGGCGCGTACGGATCTTCTTTTTTGACCGCTTATCGTAATTAAGTGGAGAGTTTGATCCTGGCTCAGAACGAACGCTGGCGGCGTGCTTAACACATGCAAGTCGAGCGAGAAAGGGGGGGCAACCCCCTGAGTAGAGCGGCGCACGGGTGAGTAACGCGTGGGTAACCTACCCCCAGGCGGGGGATAACCACTCGAAAGGGTGGCTAATACCGCATGAGACCACGGGATCTTCGGATCCTGAGGCTAAAGATCGCACCGGCTTGCCGGTGCTGTCACCAGGGGATGGGCCCGCGTCCGATTAGCTAGTTGGCGAGGTAATGGCTCACCAAGGCTGCGATCGGTAGCTGGTCTGAGAGGATGATCAGCCACACTGGAACTGAAACACGGTCCAGACTCCTACGGGAGGCAGCAGTGAGGAATATTGCGCAATGGGGGAAACCCTGACGCAGCAACGCCGCGTGGGTGAAGAAGGCCTTCGGGTCGTAAAGCCCTTTCGGACGGGACGAACGCTCCGCGGTGACAAGCCGCGGAGTCTGACGGTACCGTAGGAAGAAGCACCGGCTAACTCCGTGCCAGCAGCCGCGGTAATACGGAGGGTGCGAGCGTTGTTCGGAATTACTGGGCGTAAAGCGCGTGTAGGCGGCCTTGCAAGTCAGGCGTGAAAGCCCTCGGCTTAACCGGGGAAGTGCGTCTGAAACTGCTTGGCTTGAGTACGGGAGAGGGAGGCGGAATTCCCAGTGTAGAGGTGAAATTCGTAGATATTGGGAGGAACACCGGTGGCGAAAGCGGCCTCCTGGACCGATACTGACGCTGAGACGCGAAAGCGTGGGGAGCAAACAGGATTAGATACCCTGGTAGTCCACGCGGTAAACGATGGGCACTAGGTGTGGGGGGTATCCACTCCTCCCGTGCCGAAGCTAACGCATTAAGTGCCCCGCCTGGGGAGTACGGCCGCAAGGTTAAAACTCAAAGGAATTGACGGGGGCCCGCACAAGCGGTGGAGCATGTGGTTTAATTCGACGCAACGCGAAGAACCTTACCTGGGCTTGACATCCCGGGAACCCCTTGGAAACAGGGGGGTGCCCTCGAAAGAGGGAGCCCGGAGACAGGTGCTGCATGGCTGTCGTCAGCTCGTGTCGTGAGATGTTGGGTTAAGTCCCGCAACGAGCGCAACCCTTGTCCTTAGTTGCCAGCATTCAGTTGGGCACTCTAAGGAGACTGCCGGTGTTAAACCGGAGGAAGGTGGGGATGACGTCAAGTCCTCATGGCCTTTATGCCCAGGGCTACACACGTGCTACAATGACCGGTACAAAGGGCTGCAATACCGCGAGGTGGAGCGAATCCCAAAAAGCCGGTCCCAGTTCGGATTGGAGTCTGCAACTCGACTCCATGAAGTCGGAATCGCTAGTAATCGCAGATCAGCAGGCTGCGGTGAATACGTTCCCGGGCCTTGTACACACCGCCCGTCACACCACGAAAGCTGGCTGTACCAGAAGCTGCCGGGCTAACCCGCAAGGGAGGCAGGCATCTAAGGTATGGTCAGTGATTGGGGTGAAGTCGTAACAAGGTAGCCGTAGGGGAACCTGCGGCTGGATCACCTCCTTTCTATGGAGCACATGCCGCATGCTTCGGCGTTGCGGCGTATGCAGGATTCGATTCGCGCTTCCTTCCCTGTTCAGTTTTGAACGATCCGCTCCCATGGGCCTATAGCTCAGGTGGTTAGAGCGCACGCCTGATAAGCGTGAGGTCGGTAGTTCAAGTCTACCTAGGCCCACCATCCTTCGCCCGGACGGTTGGGCCCATGGGCTTCGGATGGCAAGCCACCACCGTCTGTAAGGCGAAGGGTGCCCTGCGTAGCTCCGAAGCGTGGGAGCCGAGGGCATCGCGAGGAGCGTAGCAGGACAGGTGGGCTGGCTACGGATGGCGAGCCGGTGTCGGGCTGACCGGGGAATGGGCTCCGGGGGTGTAGCTCAGTTGGGAGAGCGCCTGGTTTGCAACCAGGAGGTCATCGGTTCGATCCCGTTCACCTCCACCATCCTTCGCTCGAAGAGTGAAGGATACACGGTTCTTCGAACTACGGATGGCAAGCCATCCTTCAGTCTTCGGGCGAAGGATGCCCTGCGTAGCTCCGAAGCGTTGGCTTGATGGTTGCCGCGAGGAGCGAAGCAGGGCAGCACATCAGTTTGGTCGACAGCAGTTTTAATATATGGGGCGCGAAGTGTCGTGCTCTTGCTCTTTGACAACCGATTCCGAATGCGCTGTCCGAAATTCTTTCATGCGTTGAGTAGTGGTCAAGCGAACAAGGGCGCACGGTGGATGCCCTGGCGTCAGGAGGCGATGAAGGACGTGGCAGGCTGCGATAAGCTCCGGTGAGCCGCCTAACAGGCTTTGACCCGGAGATTTCCGAATGGGGAAACCCCCCGCGGCAAACCCGCGGGATCCGTCACTGAATACATAGGTGCCGGAAGCCAACGAGGGGAACTGAAACATCTAAGTACCCTCAGGAAGAGAAAGCAACCGCGATTCCCCCAGTAGTGGCGAGCGAACGGGGATCAGCCTAAACCCGGCTTATGCCAAGCCCGCAAGCGTTGTAGGCCGGGGGTTGCGGGTTCTGTTCGGGCGGATTTGCGGATCCGCCGGGAAGTCAAAAACCGGTACCGTAGTCGAAGCGGCTGGAAAGCCGATCCATAGAGGGTGATAGGCCCGTAGGCGAAACGGCACCGGCTTCCTGGAACAGACACCCAAGTACCGCGGGGCACGAGAAACCCCGCGGGAATCCGGGAGGACCATCTTCCAAGGCTAAATACTACCTGACGACCGATAGTGCACTAGTACCGTGAGGGAAAGGTGAAAAGAACCCCAGCGAGGGGAGTGAAACAGAACCTGAAACCGTGTGCCTACAAACAGTGGTAGCCCTATGCCGGCGGCTTGCCGCCGACAGGGTGACCGCGTGCCTTTTGCATAATGAGTCAGCGAGTTACCTTACGTGGCAAGGTTAAGCCGGAAGGCGGAGCCGTAGCGAAAGCGAGTCCGAAACGGGCGACATAGTCACGTGGGGTAGACCCGAAACCAGGTGATCTACCCATGGCCAGGATGAAGCAGGTGTAAAAGCCTGTGGAGGTCCGAACCGGTGTTGGTTGAAAACAGCTCGGATGAGCTGTGGGTAGGGGTGAAAGGCTAATCAAACCTGGAAATAGCTGGTTCTCCCCGAAATATATTTAGGTATAGCCTCGGGGAATTCAGTGACGGGGGTAGAGCACTGGATGGGCTAGGGGACCTACCAGTCTACCAAACCCAACCAAACTCCGAATACCGTCAACTGCTATCCCGGGAGTCAGTCTACGGGCGATAAGGTCCGTGGTCG
>Ga0326597_10002055_pt1 | contig 30794 bp, 19 predicted proteins | sample RVTome_12_FD_203789 | JGI IMG/M metagenome (GOLD analysis project Ga0326597, IMG submission 203789) | Soil microbial communities from uranium-contaminated site in the Upper Colorado River Basin, Wyoming, United States - RVT100D185 | ecosystem: Environmental > Terrestrial > Soil > Contaminated >...
ACAAGGGCGCGCTCTTGTGCCAGGTGCCGTTGTACAGCGTGACCGCCTGGTTGATCGTCTCGAGCCGATCGACGGTCATCTCGCGCCGGATGGGCGTGACGTCGAGCTGGATCGAGAGGTCGTCGGAGGTGGCCTTCTTGGCGTCTTCGGCCATGCTGGTGATGGTCAACACGTCTCCGCTCACTCCGGTCGTGTAGGCCCGCGACCAGGCGTCGACCTGGTAGCCGGTCAGGCCGGTGATCGAGTCGGTGACGACTCCGGGCAGGTACGGTCCGCTCCAGCCGCTCGTGCCCTTCGGCACGACGAGCAGGCTCTCGATGTCGGCCGGAATGGCGCTGGTGTCGCGGAAGTAGGCCGCCGACGCGTCCGAGAGCGTCTGCAGCTCCGTGCTCGTCGCCTGCCGCGCCCTGTAGGTCAGGACCTTCGATGTGATCGGCACCGCCGCTCCGGCCAGGATCGCCATGATCGTGACGGCCACGATCAGCTCGATCAGCGAGAAAGCAGAGGTGCGCACCGGCTGCGAGGGGATCGATCGGAGGGTGATCTTCATTGGATGTTGCCGTAGAGCGAGAAGATGGGCATGAGCGTCGCGAGCAGGATGAAGGCGACCACCGCGCCGGCCCCCATCAGCATCGCCGGCTCGAGCATGGAGATCATGCGCTTGACCGCGCGCGGCACTTCTTCGTCGTAGTACTCCGCCAGGCTGGCGAGGCATCGTCCCAGATCCCCGGACTGCTCCCCGACGCTGACCAGCTGCACGAGCAGCGAGTCGATCAGGGGCTCCCGCTCGAGACTCTCGGTTATCGTCAGCCCGCGCCGGACATCTTCAGCCGCCTTCAGGAATGCGGCCTCCAGGGCCGAATTTCCGCACGTCTGGCCGGCGACCGTCATGACCGTGAAGACGTCGCAACCCGCGCTGTGGAGCGTGCTTGCGGTCGATGCGAACTTCGAGGTGGCGATCTGGCTGCAGACCCGGCCGATCTTGGGCACCTTCAGCAGCAGGCGGTGCATGAAGCGCTGGCCGGCCGGGCGCGAGAAGGTCGCCCACAGGCCGACGACCCCCAGGGCGCCGCCGACCGCCAGGGAGCCGGCGTTCTGCGTCAGGAAGTCGGAGAAGCCCAGCACCGCGCGCGTGGGCGCGGGCAGGTCCGCGCGGCCGCCGGGGAAGAGCTTGATGATGCGCGGCAGCACGAAGTAGAGCAGCGTCAGGATCAGGCCGAAGAGAGCGACGGCCAGGATGCAGGGGTAGACGAGGGCCTGGACCGTGGTGGCGCGGATGCCGCGCGCCCACTGGAGGTACTTCGCCATGCGGCGCAGCACGGTGTCGATCGCGCCCGAGGACTCGCCCGCCTCGACCGACGCGCGGTAGACCTGCGGGAAGCAGCGCGGGTGCTGCCCCATCACCTCGGACAGCGTGCTGCCCGATTGCAGCCCGGCGACCATCTCCTCGACGAGCTGTCGCGCGCGGTCGGAGTCGGAGCGCTGTCCGATTCCTTGCAGGCCCTGGACGAGCGGCACGCCCGCGCTGTTCACCGTGGCGAGCTGCGTCGTCAGGTTGATCAACTCCTCGCGCTTGATGCGCACGTTGTGCCGCTGGCGTTCCCGGGCGACGACCTTGGCCTGGGTCAGGGTCAGGCCCTGGGTCTCCAGGTCGCGATCGAGCTCCAGCTCGTCCACGGCCCGGGCGCGGCCGTTCTGCGGCCGGCCGAGCGTGTCGGTGGCGAGGTACTCAAACGTCTTCACGTTCCTCGCTGGTCAGGCGGTGTCCCTTGTTGACGCGCTCGATCTCGGCCATGGTCGTCATGCCGCTCCTGACCTTGTCCTTGCCGTCGTCGGTCATGGTCCGCAGGCCCTTCGCGCTGGCGAGCTTCCTGAGCTCGCTCACCTCGGCCCCCTTGCGGATCAGCTCGGCCGTGTCCTCATCGGGCAGGAAGATCTCGCACAGCGCCGTGCGGCCCGAGAAGCCCGAGCCGTTGCAGTTGTCGCAGCCGCGCCCGACGCGCGGCAGGCCCGGCTCGCCGTCCAGCCACTCGAGCTCCTTGCCGTCGAGCACCACGGCCTCGGCGCAGCCTTCGCACACCTTGCGCACCAGGCGCTGGGCCATGGCTCCGATCAGGCCGTCCTCGATCAGGAAGGGGTCGATGCCGAGGTCGCACAGCCGCGGAACCGCTCCGATGGCGGAGTTCGTGTGCAGCGTCGAGAGCACCAGGTGCCCGGTCATCGAGGCCTTGATCGCCATCTGGGCCGTCTCCTCGTCGCGGATCTCGCCCACCAGGATGACGTCGGGGTCCTGGCGCAGGAGCGAGCGCAGGCCGGCCTGGAAGCCGTAGCCGATCGAGGCGTCGGTCTGGCTCTGGCGCAGGAGCGGCATCGCGTACTCGACCGGGTCCTCGACCGTGGCGACGTTGCGCTGCACGGCGTCGACCTCGCCCAGCATGGCGTACAGGGTGGTCGTCTTGCCCGAGCCGGTGGGGCCGGTGACGAGGAACAGCCCGTGCGGCCGCTCCGTGATGCGCTTCAACACGCGCTGCAGGTCGGGCGGAACGCCGAGCTGGGCCAGGCGCAGCGCGCCGGCCGAGCGGTCGAGCACGCGCAGCACGACGTTCTCGCCGTGGGTGCACGGCATGATCGAGACGCGCATGTCGATCTCGTGCGAGTCGATGTTGACCCGCAGCCGGCCGTCCTGGGGCCGCCGCCGCTCGGCGATGTCGAGGCGCGAGATGACCTTGATGCGCGAGATGATGGCCTCGGTCGCGTCGCGCGGCAGGTTCTCGCCCTGCTGCAGGATGCCGTCGATGCGGTAGCGTACGCGCGTGACCTTCTCCTCCGGCTCGATGTGGATGTCGGTCGCAGCGCGGTGGACGCCGTCGACCAGCAGCGCGTGGGTCACGCGCTCGACCGGGAAGTCGTCCCCGAAGGCCCGCATCTCGCTGCGCTCGGAGCCGAACAGGCTCGCGACCTGGCCCTGCCGGTCGAACAGGTACCTGCGCAACAGGATCTCGAGGTCGCCGGCCGTGATGAGGACGAACTCGAGCGGGTAGGGGAAGCGCGAGCGCACCTCCGCCACGCGCGAGGGGTTGCCCGGGTCGAGCATGGCGACCTCGAGCTGCCCGTCCTTCATCGCGATCGGCAGGGCGCCCGAGCTGCGCACGAACTCGGCGTCCACGGCGGACACCAGCAGCGGGTCGGGGCGGATGTCGCGCGCGCGCGCGAAACGGATGCCGAGGTCGTCCGCCAGGAGCTCGGCCATGTGCTCGGGGCGGATGAAGCCCAGGGAGACCAGGATCTCGCCCAGGGGCCGGTGGGCGCGCTTCTGCTCGTTGAGCGCGACCTCGAGCTGCTCCTCCCGCAGGACGCCGCTCTCGATCAGTCGATCGCCGAGCCTGCCCTTGACGGACTCGCTCATCGGCCGGAGCCCCCGGGGCCCGCCCTCACCTTCATCTCGTTCCAGCGGCCGCGGTAGTGATCCTTGTAGCTCTCTTCGAGCGCTCCGACCGCGGAGGAGTCGATCACGCGCGGCGTGAGAAAGATCAAGAGCTCGCGTTTGTCGACCGAGTCCTGGTCGGCGCGGAACAGCCGGCCGATGATCGGGACGTGCATCAGGATCGGGACCCCGCGGTCGATGCGACTGGCGCGGTCCTGCATCAGCCCGCCCAGCACGATCGTCTGCTTGTCGTGCACCATCAGCGTCGTCGAGAGGTGACGCCGGTCGAGGATCGGGATGCTGTTGAAGTAGTCGACCACCTCGGAGAGCTCCTGGTCGATCCGGATCTGGATCACGCCGCTCTCCTGGATGATCGGCGTGAGTCGCATCGTCATCCCGGCCTCCTTGAACTGCACCTCCTCGACCGTGGTCGAGCCGATGCCGGCGGTCTCGCTGGAGGTCGTGGACGTGGCGCGGATGTACGGGACCTCGAGGATGACCTCGATCAGCGCCTCCGTGTTCGTGACCGCCATGACGCGCGGCGTGCTGATCAGGTCGACGCCCACGTAGCGCTGCAGCGCCGTGATGGTCGACTTGACGTCGCCGGGCGAGTCGAAGATCAGCTCGAAGCTGTCGTCCTGCGCCAGATTCTGCAGGATGCTGATCGTGTCGTCGCCGGCCGCCTTGGTCAGCTCGTGCGAGACACCGAGCTCGAAATCGTCGCCCAGCGTGACCTCGAACAGGCTCACCTCGACCAGCACCTGCGGCTTGAGCCGGTCGACGGCCTCGATGTACTCGGCCACCATGTCGACGTCCGACTGGCTGCCGCGCACGACCACCATGTTCTGGTTGACGTCCGCCACCACCTTGGTCTCGCCGTCGACCAGGCTGGTGAGGTTCGCGACCATCTCGGCCGCGTTGGTCGAGCGCAGCGTGAAGCGCCCGCTGGAGGCCTGGCTGCCGTCGGTGACGCGCGCCCAGTAGATGCCGGGCGGGTCCTCGACCAGGGTCATGCCCTGGCGGGCGAGGATGGCCTGGAGCGCGGAATCGACCGTCACGCTGGGGAAGGATGCGTCCACCTGTCCCGCCAGTCCCGCGTCCAGGTACATGTTCACGCCGGCCTTGGCGGCGATGAGGTGCAGCGCCTCGCCGAGGGGCTGCCCGCGCAGCTCGAAGGAGCACATCTCGTCTCCGGCGATGCGCGGAACCGGCGCGACCGGGGTTTCGGGCGCCACCTGCGGCTCCTCGGCCCCGGTCGGCTCGTCCGCGGCGGCCAGGTCCTCGAGCAGGAGTGGCCGGTCGACGTACTGCAGCGGCGGTTCGCCGCGCGGGCCGGCGCCCGGGTCGAACAGGGCGCAGCCCGATAGGGCCAGCAGGGCCGCGGAGAGGGCCGCCAGGGATCGGGGGGGAGTGGTCATCGTGCTGCGTTCGCTTCCGGGGCTGGTGCACTGTCGTTCGCGGCCGGGTCTTCCCCGTCGCTGGCGGGCTCGTCGACCTCCTCGGCCGTGCTCCTGCGGGCGCGGAAGGGGGGCAGGTCGACGACCACCCGTTTCCCCTCGCGCACGATGATCACGCGCGTGGGCTCGATCGCGGTCACCTCGACCGCGCCGTCCATGAACACGTCGCCGACGCGCACGACGCGCGAGCCGATCATCGCCAGCGCGCCGCCCGGGCCGTGGATGATCCCGGTCAGGGGGTTCGCGGCCAGGAGCTCCTGGAGCGGGTCGGGGCGCCGCGCGCGGACGCCGCCGTCGGGCGGCAGCACGAGCATGGGCGGGTCGTCGCGCTCGGGGCCCTCCTGCGCGACGGTCTCGGGGGGCGTCCAGCTGTTCGCCAGCCGATCGAGCAGGCTCTCCCTGGTGCTGGGCAGGAACGACTCGAGCATCCCGAGCGAGTCCTCCGCGCGCGAGAGGATGTCCTCGCGATCGTCCGCGCGAGCGTCGCCGTCCGCTGCGCCGCTCCCGGGCAGCGCTCCCGCGCCGGATCCGCCTCCCGCGCCCGCGGCCGGGCCGGCCCCGGCGGGGTCGGTCGCCGGCTCGGAGGACCCACCCGCGCCGGCCGCGCCGGCGACGCCGGCACCGGCGTCGATGCCGGCGGCCAGGCCGGCGTCCTCGCTCTCGAAGTCGGCTTCCGCCGCGATCTCTCGGCCCGCATCCCCTCCGGGCTCGTCGCCGGCCGGGAGCAGTTGCGGCACCCAGATCGCTCCGGCCACGATGGAGAGCAGGCCGGCGGCGATGTTCCTCGTGCGCTCTTTCATCGGATGCCTTTCAGGGCGGGATTGGAGTGGTTCATTCCTGGTCCTCGCCCTCGACCCAGTCCTCGGCCGGGGAGTAGTAGAGAAGTCCGAGTCCCATCAAGAAGTCGAAGCGCCTGGCGCCGGGCTCCGAGCGGGAGATCGAGAAGTCGAGCACCACGGTCGGCAGACCGCAGCGCCGCACCTCGTCGATGAACGCCACCAGCATGGCCGGAGTGGTCGCGCCCGTGAGGCGCACCTCGCGCATCACGACCGTGCTGTCCCCGACGATCACACCCTGGTCGAGCTCCTCGCCCATCTCGATCGATCCGAGCTCGATCGCGCCGGCCGAGGCGGCCAGGCGCAGCACGTTGTAGATGCGGATGGGCGTGAGCTCCTGCGGGACGAGGTCGCACAGGCGCCGGGTGAGGCTGGAGCAGTGCTCGACGTCGAACTGGTTGCACAGCCGCTCGTAGGTGGAGCGCTCCTGCCGCGCACGCGCGATCAGCTCGGTGGCGTCGGCGAACGCCTCGCGCGAGCGGGCCATCCGCGCCAGCGGCCTGGCCGTGACGCCGCCCAGCGAAAGGACCGCCAGGAGCGCGGGTACGATGACGATCGATGCGCGCGTGAGCTCGAACGCGCGCAGGTTCTGCAGGCGCTCCGTCATTGCGTGCCCTCCTCCAGCCCCTGCGTCATCCGCGCCCGCTCGCGCTCGAGCAGGCCCTCGACGGCGAAGGTCATCCAGGCGCGCCGCTCCTTGCGGTCCCCGCCATCCGGCTCGGGCACGTCGTTCGGCGGCTGGAGCGTGACGTGTTCGTAGAAGGGGCTGGCCTCCAGGCGGCCGCGCAGGTCCTCCAGCGCCAGCATCGACGACATCGGATTCGGGTCCGTCACGCCCTCGGCCTCGAGCCGCTCCCCGATGGCGGACAGGTGCATGAGCGTCGCGCGCCGGTCGAAGGCCGCCAGGGCGTGGTGGAGCATGGCCCTGAGCGGCATGCCGATCTGGCCCAGCGTGTTCGCGCGGTCGAGCGCGGCCTCGAGCCCGGCCAGCTCGGCCTGGATGCGCTCGTTGCCCTGCACGAGCTCCAGCAGGTCGGAGCTGCGCGCCAGAAGGCCCTCCGTCTCCGTGTCCAGTTGCGCGCGGCTCCGCTCCATCTGCCTCCACCCGATCGCCCCGACCGACCCCGCCAGGAGCGCGGCCGCCAGGGAGACGGCCGCGATCGAGCTCGCCCGCGGCGCGATCGGCAGCGTCAGGTCCGCCTGGAACGGTCCCTCGTAACGGCAGGCGTCGAGCGCTTCCACGCGGCCCGCGCAGGGGCGCTCGTCGTCCGCGGCGGGCAGGGTGATGACCTGCGCCCCCCGGATCGTGGCGCGGATGGCGGGCTCGAGCTGTTGCGCGTTCTCGGCGTCCAGGCCCATCACGACGATCTGGTCCAGCGCGCTGCCGCGGCTGGCCCGGCGCCAGAAGGCCTCGAAGCTGCGCAGCTCCTGGATCAGCGTCGCCGCCAGCGCGGGCTCGCTGTCGAAGTTGCCCTGGATGACGGACTGGTTGACGAGCTCCTCGCCGCAGATCAGGCTCACGCTGGCCGAGCTCGGCCAGATGGAGACGACGGCGCAGGCCGCCTGCGTGTCGCCGCGCAGCGACTGTGCCTTGCAGAGCGTCGCCAGCCGGGCGCTGACCATGCGCGTCACATGGAAGCGCCGGCGCCGGAGCTGCTGGCGCAGCTCGCTCGTCACCGACCGGCGCTGTGCCAGGAGCAGCCATTGCCGCTCCTTGACCTCCGCCCCGACGGGATGACCGGCCGACATCGGCACGGCGCTGAAGAGCGTCTCGCGCAGGTCGGCTCCCAGCAGGTTGGCGGTCTTGCGCTTGGCGACGTCGCGCAAGTCCTTGCGCGGCATCTCCGGGAAGGCGAGCGCTCGCTGGTCGAGCAGGCCCTGGCCCAGCGCGAGCACGCAGGCGCCGGGTCGCAGCCCGAGCTCCGCCACCAGCTCCGCGGCGGCGCGCGCGATGTCCGCCGCGGACCCGCCTGCGACCCTGCGCTTCCCGTAGACGGTCGCACCCTTGCGGTCGCTGCCGAGCCACTCGACCTGGTCGGTGCCCGCGGAGAGCACGCTCGACGGACGCCGGCCCTCGCGGCGATTCCTGGCGGACATGAGGTGGGCCTCTGAGGGGTGCGACGCCGGGGCGCCGGAGTGGTGGAGACGTGACGAGCCCGCTGCGGCCCGGGGGCCGAAGCGGAGCAGTGGGTGGAGACCGTTTCTCGGCCGCCGGCAGGCCGCTCCTTGAGGTCCCGGGGGCACGTATCCGGGTGAGATGAGCTCAAGAGGGTGCCCCGGGCGGTCGATAGCCCAGCGGCGGAGCCCCGGCGCCCAGACCTCTCGCTCCGGCACCCCCCCTCGTCGAGCCTCCACGATGAACGACTCCTCCCGGCCCGCGGCTGCTCGCGTCGGCTCCGATGACGGCTTCAGCTTGATCGAGCTGGTGGTCGTCGTCGCGATCATGAGCATCTTGGCGGGCGTGATCGTGCCCCAGCTCACCGGCCGCCAGGCCGCGGCCCGGGATGCCCGGCGGCTGGCGGACCTGCACGTCGTCATCGACGCGATCGAGCAATACTACGCCGAGACGCACCAGTACCCGGCCGCGGACAAGAGCGCCAAGCACGGCGGCTGGGATGTCTCGCACGACGGCAACTTCATCTCCGAGCTGGTGACGAAGGGCTATCTGCGCACGGTCATCGGGGACCCGATCAACGACGAGACGCACCACTTCCGCTACTACGTGTACGACCAGGGCAGCTACGGCTGCGCCGGGCCGGGCCCGTACTACGTGATCGGCATCCGCACGCTGGAGACCCCCAGGGCCAAGGCCGATTCGGTCGGCTACTTCAAGTGCGCCCAGCGCGACTGGAGCACGGAGTTCGACTACGTCACGGGCGGCGGCGCGACCTACGAGTAGGTGTACGGAGTCGCACCGCCGCCGCTTTCGGCCGCCGAAGGCGGCGGCGGTGCGACTTCCCGTACCTTACATCACCACTACTGCCGCGCCGCGCACGCGCCCGGCGCGCAGGTCCTCCAGCGCGCGGGGCGCCTCCTCCAGCGCGATCTCGCGCACCACGGTGCGCAGCGGCACTCGCGCCGCCAGCTCCAGGAACTCGACGCCGTCGGCGCGCGTCAGGTTGGCGACCGAGGCCAGCGAGCGCTCGCCCCACAGCAGCGCGTAGGGGAAGGACGGCACGTCGCTCATGTGGATCCCGGCGCAGACGACGCGGCCGCCGGGCGCGACGGCGCGCAGGGCGACCGGCACCAGCTCGCCGGCCGGGGCGAACAGGATGGCCGCGTCCAGCGCGCCCGGCGCGGCCTCGTCCGAGCCGCCGGCCCAGGCGGCCCCCAGCTCGCGCGCAAAGGCCTGCCCGGCGCGGTCGCCGGGGCGCGTGAAGGCCAGCACCTCGCGCCCCTGGTGCCGCGCGACCTGGCACAGGATGTGGGCCGCGGCGCCGAAGCCGTAGATTCCCAGGCGGCGCCCGTCGCCCGCGGCGCGCAGGGCGCGGTAGCCGATCAGGCCGGCGCACAGGAGCGGCGCCGCCTGGGCGGCGGGGAATCCCCCGGGCACCTCCAGGCAGGCGCGTTCGTCCGCGACGCAGAGCTCAGCCAGCCCGCCGTCCACGTGGTAGCCCGTGAAGAGCGCCTGGGGGCACAGGTTCTCGCGCCCGCGGCGGCAGTCGCGGCAGCGCCCGCAGGTGCGCGCCAGCCAGGAGAGCCCCACGCGCCGGCCCGGCGCGAGCACTTCGCAGCCCGGTCCGACTGCGGCGACGGTGCCGACGACCTGGTGGCCGAGCACGAGCGGCAGCTTCGGGTGCAAGAGCTCCCCGTCGACGATGTGCAGGTCCGTGCGGCACAGCCCGCAGGCGCTCACCGCCAGCAGCACCTGGCCCGGTCCCGGCTCGGGCCGCGGGATGTCCACCAGCCCGAGCCGCCCGCGGCCCTCGAACAGGAGCGCGCGCATGTGGCCAGGATTGTACGCCGTGCCCGCCGCGGGCCGAGGTCGCGCGCTACCCTCTCGCCGTGGACTCGGCTCGCGCCCGTCAGACCTTCTTCGCCACCTGCGCCCCGGGCCTCGAGCCGGTGCTGCACGGCGAGCTGTGCGCGTTGGGCATGGCGCGCGTCGAGCGCCAGACCGGCGGCGTGCACTTCGAGGGTCGGATCGAGGACGCCTGGCGCGCGAACCTGGAGCTGCGCAGCGCGGTGCGCGTCCTGTGGCGCCTGGCGCGTTTTCCCGCGCGCGACTCCGACGAGCTGTACGCCGGCGTGCGCGCCGTCGGCTGGGAGCGCTACCTCACGCCGGCGGGCACCTTCGCGGTCCAGGCCCGCGCGCGCGAGTCCGCGCTCGACCACACGTTGTTCGTCGCCCAGCGCGTGAAGGACGGGGTGGTGGACGCCCTGCGCGCGCGCTTCGGGTCGCGCCCGTCGGTGGACAAGGAGTCGCCGCACGTGCGCGTGCAGGCGCACCTGTTCCGCGACCGCTGCACGCTGCTCGTGGACACCTCGGGCGAGTCGCTCCACAAGCGCGGCTGGCGCCGATTCCAGGGCCGCGCGCCGCTGTCGGAGACCCTCGCCGCGGCGATCGTGATGATGTCCGGCTGGGACCGGCGCGCGCCGCTGCTCGACCCCTTCTGCGGCTCTGGCACGATCCTGGTCGAGGGCGCGCTCCTGGCGGCCGACCTCGCGCCGGGCCTCCTGCGCGAGCGCTTCGGCTTCGAGCGCCTGCCGGGCTTCGACGCCGCGCACTGGACGGCCCTGCGCGCCGCCGCGCGCGCGCGGATCGCGCCGCCGAGGAAGCTGCGCCTGATCGGCGCCGACCGCGACCCGGCCGTGCTCGCGGGGGCGGCCGCCAACCTGGCCGCGGCCGGGCTCGAGCGGGCGGTCGAGCTCGAGGCGGCCGACGCGGCCGAGTTCGCGCCGCGCCGCGGCTGGAACGCCTGGATCGTCACGAACCCGCCCTACGGGCAGCGCGTCGGCGACGAGCGCGAGCTCGAGCCGCTCTACCGCGCCTTCGGTCGAAGGCTGCGCGAGCACTGCGGCGGCTACCGGCTGGCGCTCCTGAGCGGCAGCCCGCTCCTCTCGGCGGCCCTCGCGCTCGAGCCCGAGCGCCGCACGCCGCTCAGGAACGGCGCCTTGGAGTGCGAGCTGATCGAGCTCGAGCTCCCGCGCGGCACCTGACTGCCGCCGGCTGGAAGCCGGGAAGAAGACCAGCGGGAAGGCGCGCCGCCCTCGCCCTCCGACTCCTCGCGGCGGCGCTCGCGCAGCTTGCGCAGGCGTTCCTCGCGGGCGCGCTCCTTCTCCTCGCTGGCGCGGCGCTCGGCCGCCGTGGCGGCGCGGATGCGCTCCACGATACCCGCGACCTCCCAGCGCACCGCGTCGTCGCCGAGCTCGCGCGCCGTCACGAGCGCGTCCAGGGCCAGCACCGTCAGGGCCGCCGTGCCCTCGACGGTCGGGTGCAGCCGGTCGGCCTGGGTCAGGCGCGCGACCGCGTCCGGCGGCCACTCGTTGCCGCGCAGGCGCACCTCCCTGCCGCTCGCCAGGCGCGCCACGTAGTCGCAGAGCGGCACGACGACCACGCTCTCGCGCCCCGCGGCCCAGGCGCGCAGGCGGGCGTTCAGGAGCGTCAGCGTCTCCGGCCGCGGGATCTGGGCCGGCCGGATCATCGGCTGGCCGAAGGGGCCCGCGCCTTCCAGCGCGATCGTCATGTCGGGCAGGTCCCCGACCAGAACGGGGCAGGGCAGGGCTTCGAGGGCGCGCAGGCCGTCCTCCAGGCGCTCCAGGCGCGCGTCCTCGCGCAGGTCGCCGTAGCCGTACCAGAACAGGAAGTCGAGCGCGACGACGAGCGTCGGGTCCGCCTCGCGCGCGCGCGCCACCGCGTCCGACCCCAGGCGGGTGGGGCGGGTGAAGAACAGCTCCTGGCCGAGGTCGAGCACCGCGCGCGGCCCCCCCGGCGAGGCCTCCGGGAGCGCGCACTGCACGAAGTCGGCCAGGCTGGCCGCGGCCTTCAGCTCGGCCCGCAAGCCGAAGCCGGCCGACACGCTGGCGCCCACGACGGCCACGCGCGCGAACGGGTCGGGCCGCTCGCCCTGCCGCGCGCCGCCGCCGGCGGCGGCGCCGCTGCGCGGGGCGAGCGCGACGAGCACGACAAGCACGACGAGCACGGCGAGCGCGACCGCGGCGGCGCTCGCGCGACGCTCTCCAGGAAGTCGGGCTCGCGGGGGGCTCATTCGCTCTGGATCGCGCAGCGCACGATCTCCCGGATCTTAGGGTCCGTCCGCGAATAAGTGCTCCGTTTCGGCGAGCAATCGTCGTCCCTGGCAAGGCGCGACGACGACCGCGTATCCAGGGGATACGCCGAGGAGGAGCAACGCAGCCAAGGGCGGCGAGGGCCGGCGAAACGGAGCACTCATTCGCGGACGGGCCCTTACCCTCCGGCGACGCGATCCGCGTCGACGGGATCGGCAGGTGTGTCGGGGCGGGCGGCGCACGCCCCCGAACCTATCGCCCGCCCGCGGCTTCGTTCATGGCTCGATGCGCCACTGCGGGTAGCCCGCGGCCGAGCTCTCGAACAGGGTGACCGACTTCATCTGCGGATCCCAGGCCCAGTCCGTGGTCGGCAGTCCGTTGCGGTACACCTGCGACGGGATGGTCACGTAGCCCTGGATCTCGATCTCCTCCGGCAGCCCGTCCTGCGTGCCGGGGATGACCGTCAGGTTCGCGCTCGTGTCCAGACCGATCGTCCGCGCGCCGACGCGGAGGTGCCTGAGGTTCTGGGTGCTGTCGAGAATGAAGCGGTTGAGCGAGGGATCGGAGTTCCAGCGGAAGGGCGTCAGGACGTCGGGGTAGTCCTGCTCGATGGTGAAGTGCATCCAGCGGCCGTCGCGGTCCGCCATGAGCCGGTGGGTCCCGAAGCTCGGCAGGCGCAAGCGCTTGCTGGCGAGGAAGTCGAGCACCGCGACCTCGTCCAGGGTCGCCCAGGTGTGCTCGAAGGCCTGCACCTGCACCAGGCTCGAGATCCCTGGGATGGCCGAGAGCCAGGCGTGGAAGGCATCGGACTGCTGCAGCAGGTACGCGATCGGGTCGCCCACGGCGTACCAGGTCTCGAACGGGACGTGCTTCAGGTTGCGCGCCATGTCCGTGTCGGGATCGACCGTCAGCGTGCTGGGGTCGAGATCGATGGCGGACACCTGGCTGTACTTGAAGGGGTACAGGGCCGGCGAGCCGCCGAACATCAGCGGGTCGTCGAAGATGCTCGTGTCGAGGCTGTTCCAGTACGTGTTCGCGACCGAGACGCCGCCGGTGTGGTTGACGACCGCGGCGAAGCGCGCATGCGCCGCGTCGAGGTGCCGCGCGGCGTAGCTCGTCACCCCTCCGCCGCCCATCGAGAAGCCGACGCCGTAGACCCGGTTGGGATCGACGCTGAACACGGTCGTGACCCAGTCGAGCACGAACTCGGTGTTGGTCTGGCTGTAGGGGATGCCGAAGTTGTACTGGTGCGCGCCGCGCGGGGCGACGACGTACCAGCCGCGCTCGAGGGCGCGCTTCATCAGCCCGGTGTTGTAGTAGCAGTCCCACTCCGTGTGGCCGTAGCTGTGGAACATGACCAGCAGCGGGGCCGGCGCGAGCGGGTACTCCGGGATGCCGAGCAGGAACGGCTCCTGCCAGATCGTGCCGGTGTCGCTGAAGGTGATGTGGTAGATGCCGGGTCGGCCCGTCGGCGCCACGGAGGAGCCGCCGCCCCGGTTCAGCCAGCTCCCGCCGAGCACCTGGTCGAGCGAGCCGCCCCCCGGCAGAGCCTCCCCGAACACTCCGGCGCGCGGCAGGCGGCCCTGCGCGCGGCGCGCGGCCGCGCCCTGGGATCCCTGGACGGCCCCCGCCACCGGGGCCGGGGGTGCGGCGCTCGCCGCGGGAGCGCAGGCGACGAGGGACACCAGGACGGATAGGAGCATGGCTGCCGGATCGTGGAGGCGGAGCGTCACCAGACGCGACGGAGAGGCTCGTTCAGCGCAAGCTGTTCCGGAAGTCTACCCCAGATCCGCGTTCCGCGCAGGAAGCTCTGCAGGTGCGCCCCCGGGGCCGGGAGCGGCGCCGTCCCGGCCCTCGAGACCGGATCTGCCTCGCCCCCCGCCGCTCGGAGCCTGTCGGAAAAACCCCGTCGCGAGGCAAAGCGGGCGACGCGGAAGCGAGGAGGGCGACGGCGAGAAGGCGGAAGCGGCCTTTCTGGCCGCTGAGCACGGCTCGCCTAGCCCGACGAAGCAGCGGCGCCGCCCGCGAAGCCGCAGTAGGGTGTTTTTCCGACAGGCTCCTAGCGCAGGCCCTTCACCAGGGGCTCGTAGGTCATGAAGTCGGCGTGGTGCACGATCCAGGCCTCGGTGCTGCGCGCGACCAGGTTCCCCTCGCCGGCGTGGGCCGCGACGACGTGGCAGACCGCGTCGGACAGGCCGCACTCCTGCGCCAGGGCGACGCCGGTGAAGGGGTGGCGCAGGTACTTGCCGCGCCGCGACTGCACGCACCGGCCGTCGCGCTTCTCGTATTCCAGGAGCTTGCCGACGTCGGCCAGGATCGCGCCGGCGATCAGCGTGTCGCGCTCGACCGGCAGCGCCGCACCCATGAACTCATCGATCTTGCGCGCGCACTCGAGCGCGAGGTGCACCACCAGGCGCTTGTGCGCCATGAAGCTGACCGTGCAGTCCGGCACGTGCAGCGTGAACGGGATCTCGAGCAGGTCGCGCGGCTCGAGCGGGCTGCGCTCGAAGGCCAGGAGCCAGGTGCGGATCGTGCGCTCGCGCAGGTCGCCGTCCTCGATCCACTCCATCTCGGGCCACAGTTCCAGCACTTCTTCGCGCGTCGCCATGAATCCGGCTCCCCTGGGTTTGCGGAGCGCGGATTCTAGCGCTGGAAGATCGGCAGGAGACCCTCCGGCAGGGTCAGGAACAGCACGTTGACCGCCGTGGCGTAGCAATCGCCGTAGGCCGAGCCGCCCCAGGATCCGTCGGCGCGCTGCGCGACCAGGACGCGCGGGCGCTCGACGTCGGCCCAACGCTCGAACAGCGCGCGATCGGAGTGCTGCCAGAGGGCCTGCGCCAGGTACAGGCGCTCGTAGAAGGGATAGCGCGCGGCGTGGGTCCCGAACCCCCCGCGCGCGAGCTCGAGCTCGCGCACGCCCAGCTCGCGCTCGATGTAGTCGTAGCCCTGTGCGATCGTCGTCCCGCTGTAGCGGCCGGTGGCGTTGAGCGTCGCGATGGCGGCGGCGGTCAGGGCCACCGAGGTCTCTTCGCGCCCCAGGGCGTAGCGGAACGAGCCGTCCTGCTTCTGGGAGCGCTCGACGTAGGCGACCGCGCGCGCGATCACCTCGGCCTCGACCCGCACTCCCGCGTCCTTCGCCGCGCGCAGCGCCTGGACCAGACAGATCGTGACCGAGCCCTCGTGCTCGAGGCCGCTCACGGGCTTGTAGTACCAGCCGCCCTCGAGGCCCTGGCTCGCCTCGATGCGCTGCACGGAGAGCTCCAGGGCCTCCAGGATGCGCCGGCCGCGAGCGGTCTTGGGCGACACGGAGCAAGCCTGGGCCAGGGCCAGGGTGGAGAGGCCGTGGCCGTGCATCTGGGAGACGCGGTCGCGCTGGTCGGAGACGTAGCCGCGCTCGTCCGAGCCCTGGGCCAGGTCGACCCTCGACAGCAGGTAGTCGACCGCGTCGGAGAGCTCGCGGCCGAAGGGCCCGCGTTCCGGCGTGCTGCCGGCCGCCATGTAGGCCAGCGCGGCCAGCGCCGTCGTGCCGACCGGGGCGTACTGGCCCGCGCTCGCGCCGGTCGGGGGCATGCTGCCGTCGGGCTCCTCGCGCTGGCGCGCCGCCAGCCAGGACAAGGCGCGCTCGACGGCGGCGCGCAGCGCCGCGTCCTGCTCGGGGCTCGACGGCCGGCCGCGGCCGATCTCGCCGTCGACCCGCTCCTGGCCAGGTGGCGCGAGCGGCCGGTCGCGCGCGGCCCGATCCGGCGCGGAGGGCGCCGCGGCGATCGAGGCGGCGATCCACGCGGCGAGCGCGGGCCCGGCGAGCGCCATCAGCGGGCGGCGCGGTCCGGCCGCGGTCGGGAGCGGGTGCGCATCGATCGGCGCTCCTGGTCGGGTTCGGCTGTCGGGCCCTGGGTCAGCGCTCGCGCGGCGACTCGTTCAAGCGGCGGTAGTACGAGTCGATCCAGTCGCGGTACTGCGGGGGCAGGCCGTCGCCGCCCTCGTAGCGGAAGATGTCTCGCACGTGGACCGGCAGGTCGCCCCAGCGCTCGGCGCTGTCGGCCGTGGCCGCCCGGCCGCCCAGCTCGAGGGCCGGCGGATCCGCCGCGGGCTCGTTGTCGCGCTCGGGGTCGTCCGCCCCGAGCGGACTCTCCGGCCGGCCCTGAGAGGATTCGGGCCGGGACGGGTCGCCGTCCGGCTGGCGCTCCTGCCCCCCGGGCCGCTCGCCCGCGGGGTCCTCGGGCGTGTCCTCGCGCTGCGTCGTCTGCCGCCCGCGATCGAGCGGGCTCGACGAGTCCTGGTCCTGGTTCTGGGGATCTCCGGCGGACGTGCCGCCGCCCTGGCAGGATCCGCCGAGCTGCTGCGCCAGCTCCAGGATGCGGTCGATGTCCTCGACCGACCGGCGACCGGTCTCGAGCGAGCTCCTGAGGAGCTCGTCGATGCCCGCCGGCCCGACCCGCGCCAGGGCGCTGGTATCGCCCGCGCCGGCGTCGGAGAGCAGCACGTCCACGCGCCGAAGCTGACGTTCCACCTTGCCGAACAGGCGCACCATCTCGCGCTGGGCGTCGTCTTGCAGCGACGGCTGGACGACCTCGGAGCCCTGGCCCTCTCCTTGGTGGACGCGGATCGGGATCCCCTCCGGCGGATTCTGGTCCCGCCCGCGCTCCTGGGCCAACGCTCCGCAGAGGACCAGTCCCCCGGCGGCGACGCGCGCCGCGATCGTGCGGCTCGCGCGGGCGGTGCTCGCCCTAGTGGGATCGCTCGTGCTCATGTTCGCTCCGTGCTCCGTTCCAGCGCTCCGCCGGATCTAGTCCCCGCCGCCTCCCAGGTCTCGCTCCTCGCCCTCCTCGGAGGAGCCGCCGCCAGCCCCGCCGTCGGGCCCGGAAGCAGTATCGGCGGAAGAACCGGGGTCCGGTAGCCCCAGCCGCCGGCGGAATTCCTCGAACAGGTCCGACGTGCGCTCGTGGCGGTGTGCCAGGCGCAGGATGTCCTCCAAGAGGAGCGGGTCGAGCGCGTCGACCTCGGCCTCGGCCGCGCTCAGCTCGGGGAAGAGCTCCAGGAGCTCGTCCAGGTCCTCGAGCACCTCGCTCTCCAGCCGCCGCAGGAGCTTCAGCTCGGCCACGTCCGGCACCAGCCGGTTCTGGCCCTGGTTCTGCTGTTGTTGTTGCCGCTGCTCCTGGGCGCGGCGGTCCTTCTCCTGCTCGAGCGCCTCGGCCAGCCAGCCCAGGTTGCGCAGGACGTCGGCCTGCAGGGCCTGCACGCGCTCGCCGCTCTGGTACTCGCCGACCTCGCCCATGTCGCGCGCCACGCGCTCGAGGTCGTCGCGCACGCGCGTGACGAGCTCGGCGAACACGAGGCTGCCCTCTTGCGCGATCGCCGCCTGCACCTCGCCCGCGCGACCGGCCAGCGCCAGCTCGTCGCGCGCAATGCGGCGCAGGCGCAGCTTCTGCGCGCGCGTTGCGCCCTCGCCGTCGGCGCGCTCCTGGTCGACCTCGAGCGTCTGCGCCGACAGGCGCCCCTGCGTCTCGGCCATCGCCGCGACCTCCTCGGCGATCCGGAACAGGAGCTCCTCGTCGCGCAGCGCCTCGTACCGGTCCTGCTCCTTCTCCAGCGCGTCGATCGCCTCGCGCACGCCCCGCTCGGTGTCTTCCTCCTGCTCCTGCGCCGCTCCGAGGTCGCCGCGCGAGAGCGAGTCCCGCGCCTGTCCGGCGCTCGCCCCGGCGCGCTCGAGCGACGGCAGCGGCGGAGCGTCCTCGCGCTCCTGGTAGCGCTGCATGAACTCGTAGAGCAGCTTCTCGATCTCCTCCTGTTGCCCGGCGAGCTCCCGCGCGCGCTCGCGCTCGGCCTGCTCCTGCGGCGTGACGCCGTCGCGCGCCTCGCGCGCCGCCTCGCGCAGGGCCTCGATCGCCTCGCGCTGGCTGCGCGCGGCGGATCCGCTGCGGCCGCGCTCCAGCTCGCCCGCGGCGGCGCGCATGGCCCCCTGCGCGCGCTCGAGCGCGCTCTCGACCGCGTCCTCGCCCTGGGCGTCCAGCGAGCCCACTCCGGCCTGCTGCCGGAGCTGCTCCACCTTTGCGCCGAGCTCCGGCTGGGAGCGCGCGAGCTCGCCCACGGCGCGCCCGGCCGCGCCCCCGCCGCCCGCGCGCTCGAGCGCTTCGCGCGCGACCTGCAGCGCGTCGCGCGCCTGCCCGGCCGCCGCGGCGGCCCGGCCCTGGTTCCCTTCCGCCGCGTCCTCGGCCGCGGCGCCCATCGCCGCGGCCGCCTGCTCGAGCGCCTCGCGCGCCTCGCCGCCGGCGGGCGCGGCGCCCTGGGCGAGCCGCTCGATCCCGGCGCCGATCTCCCCCGCGCGCCCCGCGTTGGCGCGCTGGGAGGCGGACAGGGCCTGGCCCAGGAAGGCCTCCTGATCGAGCGCGCGGCGCAGCTCGCGCAGCGCTCCCTCGGTCGCCTCGCGCCCGCGCTGACCTGAGGCCGCGCGCCCGAGCTCGCGCAGCGCGGCGTCGAAGAGCGACCCGGCCGGGAGCGGCTCGCGTGCCTCGCCCTGGATCCCGGCCAGCCCGGCGCGCGCCCGTTCGCGCTCCTGCGCGGCGCGCGCGCGGTGCCCGGCCGCGCGCCCCTCGAGCGCTTCGGCCGCGTCCTGCAACTGGCCGGCCGTCCGAGCGGGAGCGGCGCCGTCGCCGCCGGCGCGCCGGGCCTCGCGCGCGGCGCGCAGGGCCTGGCCCGCGGCCCGCAGCGCCTCGGCCGCGCGCGCGGCGCTCTCGTCGCCGGAGGCGCGCGCCTCGAGCGCCTGCTGCTCGGCGGCCTGCTCCAGCTCCTGCGCGAGTCGCTCGAGCTTTCCGCCCTCCTCGCCCTGCGCGTCGCCTGCGGCCGCGCGCGCCGTCTCGGCCGCCGCGCCCAGCCGCTCGGCCGCGGCGGAGAGCCGCGCGGCGCGCTCCTCCTCGCGGCGCGCGCCCTCGAGCGGCAGGCCGAGCTCCTCCAGGCGCGGCGCGAGCCCCGGGTCCCAGGTCTCCAGGACCGCCAGATCGGTCTCCTGGTCCCCGATCAGCTCCTCGAGCGCGGCCTGCAGCGCCTCGAGCTGCATGGCGCCGGAGCGGCGCGCCTCGTCCTCGTTCCGCGCCAAGAGCTCGCGCTGCGCGGCGACGGCCGCGGCGATCCCGGCCTCGAGCTCGCGCTGGGCGGCGTTGGACGAGTCCCGTCGCAGGGCCTCGGTGCGCTCCTGGAGCGCGGCCTCGGCGTCGGCCAGATGCGAGAGCTGGCGCTTCAGGTCGCGCAGATCCTCGAGCTGGCGGTCGAGCTGCTCGACGTCGGCGCGGTCCATCAGGATCGCGAGCAGGCGCTCCAGCTCGGCGATGACCGACTCCTGCTCGCGGATGGCCTGCACCTCGCGGCCGCCCTCGAGCTCGGCCCGCGCGCTCGCCATCAGCTCCTCCAGGGTGTGGCCGCCCTCCGCCCGGCGCGCCGCCAGGTGGTCGAGCGCTCCGCGCAGGAGCTGCGCGGCGTGGGCGCGGCCCTCGGTCTCGAAGCGCTCCGCCAGGGAGGTCATCGAGGTCGTCAAGCGGTTGAGCTTGCGCACCAGGAGCGCCTGCTCCTCGGACAGGGCGGCCTGCTCGCGGGTGGTGCCGTCGTCCTGGCGGGGGGCCGCCGGAGGCGCGGCGGCGGCCGGCAGGGAGAGGCCGGAGGACAGCGCGAGGGCGAGGGCGCACAGTGCTAGCTTCATGTCAGTTGTCCTTCGCGTACTGGCGCGTGCGCTCGAGCAGGGTGCGCTGGCGGTTGAGGATGTCGCGCGTGAGAGCCAGCACGGACTGGAAGTTGTCCCACTCGGCCAGGAGCTCCAGCAGGCGCTCGGCCCTGGCCAGGCCCGCCGCCTGCAGCCGCACGGCCTCGGAGAGCGCCGCATGGGCGCCGGAGAGCTCGAGGGCGTCCTGGGCGCGGCGCAGCTCCTCGGCCGCGCTCGCGGCGTCGCCCTCGCTGATCTCGAGCGCCAGCCCGACGATCTCTACCAGCCGGCCGGCGAAGGCCGGATCGCCGAGCTGCTTCTCGCGCACCAACCCTGCCAGGCCGCTCCACACCTGCGCGTGGAAGCGGCGGTCGGAGAGGGTCGATTGCCGGCGGTCGAGCTCCTCCAGCAGCGCGCCGGCGCGCTCGTCGAGGCGCGAGTAGATCATCCCCTCGGCCACCGCCGCCAGCTCGCGCGAGAGCGCGCGCGCGTCGCCGTGCACCCGGCGCTGGCCGGTCAGCGCGAGCGCGATCCCGTCCGCGTCGACCGCCGAGCCGGGCTGATCGCTCTCGAGCGCGGCCAGGAGCTCGAGCGCGCGGTCGTGCTTCTCGCGCATGAGCTCGCCGAGCGAGCCGACTTGCCCGCGGGCGCGCGCCAGCCGGTCCTGGACGCGCCGCAGGTACTCGTCCGCGGACACCACGCGCACGCGGATCGGCGCCGAGGACCCGCGCTGGGCGGCGGGTTGGCGGTTGTCGTCGGCCTCGACCGTCAGGGTCAGGAGCTGGCCCTCGAGCGGCTGCGCGCCCCCCAGCAGGTCGGCGAGCTCGAGCCGGCGCGCCGCGAAGCCGCGCGCGCGCACGTCGGCCGGGGCGGGGCCGCCGTCCGCCGGCGGCTCGCTCCACTCGAGCTCCAGGACCAGCCCGGGGCGCCCGACCGCCGCGCCGGACGCGTCGTTCGCGTCCGGCGCGTCGGGCGGCGCGACGCTCAGGGTCATTCCCGTCAGGCCGAAGTCGTCGCTGGCCAGCGCGCGCAGCGGCAGGGCGCCCGCGACGACCGTCTCGACCTCGGCCCGGCCGGGGGCGACGAGCTCGACCGCCGGCTCGCGATCCGCTCGCACGTGGATCGCGAACAGCCCCGGGTCCGGGTTGGAGAGGCCGGTCGCGTCCTCGAGCTCGAAGCGGTAGCGCAGGCTGGCCTGCGCCACGAGCTCGAAGGCCAGCCCGGCGAGAGCCGCGCCGCGCCCGGAGCCCTGCGCGGGATCCGCGCCGGGACCTTGCGCCGCCGGGGGCGGGAACGGCCGTGGCTCGAGCGCGATCAGACGGTCCTCGGGCAAGAGCCGCACGGCGCCGGTCGCCTCGGGCGGGTCCGGCAGCACGTGCACCGTGACGCGCGAGCCCGCCAGCACCTCGACGTCGCGGTCGCGCTCGAGGCGCGCCGGGAGGCCGCTGTAGGCCGGCGGCTCGACGCGCAGCGCCAGGCCGGCCACGTCGGGCGGTTGGAGCACGGTGATCGTCACGCGCGGCAGGCCGTCGCGGTCGTCGCCGCCGGTGACGTGGAAGACGCAGTCCTCCTGGCGCGAGCGCAGGAGCGTGCGGAAGGTCCGGCCGCTGCCCGCCGCCAGCACGGTCTTGTTGCCGCTCTCGAAGTGCAGCGTGACGTCGTCGGGCACCAGGCCCGCCGCGCGCACGACGACCGGCACGTCCGTGCCGCGCGCGACGCGCACGCGGATCTCCTCGGGCGAGCTGTCGGCCTGCCCGGGCGCGCCGGCGATCGGGATCTCGACCGTGAGGTGGGTGCGCTGGGGCCAGGGCGTGGCGCCGCCGGCGATACGTTCCAGGAAGGTGCGCGCCGCGGCGGGGTCGAGCGCCATGACGGCGGCCGCGAGCGCCGTTCCGAGGAAGCCGGCGGCGAACGTCCTGCGCGGCCGGGCGGGCTCGAGCGCGCGCTCGAGGTCGAGCGTCGCGGCGCGCTGCTCCGCCTCGCGCAGGACGCGCCCGATCAGCTCGTCCGAGTCGCCCTGGCAGCCCCCGCCCGCGCCGAGCTGCACCGCGCTGACGAGCAGCTCGTGCAGGTCGGGGTGGGCGCGCTCGACCAGCACCGCCAGGCCGGCGCGGCCGGGCACCCACGCCAGGCGCCGGTAGAGCTCGCGGTAGGCCACTGCGAGCGGCAGGGCGATCAGCACGCCCAGGTGGACCGCGCGCACGCCGGCGGGCAAGTGCATGCTCCAGTCGGCCAGGAACATGTACAGGAGCCACGCGCCCGCGCAGAAGAGCGTCCGGCCGGCGCCGTGCAGCCACACCTGCCCCACCAGCCGCCGCCGCAGGCGCGCCAGCAGGCGGTCGAGGTCCGGCGTCGCGCGGCCGGTCGAGGGGTGGGGGGCGGCGGGGCTCGGGCTCACGTGCTCTCGCTCATCAACGCTGGAAGATCGGCAGGAAGCGGTAGGGGATCTGGAGGATCAATACCGCCATGGCGGTGCCGAAGGCGTCGCCCGGGCCGGTGCGGTTCGGCCACGAGCCGTCCGTCTCCTGCATGCGCAGGAGCACGTCGCGCACCTCCTCGAAGTACGGCTCCCAGTACGGGCTGCCGACGGTGTACATCGCCTGCACGCCGTAGTAGTGGCCGTACCAGAAGAAGTAGTGCCCGCGGCTCGAGCCGCGGCCCAGGCCGTTGTAGCGATTGAAGTCCGGCAGCTCGCGCGTCAGGTACTGGACCCCGCGCTGGATGGCCTCGTCGGAGTAGATGCCGAGCCCGTGCAGCGCCGTCACGCCGGCGGCCGTCAGCGGGAAGGACGAGCGCGAGTGCACGTCCTTCTGGTAGTAGAACGAGCCGACCTCGCTCGAGCCGCGGTAGCTCGGATGCCGGTAGCCGGCGAAGGAGGCCTCGGTCACGGCCGAGTCGAGCACGTAGCGCGCCGCGCGCTCGATGGTCGAGCGCGGCACGCGGATGCCGATGTTGCGCGCCGCGCGCAGCGCCAGGACCTGGCAGACGACGATCGACATGTCCGACTCGACCGCGTACGGCTCGTAGCGCCAGCCGCCCTCGGCGTTCTGGGACTTCACCACGAAGTCGACCGCCTTCTGCAGCTTGCGGCTCACGCCCTCGCGGTGCGTCATGCCGTAGATCTCGGCCAGGAAGAGCGTCGCGAAGGCGTGGCTGTACATGCGCGTGCCGCCCTGCGTGATGTAGCCGTCCTCCTGTACGCAGCCCAGCACGAAGTCGAGACAGCGCTCGACGTTGCGCCCGTACTTCCCGCGCCCGGGCAGGTGGCCGCCGGCCAGGAAGGCCATGCCGGCCAGCGTGGTCACGCCGACGTGGCCGCGCTCAGCGGTGTAGCGGTAGTCGTCCATCAGCTTGTAGCCGATCTTGGCCGTCCAGCTTCCGTTCTGGTTCTGCTGCGCGGCCAGCCAGGCCAGGCCGGCGTCCACCGCCGCGGTCTGCGCGGGCGTGACGACGATCGCTCCGGCCAGGGAGTCGGCCGGCTCGCGCCCGTCCTGCGCGGCGGCGCGGCCCGTGCTCGCGGCCGGGGCGAGGGCCGCGAGCAGGGCGGAGAGGAGAGCGAGCCTGCCGTTCATCGCATCACCTGGAGCTGGTCCCGGCCGCTCAGGATCAAGGCGTCCCCGAGCGGGATCATCGTGAGGTCGTCTCCGCTCCCGAGCTGCGCGTCGCAAAGCTGGCTGCCGAACGGCGTCCCGCCGTTGCGGTCGAAGAAGTAGACGTTCGTGCGCTGCGGCGACCTGGAGCGCGAGGAGCGTTCGCTGTAGGCGAGCGCGACCGTGGTCGCGCTGCAGGCCGGCAGCGGCAGAATCGAATTGTACAGGTCCTCGGCCGACACGGGCAGCCGCTGGACCCAGCGCCGGTGCCCGTACGGCAGGTGGACGGCCTGGATGCGCATCTCCCGCTCGTCGGGCGTGAACGAGCGCAGGAACACGAAGGGCGAGTCGAGCACGACGCGCGTGGAGCTGCGCACGCCGACCAGGTCGTCGTCGTCCGCCAGCGCGACGTCGCCGACCGGCGCGTGGCCGCCGACGCTCGTGTTCAGGGCGACCACGATTCCGCGCGGGCCGCCGTCGGACACCAAGGCGGGCGGGCGCAGCACGAGGTACGTGCGGCCATCGTGCTGCAGGATGGCGTCGAGGTCGCGCCCGCCGCCGGCGACCTGGTCGAAGCGCACGGCCCAGTCGATGCCGCCGTTCTCCAGGTCGATGGCGAGGATCTGGTTGTGATCGGGCCGCCGCAGCTGGCCGAACCACGGCACCATCAGGCGCCCGTCCTCGATCCAGCTGGCGGCGTAGGTCGACTTGTGGGGCATGAACGGCAGCTCGATCTCGAGCGCGCGCCGGCCGCTGAAGGCGTCCAGGGCGACGGCCGTCGAACGGGCCACGAGCGGCAGGAACACGACCTTGCCCGAGCCGCAGACCGGGTGCGGCCAGACCTCCGCGCCCGCGAGGTCGGCGCTCCAGATCCGCGCGCCGCTCCCGACCTCGAGCGCGTGGACGCGATAGCCGCCGCCGGGCACGTCCTCGACCGCCAGCGCGAGGCCGGCCTCGAGCGCGAGCGAGGTCACGTCGCCTTCGGGCGCGGCCCAGCCCCACAGGCGCCGGCCACGGCCCTCGCCGTCGCCCCCGCGCCCGAAGGCGAGCACGCCGCGACCGATCGAGACCAGGGCCAGGCCGGGCGCGAAGGCCACGCGCCGGCTCCAGTCATCGGAGCTCGAGACGGGGTCGGGCACGTGCTGCGTCCAGAGCAGCCCGCCCGGGTCGTCGGATCCCAGGGCGACCAGCGCGAGCGCGCGCCCGGAGCGGCTGCGCGCCTCCTCGGCGCGCGCGAACAGCAGCACCTCCCGCGGGGCGCCGTCCCGCGCGTGCTGGTCGCGCTTCTCGTCGCGCGGGATCGCGCCCAGGAACGCGTGCCGGCCCGGGAAGCGGGCGACCACCGGCGGCGAGCGGTCGTAGGTGTGCGGCGGCGGGATCGCGGCCGGGGACGCGCGCAGGCTCTCCTCGCTGAGCTCGGAGAGCTCGCGCCCGGCGTGCCGCTCGAGCGGGGAGACGAGGCGCGGGTTCGACCAGGCCAGTGCCGCCAGCAGCGCGCGCATGTAGGCGCCGTTGCCGGCGTCCGCGAGTGTCGCGCCGAGGTACAGCATGAGCCGCGTCTCGCGCTCGCCGGCCAGGGTCGCGCTGAATCGCGCCGGCAGCTCGCTCAGGACGATCCCGGCCACGGTCGCGGCGTCGCCCTCCTCGAAGGCCCAGCCGAGCAGCACGTCGTTCGCGCGCCGCGCGGCCAGGGAGCGCGGATACAGCTCCGAGACCTGCGCCAGGAGCTCGGGCTCGCGCGCCTCCATGGCGCGCTCGAGCAGAGCCTCGGCGCGGCGCTCGAAGGGCTCGTAGACCCGCTCGCCGTGGCGCGCGACGCGGAGCGCGATGCGCCCGGTCGCCAGCGTCGAGACGCTCCCGAGGGGCAGCGACTCGTCGTACCACAGCTCGAGCATGCGGTGCAGCTGCTCCAGCTCGGCCGCCACGTCGCCAGTCCGAGCGTAGTGCTCGGCGCGCTCCAGCGCGACCCACAGGCCGACCGGCACGCTCCACACGGCGCGCTCGTCGCGCGACTCGTCGCCGAGCAGGGGGCGCAGGCGCCAGGCCGGGGCCCCGCCGCCGTCCGCGGCCGGCTCGGAGCGCGGATCGCGCGAGCGGACGCCGCCCTCGACCTCGCAGCGCAAGCGCGTGTGGCCGGCCGTGAGCTCGAGCTGCTCCAGCGCGGCCAGGCGCGCCGGGTCGTCCATCGCGCGCAAGAGCTCGCTCTCCTCGATCAGCGCGTCCCGGCGCCCACCGGGGTCGGGCGCCAGCTCGCGCGCCGCGCGCAGGGCCCGCAGGGCGCTCTGGGTGTCGGCCAGGTCGGCCAGGACGCGCGCCTTGGAGCGCAGGATGCGGTGCATCTGCAGCACGACCGCGGGGCTCGTGCCGAGCGCGTCCTCGGCCACGAAGGGCGACAGCACGTCGAGCGCCCGGTCGAGCCACGAGCGCGCCGAGTCGCTCAGGCCGGCGGCCGACTCCGTGCCGCCGCGCGTGGCCATGAGCGCCGCCAGGTCGAGCGCGGGACCCAGCTCCGCGGGCGCCGCCTCGTGCTCGTGCCGCGCGCGGTCGAGCAGCAGGTCCCACTCGAAGTAGCCCTCGAGGGAGTTTCCGTTGAGCGTGAACAGCGCCCCGTCGCCGGCCAGCAGGTTCCCCCCCTGGCCCGCGCCCCACGCCGCCGGGCGCCGCAGGCGCCGGCCGTGGAAGCGGTCGATCTCGAGGCGCTGGGTCGTCGTGGGGACGACGATGCGGTCGGCCAGCAGCACCGGTCGCGCCGGGGAGTTCTCCTGCGAGAGCAGCGGGTCGTCGAAGGGCCAGCCCAGGATCGCCGGCGCCTCGTGCCGGATCCCGGACGAGGCCTCGAGCGCGACCAGGCGCCGCCCGCCCAGGTAGACCCTGGTCTCGTCGGCGCCGAGAAGCAGATCGACGTCGGTGCTGTTGCGCCCGCGCGCCTCGCGGCTGATCCAGGACTGGCGCAGGCTCCACAGCATGGCGCCGCTCTCCAGGTCGACGCCGATCAGGTCGTCGCTGTCGACCGGCGTCGCGACCACCACGCCGTCGGCCACGACCGGCGGCGTGTTGCGCCAGGACTGCGTGCGCGGCTGCGCGCCGTAGCGCCGGCGCGCAGGCAGCGGATTCTGCTCGTAGAGCGTCTCCCACAGGATCGAGCCCGAGAACAGGTCGAGCGCCGCCAGCGTGCCGAGCTGCGTCAGCGCGACGACGCGCTCGCCCTCGACGCGCAGCGGCGCGGCCGAGAACTCGAACTCGTGGCGGTTGAACATGTTGAGCTCGCGCTGGCCGCCGATCACGGGCGTCGACCAGAGCAGCTCGCCCGTGCCGAGCTCGTAGCAGGCGACGTGGTAGTCGATCCGCCCCTGCACGCGGCAGGCCGGCACGAGCACGCGCGAGGCGGCGATGACCGGCGGCCCGGCCACGCGCGTGCGGTCGGCGAACTCTCCGGACTCGCCGTCCCAGTCCGGCGGCGGCATGTGGTTCCACAGCGGCCGGCCCGTCTCGAGCTCGAACGCGAACAGGCGCCGGTCGGGGATGATGATCTGGATCGTGTACTGGTTGAAGCTCTCGTTCTCGATCTGGGTGATCGGCACCTGCAGGGCGGCCACGACGACGCCGCCGGCGGCGGCCGGCGCGATCAGCGCACCGACGGGGTCGATGCCCTTGAAGAAACCCTGGCGCTGGTCGGGCGCCAGGCCGGCCCAGCCGCGCGGCTCCGCGCTGCGCCAGCGCTCGCTTCCCGACCAGGCGTTGAGCGCGATGACCTGCAGCGAGGTCGAGAGCAGCAGCGTGTCGCCTGCGCGCACTGCGTGCAGGTTGAAGTGACCGCGCTGGAAGGGGTGGTCCGGCAGGCGGAAGGCCTGCGGCCAGGCGCTCGCCTCGGGTCCGGGGCTTTCGCGCGGACTCTCTCCGGGGCCCGGCAGCCGCAGCTCGCCGGCGACCGGCGCGCGCCCCTCGGGGTCGGCGCCCGCGCCCGCCAGACTCGCCAGCGCCAGCTCGAAGCGCCGCAGGAGGCCCGGGCCGGCGCTGACCTCGCCCCGCTGCTCGAGCTCCTGCAGTCGCGCGAAGGCCGCGCGCCAGTCGCGCTCCGAGGAGAGCGCGGGAGCGCGCTCGCCCAGGAGCGGGCGCAGCGCCCGGCGCCAGGCCATGCGCGCCTGGGCCGGGTGTCCGCGCTCGAGCTCGAGGTCGCCCAGGGTCCACCAGGCCCCGCTGGCGGCGTCGGTGATCGGCCAGCGCTCGGAGATCTGCGCCAGCGCGTGGCGGTCGGCGCGCTCGCGCGCCCGCGCCAGGGCGGCGGCCGCCTCCCCTCCGTGCAGCGCGCGGTACGTCTCGCGCACCTGGGGCGGCAGCGCTCGGAGCTGCTCGTGCGCCCAGCCGGCCACTCCGAGGTGCACGTCCTGCTGCGAGGCGAGCCCGCCCGCCAGCGGCCGCTCTGGCCCGAGCAGGTCGCCGCGGTAGTCCTCGAGCAGGGCCTGCAGGTCGGCCAGGGCCTCCGGCCAACGGCCGGCGGCGACGTGCTCCCGCGCACGCGCGGCCACGGCCGCGGCCGCGCGCGTGTTCGGGATCGAGAAGGTCCGCACCTGGACCTCCTCCGACTCCTGCGCGCCGGGCGCCGCCGTGACCGCCGGCCCCGCCTCGACCGGCGCGGACAGAACGGCCAGCGCGGTCGCGACGCAGAGCCAGCCGTCCACCGGTCGCCGTCGCTGCATCTGGTCTTTCCCGGGTGCTCCTGTTGCCCGTATCGTCTCGCTGGCCGCGTTCTTCGCTTCCTGTCGACCGGCTCCGGCTCCGTCCTACACCAGCTCCAGGCGCTTGCGAAGGACCCACTCGCAGGCGAGCAGGCCGACCCCCGCCAGGAGCGTCCACCAGTGGTCCCAGGCGTCGTCCAGGCGCGAGGAGATCGGCTCGCGCCGCTCCTCGCCCCCCGGGAAGCTCCCTTCCAGCTCAAGGGCGCGTCCCAGGGGGAGCGACAGGCCGCCGGTCAGCGTGGACACGGCCCGCATCCCGAGCGGGTCGGGGGCCGGGTCGGCATTCTCGCGCGACGGCAGCGCGACCTCGAACTCGGTCGCGGCGATGCGCTCGCCGGCCTCCTCGATCCAGGCCCGGTACAGCCCGGGGCGGGCGACCTCGAAGGTGGCGCGGTAGAGCCCCTCGCGGCCGGGCACGCGGGAGAGCGACAGGTCGCTCCCCTCGCCGCCCGGATCGGCCAGGCGCACGGCCTGGGTCGCGGCGTCGCTCGGGCGGAAGTCCTCGTCGAGCACGCGCGCCTCGAGCGCGACGCGCTCCTCGAGGCTGTACGTGCTGCGCAGGCTGTCGAGCCGCACGCGCCGGTTGCCGCTCTTCAGGCGCCCCAGCGCCAGCCAGCGGATGGCGTTGCGCCAGAAGCGCTCGTGGTAGCGGTGGCCGTAGCGGTACTGCCACATCCAGGTCGAGTCGAGCGCCAGGAACAGCGTGCGGCCGGCCGGGAAGTAGCCGGTTGCGAGCAGCGGGTGGCGCCCGTAGCGGCCCTCCTCCAGCGGGTGGCGCAGGAGCACCTGCGCGCCGGGCTTGGCGCGCTCGACCGGCCAGTACCAGTAGAAGCCGCGCAGGCCGCCTTCTTCCTCCCACAGGCGCCGGTTGATCTCGACCTCGGGGTGCAGCCGCACGATCTGGTGCGGCGCGGCGGGGTCCTCGAGCGTCGGGCGCAGCTCGACCGTCGTGTCGCCCTGGTAGGGGAGCGCGCTGCCGGCGTCGAGCACGACCGGGATCAGCTGCTCGAGCGCGGTGTCGGCGTAGGAGCGCGGGTTGTCGAGCTCGCCCGCCTGCAGCAGCAGCCCGCCGCCGCGCTCGACGAACACGCGCAAGGCCGCCAGGAACTCCTCGCAGCGCGCCGGGTCGGGCGAGACGTCGTAGGGGTTGACGTCGCCCAGGATGATGACGTCGTAGTCCTCGAGCAACCGCTTGCGGTCGGTCGGCACGGCGCTCAGCGAGGGCGTGCCCGCCGTGCACTCCTGCAGGTAGTCGGGCGTGGCGGAGAGCAGGAACATCTGCGCGCGGATGTTCTCGTCGGAGCGCTTGAGCAGCTCCTTCAGGAAGCGGTACTCCCAGCGCGGGTAGCCGTCGACGTACAGCACGCGCACCTTCTCCGGCGCGATGTGGACCGTGAGCTCGAGCGCGTTGTCGTCGAGCAGGGTCTCGTCGGGCACGGGCGCGACGGAGACGCGGAAGCGGCGCTCGCTGCGCCCGCGCCCGCCGCTGGCGGGAGGCGCCAGGAAGACCACGCGCTGGCCGGCCTCGTCCGGCTGGGCCCGTTCCTCGGCCAGCAGGCGCACTCCGTCGCGCTCCTGGCCGAGCTCCTCCAGCAGCACCGAGGTGGCCGGAAGGCCGGCGGCGCCGCGGCCGACCGCGCGCACGGTGATCGCGATCTCGTCGCCTTCGAGCACCTCGCTCGGCGCCTCGACCAGCTGGATCAGCACGTTGCGCTCCGGGCGCGTGTCGCCGACGACCAGCGTGTGGATCGGGATGCCGGCCGCGGCGGCGGCGCGAGCCGCGTCGAGCGCGGGGACACCGCCGTTGGAACGTCCGTCCGAGACGACGACCACGTCGGTGACGTGGCGCCCGCGGTGCGCGGCCAGCGCCCAAGCGAGCGCGTCGCCCAGGTGGGTCGCGCGCCCGCGCCCGGTCGCGGCGGCGAGGTCCACCAGCGGCGAGACGTCGCCGGCGAAGCGGAACGCGCGCGCCCGGTAGCCGCCGCGCACCAGGAGCGGCAGAAGATCGCGGCGCAGCGCGGCGACGGCCAGGTCGAGGCGCGTCGTTTCGGACAGCGGCAGCGCCGCCAGCCCCCGCAACGCCCGGCGCGCGGCTTCGTCCCCGGCGTAGGCGTCCATGCGCCGCATGCTGGCGGAGTCGTCCAGGAGCACGAGCACCTCGGCCGGCTCGATCTCCTCGCTGCGCAGCAGGAACACGGGGCGGAACAGGATCATGAGCAGCAGCATCAGGCTGGCGAAGCGCAGCGTGCCCAGGACGGCGCGCGCGCGCGCCGTCAGGCCCTCGCGCGCGTACGCGACCCAGGCCACCCCCGCCGCCAGGGGGACGAGGAGCAGCACGACCACCCAGGTCTCCGGCGCGTCGAGCAGGCGCAGCGTCTCGCGCACGCCCGTCGCGCCCGCGCCCTGGGCCGCGAGCGGGGCCGCCAGCCGGGCCGCGATCGGGAGCGCGCTCACAGCCTCCTCCGGCGGTGCCCGATCCAGGCCGCCCACAGCGTCTCGGCCACCAGCGCGAGGAGGCACGCGCCGGCCAGCCAGCGCCACAGCTCCCCGCGCCGGGGCAGGCCGTCGTCCTCGTCGCCGCCCTCGTCGGCCGGCGACCACGGCTTCAGCGCCGGGTGCAGCTCCGCCAGCTCGCCGGGCGCGATGCGCTCGAGGTCGCCTTCCGCGGGCTCGAGCTGCACCGCGAAGAGCACCTCGCCGGCGCCCTCGGTCTCGATCCGGTACGCCCCGGTGCGCTCGGTGTCGGCGCCGTCGATCGCCGGCAGGCGCCAGCGGTCGCGCCCGACCTCGACGATCTCGCCCTCGATCGCGCGCCGAGTGCCGTCGGGTCGCA
>Ga0326597_10002056_pt1 | contig 30785 bp, 29 predicted proteins | sample RVTome_12_FD_203789 | JGI IMG/M metagenome (GOLD analysis project Ga0326597, IMG submission 203789) | Soil microbial communities from uranium-contaminated site in the Upper Colorado River Basin, Wyoming, United States - RVT100D185 | ecosystem: Environmental > Terrestrial > Soil > Contaminated >...
TCCGACTGCTGGCTTTGGGGATCGTCTCGGTCCTGCTGTCGGCCTGGGCGGCCTCCTGCATGAAGATGTAGAAGCTTTTTTTGTGCTTGAGAACTGCACGCATGTGCAGTAAGCTGCAACACGGTGCCGCACCGGGGACATGTTCGAATCACTCAGCGATCCGGTCGACGTGCTGACCGTTTTCGCGGACGGGCGCATGCGGCCGCTCCGTTTCCGCTGGCAGGGAAAGGTGGTCCGCGTGCGCACCGTCACCGGGGAGTGGACGCGGCGCGAGGGCCAGGCGGTGTTGCGCTACTTCGCCGTGGAGAGCACCGCCGCGGACACCTACGAGCTGTGCTTCGATCCGCGCGGCCCGCGCTGGATCTTGAGTCGCGCCTGGGACGGAGCGCGATGACCGCGCGCGCGGAGGAGCGAAACGGCGCGGGCACGGGCGCGGGGACCTCGGGAGTGACGGGGTGATCCTGCTCATCGACATGGACGCCTTCTTCGCCTCGGTGGAGCAGGCCCATCACCCGCACCTGCGCGGCAGGCCGGTGATCGTGTGCGGCGATCCCGGCCGGCGCGGCGTGGTCACCGCCGCCTCCTACGAGGCGCGTCCGTTCGGGGTGCGGGCGGGGATGCCGCTGCAGCAGGCGCGGAGGCTCTGTCCCGACGCGGAATACGTCGAAGGCCGTCCCGAGAAATACGTCGCGCTGTCGCTCCAGCTGCTCGAGCTCTACCTGCGCTACACGCCCGACGTCGAGCCCTTCAGCGTCGACGAGGCCTTCGTCGGGCTGCCGCCTCCCGGGGTGCGGACGCTGGAACAGGCGGCCGCGATCGCGTGCCGCATCCAGGAGGAGATCGCCTCGCGATTCGGCCTCGGCGCGTCGATCGGGGTGGGACCGAACAAGCTGGTCGCGAAGATGGCCTCGGGGGTGCGGAAGCCGCGCGGACTCACCGCCCTCGACGAAGAGGGCTTCCGGGGCGAGTTCTGGCCCCGCGACGTCGAACATCTGTGGGGCGTGGGACCCAAGCTCGCCGTGCGCATGCGGTCACTCGGGTTCAAGACCGTCGGCGATCTGGCCCACGCCCCCGAACCCGTGCTGCGCGGCGCCTTCGGCGTGATCGGCCCCCAGTTGCGCGCCGCTGCGTGGGGGCGCGACGACACCCCGCTGATCCCATACCATCAGGGCGTGGACCCGAAATCCATGGGGCACGAGGTGACGCTGCCGGAGGACTGCGATGACCCCGAGTTCCTCGAAGGCACCCTGCTGCGCCTTTCGGACCAGGTGGCGCGGCGGCTGCGCGGCGAGGGCTGGGTCGGGCGCACGGTGACGCTCAAGCTTCGCGACCGCGCGTTCGAGACCCTCACCCGCCAGCGGGCGCTGCCGGATTTCACCGCCGATCACGCCCGCATCTTCGAGATCGCACGCGCGCTGTTCAGGATCGCCTGGAAGCGGGATCCGGTGCGGCTGCTGGGGGTGAGCGTGTCCGGCCTCGAACGGAGCCCCGCCGGTCAGGGCGAGCTCTTCACCCGAGACGAGCGGGGGCGCCTGCTGGTGAGGGCGCTCGACCGGGTGCGCGACCGTCTGGGAGAAGCCAGCCTGGTTCCCGCGGGCTCGCTCACCCACCGCCGCGCCCTCGGCCACGTGCCCTTCGGGGCCCTCTCGGCGCGCGCGCTCGAGCGCAAGTCGCCTCTCGGAGGAGGGCATTGAGCGACGCCGGCATCCGCATCGGCACCTCCGGGTACTCCTTCGCCGACTGGGTCGGGCCGTTCTATCCGCCGGGCACGTCCCGCTCCGACTTCCTCGGCTACTACGCGACGCAGTTCGACACCGTCGAGGTCAACTCGACCTACTACCGCATGCCCCACCCGCGCGTGCTCGAGCAGATGCAGCGCAAGACCCCTCCGACCTTCCACTTCATCGTCAAGCTCCACCGCACCATGACCCACGAGATCTCGCGCGATCCCGCGCTCTATCGCGACTTCCTCTCCCTGCTGGACCCGCTCAAGGCCGCCGACAAGTACGACGGCCTGCTCGCGCAGTTTCCATGGGGCTTCAAGCGCACGCCCGAGAATCGGCGCCACCTGCTGTTCCTGCGCGAACGGCTTCCCGAGGAGCCGCTGTTCGTGGAATTCCGTCACGACTCGTGGCTCACCCCCGAGCTGGAGCCCGGGCTGCGCGCGCACCGCCTCGGCTACTGCGCCGTGGACGAGCCCCGGCTGCCGGGCCTGATGCCTCCGGTGACCATGCTCACGGCCGAGGACGCGTACGTGCGTCTCCACGGCCGCAACGCCGACAACTGGTGGGGACGGGGAGGCGGCGACCGCTACGACTACGACTATTCGAAAGCGGAACTCGAGGAGTGGGTGCGCAAGATCGCCGACCTGGCCCAGCGCGCCCGCAGCACCTACGTGTTCTTCAACAACTGCCACGCCGGTCATGCGGCACGCAACGCGAAGCTGATGCAGGAGCTGTTGCGCCAGCAGCAGCTCCCGGCCTGAGGGGCCCGCTACTTCGGCTCGGGCGCCCGGGACGCGCCGACCTTGCGAATACGGATCACCGCGTCGCGGGTGGTGATGACGATCTCCTCGTCCGAATCGTCCACGCGGACGGTGCCGGGCCCGCGCACCTCGATCGCCGAGCCGCCGAGCGTTCCGGCGTAGCGCAGCGGCCGGCTCGTCAGCTCGCCGGCGCGGAGCGCGCGCGTCTGCTCCGCGCGCTGCGCGCGCTCGATCCCGCGCAGGAACCGCTCCATCTCGAGCTCGGGCAGCGCAATGGCCATGGTGTCGCGCAGCGCCCGCAGCCGCTCGCGCAGCTCGCTGAGCGACACGCGCCGTTCGCCCGGGGCCTCGACCGTCTCGATCGTGATGGTCCTCGAAGCCGCGCCGCGGCGCACCGTCAAACGCACCCGCTGCCCTGGACGCACCGCGCCGAAGCGACCTTCACCTTCGGCGGACGTGATGGACGCACCGTCGATGTGGGTGATCACGTCGCCGCGCTCGAGCCCGGCCCGCGCCGACGGCCCGGCCGGGTCCACGTAGGAGATCTCGGGCGCCGTCGGGAACGACCACACGGGCGGGCCGTCTTCGTCCTGCTCGCTGCGGCACTCGTTGCAGGAGAGCCCGATGCCGAACCAGCCGCGCGCGTACGGCTCGGGCGCGCGCCCCGCCGCCGGCGGTGCCGCGGGTGGAGCCGCGCGGCGCGCGAAGCGCGACGTCATTTGGGGAGCGAGCGGGGGTGGAGGAGCCGCGGCGGCCGTCCCCAGCGCCTGGCTCGCGCAGATCGCTCCGGGCACGACCCGCACCCGCAGCTCGCGACCGTCGCGGCGCACGGTGAGCCGCACCGCAACCCCGGGCTCGAGGCGGGCGAACCGGACGCCGGCCGCGCGCGTGGTGATGAGCGCTCCGTCGATCGCGGTGATGACGTCCCCGACCTCGAGCGACGAGCGCGATACCCCGCGCGGATCGAGCGCGATCACGCGCGGCTCCTCCCGGAACAGCCAGCGCCGCTCGCCCGTCTCCGCATTGGCGAAGAACATGCAGCTTCCCTCGATCCGGCGGATGCCGAGGTCTCCGACCATCGGCTCTCCGTCCGGACAGGGCGCGGCGGCCGCGGCCGCGCACGTGAGCAGCACGAGTCCGATGCCCCACGCGGCCGTCCGTCCCCATCCTCTGCCGTGCATCGTCCGCGGTGCCTCCATCAGAACCACACCAGGCGCGAGGCGACCTCGCCGCCCGCGTCGAGGCTGTCACGCGCCGCACCGCCGTGGACTGCTTGCAGGATGCGCACGGCCAGGGGGTCCTCGGGCGCCAGGCGCACGATCTGATCGGCCGCCGCGCGGAGCGCGTTGAGCGCGACCTCACGGCCCGCCGCGACCTCCTGCGGCCCTGCGCTGCCGCTCACGCTCGCCAGCGCGCCCAGCGCCGAGACGTAGGCCGAGCCGGTGCGCTGGACCAGCGCGGACGCCTGCGCGGCGTCGCGTTGATGCATCGCCACCAGCAACTCGGCCGCCTGGCGCGACGCGACCCACTGCCCGAGGGCGAAGCCGCCCACGAACAACGCGATCGAGGCGGCCGCCGCCGTGGCGATCCACGCCGGCGACCGCGGCAGCCGCAGGGGGCGTGGGGGCGCGAGCAGCCCCTCGGCCCGCAGCGCGCGCACCACGCGCTGTTCCAGGTCCTCCGGAGGTCGGCGCTCGCGGGTCAAGTCCGCCAGCGACTGCCGCTCCTCGGGGGTGAGATCCTCCTCATGCATGGCGCATCTCCCGGCTGGGTTTCAGGTACGCCCGCACCACCCGGCGGGCATCGAACAACTGGCTCTTCGAGGTGCCGACCGCGATCTGGAGCTGGCGGCCGATCTCCTCGTGCGTGTATCCCTCGATGTCGTGAAGCACCAGCACCGCGCGGTAGCCGTCCGGAAGGCGGGCGATCGCCTGCTCGAGGTCGATGCGCTCCGCGTCGCGCGGCGCCGGGGCCACCGGCGCCACGCCGTCGGTCCATTCCTCGGTGCGCACGCGTCCGCGGCGGCGCAGCGCCTCACGGGCGAGATTGAGCGCGATCGCCGACAGCCAGGTGCGCAGGCTCGACTCCCAGCGGAATCCCGAGAGCTTGCGCGCCACGCGGATCCACGCTTCCTGCACCACGTCCTCCGTCTCTGCCTCGGCGCCGCCGAGCACGCGCAGCACGAACTGGTACAGCGCCGGGGTGTGGCGCCGATAGAGTTCGCGGAACGCCCGCTCGCTGCCGTGCTGGACCACCGCCTCGGCCAGGGTGCGATCGTCCGCGTCGCGGAGCGCTCTCGGCATCATGTCACCTCGTCAGTCGGTGGGACGGGCGAAAGGGTTGGCTCCGTTCCGAAACGCGGGTTCCATCCTACCGCAGGCGCGGCCGGGCGGCGGCGGTGGGGGGTGTTGCTCGCTGGGAAGGCCTGGGTTAGGTTCCTGCCCATCGGCCGCCCCGGTGGGTGCCGTGGCCGCCGTGCCGGACCGTCCCGAATGACCGCGCGAGGATCGAGCATGACCCAGCCCCAGCAGCCGCCGGCCTTCGTCACCGAGCCTCCGCGCGCCGTCCTGTTTCTCTGCGTCCACAATTCCGCGCGCAGTCAGATGGCCGAAGGCCTTGCCCGCGCGCTGGCTCCCTCCGATACGCGCCTGTGGAGTGCCGGTACCCAGCCGGGAAAGGTGCATCCGCTCGCGATCGAGGTCATGCGGGAGGCTGGCATCGACATTTCGTCGCAGCGCTCCAAGGCGCTCGAGGTGGTGCCGTGGCGCGACGCCGACACGGTCGTGACCCTGTGCGGCGAAGCCGAGGAAACTTGCCTGCAGCTGGCCACCGCCGTGCGGCGCATCCACTGGCCGCTGCCCGATCCCGCCGCGGCGCCCGAGGCCGAGGCCGGGGCGACGTTTCGCGAAGTGAGGGACGAGATTCGCTGGCGGGTGTCGAGCCTCTGGCCGCGCGGCGACTGAAGCCGTCGCGACCTGGCTCAGCGCCGCGGCCGGGGCTCGGGGTCGGCCCGACGCTCCTGGCTGACGGCGGGATGGCGGCCCTGGATGAACTCCACGCACGCCTCGACGTCGTCGGAACTGCCGAGGAACAGCGGCGTGCGCTGGTGCAGCGTTTCGGGCACGATCTCGAGGATACGACGGTGGCCGTCGCTCGCGGCACCCCCCGCCTGCTCGGCGACGAAGGCGAGCGGGGCGGCCTCGTACAGCACCCTCAGCTTGCCGTTGGGATTCCGGCGGTCGGCGGGGTAGAGGAAGATCCCGCCGTAGAGCAGATTGCGGTGGAAGTCGGCCACCAGTGAGCCGACGTAGCGCGAGCTGTAGGGCCGCCCGCTCTCGCCGTCATCGCTCTTGACCCAGTCCACGTAGCGCTTCACGCCGTCGTTCCACTTGTAGTAGTTGCCCTCGTTGACGCTGTAGATGCGGCCGCGCCTGGGGGTCCTGATCCGGCTGTGGGAGAGCAGGAACTCGCCGATGCTCGGCTCGAACGTGAAGCCGTGCACGCCGTTGCCGGTGGTGTAGACCAGCATCGTGCTCGAACCGTACATGACGTAGCCGGCGCACAGCTGGCGCACGCCCGGTTGCAGGCAGTCGGCGAGGGTTCCGCCGCCGGCGCGCGACACGCGCGGGAGCACCGAGAAGATGGTTCCGATGTTCACGTTGGCGTTGATGTTCGAAGAGCCGTCGAGCGGGTCGAAATTGACGACGTACTTGCCCACCGGCTGTCCTTCGGGGACCGGCACGATGTCCTCGTCCTCCTCCGAGGCGAGCACCGCGAGTTGCCCGGTCGAGCCGAGCACGCGGGTGATCGTCTCGTGGGCGAAGACATCGAGCTTCTGGACCCGTTCGCCCTGGACGTTGACGCCGCCGGTGTAGCCGAGAACGTCCACCAGCCCGGCGCGGGTCACCTCGCGGTTGATCATCTTCGCCGCGAGCGCGATGTCGGTGAGCACGCCGGTGAACTCCCCGGTCGCGTGGGGGAACTCCCGCTCCTGCTGCAGGATGAACTGCGAGAGGGTGGCGGCGCGCTGCAGCATCGTGGGTGCCCCGGCTAGTCCGATAGCCCGGAGACGTCCTCGGGACCGCCGGCGGCGACGGCCGTAGTCTTCACCGCCGGATACGAGCCTGGCACGAAGGGCGCGTGGCGCTCGGCCAGATCGCACGTGCTCTCCACCCGGAGCTTGAGCAGCAGGAAGGCGAACTTCTCCTCGAGCGTGCGCCCGATCGCCTCACGCGTCGCCGCGGGCAGTGACCACAACTGGCGCTTGTAGGCGCCGAGGGCCTTCTTGCGGGTCTTGTAGAAGAACTGCTCGTCGGTGTCCTTGGGCTTGCGCTCGTCGGCCGCCTGCTCGCGCAGGTAGGCGTAGATCTGCTGCTTGAGATCCGCCGGGAACTGCGGGTGCTCGAAGATCATGTTCTGGAACTCGGTCGCGAGATGGATCTCGCAGGCCCCGAGTGACGGAAAGCGGTCGAACAGCTCGGCCGGCAGCGTGGAGGCCCCGTGCTGCACCGCCCCGGCGAGTCCGTAACGCTCGCGCGCGAGCTTCGAGAGCTTCTCGAGCGTGTCGAAGTCGAGCTTGACCTCCGCGACCGTGCCGTCGGGGAGCGGCACGCCGCCGTGCGAAGTCCCGGTCTGGATCGAGATCTTGCTGAGCCCGGCCGCGCCCGGAGCCTTCTTGGCCAGCGCCTCGGCGTAGACCTTCATGAACGCGTCGAGCTCCTCGGCGGTCGAGTTCTTGCCCCCGACCTCGCCGATCTCGCCGCCGACCGAGACCGTCACGCCCTTGGGCTCGAGCGTGCGGATGTGCGCGGTCAGCTCCGCGCAGAGCTGGCCGTTCAACGCCTGCTGGGCCTCGTGGCCGCTCTTCGACAGGTCCACCAGCGTCGAGGTGTCCACGTCGATGTTGAGGAAGCCGGCCGCGACGGCCTCGGTGGTGAGCGACTTGACCGCCTCGAGCTCGGTGCGCGGGTCGGCCGTGTACTTCTTGGCGTTGACCTGGAAGTGGTCGCCCTGCACGAACAGCGGGCCCTTCCAGCCTTCGCGCAGCGCCGCGGCGAGCAGGACCAGCGTGTACTCGGACGGGCGCTGGTCGGTGTAGCTGATCTCCGAGCGCGCGATTTCGCAGATCACTGCGCCGGCGTTGAGTGCCTTGCGGGCGCGGAACAGCGCGCGCGCGCTGTCGTAGGCCATGCCGCGGATGTTGATCGCCGGCACCGTGAAGTTCGCCGGCGCCTCGCCCCGGCCGCGCGCGAGATAGAGCCCGTGGATCGAGGCGGGATAGATGCCGGCGGAGTGCGCCTGCTCGAAGATCGCCGCCCGCGCGGCATCGCGCAGCGAAGGGGCGCCGAACACGGCGGTCCACACCAGGCGGTCGAGCGCCTCGCCATTCCCGCTGGTGAGCGCGGCGGTGGCGTGGCGGACTTCGTCGAGGGACTTCAGCTCCATCGAATCACTCCGGGTTGGGGTCTCGGCGGCCCGGCGGGGACGCGGCCCGGGCACGCAAGCGGCGCGCATTGCACGTGTGCGCGCAGTATAGCCTCTCGTCGTTGGTGGACCAACCGGCGGCGACGTGCGTCCGCGCGCGGTTCCCGAAGCCGCTCGTCGAAGTGTCCGCTGCGCCGGCATCGCGCGCGTGGTCCCGGACCCGCGCGGACAGAGCGGGCATCGCGTCGCCCGACGTCCTAGCCTGGACTATTCAGTGCGCCGCCTGCGACCGCGATCTGCGCGCCATCCGCGGCGTCGTTCCACCGGCCGCTTCCTCGACGTGTTCACCGACACGCCTGCGTCGCGGCCGGTGGAACTCCTTGCGGCTGTCGCGCATCTCACGGTCTCGGCTGGCGGTTCATGAATAGTCCAGGCTAGGTGGCCGCCCCCAGCACCGTCAAACCCTCGCGGTCCTGGCGCAATTGCGCGAAACGTCCCGGATCGAAGGTCGCGATCGCTGGCGCGGGACGGAAGCCGAGCAGCTCCGACAGGCCCTCGCTGCATGCGGCGGCCAGCCCCATGCCGTGGCCGGTGAAACCCGCGAGGATCGCCAGGTGGTGGTCGGCGTCGAGCCACCCGACGAGCGGTCGCCCGTCGCGGGCGAAGCCCATGATCCCCGCCCAGCGGCGCTCGATCGGGGCGCCCCCGGGCACCAGCTCGGCGAGGCCGCGCTCGATCGCCGCCTGGATCTTTTCGCTCGGGCGATCGTCGAATCCGCTCTCGGCGTCGAGGTCGAGATCGCGCCAGCCGCCGATCAGGAGCCGCCCCTCGGGGGTCTGGCGCCAGTACTGATAGCCCCAGTGAGCATAGACCGGCATCGGGGCCACGGTGGTCTCGAGCGGCGCGGTGGCGAGCATCTGGCCACGGCGCGGTTTGATCAACGGTTCGAGCGCCGGGCAGAGGCGGGGCGCGAACGCATTGGAGGCGAGCACCAGCGTGCGTGCGCGGGCGACGCCGCGCTCGGTCCGCACCTCCCAGCCGCCGTCGCGCCAGCGCGCCCACACCACCGGGGAGTTCGCGAACAGCCGCCCGCCCTTGTCGATCGCGGCGCGGGCGAGGCCGTGGAGGAACCGCACCGGGTGGAACTCCCCGTCCTCGCGGGTGACGAACGCGGCGGCGAAGCGGGCGACCGCGTGCAGCGGGACCGCTTCGCTCACCGGGGTTTCGAGCATCGGGAACCCGTCGGCCGCGAGGGCCGGAAGCGAGGCGCGAATGTCCTCGGCCTCCTCCTCGGTGCGGGCGAGACGAAAACTCCCGCTCGCGCGATAGTCGCAGGCGATCCCCAGCGACTCCGACAGCTTGCGCACGCGTTGGTGCGAGCGCCGTCCGGTCTCGAGCACGGCGCGGGCACCCGGGCGCCCCCAGATCGCGATCATCTCCTGGTAGGGCTCGGACGGCGCGGCAAGCAGGAAGCCGGCGTTGCGGCCGCTCGCGCTACCGGCAAGCGCTGCGCCTTCGAACAGCGCAACGCTGCCGCCCTGCTCGATCAAGGTGTAGGCGAGCGTCAGCCCGGCGATGCCGCCGCCCACCACGACGACGTCGGCATCGAGCTCGCCCTCGAATGCGGGGAACTCAGGGGTGGGTCCGCTCCACCAGTGGGAGTCGAGGTGACGGGAGGGTTCGCTCATCGCACGTCCATTGTGACGGGAGCGGCGCCCGCGGGCAAGTTGGCGGCCGGCCGGCGCCGGGTCATGGGCCTCCCACACTGGACAGCGCCGGTCTCCGGGGGGGATACTCGGTGCCGATACGCACCCTCGAGGAAGAACCACCCATGCTCCGATCCGCCCGCCCGCGCCTGAACGCCGTCGTGCTGCTGCCTCTCGCGTTGGCCCTGGCCGTTCCCATGACCGCCGGGGCGGCGGTGCCGCAGCTCGACCACGTGATCGTCGTCGTCATGGAGAACCAGCGCTACGATGTCGTGCGGGTTCAGCCCTACACCGCGAGCCTGATCGCGAGTGGCGCGGAGCTCACCCAGTCTTACGGGATCACGCATCCGTCGCAGCCCAACTACTTCGCGCTCTGGGTGGGCAGCACGCTCGGCGTCTCGACCAACGGCTGTCCCGTGCCGGGATCGCCCTTCCCGTACGAGAACTTCGGACATGCTTGCGAGGCCGCCGGCCTGAGCTGGCGGGCCTACAGCGAGAACCTCCCGGTCGCTGGGGGCACCGCCTGCTCGTACGACGGCGATGCCGCGACCGGGCTCTACACGCGCAAGCACGCCCCCTGGACCTATTTCACGAACGTGGATCACAGCCGCGAGCGGCCCTACGCCGACCTCGCGGCCGACATCGCCGGGGGCACGCTTCCGAATCTCGCCTTCGTCATTCCCAACAACTGCCACAACACCCACAACTTCACCACGCCGGGCTGCAGCGTGCCCGACGGCGACGCCTGGCTCGCCGCGAACCTGCCGCCGATGCTCAATGCCCTGGGGCCCAACGGGGTCCTGATCCTGACCTGGGACGAGGACGACGATGCGGCGAGCAACCACATCCTGACGGTCTTCGCCGGCGCGCGCGTAATCCCCGGGGCGGTTTCGAGCCGGCGCGTGAACCACTACACGGTGTCGCGCACGATCAGCGACGCCCTGGGTCTCGCCCCCATGGCCTCGGCCATCCTCGAGACCCCGATCGACGACATCTGGATGGAGCCGACCGAAGCGAACGACCGGAGTTGGGGCGGGCTGAAGATCCTGTACCGCTAGCCGCGGCCCCCGCGGCACGGGCCCACCGCGCTCAGGTCGTGTACTCGGCGTTGACCCGCACGTACTCGGCGCTCAGGTCGCAGGTCCAGACGGTCGCCGCCGCCGCGCCCAGGCCGAGGTCGAGCCGCACCACCACCGGATCCTCGCGCAGCAGCGCCGAGGCCCGCGCCGCGTCGAAGGCCAGCGGCAGGCCGCGCTCCACCAGCGCCAACTCCGTGCCCGGGCCGCCGAACCAGAGCCGCATGCGCTCCGGCTCGACCTCGGCGCCGCTGTAGCCGGCCGCCGCCAGCACCCGGCCCCAGTTGGGATCGCCGCCGTGGACCGCGGTCTTGACCAGCGGCGAGCAGGCAATCGCGTCGCCCACCTGATGGGCCTGCGCCTCGCTCGCCGCCCCGGTGACCGCGATTTCCACCAGGCGCGTGGCGCCCTCGCCGTCGCGCGCGATCTGGCGCGCGAGGGAAGCGCACACCTCGGCGAGCGCGGCCTCGAACGCCGCTGCCTCGGCGTCGCCGACCGACACCCCCGAGACTCCCGACGCGAGCACCAGCACGGTGTCGTTGGTGCTCATGTCGCCGTCCACGCTGATGCGGTTGAAGCTGCGAGCCACCGCGGCGCCGAGCGCGCGTGCGAGGCGGTCGGGCTCGATGCGGGCGTCGGTGGTGACGAGCGCCAGCATCGTCGCCAGGTGGGGGTGGATCATCCCCGCGCCCTTGGCGAAGCCGGCGAGGCGCACGGTGCCGCCGGGAAGCGCTGCGTCGGCGCTCGCGATCTTGGGACGGGTGTCGGTGGTGGTGATCGCGCGTGCCGCATCGCCCGCCGCGCGCCGCGCCGCGGGCCCGCGCAGCACCTCGATCCCGCCGGCGATCTTGTCCATGTCGAGGAAGGCGCCGATCACGCCGGTCGAGAGCACCAGCACCTCCTCCGCGCGCGCGTCCAGCGCCGCGGCGGCGAGTGCCGCCATGCGCCGCGCATCCGCGAGCCCACGCTCCCCGGTGCAGGCGTTGGCGCAGCCCGAATTGGCGATCACCGCGCGGATCCGCGCGGCCGAGCCGGCGAGCGTTCCGCGGTCCAGCACCACCGGGGCGGCCTGCACCCGATTGGTGGTGAACACGCCCGCCGCGCTCGCCGGCCCGGTGCTCCACACCAGCGCCAGGTCGAGCGCCCCGTTACGCTTGAGGCCGCACGCGGTGGCAGCGCACTCGAAGCCGGGGGCGAGGCGGAAGCGGGCGAGATCCTCGTCGGATGCCAGAACGGACATGAGGCGCGGCTCCTGCGGAAGCGTGGGACGGGCGAACGGGGGCGCAGTCTAAGGGCGCCCGCCGCGGAGCGCCAAGAGGGGATCGGGCGCGGCGACCTGGTCCGCGAAGTCCGGCGTGCTCCCGCTCCCCGGGCACGGTCGGGCGCGGAGGCGCCGCGCATGCGGTTGACAGTGGGCGGCCGAGTGGCTTCAATCGCTTCGGATTCCGCGCCCACCGGCCCAGGAAAGGAACCCTTCCCCTTGGAAGCAAACGCGAGCGTCGTCTGCCGGCTCCGGGTCAATCAGGACGTTCGCGAGTGCGCCATCAGTCCCCACACCACCCTGCTCGAGGCGCTGCGCTACGGCCTCGGCCTCACCGGCTCCAAGCAGGGATGCGACAAGGGCGACTGCGGCGCGTGCACGGTGGTGGTGGACGACCAGCCGGTGCTCGCCTGCATCTCGCTGGCACTCGCCTACCACGACGGTCCCGCGATCACCACCATCGAGGGGGTGGCCGAGGGAGGCCGGCCGCACCCGCTCCAGGACGCCTTCGACCTCGCGGGCGGCGCCCAGTGCGGGTTCTGCACGCCGGGCATCCTCATGAGCGCCTGGGCGCTGCTGCGCCGCAATCCGGCCCCGAGCCGCGAGGAGATCGCGCACGCGCTCTCCGGCAATCTCTGCCGCTGCACCGGCTACACCAAGATCCTCGAGGCGGTCGAGCAGGCCGCGGCCCGGCTGCGCGAAGGCCCCCGTGCCGTCTAAGCGTCCCCGGCGGCCGGCCGCCGGCACGCCCGCGGTCCCCGGCGGTCGCACCATGCCGAGCGAGGAGCGGCTGCGCCCGCCGGAGTGGCCCGGAGGGCGCGCCGCCGCGCCCCACGGCGAGTTCCGCGTCGTCGGCCGGCGCAACCGCAAGATCGAGGGGCTGGCGAAGGTGACCGGACGCGCGATCTACGCCGACGACATCACCCTGCCGCGCATGCTGCACGCCAAGCTGCTGCGCAGCATCCACGCCCACGCCTCGATCCGCGGAATCGACGCCTCGACGGCACTCGCGCTGCCCGGCGTGCACGCGGTGATCACCGGGAAGGACCTGCCCGAGTACTTCGGCATCATCCCCTGGACCCAGGACGAGCAGGCGCTCGCGGAGACCAAGGCGCGCTACGTCGGCGACGCGATCGCCGCGGTCGCGGCCGACACCGAGCTGCTGGCCGAGGAGGCGCTGCGGCTCATCCGCGTGGACGACGAGCCGCTGCCGGCGGTGATGGACATCGACGCCGCGCTCGAGCACCCCGAGTGGCAGGTGAACGAGAAGGCGCGCGAGGGCAACATCTCCAAGCACGTGCGCCTCGAGTTCGGCGACGTCGAGGGCGAGCTGTCGCGCAGCGACGTCGTCGCCGAGCACGACTACTGGTACGAGGGCTCGACCCACGCCCCGATCGAGCCGCACTGCGCGGTCGCCGACTACGACGCCACCGGTTTTCTCACGCTCTACTCGAGCACCCAGGTCGCCCACTACCTCCATCGCGACCTGGCGCGGGTGCTGAACCTCCCGATCCAGCGCGTCCGCGTGATCCAGCCGGTGGTGGGAGGGGCGTTCGGGGGCAAGAGCGAGCCGTTCTCGCTGGAGTTCTGCGCGGCCAAGCTCAGCATGGTCACCGGCCGCCCGGTCAAGATCCTCTACACGCGCGAGGAGGTGTTCTACGCCCACCGCGGCCGCCACCCGATGCGCATGCGCTACCGCACCGGGATCACCCGCGACGGCCGGCTCACCGGCGTGGACGCCACGATCCACATCGACGGCGGTGCCTACTCCTCGTTCGGGCTGGTGACCACCTACTACTCCGGCCAGCTGCTCACCGCGCCCTACCGCATGGGCGCGTACCGCTTCGACTCCACCCGGGTGTTCACCAACAAGCCCTGCTGCGGCCCCAAGCGCGGGCACGGCTCGGTGCAGCCGCGCTTTGCCTTCGAGTGCCAGGTGGACCGCCTCGCCGAGGCGATCGGCATGGACCCGATCGAGGTGCGCCGCCGCAACCTGCTGGGGGGAAACACCCGTACGGTCAACGACTTGCGGGTGACCTCTAACGGGTTCCTCGAATGCCTCGAGGCGGTCGAGCGCGCCTCGGACTGGACGTCCAAGTTCCGCCGCCTGCCGTACGGGCGCGGGGTCGGCGTCGCGGGCAGCATGTACATCAGCGGCACCAACTACTGCATCTATCCGAACGAGATGCCGCAGTCGGCGGTGCAGCTCAAGCTCGATCGCAGCGGGCGCGCCACGGTGTTCTGTGGCGCCTCGGACATCGGCCAGGGGTCGGACTCGATGCTCGCCTCGATCGTCGCCGAGGAGCTGGGGCTCGAGCTGGGCGACATCCGCGTGGTGGCGGCCGACACCGATCTCACCCCGGTGGACCTCGGCTCCTATTCCAGCCGCGAGACCTTCATGGCGGGCAATGCCTGCCTCGACGCGGCGCGCAAGCTGAGGAACCTGGTGGCCGAAACACTCGCCGGGCGCTGGGGCTGCCGCGCCGACGAGGTGACGCTCGCCGGCGGCGTGGCGTGCTCCACCCGCGATCCGCAGCGCGAGTGCACGAGCGTCCGCGAGGCGTTCCAGCTCGCCGAGGCGCGCCACGGCACGCTGGGCTCGGTGGGCTGGTACCAGAGCCCCAAGCTCGGCGGCGACTACCGCGGCGGCACCATCGGAGCCTCGCCCGCCTACTCGTTCACCGCCCACGTCGCCGAGGTCGCGTGCGATGCCGAGACCGGATGGGTGACGGTGAAGAAGATCTGGATCGCGCACGACTGCGGCCGGGCGCTGAATCCCGTGACGGTGGAGGGCCAGATGGAGGGCAGCGCCTACATGGGCTGCGCCGAGGCCTTGATGGAGGAGCACGTGTTCAAGCCCGCCGCACCGCACCACGGCCCCGGACTCCACCACGGCCCCTCGCTGCTCGACTACCGCATCCCGACCTCGCTCGATACTCCGGAGCTCGAGTCCATCATCATCGAGTCGGTGGACCCGGAGGGGCCCTACGGCGCCAAGGAGGCGGGCGAGGGGCCGCTCCATCCGAGCATCCCGGCGATCGCCAACGCCATCCACGACGCGCTCGGCATTCGCTGCGACCGGCTGCCGTTCAGCCCGCCGCGCGTGCTGGGCCTGCTGCGCGCCACCGACGCACGCGCGGCGTGGGAGCGGGCGCGCGACCAGGTGGCCCGGCCGCCGCGGCCCGCCGCGGTCGCGGGCGCGCCGGCAACGAGCCGCGGTCGCGCCACCCGGGGATCGCGATGAGGCCCGGCCGATGCTGACCCTCCCGCGCTTCGCCTGGGCCCAGCCGTCCACGGTCGACGAGACGCTGGCGCTGCTCGAGGAGCACGGTGCCGCGGCGCTGGTGGTCGCGGGGGGGACCGACGCGGTGCCCAACCTCAAGCACCGCCTCCACGAGCCGCGCCTCGTCGTCCACATCGGCAGGATTCCGGCGCTGCGCTTCGTGCGCGAGGACGCCGAGGGCCTGCACCTCGGTCCGTTGGTGACGCTGAGCGAGCTCGAACGCCACGCCGCGGTGCGCGCCGGCTACCCATCGCTCGCACGCGCGGCGGGGCTGGTGGCGGGTCCGCAACTGCGGAACATGGGGACGGTCGGCGGGAACCTCTGCCTCGACACGCGGTGCACCTATTACAATCAGACCTACTTCTGGCGCCAGGCACTCGGTTTCTGCCTCAAGAAGGACGGCGAGCATTGCCACGTGGTGCCCCACGGGCGCCGCTGCGTGGCGGCGCACTCGTCCGACCTGGCGCCGGTGCTGATCTCGCTCGGGGCGGAGGTCGAGATCGCCAACGCGTCCGGCCGGCGCACGCTGGCGGTGGAGGATTTCTTCGTAGCCGACGGAGTGCACAACAACGTGCTCGAGCCGGGGGAACTGGTGACGCGCCTGTTCGTGCCGGCGCGCGCGCGCGGGATGCGCGCCGGCTACCAGAAGCTGCGGCCGCGCGCGGCGATCGACTTCCCGATGCTGTCGGTGGCGTTCGCGGCCCGGGTGGGCGGCGGCGGCTGCGAGGAGGCGAGGCTGGTGGTGAGCGCGCTCGCCGCCAAGCCCAAGACCATCGGCGGGCTGGAAGTGCTGATGCGAGGCAAGCCGCTCGACGACGAGCTGATCGAGGCCGTGGCCGACCTGGCGTACCGCCAGTGTCGGCCCCAGACCAGCGTGCCCTACGACGAGGACTACCGTCACGAGATGGTGCCGGTCTTCGTGCGGCGCGCGATGCGCGACGCGATCGCGGGAGGACCCCCAGCATGACCCGACCGACTCCGGATTCCGAAGAGCCGCGGCGCGACGACACCGCGCCGCCGGGTGCGGCACGGCTGCCCGAGGCTCTCGACCTGCCCGGACGCACGCGCGATGCCGACGTGTGGGAGATGCTGGCGCGCTGGCGCGCGGAGCGCCGCCGCTTCATCCTCGCCACCGTGGTCGAATCGCGTGGCTTCACGCCCCGCAAGCCCGGTGCCCACATGCTGCTCGCCGCCGAAGGCGTCACCGTGGGCACCATCGGCGGGGGAGCGATCGAGAGCGAGGTGCTCGCCGAGGCGCGGCGTCTGCTGGACGCCGGCGGCGCCGCACTGGTGAAGCGGCACCTCACCCAGGAGCTGGGGATGTGCTGCGGGGGCGAGATGACGGTCTTCCTGGAGCGCGTGGAGCCGGCGCCGCGGCTCTTCGTCTTCGGCGCGGGCTACATCGCCAAGCCCCTCGCCGCGATCGCCGCCGGGTGCGGCTTCGAGGTCACGGTGGTGGACGGGCGGCCGGCGTGGGCGACCCCGGAGCGTTTCCCCACCTCGACGGTGCGCGCGGTGGCGCCCGACGATTTCGCGCGCGCGCTCGAGACGACCCCGGACGATTACGCGGTGGTCGTCACCCACGATCACGCGCTCGACCAGCGCATCGTGCAGGAGCTGCTGCGGCGTCCGCTGCGCTTCGTCGGCATGATCGGCAGCATCCCCAAGCAGCGCAAGTTCGCGCTCCGGCTCCGCGCCCGTGGGTTCAGCGACGAACAGATCGCGCGGCTGCGCACGCCGCTCGGGGTGGCGATCGGCGCCAGCACACCGGAGGAGATCGCGGTGAGCGCCATGGCCGAGATCGTCGCCGCCCGCCGCGGCGTGCCGCTCGATCCCGGGTGGGTGCCCTCTGCGCCGCGCGTAGCAGCGGATGCGGCCGGCGAGGCGGGCGTCCTTCCGGAGCCCTCCGGTCGGGAGCCGCGCCGATGATCGCCGGAGTGCTGCTGGCCGCGGGGGCCTCGCGCCGCATGGGACGTCCCAAGCCGCTGGTCCGGGAGCGGGGTGAGAGCTTCCTCACCCACGGGGTGCGCCACCTGTGGGTGGCCTGCGACCGCGTGGTCGTGGTGCTGGGGGCCGGCGCCGATCGCGTGCGATCCGAGGTCGAGCGCGAGTTCGTGCGGCTCACCGCGCGCGGCGCCCTGCACGGGGAGCTGCGGCAGGCCCGTCGCCACGGCGCCGCGGGGCTCGAGGTGCGCTTCCACGTCAACGCGTCCTGGCGCTCGGGGATGTACTCGTCGGTCCGCGCCGGGCTGCGCGAGGCGCTGCGGTTCAAGCCCGAAGCGGTCCTGGTGCTGCCGGTGGACCACCCGGCGATCCGCCCGCGCACCGTGGAGGACCTGGCCTCCCTGATGCGCGCGGCGCTGCGCGCGCATCGCGAGCCCCAAGCGCGCGCCCGCTTCGCCTACGGGCTGATCCCGCGCCACCGCCGCCGGCGCGGGCACCCGATCGCGCTCACCCCGGCGCTGGCGCGCGCGATCGCACGCGATGTCGGCGCCCACGACCTGAGCGACGCGATCCGGCGCAACGCCGCTCTGCTCGGCTATCTCGACGTCCCGGATCCCGGCATCGTGCGCAACCGCAACCGCCCCGGGGACTGACGCACGCCGGCCGCGGCCCGCGGGGCGCGGCCGCGGACGGTGCGCGTCACCATCCGATCGCGAGGAGGAAAGATGCACCCCCGTCATGCCCTGCTGCTGACCATGGCCGCCGCGCTGTTGCCGGGACGCGCGCAGAGCGATCTGCTCGTAGTGCTCGCGAAGTCGGACCACGAGGCGGCCCTGGTGGACCCGGTGAGCCTCGAGGTCGTGGCTCGCCTGCCGACCGGGCAGGGCCCGCACGAGGTCGCGGTCTCGCCCGACGGGCGCCGCGCCTACGTTTCGAACTACGGCGCCTACGCGATCTTCCGCGAGGGCGAGAAGCCGGCTTACGATCCCGGTCATTCGCTCACCGTGCTGGACCTCGAGCGGCGCGCGGTGGCGGACACCTTCGAGCTGGGGCGCTTCACCAGCCCGCACGGCATCGTCGTCAGCCGCGACGGGAAGCGTCTGTGGGTGACCTGCGAGGGGGCGAAGGCAGTGCTCGAGATCGACGCCGCCAGCGGCAAGCCCCTCAAGCAGTGGAACACCGAGCAGGAGGTGAGCCACATGCTCGTGGTCACGCCGGACGAGCGCAAGCTCTACGTCACCAACATCCGCTCGGGGAGCGTGACCGTGATCTCGCGGACGGACGGCACGGTGCGTTCGATCACCACCGGGGCCGGGACCGAGGGGATCGACCTCTCGCCGGACGGCCGGGAGGTGTGGGTCAGCAACCGCGGCTCCAACACGCTCACCGTGATCGCGGTGGAGGACGACCAGGTGCGCGCGGCGATTGCCGCCGGCGCGGAGATGCCGATCCGGGTCAAGTTCACGCCCGACGGGCAGCAGGTGTGGGTCTCCAACGCGCGCAGCCGCAGCGTCGGCGTGTTCGACGCGGCGCGGCGCCGGCGGATCGAACTGATCGAGGTCGGGGCGGTGCCGGTGGGGATCCAGATGTCGCCCGACGGCAGCCGCGCGTTCGTGGCGTGCAGCGAAGACGACCTGGTGACGGTGATCGACGTGCGCGAGCGCAAGGTGACGGGCTCCTTCAGCCCCGGCCGCGAGCCCGACGGCATGGCGTGGGCGGTGTCGCCCGCGCCCCGGGACTCGGCTGCTGCGCGCACCCCACGCGCCACGCGCGAGCCGGTCACGAAGCCGAAGCCCAGGCCGAAGCGCAAACCGCAATAGGGGCTGCCGGTCCTGGTCCCGGTCGGGCCGTCGTCGCGGGCTGGCGACGGTCCGGGAACCTCAGCGCGGCGGCGGTCCCGGGGATTCCCGCCGCCCCAGGCACCACAGGGCCCCGTCTTGCTCCTCGAGCGCCAGCGCGGTGAGGCGCGAGCCGCGGCAGGGACCTGAGACGCACTCGCCGGTCTCGGGGGCGTAGCGGGCCCCGTGATGGCAGCAGACCAGCGCGTCGTAGGCTTCGTCGAAAAAGTGGGCGTCGCCGAAGTCGAGCGGCTGGAGCTGGTGACGGCAGACGTTGAGATAGGCGTGGACGCGTCCGCGAAAGCGCACCGCGAAGGCCTCGCGTTCGACGCCGTCCAGCAGCAGCCGGAAGCGCAGGGCCTCGCCTTCGGAGAGCCGGCGGGCATCGGCGGCAATGCGGATCGGCACGAACGGCTCGCTCATCAGATCGCCCTCCTGGCGCTCGGCGCGGGCGCGAGGTGGCCGCCGGCCAGGGGCGGGAGTATGGCGCGGGTCGCGGCGAAGGGCGCGGCCCTGCGATGCGACGAGGGAGCGGAGCGACTCACGGGCCGGCGGTCACCGGATGTGGGCCAGCCGGACGCCTAGACTCCGACCCTCGACCTCCATGCGCACGAAGTAGAGGCCCGCCGCGACGTGACGCCCCGCGCCGTCGCGTCCATCCCAATCGACGGTGTGCGGTCCGGCGGGAAGCGCGCTGTCCACCAGCAGCCGCACGCGCCGCCCCTGCAGGTCGAACAGCGCCAGCGAGACGCGACCGGCGCGCGCGAGGCCGAAGCGCAGGCGCGCGGGGCCCGCCGTGGGATTGGGTGCCGGCGGCGCGAGCCAGATCGCCGCCGACCGCTCCGGGCCATCGACTCCGGCCGTCGCGGGCTGGGAGAGGTACACGGTCACCGCCCGCGAAACGGACTCGCCGGCGCCATTGTCGGCGGTCAGCGTGTAGGTCGTGGTCGCGGACGGTGCGGGCAGGTCACCCCCCAGCACGCGGACGCCGGCGTCGGACTCGACCACGCCCAGGCCCGGATCGATGCGGACGCTCGCCGCACCCTCGACCGACCAGTGAAGCCCGACCGCGCCCCCGGAGTCGATCGTGGCGGGGGTCGCGTCGAAGTCGCTGATGGCCGGCGCCGGGACGACGTCCTCGACCGCGAGCGAGACGCGGTCGATGTACACGGTGGTCGGGTGGTAATAGCTCGCGCCCGAGACCGTGACGCCGAGCGTGTCACCCGACCAGATGGGGACGTCCCAGGCCGCCTCGAACCGCCTCCACTGGGCCGGAACCATCTTGTTGACCCAGTAATAGAAGAACTGTCGCGGGTTCCCGTAGTTGAGGCTCAGGAAGTCGCCCCGATGTCCGGTCGGGATCGTCGACTTGAACCAGGCGGTGAGCTTCACGCGGTGGCCACTCGCCTGGCGGGCCAGAGCCGGTGGGACGGTCTGCCAGATCTTCGCCTGGTCCGCCGATGTGAGCGAGTACGCCACGCAGCCGTGCGAGTAGTCGAGGAACCCGTCACCGATCCTCGCCGCGCCGGTGGATCCGTACCAGGAGGATGGGAGCTGTCCGTCCACCCCGGATTCCATGCCGCCATTGAGCACGAGCGAGGAATCGACCGCGTCGTTCACCACGACGCTCAGCGAGCGGCTCACCGGGCCCTCGGCTCCCTCGGCGGTCAACAGGTACGTCGTGCTCGTGGCGGGCGTCAGCGTCACGGACCCGGAGGGCGGGACCGGCCCCGGGTCCGGCGCGATGCGCACGGCGCCCGCGTTCACCGTCGACCAGGCGAGGGCCACGGGCTGGCCGGCGAGCGTCACGGCCGGGCTCGACTCGAAGCTCTCGATCCCCACCGGAGATCCGGCGTTGGCATCTTCGAGCGACGCGTAGAACACGCTGATGTTGCCGGTCGGGTTGCCGCCGTCGCTGGTGTAGAGGATGCCGGAGCCATCGCGGTTCACGTTCGGCCAGGAGTCCTCCCGGTAGTAGCTCTGCCGGCTCACCCGAACGTCCAGCAGCTTGACGAAGGTCCCGTCCGTCCACAGCTGGTAGATGTCTCCATGGTCCACGTCGCCGAACACCCCGAAGCGATCGGTATTGCGCCAGCAGGCGTGGTCGAGCTTCGGCTCGACGAGCAGCCCGAGGCTCGCCTGGCCCTCGCGACGCAGGAAGCCGGCGTAGCCGTACGGGATGTCGGGCGCGCTGCTGCCGAAAATCTTCGTGCCGTCGGGGCTGCGGTCGGAGTGCCCGTGGCCGTTGAAGGGATAGCGTTTCCACTCGGCGGACCATAGTGGCGGGGGCTGCGGCACCCGCAGCGCGGTCCGCGCGACGACATCCACCTCCCAGATCCCGCTCAGGGTGTCGTCCGGGTCCTCCCAGACGATCAGGTTGCCGTCACTCGAAAAGCCCGGGATGAAGAAGTTGCTGCCCCAGCCCGTGGGCGGGGCCGTGAGCGCCACCCAGTTCGAGCAGGTGCCCGCCGTCAGGTCCACGCGCAGCACGTAACTGGTCGAACGGTTGAACCAGTAGAGAATGTCGTCCTCGCCCGGAGCCTCACTCCACTGCGGGGGAATGCCTCCCGAAGGCGGATCCGGCGACGTGGGAATGACGTGGCGCGACGCGGCGAAGCCGGTGGAGTCCGTCCAGCCCGCGAGCGCGCCCAGGAAACCCCATTCGGCGGGCGTGTTCGACCCGCCTCGCCACAGTACGACGCGATCGCCCGAGCGGTTGAAGGCGTTGAGGATGCAGTGGTGGCTCTCGACGTAGTTGAAGGCCGGATGGGTGAGGCGCGCGACCCGGACCACGCGCTTCTCGTCCGGTTTCGTGGTGAGCCCGCGGGCGAGCAGGGGGGAAGCGAGAAAGGAATGCAGGACGGCGATGGCGCCGATAGCGGCGAAGAGGCGGTTCGGGTGGCGAGACAAGAAGAACCTCTGCATGAAAAGCCGCGCCGGGGGACGGTCGAGCCTTCGCCGCGGCTTGGGGAAGGGGTGAGCCCGAGCGGGAGTCACCAAGATTCTGGACGCCCGGAAGGGCGGTCGCAACGTGTTTCCAGGACTCGCGGGCCGCGGTCTCGCGCCGCCCGGGCGGGTCGGCCTCGCGCCTTTCCCCTCGAAGCGTTCGGTCGTGCGGGCCGGGGCCCGGAGCGCGCGACGCACCTCGGCGCCCCGTCGCGCCGGCCCCCCGGCTCCGGCACTGGTCGGCAGCCCGGCTTCGTGCCAGTATCGCCCCATGTCCGAGCCCGACACCCACCCGGCGCCGCCGCGCCCGCGCCCGCTGATCGCCGTGTACGGCAGCAGCACCGTGACCGAGGCCGACCCCGCCTACCGCCTCGCCCATGCGCTCGGCCGCGAGCTGGCGGAGGCCGGGGCGGACGTCATGACCGGCGGGTATCACGGCACCATGGAGGCGTGCTCGCGCGGCGCCCACGAAGGCGGCGCGCACGTGGTGGGCGTCACCGTCGAGCTGTTCGAGAAGCGCGGGCCGGCCAATCGCTGGGTGAAGGAGCGCGTCCACACCCCCGACCTGTTCGAGCGTCTGCGCCACATCGTCCATCGCGCCGACGGATTCATCGCCCTGCCGGGGAGCATCGGCACGCTCACCGAGATCTTTCTCACCTGGACGCTGGTGAGCGTCCAGGGACGTCCGGCGGCCCCGATCGTCCTGCTGGGCGCGCACTACCGTGACTGGCTCGCGGCGCACCGCCATCCCGACCTGGTGTCCCCGCACCTGTTCGCGCACGTGCGGCACGCGGCGACGCCGGCCGAGGCGGTGCGCATGGTACTCGGCGGAGTGCCGGCGGGCCGCGGCGGGACGTAGGCGCACGATCCCGCGCCTGTGGTCGCGGCACGCGCACGACGGAGGGGACCGACATGAGAGAGGGTGGTGCCACGACCCGCGATCGGCTGCTCGAGTGGCGACGGGAATTCCCCACGGTGGAGGCCAATCTCCACTTCATCTCGCACTCGCTCGGCGCGATGCCGCGCGGCGTCGAGGAGGCGCTGCGGCAGTACGCGCAGACCTGGAAGTCGCGCGGCATCCGTGCCTGGGAGGAGACCTGGTTCGCGCTGCCCACCGAGGTGGGCGACGTGCTCGGCCGTCTCGTCAACGCCGAGCCGGGTTCGGTCTCGATGTGCGAGAACGTGACGCTCGCCGAGGCGGTGGCGCTCTCGGCGCTGGACTTCGCGCCGCCGCGTAACCGCCTGGTCTGCACCGCCGAAGACTTCCCCTCGATGCTCTACCTCTACGAGGGCCTGGCCTGCCGCGGGGTCGAGGTGGTGCGCGTGCCGGCGCGCGCGGGACGCCGGATCGACGAGGCGGACCTGCTGGCGGCGATCGACGAGCGCACCGCGGTGGTGGCGATCTCGCACGTCCTGTTCCGCACCTCGCAGGTGCTCGACGTGGCCGCGATCGCGCGGCGGGCGCGCGAGGCCGGCGCCCTCACCCTGATCGACGCCTACCAGTCGGTGGGCACCGTGCCGGTGGACGTGCGAGCCCTGGGCGTGGACCTGCTCGCCGGCGGCTCGGTGAAGTGGCTGTGCGGGGGGCCGGGCGCCGGCTACTTGTACGTCAGCCCGCGGGTGGCGCCTGCGCTCCGTCCCGCCCTCACCGGCTGGATGGGACACGAGCGGCCGTTCGACTTCGATCCGGGGCCGATGCGCCTGCACGACGGCGCGCGCCGGTTCTGGACCGGCACGCCGGCGATCCCGGCCTTCGTGGCCGCGCGCCCCGGGTACGAGATCGTGGCTCAGATCGGCGTGGCCGCGATCCGCGAGAAGTCGCTGCGCCAGACCGCGCGCATGCAGGCGCTGGCCGATGAATACGCCCTGCCGGTCGGCTCGCCTCGCGAGGAGGCACGGCGCGGGGGCACGGTGGTGCTCGACGTGCCGCACGCCGAAGAGGTGTGCGGCGCGCTGCTGGCCTCGGATGTCCTGCTCGACTTCCGCCCCGGCGTGGGGCTCCGGCTCGCGCCGCATTTCTACACCCGCGACGACGAGGTGGACCTGGTCATGAAGCTGGTGCGCGACGAGGTCCGCAAGGCGGGAGGCTGAACGGATCGTCGCGGCCGACGAGCGGACGGCGGTTCCGGAGCCGCCGCCGCGCCGCGCGCGATCGATCGCGGCATGGCCCGCCGCCCCGCCCGCTGCTAGAGTTCCCCCCATGCGCCTGATTGACATCACGCCCGCGATGTCGCCCGACCTCGAGGGCTGGCCCGGTGACACCCGCTTCACGGTCACGCGGCGCTGGTCGCCGGCCGCGGGCGATGCGTGCACGGTCTCGCGCGTCACGCTGAGCACGCACCTCGGCGCCCACGCCGATGCCCCGCTCCACTACGACGCCGCCGGGGAGGACGCGGCGGAGCTCCCCCTCGACCGCTTCCTCGGACCCGCCCGCGTGATACAGTGCCCCGGGATCGCGGCGATCGGGCCCGACGAGGCGCTGTGGGCGGCGGGCGCTCCGCGAGTGCTCTACCGCGTGCTCCCCGCAGACGCAGGAAGTGGTTTTCCGCCGGCGTTCGCGGCGCTGACCGTGGAAGGCGCGAAGGCATTGGTGCGGCTCGGAGTGATCCTCTACGGCACCGACGCGCCGTCGGTGGACCCGGTGGAGAGCCGCACGCTCGAGGCGCATCACGCGCTGCGGCGCGGTGGCGTGGCGATCCTGGAGGGGTTGAGCCTGGCCGGGGTCTCCGCCGGCGACTACGAACTCATCGCCCTGCCCTTGAAGTGGCGGGGCGTGGATGCCTCACCGGTGCGCGCGGTGCTTCGCACCCGCGACTGATCCTCTGGAGGGAGCCCGAGATGGACGCGGTGGACGCCATGGAGACGAAACCCCTCGAGATCGTGCGCAAACCAAACGTGTACCTGGTCGGACGCCAGACGGTGGACCCGCAGGCGGTGGATGCGTTCCTCGCCGACCACGCGGTCACCTGGACCACCGACACCGAGATCGGCGGCGAGGTGCTGGCCGAGATGGCCGGGCGCGTCTGCTACATGTCGTACGGCAAGGGGCGGAAGAGCAACCGCGAGTTCATCGAGCACCTGGTCGAGGTCGGTCACGGCTCGGTGCTCGAGCACGCGGTCTGGAGCTTCCTCGTCACCGGGGTCTCGCGCTCCTTCACCCACGAGTTGATCCGCCACCGGCACTTCTCTTACTCGCAGCTCTCCCAGCGCTACGTGGACGAGTCGGACTCGGACTACATCGAGCCCGACGTCATCGCCGGCGATCCCGAGCTGCACGCGGTCTGGTGCGAAGCGGTCAACGCCGCCCGCAAGGCCTACGATCGGCTGGTGGCCGGGCTGCAGGAGAAGTTCACCGCCATCCCCGAGAAGACCCTGCGCCGCAAGCTGGCGCGGCAGGCGGCGCGCTCGGTCCTGCCCAACGCCACCGAGACCAAGATCTTCGTCACCGGGAACGCGCGGGCGCTCCGGCACTTCATCGAGCTGCGCGGCAGCGAGCATGCCGACGTCGAGATCCGCAAGGTCGCGGTGCAAGTGCTGCGGTTGATGCAGCAGGAAGCGCCCAGCCTGTTCGGCGATTACACCCTGGTGCCGCTGGCCGACGGCAGCGAGGCCACGCACACCGATCACGTCAAGGTCTGATCGGCATCCGCCGGCCGTCGCACAGGAGTCCGCCATTCCCGATCCCCAGGTCGTGACCCGCCGCATCACCCGGCTCGGGGCGGGCACGATCGAGCGCGCGGAGGACCGGGTCGCGGTCGAAGGGGCGCTCGAGATCCGCGTGGACGGCCGGCCGCTCGCGGTGACGTTGCGCACCCCCGGACACGACCGCGAGCTGGCGCTGGGATTCCTTGCCGGGGAAGGCGTGATCCGGCGGGCCGATGAGATCGCCGGGATCCGCGAGGTCGCCGCCGACTGCGCTGACCAGCCGGATGCGGTCGAGATCGCTCTGGCGCCGGGAGTGCGCCTCGACTGGACCCGGCTCGAGCGCCACTTCGCCGCGAGCTCGGCGTGCGGCCTGTGCGGGCGCGCGCACCTCGAGTCGTTGCGCGCGGGGCTGACGCCGATGCCGCGCGGCGCCGCGCTCCACCCCGCGGCGCTGGAGGCGCTCCCGGAGCGGCTCGAGGGGGCGCAGGAAGCGTTCGCGGCGACGGGCGGCATCCACGCCGCCGCCTACTGCGACGGGTCGCTGGCGGTGCGGGCCCTGCGCGAAGACGTCGGCCGGCACAACGCGGTGGACAAGGTGGCGGGCCGGCTGCTCGAGGACGGACGCTATCCGGCGGGCACCGGGCTGCTGTGGGTGAGCGGCCGTGCGGGGGCCGAGATCGTGCTCAAGGCGGCGCGCGCGCGCATCCCGGTGCTGTGCGCGGTCGGGGCACCCTCCTCGCTCGCGATCGAACTGGCCGAGGCCGCGGGCATGACGCTGATCGGCTTCCTGCGTCGCGGGCGGATGAACGTCTATTGTGGGGCCGAGCGGCTCGGGGCCTGAGCCTCGGGACGTGATCGAAGAGTCGCGGACCCGAGCGCGACCGTGGCCGGTGCCGCGGACCCATCGCCGGGGGAGCACGAATGACCGATGACCGGGAGTTCCTGGCGCAGTTCGAGGCCTGCACCTGGCCGCTCGAGCGCTGGCACCACCGGGAGCACCTCAAGGTGGCCTACCTCTATTTGCTGCACCACCCGCTGGATGAGGCGATCGGGCGCATGCGCGCGGGGATCCAGGCCTTCAACGGCGTCTGGCAGGTGCCGGAGGGCCCCGAGAGCGGGTACCACGAGACGCTCACCCAGGCCTGGTTGCGCCTGGTCCATGCCACGCTGTCCGCGAACGGCCCGGCCGGCACGGCGGACGCCTTCCTCGCCCGGCATCCGCGGCTGGCGGACAAGCGGCTCCTGCTCGACTACTACACGCGTGACTTGATCATGTCGGCGCGGGCGAAGACGGAGTTCGTGGAGCCGGACCTGGTACCGCTGACCGAGTTGCCGCGATGACCGACGCCAGAATAGGGCGCGACCTTCGCAACCGGACGCCGCTGGTGCGCATGCCGGGCTAGTGACCGGGCGAGCCGAGGGAGATCACCATCGCACTCGACCAGCGACGCATGACGGTCATCGGGCACGGTACCATGGCGTACTGGAACCCGGTCCCGGCCGCGGTGTTCGACGATTGGGTGGCCGCGCTGCCGCTCACACCTGCGAGCCGCGCGCTGGATGTCGGCTGCGGGCGCGCGGAGCTGCTGCTGCGCATCGTGGAGCGCTACGACTGCCGCGCCGTCGGAGTGGACGTCTTGGCACCGGCGCTCGCGGAGGCGAGGCGCGAAGCGGCGCGCCGGTTGCGCGCCGGCCTGCTGGAGCTGCGGAATCAACGCTTCGACCCCGAATGCTTCGATCGGGAGTCGTTCGACCTGGTGGCCTGTGTGGGATCCTCGCATGCGATAGCCGGGCAGGAGCAAGCGCTGCGTACCCTTGCGGCGTTCGTCCGCCCCGGAGGCACGCTCCTGATCGGCGAGGGGCATTGGAGGTGTGAACCGGCGCGCGAGTGCCTGGCGTTCCTGGAGTCCGATGCGGGCGAGCTTCGCACCCACGAAGGCTATCTCGCGCTGGCGCGTGACGGCGGGCTCCAGGTCCTGCGCACCCACCGGGCGACGGAAGCGGAGTGGAGTGCCTACGAGGACACCTACGCGTTCAACATCGGATCCTTCGTGGATGCCAACCCCCGAGATCCCGACGCCGGGGCGATGCGCGATCGCATCCAGGCCTGGCGCGAGGCTTACCTGCGGTGGGGGCGGCACACGCTCGGATTCGGGCTGTACCAGCTCCGGCGGCCGAAACTCCCGGCGCCGGGGCACGGCACCGCCGCCGGGAGTGCAGCGTGACGCCCAGAGGGGTCGCTTGCGCGGTTGACCGTGGCGCGCTGCGAGAAGCATGTTCTCGGGATCGCGGCCCCGAGCGGGAGCCGGCGGACCCGCGGCGCGAGGGCGTCCCGCCGCACTCCCCGGGTACGACACCCACCACAGGAGACCGACCATGGACATGCCGAAGCCGACCGCGGCGCATCGCAAGCTCGAGCGGATCGTGGGCCACTGGCGGGGCGAGGAGCGGATGCATCCGTCGCCCTGGTCCCCACAGGGTGGCACCGCCACGGGACACAGCCGCGGCCGGCTCGCCCTCGACGGTTTCGCGGTGATCGTGGACTACGAACAGGAAAGCGGCGGCCACGTCACGTTTCGGGGCCATGGGGTCTACACCTACGACGCCCAGGACGGCTGCTACGTCCTGCACTGGTTCGACAGCATGGGCAGCCGGCCGGAAGTCTTCCGCGGCGGCTTCGAGGGCGACGTCCTCATGGTCTCGCGCAGCGGACCCGAAGGCCACTTCCGGCTCTCGTGGCAGTACTCGGGGACCGACCGGATGACCACGGTGATGGAGACGTCGCCGGACGGCAGCGCGTGGAGTCGCCTGATGGACGGCGCCTACGCCCGCGAGGAATGAGCGGGGGGGGGTGCGCATGAAGCCCTATCGCTCGCGGACGATCCGGTTCCACCCGTTGCTGGAGGTGGACGGCTGGCGGCTGAAGACCTACTCGATCTCCGTGGACGGCTCCCCGGTGGCATGGGACGCCTTCGCCGCCGGACTGGAAATGGCGTGCGAGGCCCTGCCGCGGCCGGCGCGGGCCCATGGACGGTCAGGAGTCGGCTTCGTGATCGGGCGACACCTCCCACCGGGCACTTTTCGCCACCGCTGCGCGCCGCGCCCTGCTAAGCTCGCCGGAATATAGCCCGCCAAGGAGGGGTGCATGTCGAAAGACGGCTCGGGCAGCACCGCCCGACTGATCCAACTCTGCATCGGGTACTTCCTTTCGTACGTCGCCACCGGCGTGCTGGTGAAGTACTTCCTGAACATCCGCCAGCCCCCGTTTCTCGAGATGGGGTATCTGTTCAACAACACCGTGGGCGGCAGTGCGTTCGCGCTCGGTCTGGTGATCCTGCTCGGGTGGATCCGGCTCAAATCGAATCGCCTGGTGCAGTGGGGTCCGTGGAAGGTCCCCTCGGAGGTCGCCTACATCCTGCCCTCCGGCATCTGTACGGCGGTGGTCATCCCCACCACTACGCTGATGTACTCGCTCCCGATCTCGGTGATGGTGGCGATGGTGATCATGCGGGGCAGCGTCATCGTCATCAGCCGCGCGGTGGACGCCCTGCAGATCCGCCAGGGCATCCTCACCAAGCGCGTCTACGCCGAGGAGAACTGGGCGGTGGTCTTCGCCCTGCTCGCCGTGGCGACGAACGTGCTGCTGCTGCCGCTCGTCGCGTTCCTCGGCGGCCACGGACTGAAGCTCGGACCCCTCATCGGGATCGACCCCGCGGCCGCGCGCGGCAGCTTCGACTTCCTGCACTCGGGCGCGGCGATGGCGATCCTCGGCTCTTACATCGTCGCCTACAGCCTGCGCATCTACATCATGAACTACTTCAAGAACACGCGCGGCAAGGGCGTGCCCCAGGACAACCGCGGCTTCTTCGCCATCGAGCAGATCGCCGCCAGCTTCACGATGCTGATCGGCGGAGTGTTCATCTTCGGCTCGCCCTCGCTGCTCGGCTGGACCGATGCGCGCATCCTGGAGTTCCGCCAGGCGGTGATGAGCCCGAGCCCGATCGCGGTGCTCTCGGGGATCCCCTTCGGGATCGTGGCGTTCTTCTCGGTCTTCATCTTCATGTTCAAGGGCCGCACGGCGACCTTCGCCGGGCTGGTGAACCGGCTCACCTCCTTGCTCGCCGGCACCACCGCGACCCTGCTGATGCACTACCTTTTCGGCCTGCGCCTGCCCTCGGTCCAGGACTGGGCCTCCGTGTTCTTCATCATGGTCGCCGTGTATTTCCTCTCGATCGCTGAGCGCAAGCGGATCGTGGAGTTGGCCCTGGCGCGGGAGGGAGCGGCGGCGGCCGGCGACGCTGCCTGAACGCCGGGGCGCCCGCCGTCGCCGGGCGCCCCGCGTTCCACCCGACGTCGCTCCCCGTTGCTTCAGTGGGCGCTGGCGCCCGGCCGCGGCCGGGCGTTCCACAGCACCAGCATCAGGACCGCGCCCACCCCGGAGAAGCCGATCATGCTCGGGCTCCACGCCACCCATCCGAAGCGATCGAGCACCCAGCCGAGGCCGAAGCCGGTGAACGATCCGCCGATGTACTGCATGCCGTCGAACAGCCCGGCGGCGGTGGCGGCGGCGCGCTTGCCGCCGAAGTCCATCGAGGCGGTGCCGGAGAGCATCGAGTGCACCATCGAGATGGCGAGCGAGTTGAGGGTAAAGGCGATGATGATGGCCAGAAGGCTCGGCGCCATCCAGATCACGGCCAGGCTCGCGATCTGGATGGCGTAGCCGATGAACGCCACCGGTGCGCGCCGCGACTGAAACACCCAGTCGGAGAGCATGCCGGCGATGAACGCGCCGGCGATGCCCGCAATCACGACCGCCGCCGCACCCCGCTGGAAGATCGGGTGGTCGAGCGCGAGATGCTGCGCCTCCTGCATGTAGCGCGGGAACCACTGCTCGAATCCGTGCCGCACGAACCCGGTGCAGAACTCGGCGACCGCGATGGTGAGCGCGACCGGGTTGGTGAAGACCTTGCGCGCAACGTAACCGAGCGTGATCGCCTCGGTGTCCCCGCTGGTGGCATCCTGGGGGTCGAAGGCCTCGAGGCCGGCCTCCACGGGCGAATCGCGCACCACCAAGAACGTCACCACCGCCATCAGGCCGACGCCCATCGCCGGCAGGAAGAACTTCCACTGCCACGGCAGCGCGACCACCGCCGACATGGTCATCAGCGCGAACACCG
>Ga0326597_10002057_pt1 | contig 30776 bp, 28 predicted proteins | sample RVTome_12_FD_203789 | JGI IMG/M metagenome (GOLD analysis project Ga0326597, IMG submission 203789) | Soil microbial communities from uranium-contaminated site in the Upper Colorado River Basin, Wyoming, United States - RVT100D185 | ecosystem: Environmental > Terrestrial > Soil > Contaminated >...
CCACGAACACGCCGTGCTCCCAGTCGCGGCTCTGGAAGACGAGCGGCGCGACCCGCGCGCGCCGTCCGCCGAAGATGATGGCGGAGAGGGGGACGCCCTGTCCGTCCTCCCAGCGCGCGGACATGCTTGGGCACTGGCTCGCGGAAACGGTGAATCGCGAGTTGGGATGCGCGGCCTTGCCGGTGCGGTCCCAGGGCCTGCCGCGCCAGTCGACGAGGTGCGGCGGCGGGTGCTTGTCCCTGCCCTCCCACCACGGGATGCCGTCGGGGGTGACGGCGACGTTGGTGAAGATGGTGTCGTGGTCGATGGTCGCCATCGCGTTGGGGTTGGTCTCGGGGCCGGTCCCGGGCACGACTCCGAAGAAGCCGGCCTCGGGGTTCACCGCCCACAGCCGGCCGTCCGGCCCGGGCCGGAGCCACGCGATGTCGTCGCCGACCGTCCGCACCTTGTAGCCCGCGCTCTCGAAGGGCGAGACCAGCATCGCGAGGTTGGTCTTGCCGCAGGCGGACGGGAACGCGGCGCCGATGTAGTGCGTCTCGCCATCGGGCAGCTCGAGCTCCAGGATGAGCATGTGCTCGGCCAGCCAGCCCTGGTCCCGGGCCATGGTGCCGGCGATGCGCAGCGCGAAGCACTTCTTGCCCAGGAGCGCATTGCCGCCGTAGCCCGAGCCGACGCTCCAGATGAGGCGCTCCTCGGGGAAGTGGACGATGAAGCGCCGGTCCGGCGAGAGGTCGCCGGTGGAATGCAGCCCGGGGACGAACTCGTCGCTCCCGCCGAGCTGCTCGAGGGCGGGGTTGCCCATGCGGGTCATGATCCGCATGTTGGCCACGACGTACGGGCTGTCCGTGACCTCGACCCCGACCTTGCTGAACGGGGACCCCAGCGGGCCCATCACGTAGGGCACGACGTACATCGTCCGGCCCTTCATCACGCCCTGGAAGAGCGGACCGACCTTGTCCCGGACGGCCTGCGGCGCCATCCAGTTGTTGGTGGGCCCCGCGTCGCCCTCGCTCCGGCTGGCGATGAACGTGAGGTTTTCGGTGCGGGCCACGTCCGAGGGATGGCTGCGGTGCAGGGTGGAGCCGGGAGCCGCCATGGGGTTCAGGGCCTGGAGGGTGCCGTCGGCGAGCATCCCGGCCACCAGCCGCCGGTTCTCCTCCGCGGAGCCGTCGCACCAGACGACCCGGTCGGGAGTCGTCGTGCGCTCAACCTCGTCTACCCATCTCTCGACTGGAGTCATCGCGCTCCCAGGTAACGGCGATGTTAGTCGAACGGCCCTCGTGTCACCATACCGCGGTGACCCTTCCCACCGCCACCTTCCTGGCCCTGCTGGCGGTGCCCGTAGGCGCCGGGCCGATCCAGGTGGCCGCCGTCCAGCCCGCCGAGCGCGACGACTGGGCGCGCCGCGTGCAGGCGATGGTGGCCGCCGGCCGCCTGCGCGCGCGGCGGACGCAGGCGGACACCCTCGTGCCCGGCCGCCGGCACACGCGCCTCGCACAGCTCCACCGCGGGATCCCGGTGCTCGGAGCGGAGATCGTCGTGCAGGACGACGGATCGCGCACGGTCTCGGTGCTGGGCACACTCTACGAAGGCATCGAGATCGATGTCGCGCCGCGGCTCTCCCCCGACGACGCCCTCGACGTGGCCGAACGACTGACCGGCATGGACCTCGGCTTGAGTCGAAGGCCCGAGCTGGCGGTCCTGCCCCACCCCGACGGCGCCTTCCGGCTCGTCTATCCGGTGCGCGTCTTCACGGGGAGCGATCTCACGATCTTCTACGTGGACGCGCGGACGGGCGCCATCGCATGGAGCCGCAGCGACCTCGAGCGCCAGGCCGCGGCGGGCATCGGCACCGGCGTGCTCGGCGACGCCAAGAAGATGAGCGTGCGCCCGGAAGGCGGCTCGTACGTCGCCGACGACGTGCTGCGGCCGCCGTCGCTGGTCACCTTCGACCTCAAGGGAGACATCTTCAAGGCCCTGGACGTCCTGAACGGCACGACGGACCTGCGGAGCGCCGACCTGGCCGTGGACGCGGACAACCGGTGGACGGACGGCGCGGCAGTGGACGCCCACACGCACGCGGGATGGACGTACGACTACTACTTCAAGCGCTTCGGCCGCCGCGGCCTCGACGACCGGGACATCGAGATCGCCAGCATCATCCACCCCGTGCTCCGCGACGACCTGTCCCGGTACTCGGAAGGGATCCAGGACCTCTTCTTCCTGAACGCCTTCTACGCCGGCAACGGCGTGATGGTGTACGGCGAAGGCTTCCCCCCCGACCATCCGGTGGACGGGCAGGTGTTCGACTACCTGGCCGGCGGCCTCGACGTGGTCGCCCACGAGCTGACCCACGGCGTCACCGATTACACCTCCGGCCTGGTCTACGAGGGCGAGTCCGGCGCGCTCAACGAGTCGTTCTCCGACATGATGGCCGCCGGCGTCGAGTTCTTCTTCCAGCCGGCGGGCGGGGGTCCGCTGCAGGCCGACTACCTTCTCGGCGAGGACGTCATCCGACCCGGCGGCGTGCGTTCGATGGACGATCCGGCCGCGCACGGCCATCCCGATCACTACAGCCGCCGCTACACGGGACCCCTGGATGGCGGCGGCGTGCACATCAACTCCGGCATTCCCAACAACGTCTTCTACCTCGCCATCGAAGGCGGCACCCACCACACCTCCGGGCTCGCGGTCCAGGGCGTGGGCCCCGGCCGGCGGGAGGAGATCGAGAAGGTGATGTACCGCGCGTTCGCGTTCCTGATGCCGCCGCGGGCCACCTTCTCCACGGCGCGAGCGGCCACGCTTCAGTCCGCCCGGGACCTCTACGGCGTGGGCAGCGCCGCAGAGCGCGCGCTGGCGCAGGCCTGGACCGCCGCGGGCGTGGATTAGGTGTCATCCAGCCGGGATGCAGCTGACAAGCAGCGCGGCCGAGGGCGCTGCCCGCCGTCATTATCGAGGCGCCGCTTGCAGCTGATCCCGGTGCTGCTCGTGGCTGCGATCCTGCCGGCCGCCCTGGCGCACGCGGACGGGGGTCCGCGACCGACCGCCGACCGGCGCTGGGCGATCCATGCCGGCGGAGGGCTCGCGCTGGCGACGCCCGGCTTTTCGGCCTCGTCGACGTTCGCCGAGTTCGCCGAGGAAGGCTCGATCTCCACGCGGAACGTGCCCCAGGCCGGGCCGCTGCTCGAGGCCGGCGTGTGGCGCGCGACGTCGCGGAGGCTGGGGGTCGCCCTGACCGTCGCCCGGAACCGCCGTGACGCCCCGGGGACGTTCTCCGCTGCGTTCCCGCACCCGCTGTACCTGGACCGCCATCGGATGGTGGACGGCGCCCTTCCCGCCGGTGCGCAGCGGGAGACCGCCGTCCACTTCGGGCTGGTGTGGTCGGAGACTCGCGCCGGCATCACCGCGCGGTTCACCGGCGGGCCTTCCTATGTGCTCGCCGACGCCGATCTCGTGGAACAGGTCGCCCACACCGACGAGTACCCGTTCGACGTCGTGCAGGTCACCGCAGTCCGCACGTCTCCGGTGCGCGGCGACGCCCTCGGCGGCCACGCCGGGGTCACCCTCGAGCGCCTGATCGCCGGCCGCCTGGCCGTGAGCGCGGGGGCGCGCTGGGCCCGGGCGACCATCCCGCTCGCGCGCAGCGCGGTGCCGGCGGAGGGCGCCGGCGAGCGCTCCGCCCGCCTGCGGGCCGGCGGCGTCACCGCCGCGGCCTCGATCCGCCTCTACTTCTGATCCTTCTGACCCTTCCGGCGTGCGGCGTCGGACCGCCGCCGTTGGCGTCCTCCCGCGGCGCGGGCGAGATCCTGGCCGAGGTGCAGCGCATCGGGCCGGTGCTGGGGACGCTTGCGCAGGGCATTCATCACCACCGCCTCCACCGCGGCCGGCACGCCGGCGCCCATCGGCAAGGGCGCCGCCTCGAGATGGCGCATCGCCACCGCCATGGGGTCGGCCTGGTCGGCGGCGAACGGGAGCCGCCCGGTCAACATCTGGTAGAGCGTGACGCCCACGCTGTACACGTCCGACCGGCCGTCCAGGGGCTGGTTGCGGAACCGCTCGGGCGCCATGTACACCGGCGTGCCGACGATGAAGCCCTCGAGGGTCACGCGGGGATCGGCGGCCGCTTCGCCGACGATGCGGGCGATGCCGAAGTCGAGCACCTTGGGCACCTCCTCGCCGCCGGCGAGGTGCAGGAAGATGTTCGCCGGCTTCACGTCGCGGTGGACGATCCCGAAGCGGTGGGCGGCGGCGAGCGCCTCGCACACCGGGACCATGATCCGCACGGTGCGCGACAACGGGACCTTGCGGCCGTCGATCAGCTCGTGCTCCAGCGAATACCCGGACAGCAGCTCCATGACGAGATAGGCCACACCGCCGGGCGTCACCCCGAAATCCATCACCTGGACGGCATTGGGATGCTTGACCCGGCAGGCGGTGATGCCTTCCCGACGGAACCGGGCCAGCGAGTCGGGGCTCGCGGTGGCGCTGGCCTGCAGGACCTTGATCGCCACCGCGTGGCCGAGCTCGGCGTGCTTCGCGCGGAACGCCGTCCCGAAGGTCCCCGATCCGATGCGTGCCTCCAGGAGATAGCGGCCGGCCAGCATCATGCCCGGCCGGACCTCCGCCGGCGACCGCGCCTCGTCGGCGCTCTCCACGCCGGGAGCGGCGGTCTGGCGGATGCGGAGCTGGGCGCGGATCCGCGCCAGCAGGATCGGAAGGTCGATGGGCTTGGTGACGTAGTCGTTGGCGCCGAGCCCGAGGGCCTCCACCACGTCCTCGCTGTCCGTGCGCGCGGTGACCATGACCACCGGCAGTTGCACGGGGCTGTGCATCTCGCGCACGCGCGCCAGCACCTCGAGCCCGCTCATGCCCGGCATGCTGATGTCCAGGAGGATCAGCGAGGGGAGGGAGGCGGCGATCCGTTCCAGCGCCTCGGGCCCGCTGGAGGCGGTGACGGCGCGGAATCCCTCCTGCTCCAGCCGGTGCACGAACAGATGTCGGATGTCGTCGTTGTCGTCGACGACGAGGACGGTGTGGTCAGCGGTTGCGGACACGCGTCTCGAACAGCTTCAGGATCCGGCGGTATTCGTCGGCCCAGCTCGTCTCCTCCTCGAAGCCGTGCCGCTCCACTGGGTAGACCGCCAGCTCCCAGTCGTCCTTGCGGAGCTCGATGAGCCGCTGGGCGAGCCGCACCGAGTCCTGGAAGTGCACGTTGTCGTCGATCATCCCGTGGCCGATCAGCAGCGCGCCCTGCAGGCCCTCGGCGAAGTAGATCGGCGAGCTGCGCCGGTACGCCTCGGGATCGTCCTGCGGCAGGTGGAGGATGTTCGAGGTGTAGGAGTGGTTGTAGTGCGCCCAGTCCGTGACCGGGCGCAGGGCGGCTCCGGCGGCGAAGGTGCGCGGCGAGGTGAACAGCGCCATCAGGGTCAGGAACCCGCCGTAGCTGCCGCCGTACGTGCCGATGCGCGCGGGGTCGACGCCGTGGTCGGACACGAGGTACGCAGCACCGTCGAGGACGTCCTCGAGGTCCTTCCCGCCCATGTGCCGCGCGATCGCGGCGCGCCAGTCGCGCCCGTAGCCCGCGCTCCCCCGGTAGTCCACGTCCAGCACGACGTACCCGCGGTCCGCGAGCAGGTGGTGGAACATGTACTCTCGGTAGTAATACGACCAGTAGCGGTGGGCGTTCTGCAGGTACCCGGCGCCGTGGATGAAGACGACCGCCGGACGGCGGGGGTCGGGTGGCTTGCCGAGCATCTCGGGCAGGTACAGCCGCGCCGGGACCATGGCGCCGTCGCGGGCGCGGAACGTGACGAGCTCCGGGTCCAGCCAGGGGAAGGCGAGCCACTCGGCGGTGGCCGATGTGGTGACCTGGCTGAGCGGCGCGCCCGGCCGAGCCGCGGCCAGGAAGACTTCCGGCGGGCGGTTCGACGTGGACCGGATGAGGGCGAGGGTGCGCTCGTCCGGCGAGACGACGCCGGTGTTGGAGCCGGCGGCCGTGGTCAGCCGCGTCCGCGCGCCGCCTTCGATCGGCATTCGGTACAGGTGGCGTTCGCCGGGGTGCGCCTCGGTCGTGGTCAGGAGGAAGGCCTTCTTCGCGGGCGAAACGTCCACCGCCGAAACCTCCCACGCTCCCGAAGTGAGGGCGCGCACGGCGCCTCCGTCCGCGGCCACGGTGTACAGGTGCATCCAACCGGTGCGCTCGGAGGTGAAGAACACGGTCCGGCCGTCGGGAAGGAAGCCGAAGTTCGAGGCGCCGTAGGAGCCCGTCCCCATGTCCCGGACCCAGGCGTCGTCGTGCTCGTGGTGCAGGACACGGGTGTCGCCGGTGCCGGGATCGACAGCCACGATCCAACGATCCTCGTTGTCGGCCGACCGCACGGCGGCCACGGCATGCCGGCCGTCCCGCGAAACGATCGGCAGCGTCCAGCGGACCTCGCGGTACTTCGCGTCCGCGGCCGGGGACGCGGATGGCGCAGGGGACGGTGAAGAGGACGGCTCGGGTGAAGGCGCGGGTGAGGGCGAAGGCGCAGGCGACGGAGAGGGCCTCGGCGAAGGGGCGGGGCCGGCAAATGCCGCGCTGGCCCACACGCTTTTCCCCGTCTGCAGGTCGATCACCGCCAGCCGGCGTCGCTCCTGGGCGTCGCCGACCTTGGAGCGCGCCGGCTTGCTCTCCGCGTAGGCCGATTCGGTGACGTAGCTCGGCACCTCGGCGACCCGCGCGCCGTCGGCCTTGTCGGCGACGAGGAGGAACGCGTGCCGGTCGTCCGGCGAGAGCAGGGCATCCGTCACGGATTGCTTGTCGGTGATGTCGAACCGCGGCGGCGCGGCCTTCTTCTTCTTCTCCTCTTCCTTCTTCCTCTTCTCCGTTGCCTCCCGCACCGATCTCACGAGCTTCAGCTCCTCGTCGCGCAGGAACTTCTGGGCCTCGGTGAGGCGGGGCTCCGTCTTCGCGGGGCCGGCGTCCACCAGTTGCACGACCACGTCGGACCCGCCCCCGACGGGGACGACGAAGAGGCCGTTGTCGCGCGTGAACGTGATCGCGGTGTCCCGGCGCGCCCAGCGCGGGTTGGCCTCGGCGGCCGCCGTGCGCGTGACCTGGATCCGCGAGCGGGCCACGGTGTCGACGAGGACGATGTTGCCTTCGTCCACGAACACGATGCGGCGGGCGGATTCGTCCCATGCGCCGCTCGCGGCCGGAGCGCGCTTCCGCTCCTCGTCGGACAGGCGGCGCGGCGGCTGGCCCGGCATGACCACCCAGGTCGCGGCCTCGTCCTCGGGGCCAAGGCGCCACTCGAAGAACAGCTCGCGGGAGTCGCCGGACCAGCGCAGGTCGTCGGGCGGATGCCCGACCAGCAGGGGCCCGCGCATGATGCTGTCCACGGTCAGCTCGAAAGGCTTTGACGCCGCGGGCGCGACCGGCTCGGCCGCCGGCAGCGGCGAGATGCCGACGGCGAGGGCGAGGCCGAGCGCGATCGCGCGTTGCGTGTGCGTCATCCGGCCAGCATAACGTCTACCTCGGGGTCGCGGAGCCGGCCCGCGTCGCTTGCAGGTAACGACTGGGCAGCGCATGCCCCAGGTGCTTTGCGAGGGCGCGGGACGCGGCGGCCACGCCATCGAGGTCGACGCCGGTCTCGATCCCCATCCCGTGGAGCATGTAGAGAAGGTCCTCGGTGGCGAGGTTCCCGCTGGCGCCGGGCGCGTACGGGCAGCCGCCGAGGCCGCCCGCGGAGCTGTCCACGACGGCGACACCCTCGAGGAGCGCCGCGACCACGTTCGCGAGGGCGGTGCCGCGGGTGTCGTGGAAATGGACGGCCACCTTCTCCAGCGGGATCGCGCGGGCGAGCCGGCCCACGACGTCGGCGACCTGGGTCGGCACCGCGACGCCGATCGTGTCGCCGATCGACACCTCGTCGCAGCCGATGGCGGCAAGGCGCTCCGCCACCTCGACCACGCGGCCGGGATCCACCTTCCCCTCGTACGGGCAGCCGAAGCAGGTGGAGACGTAGCCGCGCATCCACATGCCGGCGCCGCGGGCCTCGGCGGCGAACTCACCGAAGCGGGTAAAAGTCTCGGCGATCGAGGCGTTGGTGTTCTTCCGGCTGAAAGTCTCGCTGGCGGCGGTGAAGATCGCGATCTCCCGCACGCCGGCGTCCCGCGCGGCGTCGAACCCCTTGCGGTTGGGGACCAGGACCGGCGTGCGCGCGCCTTTGGGACGGCGCAGGCGGCGGTGGACCTCGTCGGAGCCCGCCATCTGCGGGACCCACTTCGGCGACACGAAAGAGCCCACCTCCACCACGCGCAGGCCGGCATCGAGCAGGGCCTGGCTGAAGGCCACGCGGTCGTCCACGGTGAGCGCCGCGGCCTCGTTCTGCAGGCCGTCCCGCGGCCCGACCTCCACCACCGTCACCCACCGCGGCCAGTTCATTCCTCGAGCTCCACCAGGATCGTCCCGGGCGTGACGGCGTCTCCCACCTTCGCGCTCACCGTCTTGACGCGGCCGTCGCGCGGGGCGCGGATGGCGTTCTCCATCTTCATCGCTTCCACGACCAGCAGCTCCTGCCCGCGCATCACCGCCTGCCCCGCCTCCACCTTCACCGCGATCACCTTGCCGGGCATCGGCGCCTCCAGGGCGCCGCCGTGGTGCTGGCGGTGCGCGGCCCGATAGGCCTCGGTCTCCTCCTGGAGGACATAGGCGGCGCCGCGCCAGAACAGGTGGATGGCATCGCCGTCGCGCACGCAGTGGATCGTCTCGCCGGCATCGCCGTCGCGCACGAAGAAGACGCCGCCCCCGAGGTCTTCGACTTCCTCGCTCTCCTCGACCTCGTGGGCGTGATCGCCGCAGAGCAGCCGCATTTAGTGCCCCCCCAGCCGCCACGCGCCGACCTGTCCCCACGGATCGGGTACGACCTTCCCGGCGCCGCCGGTGCCGGAGCGGCGGCGCGAAGCCAGAACCGCGGCGGACAGGATGCGCGCCGGAGGGCATTCCGGACGCGGCAGGTCCGCGAGGTGGTCGTCGAGGAAGCCGGTGTGCAGCGCGCCGGCCACGAACTCGGGATGCGCCACGATCGCCCGCAGCAGCGCGAGGTTCGTGGTCACGCCCAGGACCGCGGTGCGGGTCAGGGCCTCCGACATGCGCTGGATCGATTCCGTCCGGTCGCGTCCCCAGGTGATCACCTTCGCGAGCAGAGGGTCGTAGCGCGTGCTCACCTCGGAGCCGGTGGCGATGCCCGCGTCGAAGCGGATGCCCGGGCCCTCCGGCGCGGCGAGATGCAGGACGCGCCCGGGCGAGGGAAGGTGGTCGCGCCACGGGTCCTCGGCGTACAGGCGGCACTCCAGCGCGTGGCCGAGGCCGGCGATGTCGGCCTGTGCAATCGTCAGCGGGCGGCCCGCCGCGACCTCGAGCTGGAGCCGGACGAGGTCGAGCCCGAGGATGCTCTCCGTCACCGGGTGCTCCACCTGCAGCCGCGTGTTCATCTCCAGGAAGTAGAAGGCCCCCCCGCGGTCCATCAGGAACTCGACGGTCCCGGCGTTGACGTATCCGGCCGCGCGCGCCGCCGCCACCCCGGCCGCGCACAGCGTCTCCCGCGCCGCCGCGGTGAGCGCCGGGCTGGGCGTCTCCTCGACCACCTTCTGGTGCCGCCTCTGGATCGAGCACTCGCGCTCCAGGAGATGGACCAAAGCACCGTGCGCGTCCGCGAGCACCTGGACCTCGACGTGGCGGGGGCGATCGACGAACCGCTCCAGCACCACGACGTCGTCGCCGAACGCGCCTCTTGCCTCGCGGCGGGCGCCCGCGAGGGCATCTCGGAAATCGCCCGCGGCGCGGACGATCCGCATGCCCTTCCCCCCGCCGGCGCGGGACGGCTTGATCATCACCGGCCAGCCGATGCGCGCGGCCTCCGCGGCCAGCGTGCCGTCGGCCTGGTCGTCGCCGTCGTAGCCGGGGACGATGGGAACGCCGGCGGCGGCCATCAGCCGGCGGGCGCCTTTCTTGTCGCCCATGCGCCGGTGGACGGGACCCGGGGGGCCGACGAAGGCCAGGCCGGCGGCAGCCACGGCATCGGCGAAGTCGCCGTTCTGGCTGAGGAACCCGTATCCGGGGTGGACGGCATCCGCTCCGCTCCGCCGCGCCGCCGCCACCAGCGCGTCGACGTCCAGGTAGCCCGCGATCTCCACCGCCTCGTCCGTCACCCGGGTGTGCAGCGCGCCGCGGTCGACGTCGGAATGGACGGCGACGGTGGGGATTTCCATCGCGCGGCAGGTGCGCGCGATGCGGACGGCGATCTCCCCACGGTTCGCGATGAGGACCTTTTTCACCTCCTCACGGAACCCAATTGGGCTTCCTCTTCTCGAGGAAGGCGCGCATCCCCTCCTGCGCTTCCTCGGTGACCCGGATGTCGGCGATGCGCTCCACGGTGTAGCGCTGCACGTCCTCGACCCGCCGCCACGCCACCTCTCGGATGAGCGCCTTGGCCTCAGCCACCGCCCGCGGTCCGGATTTCAGCAGCTCCTCCACCCGCCGGTCGACCGTCGCGTCGAGGTCTTCTTCCGGCACCGCGGCACGGATCAGCCCGATCTCGCACGCCCGCACGGCCTCGAACCGCTCGCCGGTCAGGAACAGCTCGCGGGCGGCCGACTCGCCGATCCTGGCCACGACATAGGGCGAGATGACCGCGGGCAGAATGCCCAGCCGGGCCTCGGTGAACCCGAACTGCGTGCCGAGCGCGGCCACCGGGATGTCGCAGGCGGCCACCAGGCCCGCGCCGCCGCCCAGCGCGGCGCCATGGACCCGGGCCACCACCGGCTTGGGGGACTCGTAGACGGTGAAGAACAGGTCGGCCAGCGCCTGGGCTTCGCGCAGGTTCTCCTCGCGGCTGAAACCGGCCATGGCCTTCATCCACTGGAGGTCGGCGCCGGCGCTGAACGCGGCGCCCCGGCCCCCGAGGACGATCACCCGCACGCTGTCGGCCGTGCGCATGTCGAACAGCGTGGTGCGCAGCTCGGTGACCATCAGGCCGTCGAAGGCGTTGCGCACTTCGGGCCGGTTGAGCCAGATGCGCGCCACCGGCCCCTCGAACTGGACCTCGAGCCGCTCGAGCGCCATTCCAGGCGCATCGTAGCAGACGCCGCTCAGGCGGCGGCGCGGACGGCGGCGAAGAACGCCTTCAGCTTGGCCGCGTCGAGGCGCCCTTCGGTGCGGACGCCGCTGCAGACGTCGAGCGCGAACGGCCCGACGGTGGTGATCGCCTCGGCGACGTTGCCGGCCTGCAGGCCTCCGGCCAGATAGACCGGGACGTCCACCTGCTCCCGGATTCGCCGGCTGATCGTCCAGTCGTGGCGCCGCGCGGTCCCACCCAACTCCTTGACCGCGAGCTTCTGGTTGCCGGAATCGAGCAGGATGGCGTCGACCAAGGGCGCTACCGCCGTCGCCCGGCCGACCGCTTGGTCCCCGTCGACGTGAATCACCTGGACGAGCAAGACGCCGGGGAGCGCGGCCTTCAGGTCGCCGTGGGTGCCGCCGGCGAGGTCGTCGCAGATCTGGATGGTGTTCACGCGGGTTCGCCGTTGCTGTTCGACGATGGCCGCCACCGACGGTCGGCAGGTCAGCAGGAACGTGCCGATGCCGGGCGGGACGCTGGCGGCGATCTCCGCGATCAGCGGCTCCGGGATCACCCCCGGGCCGCTGGGCATCTCGGAGACCAGGCCGATCGCCGCCGCGCCGTGGCGGATTGCCATCCGCGCCTCCTCCACGCTGGCGATACAGCAGACCTTCACCCGCGGCGGCGCTGTCGGCGTCACGCCTTTGCGTAGTGCTCCGCGCCCAGGAAGTGGAGGGACACGTACGGGCGGTCGCCCACGACCCAGCTGTCGTGCGGGACCGCAGGCACGTGGAACAAGGAGCCTTCGGTGAGCTCGATGACGCGGCCGTCGTCGAAAGCCACCGTCACGGTGCCGGACAGGACCATGCCGACGTGCTCCACCGTGCAGTGCGTGGCGCCGACGGTGGGACCGACATGGACCGACCATTTCCAGCCCGGCTCGTAGGACGCGCGGCCGACCGTCACCGCTCCGATGCGGACGACCTCGAGCCGGCCCTTCTCGAAGACGCGCACCTCGTCCGGCGACTCGAACCGCTTCCGGATCACGCCGAACATCGATTCACATCCGGAACACGCCGAAGCGCGTTTCGGGGATCGGCGCGTTGAGGGCGGCCGAGATCCCCAGCGCCAGCACCGTGCGCGTGTCGGCGGGCGGGATCACCCCGTCGTCCCACAGCCGCGCGCTCGAGTAATACGGGCTCCCTTCCTCCTCGTACTTGGCCAGGACCGGCGCCTTCACCTTCTCGATCTCCGCCGCGGACATCGTCTTCCCCGCGCGCTCCAGCTGCTCCTCCTTGACCTGGGCGAGCACCGAGGCCGCCTGCTCGCCGCCCATCACCGAGATGCGCGCGTTGGGCCACATCCAGAGCTGGCGGGGCTGGTACGCGCGGCCGGCCATCCCGTAGTTGCCGGCCCCGAAGCTGCCGCCGATGACCACCGTGAACTTCGGCACCTGCGCGTTGGCGACGGCGTGCACCATCTTCGCGCCGTCCTTCGCGATCCCGCGCCGCTCGTATTCCTTGCCCACGATGTAGCCGGTGATGTTCTGCAGGAACACCAGCGGGATCCGGCGCATGCAGCACATCTCGATGAAGTGCGTGGCCTTGAGCGCGCTCTCCGAGAACAGCACCCCGTTGTTGGCCAGGATCCCCACCGGAAAGCCCATGACGTGGGCGAACCCGGTGACGAGCGTCGTCCCATAGAGCGCCTTGAACTCGCTGAACCGGCTGCCGTCGACGATGCGGGCGATGACCTCGCGCACGTCGTACGCCTTGCGGACGTTGACCGGGATCACCCCGCCCATCTCCTTCGGGTCGTAGGCGGGGTCCTCGGGGTCGCGCACGTCCCAGGGCACGTCCTTGCGCGCGGTCAAGTGGCCGACGATGTCGCGCGCGATCTCCAGCGCGTGCTCCTCGTCGGTCGCCAGGTGGTCGGCGACCCCGCTGATGCGGGTGTGCACGTCGGCGCCGCCCAGGTCCTCGGCGCTCACTTCCTCCCCCGTGGCCGCCTTCACAAGCGGCGGGCCGGCGAGGAAGATGGTGCCGCGCCCCTTCACGATCACGGCCTCGTCGCTCATGGCCGGCACGTACGCACCGCCCGCGGTGCAGGAGCCCAGCACGACGCTGATCTGCGGGATGCCGGCCGCGCTCATCCGCGCTTCGTTGTAGAAGATGCGTCCGAAATGATCGCGGTCGGGAAAGACCTCGGCCTGCAGGGGGAGGAAGGCGCCGCCGGAATCCACCAGGTACACGCAGGGCAGGCGGTTCTCCTGGGCGATCTCCTGCGCGCGGAGGTGCTTCTTCACCGTCAGCGGGAAGTAGGTGCCGCCCTTCACGCTGGGGTCGTTGGCGATCACCATCACCTCGCGGCCGCGGACGCGGGCGATGCCGGTGACCAGGCCGGCGGAGGGCGCCGCCCCGTCGTACAGCCCGTGCGCGGCGAGGGCGCCGATCTCCAGGAACGGCGTGCCGGGATCGAGGAGAAGCTGGACGCGCTCGCGGGTGGGCAGCTTGCCCTGCTCGCGCTGGCGCTCGAGCGCGTCATCCCCGCCGCCCGCGCGGGCGGCGGCCAGCCGCGCCTTCAGGTCGGCGACCAGGGACTCCATGTGGGCGTGGTTCTCGCGGAACGCAGCGCCTTCGCGATCGACGTGGGATTCGAGCACGGGCATTTCCCGGGAGTATAAGGTCTCATGCGCCTGCTCGCCGCCATCGCCGTCACCGCCATCGCCCTTGCGCCGCAGGACGCGCGCGCGGAGCGCATCGTCCTCAAGGCCGGCCGCCTCGTCGACCCGGAGTCGGGGACGGTGACCACGAACCGCACGATCGTCGTCGAGGACGGCCGGATCAAGGAGGTCGGCGCCGCGGCCGCGGGAGACGGAGCGCGGGTTATCGACCTCTCCGACCTCACCGTGCTGCCGGGACTTTTCGACTGCCACACGCACCTGTGCGCCAACGTCCCCGCCCGCGCCCGGACCGTCGACGAGATGCTGCGCGACGTGACGACGTATGCGTCCCAGGTGCCCACCGCGTTCCGGGCCCTGCAGGGCGTTGCCGCCGCCGCCTCCATGCTGGACTCCGGCTTCACCACCGTCCGCGACCTCGGCAACGCCGGGCTGTACGCCGACACCGCGCTGCGCCAGGCCGTCGAGCAGGGACTGGTGCCCGGGCCGACGATCGTGAACGCGGGCCGGATCATCGCGCCCTTCGGGGGGCAGTTCCGCGTCCCCGCCGACCGTCCCGGCCTCGGCGTCCCGGAGTACATCTACGCCGACACCCGCGACGAGGTCCGGAAGGCGGTGCGGGAGAACGTCCACTTCGGAGCGAAGGTCATCAAGCTCGTGGTGGACGACCAGCCGTACGCCTATTCCGCGGACGACATCCGCGCCGCCGTCGACGAAGCCGGCCGCGCCGGGCTGAAGGTGGCCGCGCATTGCGTCACCGAGCCGGGGGCCCGCAACGCGATCGAAGGCGGGGTGGCGTCGATCGAGCACGGGAACGCGATGCCCGACACGCTGCTGGCCCTGGCCCGCGAGCGCAAGGTGGTGCTGGTGGGCACCGACTTCACCCCCGACCTCCTCGGCCGGATGGGGATGTCCGGCCTCTACCCGACGATGGTGGACCGCTTCCGGCGCGCCCAGCGAATCGGGACCCCCATGGCCTTCGGCAGCGACGTGTACGTCGAGGTGCCCGGGCAGGGCCGCGGGGTGCTCGCGGCCTCGCTCGTCCGCACCGCGATCGAGGCCGGCATCGCGCCCCGGCTGCTCCTGCAGATGATGACGGTGAACGCCGCGCGCCTGCTCGGCGTCGACGGCGAGCGGGGACGCATCGCCCCCGGCTTCGCCGCCGACCTGATCGCCGTGCGCGGCAACCCCCTCGAGAACGCGGCGGCGCTGCAGGACGTCGTTTTCGTGATGAAAGACGGCCACGTGGTCAAGGGGCGGTGAGCCCCCCGGCGCCCCTGCGCGCGCGCGCCTGGGTCACGGTGGCACCTCGGAGGGCGACCACCCGCGCGGCGGCGATCTCGTCATCGGGCAGCGAAGCCTCAGGTTGCGTTTGTTCAAGCGCGGCCCGCACCGTCCCACTAGATTGGGCGGACGGAGGTTCGAGATGGTGTCTCGCCCCGCCCGGGCCGCGATCGCCGCCCTTGCCGCAATGGCCACCCACGCCGCGTGGGCGGCGGACGCGAAGCCGGATCGTGCCCGCCTCGACGCCTTCGCGAAGAAGGCCATGAGCCTCGACCTCGCGCCGGGGCTGGCGGTGGCCGTCGTGAAGGACAGGGAGACGGTGTTCGCGCGCGGCTTCGGTCATGCCGACCGCGACGCCGGCCGTCGCGTGCAGCCCGCAACCCTTTTCTACGTCGCCTCCACGACGAAGTCCTTCACGGCGCTGGCGGCGGCGCTGCTGCACCATCGGCGAGCCCTCGACCTGGACGCTCCCCTGAGCCGTTCGCTCAAGGCGGCGCGGCTGCACCCCACCCTCTCGCCCGGAGCGATCACGCTCCGCGACCTGCTGACGCATACCCACGGCATCTCCAACGACGGACCCGTCGTCTTTCGCACAGCATTCACGGGCGACTTCACGGATGCCCTGCTGCTGGAGCTGCTCGCCGAGCACGCGCCCGCAAGCAGGGGACGGGCCTTCGCGTACGGAAACCTCGGATACGTAGTGGCGGGACAGGTGCTGGAAGCCGCCGTCGGCGGGAGCTGGAAACAGATCGTGGAGCGGGAGGTCCTGGCGCCGGCGCGGATGAAGTCCACGAGCGCCTGGCGCTCGCGCCTGCGCGACGACCGCGTGGCCATGCCTTACGCGATGACGGCCACCGGCTTCCGGCGCCTGCCTATGGCCAAGACCGACGTCAATATGCACGCGGCGGGGGGCCATTTCACGAACGTCCTCGACCTGGCGCGCTACCTGGAAGCCCATCTGAACGCCGGCCGGATCGGTCGGCGGCACGTGTTTCCCGCTGCCGTCCTCGTGGAGACCCGGCGCAAGCAGGCGGACCAGGACCGGCGAAACGGCGAGATCCAGCGGTTCGGCTGGGGCCTTGGCTGGGACCTCGGGCGGCTGGACGGCGAGTTGCTCGTCCACCGCTTGGGCGCCTTCCCCGGCTATTACTCGCACCTGTCCTTCATGCCCGAGCGTGGCCTGGGCGTGGCCGTGCTCGTGAACGAAGGCGGAGCCGGCGGACGGCTGGCGGACCTCCTCGCCGGCTACGCGTACGAGCTTTGGCAAGGGAGGTCCGATCTCGAGGCGCGGTATGGCGCGAAGCTCGAGGCCTTGGGGGCCGAAGCGCATGAGGGCGTTGCCAAGGAGGAGGCGGTGCGGGCGGCCCGGTCCCAGGTGTTGCCGCGCCCCTTGGCGGCATATACCGGCGTCTACGAAAGCCGGCCGATGGGTCGGATCGAGCTTCGGGTCGTGGGCGAGCGGCTGGAGGCGAGGATGGGCGTGCTCTCGGGATCGGTCGAGGTCTACGACGCGCGCCAGGAGAAGCTGCGGGTCGAGCTCGGCGGGGCGGGCTTCGTGGCGGAAGCGGCGTTCGCCCCCGAGGGCGGCCCGGCCGCGCACTTGACGCTCCTGGGCTACCGGTTCATGCGAACTTCGCCGTGACGGAGCCGGCGGAACCTGGAACTCCGCCGCGGGCGGGAACGTATGCCTCGCCATGGACCCGGCTGGCGCGCTCGCACCTCGAGTCGCGGCGCAGCTGTCCGTCACGCGAGGCGTCTACGCGCCGGGCGCCTGGCAACCGCCGCACGACCATCCGTTCGCCAGCCTGACGCTCGTGCTGGCGGGGTCGCTGTCGGAAACGGTCGGCGGCCGGACCGAGGAGGCGGGCCCTCTCAGTGTCGTCGTGAAGCCTCCCCTCGTGCGCCATGCCGATCGGATCGGCCCGCGGGGCGCCGCGACGGTGCGCCTGACCCTGCCGGTGGACGAGCATCGTGCCCTCGTCGAGGAGGGACTGCCTCTCCAGGAATGGCGCTGGATCCACGGGGGCCCGGTGGCTCGGGCGCTGCTCAGCCTCGCGGACGCCGCTCGTGCGGGCTCGACCGAAAGCCTGATCAGCGAGGCCTGGGACGCCCTGGCCCGCGTCGGCGGGCCGCTTGCGCCTTCGCAGGATCCGCCACGCTGGCTGGCGCGGGTCCGGGAGGAGATCGACGATCGGATCGGCGCGCCGCCCCGGGTGCGCGACCTCGCGTCGGAGGCGGGTGTCCATCCCGTCTACCTCGCCCGCCAGTTCCGCCGCTACTTCGGATGCTCCGTCGTCGCGTATCGCCGGTGGCGCCGGGCGCGTCGAGCGGCGGCGCTGATCGGGGACAGCGGGCTCGGCCTCGCGGACGTCGCGCACCGCTGCGGCTTCGCCGACCACGCGCACCTGAGCCGCGAGTTCAGGAGCCTCGTGGGGGTCGGCCCGCGCGCGTTTCGCCGGCAGGCCCGCTTGTGATCGCGGCTACAGGATCGTCCGCCGCTCGAAGGTCCGCGCCCCCGTGAACAGGAACAGCGCTCCGAACGTCGCCAGCCCGCCGAGCATCATCGGCGCCGGCATGTGGCGGACCTCCGGGGTCACGGCGAGGCGCATGGCCTCGCTCATGAAGACCAGCGGGTTCAAGAGGAAGACGTATTGGACGGGGCCGAGCACGTCCAGCGCCGCGTACGGATAGTAGGCGCACCCGAAAAGCATCAGCGGGCCGAGCACCACCGCGAACAGCAGCCCGGCGTAGCGGGGCTGAACGCGCGTGCCCAGCGCGAGGCCGAAAGCCGCGGACACCATCCCGCACGCGGCCACCAGGGGCAGCAGGACGCCCAGGTGCGGCCGCACCGCGACCCCGGTGACCTGATGGATGAGCAGCATCATCGCGGGCAGCGCGATCAGGCCGGCCAGCGCGGAGTGGATCGCCCCCGCCACCACCTTCTCGAAGGCCACGCCGAAGACGGTGATCGGGGCCAGGATGCGCTCGTCCACCTCGCGGGTGCCCGAGAGGTCGGCGGAAAGCGGCATGAGTACGCCCTGCACGCCGGCCATGAGCATGGTGATCGACATGAGGCCGGGCACCATCACCGTCCGGAACTCGTCCGCGACCAGCCCCAGCCGCGGCAGGATGTTCCCGAAGACGAGCACCACCAGGATGGGCTGGGTGAGGGTCGCGGTGAGCAGCATCGGCGCGTTGCGCGCCGCCACCAGCAGGTCGCGGCGCAGCAGGGCCAGGAACGCGGTCATTCGCGCAGCTCCCTTCCGGTCAGGTGGATGTAGACGTCCTCGAGGCTCGGGGCGTTGAGGCTGACGTGCCGGAGCTCGCCGCCGTCCTCGCGCACCGCGCGGAAGACGCGATCCAGCAGGCCGTCCGCCGGATCGATGAACAGGCGCAGGCGCTCCAGCCCATCATCGTCGGCGGAGTGCTCCACCCGCTCGACCCGAAGCACGCCCGGGATGGCCGATAGCCCCGGCTGCAGCGGCCGGGCGGCGCGCACCGACACGTCCAGGATCTGTCCGCCGGGAAGCGCGCGCTTGAGGGCGGCGGGGGTGTCGAGGGTGAGGATACGGCCATGGTCGATGATGGCCAGCCGCTCGCAGAGCCGGTCGGCCTCTTCCATGTAGTGCGTGGTCAGGATGACGGTGATGCCGCGGCCCTGCAGCGCGGCGACCGTCTCCCACAACATCCGGCGGGCCTGCGGATCGAGCCCGGTGGTCGGCTCGTCGAGGAGCAGCACGCGGGGGTCGTGCATCAGCGCGCGCGCGATCATCGCCCGCTGCTGCATGCCGCCGGACAAGGTCAGCGGCTTGGCGCCCGCCTTGTCGGTGAGCTGCATCTCCGCCAGCAGGCGGTCGGCGCGGGATTCGCGCTCGGCGGCGGCGAGGCCGAAGTACCGGCCGTGGTAGACCAGCAGCTCGCGCACGGTGAGGTCGCGGTCGAGGTTGCGGGTTTGCGGGACCACGGCCATCAGCCGCTTCGCGTCCTGGGCCCGCGCCACCACGTCGACACCGTCGACCGTCACCCGGCCCGAGGTCGGCCGCACGAGGGTCGTGATGCAGCCGAGGGTCGTGCTCTTCCCGGCGCCGTTCGGGCCAAGCAGGCCGAATGTCTCCCCTGCCTCGACGGTGAAGGAGATGCCGCGCACGGCCTCCACCGCCGGTGACTTGCGCATCGCGGGGTAGGTCTTGACCAGGTTCTCGACGACCAGGACGGGCGCCATCAGGCGGCGACCCGCCGCCCGTCGTCGACCACGACCCGGCCATCCTTGACCACGGTGCGGATCGCAGGGACGCCGACGCGCACGAGGTCGAGAAGGCGGTCCGACCGCAGCACCACCAGGTCGGCGCGCTTGCCGGCCTCGAGGGTGCCCACCTCGCCGTGCAGGTCGAGGGAGTACGCCGCGTTCACGGTCACCGCGCCGATCGCTTCTTCCAGGGACAGGCCGAGCGCGAAGCAGCCGAGCGCGATGGCGAACGGGAGGGAAGGGGAGAGTCCCCCGCCGGGGTTGCCGTCGCTGGCGAGGGCGACGGGGACGCCCGCCGCGATCATCGCCCGCGCCGGCGCCTGGCGGCCGAGGCGCAGGTAGAAAGCCGCCGCGGGCAGCAGGGTCGCGACGCAGGACGCCCGGGCCAGGGCCGCCATGCCCGCTTCGGAGACGAACAGGAGATGATCCGCCGACCGCGCGCCGACCTCGGCCGCCAGCTCGGCGCCGCCGGTCCAGCCCAGCTCGTCGGCATGGATGCGCAGGGCGAGCCCGTGATGTTTCGCCGCGGACAGGATCGCCCGGCTCTCCGCGACGGTGAAGACGCCGTCCTCGCAGAAGACGTCGCAGAAGCGCGCGAGGCCCCGGCGCGCCACTTCCGGGATCATCTCGCCGATCAGGATGTCCACGTAACGCGTGCGATCGCCGCGATGCTCGACCGGGACCTCGTGCGCGCCGAGGAAGGTGGGGACGACGGTGACCGGGTGGCGGCGGGCGGCGGCGGCGATGGCCTCCAGCGAGCGCACCTCGGCCGCGGGGTCCAGCCCGTAGCCGCTCTTGACCTCGGCCGTGGTCGTGCCCTGCAGCAGCATCTCGTCCAGGCGGCGGCAGAGGCCGGCAGCGAGGTCCTCGACGGAGGCCCGCCGCGTCGACTCCACGGTGCGGACGATGCCGCCCCCCGCGTCCGCGATCTCGCGGTAGCTGCGGCCGGCCAGGCGCTGCCGGATCTCCTCGTCGCGGTCCCCGGCGAAGACCAGGTGCGTGTGGCCGTCGACGAAGCCGGGCAGGACGGCGCCCCCTCCGGCATCGATGGTGCGGGCGGCGGGGCCGGGGGGCAGCTCCGCGGCGGAGCCCGCAAAGGTGATGCGCCCCTCGGACACCGCCACCGACGCGTCCTCGACGACCTGCAGGTCGGAGAGCGCGGGGCCGATCCGCGGCGCAGGGCCGGCGAGGGTCGCCAAACGGCCGATGTTGCGCACGACGAGGTCGTACATTGGCGTCCTCGCTTCGGCCATTTCTTATCGAACGCCTCGCACCGGCGAAGCCGTCGCATCGGCGGCAGAGGAAAGCCTCCGCTCGGAAAACGCCACCCGCGCGGTCATCGCGCGGGCCCGCCGCCGGCTTTGGCCAGGCGCGCGCGCAGCGCTTCGGCGTCGAGGCCGCTCACGTGCAGGAGCTTCTCGCGCCCGGCGGCGCCGTGGCGCACCTCCACCGCCGACGCCGGCACGTGGAGGACGCGGGCCAGCAGGCGCGTGAGCGCGGCGTTGGCGGCGCCGTCCACCGGGGCCGCGGTGACCCGCACCACCAGGGCGCCCTCGCGCTCCCCCGCCAGCGCGTTGCGCGATGCGCGCGGGCTCACCCGCACGCGAAGCGTCGCCCCCCCGTCCGCGTCGCGGACGTCATACATCGGCGTCCTCGCTCCGGCCGTTTCTTGTCGCGCGCCTCGCGGCGGCAGAGGAAAGCCTCCGCTCGGAAAACGCCCCAAGAAGGCGCTCTATTGCCCTTCCTCGCGCCTCTTCAGGAACCGGAGGTTGTCTTCCACCTCGACCTCCTCCTGGAGGTCCAGGATCCGGGTCAGCCTCGTGATCAGGGCGCGGACGTCGGTGCGCAGGGCGGTGCGGTGCGCGCGCAGGTCGAGGATGCCCCGCTCCACCTCGTGGGCGCGGCTCTGCGCCAGCTCGATGAGGTGGTCGGACTGGATCTCCGCCTCCTTGATAACCGTTTCCCCCTGCTTGCGCGCGTTCTCCTTGATCTCTTCCGACACGCGCTGGGCCATGAGCAGGGTGTTTTTCAGGATGGTCTCCCGCTGGCGGTGCTCCTCCAGCAGGCTGCGCACCTCCTGCACCTCGTGGTGGAGGCGGTCGCGCTCCATCTGCAGGGTGGCGACCTCCTCCGCGACGATGTTCAGGTAGGCGCGCACCTCGTCGGCGTCGAGCCCGCGCAGGCGGCGGCCGAACGCCTGCCGCTGGATGTCCATGGGCGAGATCTTCATGCGATTTCCCTCCGCATCAAAGGATACGGGGTCATATCGGCTGCCTCGCGACCGGCGGGTTCAGCCGGGTCCCTATGTCGATGAGGGTCTTGGCGATCGCGAACTGCGAGAAGAGCACGATGGCCAGGAGCACTAGGAACGCGACGTCGATGGGAAAGTAACGGAGGTTGGTGGGCAGCATGCGGCGAATGATCCGGAGCAGCGGGTCGGTGGCCGCGGAGAGGAACTGGACGATGGGGTTACGGGGATCAGCGCTGACCCACGACACGACCGCGCGCGCGAGAAGGACCAGCGAGTAGACCCAGAGAACGTTCTGAAGCACTACCCCCAGGCCCATCAGGACGTTCCCGAGGATGAACATCATGTCATCCCTTACGGGCCGCCCGCGCGCCGAAGACCGCCGTTCCCACGCGCACCATCGTCGCCCCCTCCTCCACCGCCACCTCCAGGTCGTGACTCATCCCCATCGACAGCTCCGACCCCAGAAGCAGCCCCGCCACCTTTGCCTTGTCCCGGAGCTCCCGCAGCCGCCGGAAGAACGGCCGCAGGATCTCGGGATCCTCGGCGTACGGGGGCAGAATCATGAGGCCCTCGAGGCGCAGGCGCTTGCTGCTCCGCAGCATCTCCAGCGCGGGGAAAAGGTGCTGCTCGTCGAGGCCGGCTTTGGTCTCCTCGTCGCCGAGCTTCACCTGGACGAGCACGGGCAGGGGCTTCTTCTGCTCCTCGGCCGCCCGCTCCAGCCGTTCCCCGAGCCGCACGTCGTCCACCGAGTCGATGCGGTCGAACAGGGCGACGGCGGCGCGCGCCTTGTTCGTCTGCAGGTGGCCGACCAGGTGCCACCGCAGGCCGTCCTTTCGCAGCGCGGCGAGGGCGGCCACCTTGGGCTCGGCTTCCTGGACCTTGTTCTCGCCGAAGTGGCGGACCCCGGCCGCGAAGGCTTCGCGGACCGAGTCCGCGGGATGCGTCTTGCTGACCGCCACCAGCGTGATGTCCTCGGGGCGGCGGCGGGCGCGCGCCGCTGCCCGGGCGATGCGGTCCCGGACGGCGGCCACGCGATCGGCGATCACTTCGCCGGCTTCAACGCCTTGATGAGGGCCTGGGCGGTCGCCACGTTCTGGGCGCTGGTCGGATTGAACGAGAGGTACTTCTCCAGGTGCGCAATCGCTTCCGGAACGTTGTTCTGGTTCAGCGCGATCGTCCCCAGGTGGTAGTACGACTCCGCGTGGTTGGGGTCGATGGCGATCGCCTTCTTGAAGGCCGCCGCGGCCTCGTCCTGCCGCCCCGCGTTGATGTGAAGGATGCCCGTGCTGTACTGGACGTTCGCGTCGCCCGCGCCGGACGCCTGGGCCTTCGCCATCTGCTCGGCCGCCTTCTCCTTCTGCCCGGAGCTCTGGTACACGTTGGCCAGCTCGAGCGTCGCTCCGGCATGCCCGGGTTTGATCTCCAGGGCCTTCAGGTACGACGCCTCCGCCGCCGGCCAGTCCTTCTTCTCCGCCTGGAGCTGGCCGATGCGGAAGTGGACCTCTTCGGGGGCGGCGACGTTGCGCGCCAGCACCCCCTGGAAGGCGGCGATGGCCTCGTCGTACTTTTTCTCGGCGGCGAGGGCCTGCCCGTCCTTGACCAGCTGGCGCAGCTCCGCGTTCGCCTTCTCCATGTCCGCGCCGCCGGACGCAGCCGTCCGGGCCGCCGCGGCGGACATCAGCTTGAAGTCGGGCATGTAGGTGGGCTCGCCGAGCGCGATCCGTACGTCGAGGTAGCCGCCCTGGTACCCGTCCCTGGCCGCGGTGACCCTGTACATCCCCGGCTGCAGGCCGACCTGCGTGAACTCGCCCTTCTTGTTCGACTTCGTGGTGTACTTGCGCGTCACTCCGCCCTGGTAGTCGAGGGTGATGGCGGCGCCCTCCACCGGCTGGCCCTTCTCGTCGAGGACCTTGCCGCGGGCGGCGCCCTGGGCCCGGGCCTCGGCCCCGAGGAGCAGGCAGGCCACCATCAGGCCGCCGGCCACGAGAAGACGCTTCATTCGCAGTTCCTCCACGGGGGCGCCGGCCCCCGAAACGTACACAGTTTCGCACGATTCCGCCACCTTCGAGACGTCACGGCCGCCGTGCGCGGTAGGGCAGCGGGTCGGAGACGCCCGCCTCGGCGAAGCCGCGGAGCCTCAGCCGGCAGGATTCGCAGGCGCCGCATGCGACGTCCTCCGACTGATAACACGACCACGTCATCGCGAAGGGCGCTTCGAGCGCCCGTCCCTGCCGCACGATCTCCGCCTTCGACAGGCCGATCACCGGCGTGACGATCCGGATGCGCGTCTCGGGGCGCGTGCCCAGGTTCACCACCTCCTGGTAGGCGCGGTAGAACTCGGGCCGGCAGTCGGGATAGCCCGAAGAGTCCTCGAAGACGGCGCCGACGAACACCGCCTCCGCACCGAGGACCTCGCCCCACGAGATCGCCGCGGCCAGCAGGTGGGCGTTGCGGAACGGCACGTAGGAAGTCGGGACGCGGCCTGTCTCCGGCTCTCCCTCGCGCACCGGGATCGCGGGGTCGGTGAGGCTGCTGCCGCCGATGGCCCCCAACACGGGGTAGTCCGCCACCAGGCGATGCTCGGCGCGGAAGTGATCGGCCAGGCGATGGAAGCAGGCGCGCTCGCGGTCCTCCGTGCGCTGGCCGTAGTCGGCGTGGAGGAAGGCGAGGCGATGGGTGCGCGCGGCCAGGGCCGCCGTGACGCATGAGTCCATGCCTCCGCTGACGCAGACGACGGCGAGCGGCGTCACACCCCGCGTAAGACGCCCGGCCAGAGGTACTTGTGGAGCTGGACCTGCAGCCGCACGTCGAGGCCGTCGTCCAGGATCCAGCGCCCGAGGTCGCCGGGGTCGAGCACGCCGTGCACGGGCGAGAACAGCACCACGCACCGCCCCGAAAGGCCCTGCTCGCGCACCAGCCCCCGCGACCACTCGTAGTCGGCGCGATCCGCGAGCACGAACTTCACCTCGTCGCCGGCGGCAAGGAGCTCCAGGTTGCGCCACTCCATCCGATGGGTCTCGCCCGAACCCGGCGCCTTGACGTCCAGGATGGTGACCGCGCGGCGGTCGAGGTCGTCGAGCGGCATGTGCCCGGAGGTTTCGACGAGCACTTCCCACCCGTCGTCGAGGAGGCGGGAGATGAGGCCGAAGGCGGCGGGCTGGGCGAGGGGCTCGCCGCCGGTGACGAGCACGCGGCGGCAGGGACGGCGCCCGATGTCGCGCACGACGTCCTCCACCGAGCGGCGCACGCCCTCTTGGAACGCGTAGTCGGTGTCGCACCAGGCGCACCGCAGCGGGCACCCGGTGAGGCGGACGAAGACGCAAGGCTGCCCGGCGCGGGTGCCTTCGCCCTGGATCGAGAAGAACGTCTCGTTGACGGTCAGCGTGACGGGGGCCGCTGCGCTCACGGCCGGTAGGTGGCGGTGCACCCCGGCGCTTCCCAGACCCGGACCCGGACCAGGCGACCACCCTCGTCCCCCAGCCCCTTGCGCACCTCGTCGAAGAAATAGTGCGCGACGACCTCGGCCGAGATGCTCCGTCCGGCGAGGTCGGGGTGCTCGTTCAAGTCCTTGTAGTGGAAGCGGCCGGCCACCTCGCCGAGGGCCTTCTTCAGGTGCTCGAAATCCACGACCAGCCCGATGCGGTCGAGCGTGTCCCCCGCCGCCACCACTTCGACCCGCCAGTCGTGGCCGTGGAGGGGCTCGATGGGTCTGCCCCCGTCGGTGAGGCGATGGGTCGCGCAGAACGTAGTCTCGCAGGACACCTCGTACACGCTTGTAATCTACCATCCGCCCGTGCGGACCAACGACCTCCGGCGGGGTGCAATGCTCATGATCGCTTCGGCGCTGCTGTTCGCCGTCATGGGCGCGGGGGTGAAGGTCGCGGCCCGCACCCTGCCCAACGCCCACGTGGTCTTCTTCCGATGCGCGCTGGGGCTCCTCGCGCTCCTGCCGTGGTTGGCTCCCCTGGGGCTGGCCGGCCTGCGCACCGCGCGCTGGCGCGAGCACCTGGTGCGCGGCCTGGCCGGGCTCGGGGCCATGTATTGCTTCTTCTACGCGCTGGGGCACATGCGGCTGCCGGACGCGGTGCTGCTGAACTACTCGCTGCCCCTGTTCATGCCGTTCGTGGAGGCGCTGTGGCTCGGCGAGCCGATCCCCCGGCGCCTGTGGGGACCGGTGGGCGTGGGCTTCGCCGGCATCGTGCTCATCCTGAAGCCGGGGCTCGAGCTGTTCCAGCCGGTGGCGCTGGTCGGCCTGCTCGCCGCCGTGTTCGCTTCCGTGGCCCAGGTCGGCATCCGCCAGCTGACGCGCACGGAGCCGGTGACGCGCATCATCTTCTACTTCGGCGTCGTGTCCACGGTGGTCTCGGGGCTGCCGGTCGCCGGTTCCTGGCGCACGCCACAGGGCGGCGAGTGGTGGCTGCTCATCGCGATCGGGGTCCTCGCCACCCTGGGACAACTGTTCCTGACCAGCGCCTACGGCCACGCGCCGGCGGCGCGCGTGGGTCCCTTCATCTATTCATCGGTGGTCTTTGCGGGTTTGCTGGAATGGGCGCTGTGGGACTCGATCCCGGACGGGCTGGCGTTCGCAGGGATGGTCCTGGTGGCCGCGGCCGGGGTCCTCGCCCTGCGCATCGGCGGCGATGCGTCGCAGCCCGCACCGGCCGCTTGATCCGTCGAATGTCGCGCGCCTGACCGCTTCCTGATCCCGCCCCCGTCGCCGCCGCCCGTGCGGGGCGCCGTGCCGTGTCACCATTCACGGATTGCGCGAGACGTGAACGGGTGGCTCGACCCGAGAGGAGATCCTCGTGAGTGCGACCGAAGGAAGGGGGCCGGGACGCGAGGCACCGCTGGCGATGGACGCTTCGACGTTCCGCACGCTGGGCCATCGACTCGTGGACCAGCTCGCCGAGATGCTCGACGGCATCGCGCGCGGACCCGTGAATCGGGACGAATCGCCGACGGCCGTGCGCGCGGCACTGGGGTTGCACGGCGCGCTGCCCGAGGACGGAGTGGCGCCCGGTCCGCTGCTGGAGCGCACGACCCGCCTGCTGTTCGAGCACTCGCTGTTCAACGGGCATCCGCGGTTCTTCGGCTACATCACGTCGTCGCCGGCGCCCATCGGCATGCTGGGCGATCTCCTCGCCGCCGCCGTCAACGCCAACGTCGGCGGCTGGACGCTTTCGCCGGCGGCGAGCGAGATCGAGTCACAGACCGTGCGTTGGATCGCCCAACTCACCGGCTATCCCTCGACCTGCGGCGGGTTGCTCGTGAGCGGCGGCAACATGGCGAACATGGTGTGTTTCTTCGCCGCGCGCGTAGCGAAAGCGGGATGGAACGTGCGCGAGCTGGGGCTGGAAGGTGGGGGCGGCAGGTCGCTTCGCGTCTACGCTTCCGCCGAGACGCACACCTGGATCCAGAAGGCCGCTGACCTCTCCGGCCTGGGCACGACGTCGATCCGCTGGATCGCGACCGACCACGATCTGCGCATGGACATCGCCGCGTTGCGCCGCCAGATCGACGCCGACCGGGCGGCCGGCGACGTGCCGTTCCTGGTCGTCGGCACGGGCGGATCGGTGAGCACCGGCGCCGTGGATCCGCTGCCCGAGATCGCTCGGCTCTGTCGCGAGTCGGACCTGTGGTTCCACGTGGATGGCGCGTACGGCGGCTTCGCCGCCGCCGTCCCGGAGGCGGCGGCGGATCTTCGCGCCCTGGGCGAGGCGGATTCGGTGGCGGTGGATCCACACAAGTGGCTCTACGCCCCGCTCGAAGCCGGGTGCGCGCTGGTGCGCGATGCGGAGAAACTGCGGGCGGCGTTCGCCTACCACCCGCCCTATTACCATTTCGCCGAGAAAACGACGAACTACGTGGACTATGGGCCGCAGAACTCGCGAGGGTTTCGCGCGCTCAAGGTGTGGCTGGCGCTGCAACAGGCGGGCGCGCGTGGCTATCGCACCATGATCGCGGACGACATCCGGCTCTCGCGGGCGATGGCCCGGGCGGTGGAACAACATCCCGAACTGCAGCTCGTCAGCCAGGCGCTGAGCATCACGACCTTCCGCCACGTGCCGGCGGACCTGCGCCAGCGCAGCGGCCAGAACGTGGTCGAGGCGTACCTGGATCGCCTCAATCGTGAACTGCTCGCCGATCTGCAGCGCGGGGGGGAGCTATTCGTCTCCAACGCCGTGGTGGGAGAGCGTTACGTGCTTCGCGCCTGCATCGTGAACTTCCACACGACGCTGGCGGACGTCGAGGCCGTGCCGAAACTGGTGGCGCAGCTCGGGCGCGAGGTCGATCGCCGTCTGCGGCCGGAGAGCCTTCCGTGAGAACTGAACCTCGGTGGCGCTGGCCTGGCTACTTGTGGCCCCCCAGGGCGAGGGCCACCGCGGCTTCGGCATGCAGCGCCGTCGTATTGAACATGGGGCAGCCCGGCCGGTCCTCCTGCGAGACCAGGAGCGGGATCTCGGTGCAGCCGAGGATCACGCCCTCCGCTCCGCGCCCGCGCAGCCGCTCCATGATCTCGAGGTAGGCGGCTCTCGACTCGGGAAGGAACGCGCCCCGGCACAGCTCGTCGAAGATGATCCGGTCCACCGTCTCCTGTTCGGCGCCGTCCGGGACCACGACCTCGATGCCGAAACGTTCCGCGTAGCGGCGGCTCAGGTGGGAGTCCGAAGCCATCGCCGCCCGCGTACCCAGAAGGCCGACGCGCCGCAGCCCCGCCGCGCGAATGGCCTCCGCGGTGGGGTCCACGATGTGCAGGAAGGGAATCCCGAGGCCCGCCGTGAACACGTCGGCGACCTTGTGCAGGGTATTGGAGACGCAGATCAGGAGCTCCGCCCCCGCCCGCTCGAGCGACGCGGCCCGCGCGGCCAGGTCGGCGCCGGCTTCCCCCCACCGGCCGTTGCGCACCCAGGACTCGGCCAGCGCGAAGTTCATCGAGTTGATGATGACCTCGGCGGTGTTCCATCCGCCCAGGCGCGTCCGCACCGCCTGGTTCAACAGGCGGTAGTACTCGGCCGTCGCCTGGTCGCTGGACCCGCCGAGGATGCCGATGACCTTCATGCGGACGCCTTGCGCTGGTGCGCGGCGAGGAGGTCCCGCGCCTGGGCGAACTCGACCTCCAGGGCCTCGAGCAGTCTCTCGCCGGACTGCATCATGGCCGCCTGGTCGATGTCCTCCATCTGCGCGCAGATCTCCATCATGGAGCGCGCACCGAGGGTGGCACAGCTCCCCCGCAGCTTGTGCGCGATCCGCGCCCAGGTGGCAAGGTCGTCCTCCCGCCAGGCGATCCGCAGGTCGGTGAGCGCCGTCGCCGCGTCGCGGGCGAACAGCGCCAGCAGCTCGGCGAGGAAATCGGGAGGCGTCATCGTCAGCAGGTCGGAAACCATCCTCCAGTCGATCGGTCCGTCCGCAGCCGCGGCGGGAGGGGCCGCGGACACCGGGGCGGACGGCGGCCCTGACTTCGGAACCCACCGTTGCAGCACCACCTCGAGATGTTCGGGAGACAAGGGCTTGGCGACGTAGTCGTCCATCCCCGCGGCCAGGTAGCGCTCGCGGTCGCCGCGCATGGCGCCGGCGGTGAGGGCGATGATCGGCGTGTGGCGCACCGGCCCTTCGAACGCCCGGATGCGCGACGTGGCCTCGAAGCCGTCCATCCCCGGCATCTGGCCGTCCATCAGTATCGCGTCGTACCTCTCCCGGCGTACCGCGGCCGCGGCCTCCTGCCCCGTCCCCACCACCTCGGCCTCGAAGCCCAGCCGCTCCAGCATCCGCACCGTCACCGTCTGGTTGACCACGTTGTCCTCGGCGATGAGCACCCGGCCGCGCCGGGGCGCGCGCGGCAGCGGGGCGTCGGGCAGCGAGGAGGCGGATGCGGCATCGGCGTCCGCGCGGGCGACGGCGGCGGCATCGGCCCGCCCCAGCGTCACCGTGAACGAGAACGTGCTGCCGGCTCCGTCCTCGCTGGCGACGTCGATGCGGCCGCCCATCGTCTCGATGATGCGCCGCGAGATCGCGAGCCCGAGGCCGGTCCCGCCGAACCGCCGGGTCGTGGAGCTGTCGCCCTGCGAAAACGGCCGGAAGAGGCGCTCCCGGGCCTCCGGGCTGATCCCGATGCCGGTGTCCCGCACCTCGAAGCGCACCACGTGCGAGTCGGCGGTGCTCGAGGTCGCCTCCGCCAGGACGGTGACCGCGCCCTGCTCGGTGAACTTCACGGCGTTGCCCACCAGGTTGAGCAGGGCCTGGCGCAACCGGCCGGGATCGCCGCGCACCGCGTCGGGGACGGCGGGATCGACGGTGGCGGACAGCGTGATCGCCTTGCCGTTCGCCTCCGGCGCCAGCAGCCGGATCACGTCGTCCAGGACCCGCCGCAGGTCGAACGCCACGGTGTCGAGCTCGAACACCCCGGCCTCGATCTTCGACGAGTCCAGGATGTCCTCGATGATCCGCAGCAGCGCCCGCGCCGAGCCGACGATGATCTCGGCGTACTCGCGCTGCTCCGCGGTGAGCGTGCTCTCCTGCAGCAGGCGCGCCATGCCGACGATGCCGTTCATCGGGGTGCGGATCTCGTGGCTCACGTTGGCCAGGAACTGGCTCTTGGCGTGGCTGGCCTCGGCCAGCTCCCGCGTGCGCGCCTGCAGCTCGAGGTTGGCGTGCGAAAGCTCGGCGGTGCGCTCGAGGACGCGGCGCTCGAGGTCGCGGCTCAGGACCTCGATCTCGCCGTGCACGCGCGTGAACCGGTTGGCCAGCGAAACCGCCATCGAGAAGACGAAGGCCGCGAAGCCGAAGGGGATCAAACGGCGGCTGACGATCCAGCCCAGGTCGAGCGCGGCGTCGTTCAAGTAGCACACGCTCAACGCCAGGACGCCGAAGCCGATGGTGCGGCCCTCGGGATGCCCGCGCCGCCACGCCCGCGCGACGACGGACAGCGCGTAGGGCGTGAAGAGGAAGGCCATGTACTCCCACACCGTCAGCAGGCGCAAGTTCAGCCACAACCCGGGCGCGGCGAGGATCGCCGCCGCCGCGGCCACGTTCAGGGCCTGGTACACGCGCAGCAGGGGGTGGATCGGCCAGGACAGGAACGGGAACAGGAACCCGACGTAGAGCGGGGCCATGACGAACAGAAGCGCGTGCTCGGCCTCCTTCAGCGCGGCGAAGTCGTCGAACAGGACGTACTTCCACTGCGTGCGGAGGAAGGTGTAGGCCGCGGCCGCGACGAGG
>Ga0326597_10002058_pt1 | contig 30752 bp, 28 predicted proteins | sample RVTome_12_FD_203789 | JGI IMG/M metagenome (GOLD analysis project Ga0326597, IMG submission 203789) | Soil microbial communities from uranium-contaminated site in the Upper Colorado River Basin, Wyoming, United States - RVT100D185 | ecosystem: Environmental > Terrestrial > Soil > Contaminated >...
TCGGTGCCTTCCAACTCCCGTTGCAGCCGGTTGGCCACCAGGGGCGTATCGAAGATGACCTTGGTGTCGCTGCCCCGCACCACCACCTGATTCCCATCGGGATACTTGCCGTTCTTCTCGCCCAGGTAGACGGTGACCTGGCCGAATTCCAGTGCCGGCGTGTCCATGCCTGCTTCCTCCATGCGGTTGCGACGGGCGAGCAGCAGCGCCTCATGCCCAAACCCGATCAGTGTAATGGAATTGGCACCCTAAGGGAATTGCGCCCGCTTGAAAAGCCGCCGGCCGCCAGAGCCGCAGCATGCCCCGCGGCGGGCCACGCGTGGTTTGGAATGCGGCGCGAGTTTGCTACCATGAAGGATGGTGCCATGCTCTTTGCCAGGTTGATGCTCTTTACCTGCATGCTGATCGCCAGCATGATGGCTGACCGTCACCCCGTGGGGCGCCATGCGGTGCCCCATCCCGGCGCGGCCACACAGAATCGGAAGGCAACGGCTTGAAAGTCGTCTTTGTCGGCGCGGGAGAAGTGGGCTACCACGTGATCGATGCCCTGTATCGCGAAGGTGTCGACATCGTCGCGGTGGACAACAACAGTGCCGTGCTGGAGCGCCTGCGTGAGGATTATGCCATCACGACAGTGCTGGGCAATGCCACGGACTCGGCCACGCTGGACAGCGTGGACCTCCAGCATGTGGACCTGTTCCTGGCCGTCACGGACTCGGACGAGACCAACATCATCGCCTGCCTGATGGCTCACGACGCGGGCGCCGGCACCAAGATCGCCCGCGTCAAGACCATCGACCTGGGGCTGAAGACCGCGGTGACCGAGGAGCGCTTCTTCGGCATCGACCTGGTGATCAATCCCTACGAGGTGGCCGCCGAGCACCTGGAGTATCTGGTGCAGTACCCCCAGATCACCGATGTGCACACGTTCCTCTCCGACCGCATGATGCTGCTGCGGGTGCTGATCCATGACGGCAGCCCGCTGGCCAACAAGCGCGTCCGCGACATCGGCCCCCAGTTTCAGATCCCCGGCTCCCTGCTGGCGCTGATTCTGCGGGGAGGGGAACACATCATCCCCAACGGCGATGCGGAAATTCACCCCGGCGACCACGTGTACTTCTTCGCCGAGCGCACACGGCTGAAGAAGCTGTTCCGCCTGATGCACCTGTCCGCCAACCCGGCGCACCGCGTGTACATCAACGGGGGCGGGCACATCGGCTATGCCCTGGCTCGGCGGCTGGAACTGACCGGCATGGACGTGCGCATCCTGGAGATCAACGAGGATCGCTGCGACTTCCTCTCCGAGCATCTGGATCATGCCCTGGTGCTCAACATGGACGGCAGCGACGTGAACTCCCTCAAGCAGGAGGGGGTGGAGTCGGCGGACATGTTCATCAGCCTTACCGCCGAGGACGACATCAACCTCATGTCCTGCATGCTGGCCCGCACGCGCGGGGCCAAGCGCACCGTGGCGCTGGTCAAGGAGCAGGACTATATTCCCATGCTCATGCAGAACGGCTGCGTGGACATCGCTTTCAGCCCGCGGCGGCTCACGGGACGGAAGATTCTGCGCTTCGTGCGGGGCAAGGACGTCAACTCGTTCTTTTCCTTTCCCAACAGCGACGTGGAATTGCTGGAAATGGAGATCAAGCCGGGGGCCGGCTGCCTGCACGCGCCCATCATGCAGCTCGGCATGCCCCCCGGCATGCTGGTGGGGGCGGTCAAGCGCGGCGAGCACATCTTCACGCCCCGGGGCAACGATGTGCTGGAGGCGGGCGACACGGTACTGGTGATCCAGCAGCGGCGCAACCGTCAGCAGGCCAACGCCCTGTTTCTGCATGTGCCCACCGCGGAGGAGCCCACGGTGCACGAGGAGATCATGGCCGGCCCCGGTGCCAGCGCCGCCGGCGGCTCCGGCCGCTGAGCCATCCGCGGCGACGCCCGGCCATTGCCTGGCAACAGGTCGTGCGCGCAGCAGGTCATGCGCGCTGCAACGCGCCATCCGCGCAGCGACGAGTCCCGTGTCGTGATGATTACCGTCTAGTGATGAGCGATCACGCAACCATGCATCCACCACCGGCACGCATCTATACCCTGGGGCCCGAGGGCACCTTCAGCGATCAGGCCGCCCAGCGTCTGGCCACGGGGCTGGGGCTGGCCGGCGTGCCGATCACCTACACGCGCACGATCCCCGAGGTGATGGCCCACACCGAGGCCGAGCCGGACGCCCTGGGCGTGGTGCCCATCGAGAATTCCGTCGCCGGCACCGTGACCCAGACCCAGGACAACCTGCTGCGGCACCACCAGACCATCCTGTGGGAGATCAACATCCGCGTGCGCTTCAGCCTGGTGGCCGATGGCCCCCTGGAGCGCGTGGAGGTGCTGCTGGCCCATCCCCAGGCCTACGACCAGTGTGCCGAATACCTGGCCGGGCACCTGCCCCAGGCCCAGGTACGCTTCACCAATTCCAACGTGGCCTCCGGCCTGAGCTTTCTGGAGGAGCGCGGCACGGGCCCCATGGCGGCCATCGTGCCGGTGGAATTCGGCGCCCAGCACCGGGAGCTGGTGGCGGGGGAGGACATTCAGGACTTCGCCAACAACACCACGCGCTTCCTGGTCACCCGCCGGCGGGACGAGGCCGCCCCGGACCTGGCCCGGGACAAGACCTCCCTGCTCATCGAGCCCCAGGCCGACCGCCCCGGGCTGCTCTACGAGCTGCTGAGCATCTTCAATCGCCACGGCATCAACCTGAGCCGGCTGGAGTCGCGCCCCTCCAAGGTCACGCCCTGGGTCTACGTGTTCTTCATCGACTTCAACAACAATGCGGCCAGCGCCGCCTGCCTGGAAGAGCTGCGCACCACCGCCAACCGCATCACGGTGCTGGGCAGCTACGACCTGTTGGAGTAGGCAAGACCACTGGCGCAAAGCCGGCAAATCACGTTTCTTGACTGAAGACCCTGAACCCCAAGCCATCACGACGCGGAGCAAGCTTCATGACCGAGTTCAACTACGCCCCCTTCTACGAGCGCGGCGCCGATCCGACCCAGTACCGTCTGCTGACCACGGACGGCGTGAGCACCGGCAGCTTCGACGGCAAGCCCATCGTCAAGGTGGAACCCGAGGCGCTGACCGAGGTGGCCCGCCAGGGCATGAGCGACATCAACTATTTCTACCGCACGCATCACCTGGAATCCCTGGCGCGCATCCTCAAGGACCCCGAGGCCAGCGACAATGACCGCTACGTGGCCCTGACCCTGCTCAAGAACGCCGTGATCGCCGCCGACCGGGTGCTGCCCTCCTGCCAGGACACGGGCACGGCCATCGTGTTCGCCAAGAAGGGTCAGCAGATCTGGACCGGCTTCAACGACGAGGAAGCGCTGAGCCGGGGCGTGTTCACCACCTATTCCGACGAGAACCTGCGCTATTCCCAGATGGCGCCCGTGACCATGTATGAGGAGGTGAACACCGGCACCAACCTGCCGGCCCAGATCGACATCGCCGCCGTGCCGGGGGATCAGTACAACTTCCTGTTCATGGCCAAGGGCGGCGGCTCGGCCAACAAGATGTTCCTGTTCCAGGAGACCAAGGCCATCCTCAATCCGGAGCGGCTGCCCAAGTTCGTCGCGGAGAAGCTGACCACCCTGGGCACGGCGGCCTGTCCGCCCTATCACCTGGCCCTGGTCATCGGCGGGACGAGCGCCGAGATGACCATGAAGATGCTCAAGCTGGCCACCGCGGGCTACCTGGATCATCTGCCCACCAGCGGCAGCAAGGCCGGCTCCGCCTTCCGCGACAGGGAGTTGGAGGACGTGGTGTTCAAGCTGGCCCAGCGCACGGGCATCGGCGCCCAGTTCGGCGGCAAGTACTTCGCCCATGACGTGAAGGTGATCCGCCTGCCCCGCCACGGCGCCTCCCTGCCCGTGGGCCTGGGCGTGAGCTGCAGCGCCGACCGCAACATCCTGGGCCGGATCAACGCGGACGGCGTGTTTCTGGAACAACTGGACACGGACCCGGCGCGCTTCCTGCCCGGCCCGGACGAGGTGAAGCCCGGCGAGGCGGTCAAGGTGGACCTCAACCGGCCCATGCAAGAGATTCTGGCGCAGCTCACCAAGCACCCCATCAAGACCCGCCTGCTGCTCAGCGGCAAGCTGATCGTGGCCCGCGACATCGCTCACGCCAAGCTCCAAGAGCGCATCGACAAGGGGGAGGGCCTGCCGGACTACTTCAAGCAGCACCCGGTATACTATGCCGGCCCGGCCAAGACGCCGGCGGGCATGCCCTCGGGCAGCTTCGGCCCCACCACCGCCGGGCGCATGGATTCCTACGTGGACACCTTCCAGGCCCACGGCGGCTCCATGATCATGCTGGCCAAGGGCAACCGCTCACCCCAGGTGACCCAGGCCTGCAAGACGCACGGCGGGTTCTACCTGGGCTCCATCGGCGGCCCGGCGGCCATCCTGGCCCATGACAACATCAAGCATGTGCAGGTGGTGGAATACCCGGAGCTGGGCATGGAGGCTATCTGGGAGATCACCGTGGAAGACTTCCCCGCCTTCATCGTCGTGGACGACAAGGGCAATGACTTTTTTGCCGATCTGATGCATTAGGCGACCGGTGAACGGCAATAGCCGCAAGGCAGCGCGCCCCCTCGCGCTCTCCCTATGAGAGGGGCCGGAGGCTGCTCCCCCTACTCGTACCGCAGGTTCTCCACCGGGTTTACGCGGGCGGCGCGGGTGGCGGGGTAGACCGTGACGATCATGCAGATCAGAAAGGACGTGCCCGTGATGAGGGCCAGGTCCAGCGGATCCACCAGCACCGGCAGGCGCGTGAGCAGGGGAAACACCCCCGCCGGCAGGCGGATGATGTCGAAGGTGGCCAGCACCCAGCAGCCCAGCAGCCCCAGGCTGAGCCCGGCGAGCGTGCCCAGGGCGCCGATCCACACCCCCTGCATGAAGAAGATGCGCCGGATCAGTCCGTTGGAGGCGCCCAGGGCCTTGAGCGTGGCCACGGCCTTGCGCTTTTCCAGCACCAGCATGACCAGGCTGGCGATGATGTTGAAGAAGCCCACCACGATGATCAGGCTGAGGATGAGGAAGATGCCCAGCTTCTCCAGCCGCATCACCTGGAACACGTTGCGGTTGGCCGTGCTCCACGATTCCACCTGATACTCCGGCAGGGCCTCGCGAAAGGCGGCCAGGTCGATGTCGTGGGGATCGCGCACGCGCACCCCCAGGGCCCCGGCGGCCTCTGGCATGCGGTAGAGCAGCCGCGCGGTGTCCAGGGAGATGAAGGCGGCCACCTCGTCCGTGCCCCCCACCCCGGTAGCGAACACGCCCACCACCTGGAAGGTCTTCATCAGCGGCACCGGCCCCACCGGCGTGAGCCGCTGCACGGTGGAGACGACGCGCAGCTCGTCCCCCACGATCACGCCCAGGGTGCGGGCCAGGGATTCCCCCAGCACCATCCCCGAGCGCCGGCCCGGCGGCGGATCGGCCAGGGCGGCCAGCACGTCGCGGGATGCCTCCGGCGGGGCCTCCTCGCTGAGCTGACCCCGCACGTAGTGATCCAGGTCGGAGACCGCGGGCTCCAGCGCCGGATCTATCCCGTTCAGCAGCACGGCGCGATAGGTGGCCCCGTCGGTGATGAACGCCTGACGGGACAGCCGCGGGCTCTGGGCCTTCACGCCGGGCAGCGCGGCCACCTTGGCCTCCAGCCGCGCCAGCTCCTCCGCCGGGAGAAAGCGCCCCGGCGCCTGGATCACCACGTGGGGACTGGTGGCCAACACGGAGCGAAACAGATTGTCCCGGAAGCCGTTGAGCACGGAGACCGTGACGATGAGCGCCGTCACGCCCAGCATCACGCCCACCAGGGAAACCCAGGTCACGATGGACACGGTGCGGTCCTGCCGCGGCGAGCGCAGAAAGCGCAGGGCTATCAGGGCATCGATGCGCATGGCGGCTTTCCAGGATTGGGGGCGCGAGGCATGCTCAGGCGCCGCTGCTCTCGTCGCCGGGCGCGGCGGCTTCGGCGGCCTGCAGGGCACCGGGGGTCGCCCCAGGCTGGGCCGCGATGCGCGCCACGGCGGCGCGCACGATCTGCTCCAGCAGTTGGGAATAGCGCCAGCCGGCAAAGCCGGCCATGAAGTTCAGCTTCCCGTCATGGGGCCAGCCGGGGTTGGGATTGACCTCCAAAAAGCGCAAGGCGCCGTGCCGGTCGGCGCGAAAGTCCACCCGCGCGTAGTCCCGGCAGCCCAGCCGCTCGAAGATGGCCTCGGCCCAACCTACCATGAGCCGCTGCTGGGCGGCATCCAACTGCGCCTCCCGGTAGCGGATGTCGCGCCAGTACGGCGACTCCGGGTACCACTTGGACTCATAGCCCAGCAGCCGCGGCAGCGCCGGGTCGAGCCCGCTGTAGTCCACCTCCAGGATCGGCAGGGCCTGCATGCCCGTGCCCGGATTGCCCAGCAGGGCCACGCTGTATTCCGCGCCTTCCAGGAATTCCTGCACCAGGAGCGGCCTGCCCCGCATTTCCTGGTTCAGCCGGCCCAGGGTGTCCATCAGCGCTTCGGGCGTGTGCACCACCGCATCCTGGGTGATGCCCATGCTGCCGTCGCCGAAGTTGGGCTTGATGATCGCCGGAAAGGTCGAGGGCAGCGTGGCCGACTGGTCTGCCGCCCGCACGTAGGTTTCCGCCGGCACGGGAATGTCCAGGCTCATGGCCAGAGCGCGCACGAGCGCCTTGTCGTAGCACAGGCCCAGGGTCGCCGGCGGCGAACCGCTGTAGGGCGCCTCCAGCATTTCCAGCAGAGCCGGGATGTGCAGCTCCTTGAACGGGTCATTGTTGTAGCCCTCGTCGCAGAAGTTGAGCACCAGATCGAAGGTGGCCCGCTCCAGATCGGCAATCAGGGTGTCGTGCCGCTCGAAGTACTCGAAGGACATGTCGGGAATGTCGGACAGGGCGTCCTTGGCCCGTTCGCGGCTCTCGATGTCCTCCGGGTTGTAGCGCCCACCCCGCCGCACCACGTCCGGCAGGCGCGTGTCGCCCATCACCACCGCCACGCGCAGGGGCTGGCGGCGGCCCCGGCTGGGCGCGGGCGGTGCCTTGCGGGGCGCCTCGGCAGTTACCAGCAGCCGCGGCGGCTGCCCCGGCTGCCCGGGGGGCACCGCATCGGCCATCAGGCGCACATGGCGGTAGCCGGCCCCTTCCAGCACTTGCAGCAGTGCCGACCCCGTGTAGAGCCGCTCACCATAGAACTGATCGGCAATCACGCCCCGCTCCGCGTGCACCACCACGTCCCGCGCGATGAGCCGCGCGCCGTCGGCGGACAGGGAGCGCTCCCGGCACAGGAAATGGCGCTCGTCCACCCAGGCCCAGGTGCGCCGCTCGAAATGCTCCCGCAGCCAGTCCCCCGCACTGGCCTGGAGCACCAGCTTGCCCCCGGCGCGCAGGAGGCGCTTGGCATTCTCCAGCACACGCAGGGCATCCCCGTCGTCGAAATAGGCGAAGGCATTGCCCAGCAGGGTGATGGCGTCGGCGCTGTTTTCCCGGCCGCGGAAGACGCGGGCATCGCCCTCGTGAAACACCGCGGGCATCCCCTCGCGCTCCGCGCGCCGCCGCGCCAGGCGGATCAGCGCGCCGGAGCGGTCCACCCCGGAGACCTGGGCGAAGCCCTGGCGCGCCAGGGCCAGCACATGCCGCCCCTGCCCGCAGCACAGGTCCAGCACCCGGTCGCCCGTCTCCAGTCCGGCAGCACCGGCCAGGGCCGCCGTCTCCGCGGCCGTAGCGGCATCGTCCGCCAGCTGGTCCGCGGCCGGCCGGCTGTAGACCGAATCGAACAGCTCCCGCCACCAGTCCGCGGGCAGGTGACTTTCCAGGTCCGCCACGGGCCCCAGGAACGTCCGGCCAACGGCGGGGGGTGGTGCCTTGCTCATGATGTCCTTGTCCGGTGGTGTCCCCGTCTCGAATTTTTGGCCCCGGTGCGAGGCGGGTCAACCGGCACAGGGACGCGGACACGGCGGGCTGCAAGTCCGTTCCGGCAGGCGCAGCCAGCCAATGGGCGGGTCAGGCGGGAAATCAATCCTTGCAGCCCGCCGGTGATTTGCCACCCGACGATGGCGCTGCGCCCACATGCCAATGCAAACTGAGACACTACCCCCTCGTGCGCCGCCCTTGATCTTTCCCCGCGGGTGCGGGTAGCCATGACTGACGTTCGCATGACCTACCACGTCTGAATAGGCCCACCCGTCACGCCGAGCCCACAGGCCAGCCCATGACCCCTCTGGAACGCAGTGAGCCGTTGAGAAGCAGTGAGCCGTTGAAACGCAGTGAGCCGTTGAAACGCATGGAACAGTTCATCACCGAGCACGGGGCCGCCCTGCGCGAGGTACCCGCCGCGCCGGGCGTGCGTCAGGAGCTGTGGGCGGCCCTGGGGGCGGCGGGTCTGCTGGGCCTGTACCTGCCGCCTGAGCATGGGGCCTGGGTGGGGACACGCCGGCCCTTTCCGCGGCGGGCGCCCGCCTGGCGGAGGTCAGCGGCGACCTGGGGCTGACCATGAGCTGGACGGCCCACAACCTGATGAGCCGCTTCCTCATCGCGCGCCTGGGGACGCCCGAGCAGCAGGCGGCCCTGCTGCCCGCCATGGCCACGGGGGCGCTGGTCACCGCCGTGGCCATCTCCGAGCCCGATGCGGGGGCGCACCCCAAGCTGCTGCGCACCACGGCGCGGCGCGATGGCGGCGACTACGTGATCGATGGCACCAAGCAGTGGGTGACCAACGGCACCACGGCGGGCATCTACGTGGTGCTGGCCATCACGGGCGAGCAGGACGGCCGCAAGGCGTTCTCCGCGCTGCTGGTGCCACGCGATGCGCCGGGGCTGCGGGTGGAGCCCATGACGGAATTCACCGCGCTGCACTCCAGCCCCCACGCCCGGCTGCACCTGGACGGCTGCCGCGTGCCCCACGCCGCCCTGCTGGGGGCGGAGGGCGAGGGCTTCGAGACAATTGGGCGGCCCCTGCGCGAGGTGGAGGACGCCATCAACCTGGGCGCCCTGAGCGGCGGGCTCCAGGCCCTGCTGCGCCGTCTGGCCCGGGGCGCGCGGGGGGACGATGCGGAGCTGGTGGACACCCTGGGCGGCCTGCAGGCCCAGGTGGACGGCATGGCGGCGCTGGCCCAGGCCGTGGCCGTCGCGCTGGACGCCGGCACCCGCGGTGAGCCGCTCCACCGGCTCACCCTGGCCGGTCGGGCCTGGGCCCGGCAGTTTCAATCACAGGTGGAATGGGTTAGAAAAGGAAAGGGACTTCAAGAGGATGCGACGCTCGGGCGCTGGACACAGGACCTGGACGTTATCGTCAATCTGTCCCGCCGCATAGACCAGGGGAGGCTGCATCGGATGGGGGAAGCGTTGATCAACGAGGTAAGCTGACGTGTCACTGATTCAGACCGATGTGTTCTCCTCCATTGAGCGCATTACCGAAGAATACGGCCAGGCGGGCTATATTTCCAGCCGCTCCATCTCCATGGCCGTCTACTTGGCCCACCATCTGCAAAAGCCGATCCTGGTGGAAGGCCCGGCCGGCGTGGGCAAGACCGAGCTGGCCAAGACCACGGCTGCCTGCCTCGACCTGCCGCTGATCCGCCTGCAATGCTACGAGGGCCTGGACGAGACCAAGGCCCTGTACGAGTGGAAGTACGGCAAGCAGCTGCTCTACACCCAGCTGCTGCGCGACAAGCTCAGCGACGTGCTGGAAGGGGCGCAGGGACTGGTGGCCTCCATGGAGAAGCTGCACAGCTTCAGCGACATCTTCTTTTCCAAGGAATTCCTGGAGCCCCGCCCACTGATGCAGGCGCTGGAGCAGAAGGACGGCGCGGTACTGCTGATCGACGAGGTGGACAAGTCCGATCACGAGTTCGAGGCCTTCCTGCTGGAGATTCTCTCCGACTTCCAGATATCCATCCCCGAGGTGGGCACAATCCGTGCGGACGTCAAGCCCCTGGTGTTTCTCACCAGCAACAAGGCCCGCGAGATGAGCGAGGCGCTCATGCGCCGCTGCATTCACCTGTACATCCCCTATCCGGACAGCAAGCTGGAGCGCAGCATCCTGGCTTCCCGCGTACCGGAACTGTCGGAGGATCTGCGGCGGCAGCTCGTCTCCTTCATTCAGCAACTGCGGGAACTGGACCTGAAAAAGGTGCCCGCCGTCAGCGAGGCCATCGACTGGGCACGCACCCTGGTGCTGCTGCATTCCAAGACCCTCAGCGCCGATCTGGTGCGGGAGACGTTGAACATCCTGCTCAAGTTCCAGGAGGACATCGAGGGCGTGGATGCGCAAATCCCGGGGCTCACCCAGCGCGCCATGAAAGAAGCGTAGAGGCTCCCCCGTGGATCGTACGCTCACCGACTTCATACGTGCCCTGCGCCATTCCGATGTGCGCGTCTCCACCTCGGAAACCATGGATGCCTTTCGGGCCGTGCGCCTGGTGGGGTACGAGGAGCGCGAGCAGCTCAAGTCCGCCCTCTCCATGACCCTGGCCAAATCGGAGGAGGAGAAGGCGCGCCTGGGTGACGTGTTCGACCGCTTCTTCCGCTTCGATGCATTCTCCGACGAACCCGAGACGGACGATGACGCCGCCGCCGGCGACAACGGCGAGGGCGACGGGCAGGAATTCTCCCCCGAGGACTGGGACGGGGAGAGCACCGAGCTGGCGCGCATGCTGCTGGAGAACGACACGGAGGCGCTGGCCCTGACACTCCAGGAGGCGGCCCAGGACGTGAACGTGGCCAATATCAACTTCTTCATTCAGCGGGGCATCTTCACCCGCCGCATCATGGAACAGATGGGCCTGGCCGGGCTGGACGCGGAAATCGCCGGGCTTTCGGGCCAGGAGGGTGGCGCGGCCCAGGCCCGCATGCAGGCGCTGACCCAGGCCCGCGAGCGGCTGTTCGAGCAGACGCGGGACTTCGTGGAGCGCCAGATCGGGTTGTATGCTTCCACCACGGGACGGCGCCTGCGCGAGGACCTGCTGCGCAACATCAAGCTGACCAATGTGGACTTGCAGGACTTCCGGCTGATGAAGGAGCTGGTGCACAAGATGGCCAAGCGGCTGGCCAGCCTGCATTCCCGGCGCCGCAAGATCACGCGCCGCGGCCACCTGGACGTGCGCCGCACCCTGCGCGCAAACATGCCCTACGACGGCGTGCTGATCGACCCCAAGTGGAAGGTGCGCCGCGTGGAGCGCCCCTCGGTGTACGCCATCTGCGATGTGAGCGGGTCGGTGGCCAGCGTCGCGCGCTTTCTGCTGATGTTCCTCTACAGCCTGCAGGACGTGCTGCCCCGTGTGCGGGCCTTCGCCTTTTCCAACCGGTTGGCGGAGATGACCGAGACGCTGAAGAACATGCCCCTGGAGGAGGCCATCAACAAGGTGCTCAAGGAGCAGGGCTACGGCACGACGGACTACGGGCAGGCCTTCGTGGACTTCAAGGAGCTGGCCATGGAGGACATCGACCATCGCTCCACGGTGATCATCCTGGGCGATGCGCGCAGCAACTTCCTCAATCCCCGCGCGGACATTCTGAAGGAAGTCTACCGGCGCGCCAAATGGGTCATGCTGCTCAACCCGGAGCCCCGCTCCTTCTGGGACACGGGCGATTCGGAAATGACCGCCCTGCGCGCGGGCTGCCACCAGGCGGAGGTGTGCAACACCATGTCCCACCTGGAGCGCGTGATCGACAACATCCTGCGCATGGCGACCTGAGCCGCGGCCGCCCCCACCTACCGGAAGTAGTAGCTGACGATCACGTCGATGGCCGTGATGTTGACACTCAGGCCCTCGTCCAGACTGCCGTCCGAGCCCAGTCCGGAAATGTTCTTCAGCGTGGCCTGATGGGACGTGAAGCCCAGCTCCACGCCGACCTGATCGAGCATCAGCTCGGCCCCCACGCCGATCCCGGTGCCGCTCCCGCTGAAGGTCACATCCGTGTCGCTGAGCACGACAAACGTGCTTCCCGACACACCGCCGGTGAGGCCATAGGAATCATATACGACGGCATAGCCGCCATACCCGATGCGCCCGAAGAGCTCCATGTTGTCCGAAACAGGCAGGTTCAAGCGCACGCCGAGCAGCAACGCCGACAGGGTGGCATTGCTGGACTCATCATGAATATCGTGATTCGCGGTATGGGACGTGGTGGTGCTGAGCGCCTCGATGGCGAAGTTCTCGCCGAAGCCGTAGCCGATGCGCCACGCCAGGCCGGTACCCGAACCGATCTCGCCCACCAGGGCCAGCTTGGTGCCGTCTGCATTGATATAGTATCCCTCCCCGTCCAGATCACCCGAGGCGCTTTGCGAGGCCAGGCCGGCCCCCAGGTAGAAGCCGTCCCGCGCCTGCGCCGTGCCGACAACGCCCCAGGCCAGCATCAGCGCCAGGCCCGCCACAACCGCCAATCTTGTCATTGTGTTCATGCCCGCTCCTTTTTTGGGTTGTCGGGAACCACACAGGCTCCCTTTGTTCTTTAAGCTTATCAGGCTCAATATATGCGGTCATGGCCTTCTGACGCCCGCGGCTTGGGGCATCCCGGGCTCCGTGCTGTCAGGGGCTCAACGACATGCCCCGCGCTGGATTTTTCGCCCCAAAGGTGACACACCTACCGGGGAAAAATTTGCACACACAGAGGAGCGACAACCATGGCCACGGTACCGAAGTTCCATGCACTCAAGAAGTCCGAGGATACCGGCCAGCCACTGTCCTGGGGGGTCTGGGGGAAGGACGACCAGCTGGGCATGCTCAACTTCATCACGCCCGAGGCGACCGTGGGGGCCGCCAAGTGCGTCAAGCGCGGCGTGCGCTTCAACCTGGATCTGCCGCTGCACATCCCCTACAGCCTGCTCACCGCGGGCGGCTTCCTGAATCGTCAGCCCCCCAAGCACACCCTGGAGGGCCAGGACTTCCGCACCCTGTACATTCGCGACGACAAGCTGGACGAATTCTACCTGCAGGGCTCCACCCAGTGGGACGGCCTGACCCACATCGGCTCGCCGCAGATCGGCTTCTACAACGGTGTGAAGCCGGAGCAGATCACCTTCGAGGAAGACACCAAGCTCGGCATCGAGCATGTGGCCGAATTCGGCGTCGTTACCCGCGGCATCCTGGTGGACTTCGAGCGCTACTTCAAGAAGACCGGCCGGGCGTGGGATCCCTGCACGGGCGACCGCATCAGCGCAGACGAGGTGGAGGCATGCCTGAAGGATCAGGGCGTCACCCTGCGCCAGGGGGACATTCTCTGCTTCCGCTATGGCTGGACGGTGGCCCTGTTCGCCGAGCAGGACGACAAGGTGCGCAACTCCTGGTTCGCCGACGGCACCTTCTCGGGCATCGCCGGGGACCAGAAGATGTGGGAGCTCATCTGGGACAACGGCGTGGCCGCCCTGGCGGCGGACAGCCCGACCATGGAGGCATCGCCCATGATCAAGCTGGACAACATGCACCAGGCCATTCCGCGCCTGGGGCTCACTATCGGCGAAATGTTCTTCCTGGAGGACTGGGCCGACGACAGCGCCAAGGACGGAGTCTACGAGGCCATGTTCACCTCCAGCCCGCTCAATGTGCGCGGCGGGGTGGGTTCGCCCCCCAACGCCATCGCCGTGAAGTAGCAGCGCCGTGAAGTAGTTGCGCCGCGACGGTGCAGTGCCGTCAAGGCGAAGCGCCGTGAAGGTGCTGCGCCGTCAAGGCCAAGCGCCGTGAAGGTGCTGCGCCGCGAAGGTGCTGCGCCGTGAAGGTGCTGCGTGGTAATGTCGCAATGCGGTCAGGCTGTACGGTTGTGCCGTGAATCCGCCGTCAGGTGGCCTGCCGCCCGGCAGGCCCACGCTGCGCGGCCTTCGGGGGAAGGCCGCGCCCGCACCACCAGGAGTGACCCCATGCCCTACGCCGAAGGCCGTGTCTTTCACGACGCGGACGCCCACATCGTCGAGACGCCGGAGTGGCTGCAACCCTATGCCGACCCGGCCCTACGGCCCCGGCTGGCGCCCATCTTCGTGCAATCCCTTGCCCCGGGCGAGGAGGCGGAGATCGACACCTGGCGCTTGCGGCACCATGACCCGGCCGACCGGGACGCCGCCGACCGGGAGGTGATGCTGCGCAAGAACTGGGCGGCCATGGGCAGCTTCATCCCCGAGCACCGGCCCCATGCGCTGGACCTGCTGGGCTTCCGCAGCCAGCTCATGTTCAACACCTTCACCAACACGCCGCTCCAGCAGGCCGAGCACAGCGGCGACATGAGCCTGGCCTACGGCATGGCGCGCGCCCACAATCGGGCGATGGTGGAATTCTGCGCGGTCGATGCGCGCCTGCTGCCCACCGGCTACGTGCCCCTGGCCGATCTGGCGCAGGCCCCGGCCATGGCGCGGGAGGTGATCGAAATGGGGTGCAAGGCCCTGCTGGTGGCGTCGGCCTGTCCGCCGGGGCACAGCCCCAGTCATGTGGCCCTGGACGCTGTGTGGGCCCAGGCCCAGGAGGCCGGACTGCCCGTGGTGATGCATGTGGGCGGCGGCGGGCAACTGCTGGACCCCCACTACTTCGCGAATGGCCTGCCACCGGAGCCGGACTTTCACGGCGGGGCGGAGAATTTTCGTTCGGTGGACTTCATGGCCATTCCGGGGCCCGCCATGCAGTCCCTGGCCACCATGATCTTCGACGGCGTGCTGGAGCGCTTTCCGCGCCTCAGGATCGGCGTGATCGAGATGGGTGCGGCGTGGCTGCCCGGCTGGATGCGGCAAATGGATTCGGGTTTCGATGCCTTCCGGCGTCACGAGCAGCGCCTGCAAAAACTTTCCCTGCCGCCCAGCGACTACGTGCGGCGGCAGATTCGCGTCACGCCCTATCCCACGGACCCCACGGGCTGGATCATCGCCCAGGCCGGGCCGGAGACCCTGCTCTTTTCCAGCGACTTCCCCCACGTGGAGGGCGGGCGCAACCCGCTCAAGCGCTTCGAATCCGCCATGGAAGGCATCGACGAGGCCGCCCGGCAGCGCTTCTACTGCGACAATTTTATGGATCTGATGGGCGCGGGGCTGAGCGACTGAGGGCGGTGGCCCGACGGGATACGCAGCCGGCAGGCTACGGTCGGGTGTGTTGTGTAACCAAGTGCCGGGAGAGGCGGCTATGAGCTTCAACGATTATGTTGCGGAATACCCGTTGTGGATTCGCCTGTGGCTGCACTGGATGACCTTCGCCGTGGCCCTGGGTTCGCTGGTGCCACTGATCTTCCGCGGCTCCCGGCGCGATGGCCTGATCGTGCTCGGGGCGAATGTGGTGGCGGTCGTCTTGATGAATCTGCTCTTTGCCCAGGTGGGCTTCGTGCGCTTGCTGGGGCTGGCACACATCGTGGTGTGGCTGCCCCTGGCCATCTACCTGTGGCGGCGCCTGCGCGGGGGAGCTGCCATGCACCGCGTCGCCATGATCGCCCTATGGGTATTCCTGGCGACGATCGTCGTCTCACTGGGATTCGACATTGTGGACGTGATCCGCTACATCGCCGGTGACCGCGGGCCCATGGTGTAGTGACGCCATGGTGTAGCGGCGCGGAGGGGGGCCGCTCTACCCCCGCCGCTTCTCGCGGCCGGCGCGCAGCAGGTCACGGGAGATGACCATGCGGTGCACCTCCGAGGGCCCCTCGCCGATGCGGCGGATGCGGGCCTCGCGGTACCAGCGCTCGAAGGGGAATTCCTTGGTCACGCCGTAGCCGCCGTGAATCTGCACGCAACGGTCGATCACACGGCCCAGGGCCTCGCTGCTGAACAGCTTGGCCATGGAGGCATCCACCCGGGCGTCCTCGCCCCGGTCGGCCTTCATCGCGCCGTCCCAGGCCAGCAGGCGCGCGGCGCGGATATCCATTTCCGAATCGGCCAGCATCCACTGGATCGCCTGCTTGTCGGCCAGGTAGCTGCCGAAGGTCTCGCGCTCGTTGGCATACGCGATGGTCAGCTTGTGGGCCGCCGAAGCCACGCCGATGTTGGCGGCGGAGTAGGGGAAGCGTGCCTTGGTGAGGTGGTCGAAGGCCAGGGACAGCCCCCGGCCCTCCTCGCCCAGCCGCTGGCTGAGGGGCACCTCGCAATCCTCGAAGTGCACCTCGGTGGGCGGGGCGGCATCGCGCATCACGCGGAAGGGCTTCGCGGTGAAGCCCGGCTGACCCTTCTCGATGATGAAAGCCGTCACGCCGTTGCGGCCCTTGTCCGGGTCGGTGCGCACGAACACCACGCCCCATTCCGCCTCGACCGCATGGGAGATGAAGATCTTGGTGCCGTTGATGATGTACGTGTCGCCCTTGCGCACCGCGCGGGTCTGAATCGCGCGGGCCGGGTCGGAGCCGCCGCTGGGCTCCGTGGTGGCATGAAAGGTCTTCCAGCCGTGCCGGATGGCCCCCACGGCGTACTTTTCGATCTGCTCCGCGTTGCCCGCCCAGATGGCCGGGGGGATGGGCCGCCCGAATACGCCGCAGCCCGGATTGTAGAGCCCCATGCGGTGCTGGGACATCTCCTCCAGCAGCACGCACATCGCAAAGGTGTTCATGCCGGCGCCGCCGTACTGCTCCGGCGAGCCCAGGTACCACAGCCCGGCCGCGCGGGCCTTGGCGGAGATGCGCTCCCAATCCTCGTGGGGAATGTCCGGGGCGTCCGGATCCAGGGTACGCTCCAGGGGCATGATCTCCTCCTGGATAATGCGCCGGATCTGGTCGCGCACCATGACCAACTCGTCGGACAACTGCATCGCCGTCATACCACGCTCCAGGGGGATGGCCGGGCGCCGTGTGGACACCCGATACCGCGCGGGACTCAGCCGCCGCGGGCCTTGCGCTTTTCGCGCCCGGCGCGCAGCAGGTCGCGGGAAATGACCATGCGGTGCACCTCCGAGGGCCCCTCGCCGATGCGGCGGATGCGGGCCTCGCGGTACCAGCGCTCGAAGGGGAACTCCTTGGTCACGCCGTACCCACCGTGAATCTGCACACAACGGTCGATCACGCGGGCCAGGGCCTCGCTGCTGTAGAGCTTGGCGATGGAGGCTTCCACGCGGGCATCCTCGCCGCGCACGGCCTTCTGGGCGCCGTCCCAGGTGAGCAGGCGCGAGGAGCGGATGTCCATTTCCGAATCGGCCAGCATCCACTGGATGGCCTGCTTGTCCGCCAGATAGCTGCCGAAGGTCTGGCGCTCGTTGGCGTATTCCACGGTCAGCTTGTGCGCCGCAGCCGCCACGCCGTAGTTGGCCGCGGAATAGGGGAAGCGCTCGCGGGTGAGCAGCTCGAAGGCCAGGTACAGGCCCTGCCCTTCCTCGCCGATACGCTGGCTGACGGGCACCTCGCAGTCCTCGAAGTGCACCTCGGTCGGCGGCGAGGAGTCGCGGATCACCTTGAAGGGCTTGGGCGTGAAGCCCGGCTGGTCCTTTTCGATGATGAAGCAGCTGATGCCGTTGCGGCCCTTGTCCGGGTCGGTCACGGCGAACACCACGCCCCATTCGCTCCAGTGGGCATGGGAGATGAAGATCTTGGTGCCGTTGATGATGTACTTGTCGCCCTTGCGCACGGCGCGTGTGCGCATGGCGCGGGCCGGATCGGCCCCGCCGCTGGGCTCCGTAATCGCGTAGAAGGTGTGCCAGCCGTTCTCGATGGCCCCCACGGCATACTTCTGAATCTGCTCCTCCGAGCCGGACCAGATGGACGGGGCGATGGTGCGCCCGAACACGCCGCAGCCCGGATTGTAGAGCCCGTGCCGGTGTTGCACCATCTCCTCGGTCAGCACGCACATCTCAAACGCATTCAGCCCGCCCCCGCCGTACTTTTCCGGCGAGCTCAGGTACCACAGTCCCGCGGAGCGGGCCTTGTCGGAAATGCGTTTCCAGTCCTCGTGGGGAATGTCCGGGGCATCCGGATCCAGCGTGCGCTCCAGGGGCATGATGTCTTCCTGGATGATGCGCCGGATCTGGTCGCGCAGCATGATGATTTCATCCGAAAGCTGAAATCCTTCCATCGAGTTCTCCACAAGGCTTGGCTGACGGCCATTGCCGGTGACGCCCCCGCCGCCACCGCGACACAGCAACAAGAGGGCACCGTCATCCCTAATTTGCTGCACGCACCCTATTGCGCTTCGCCAAGCTGGTCAAGGGAGCATCCTTGGGACGGGACGCAGGAAGAGGCGAGGAACGCCAGTGCAGCAATCCGAACAATGGGAGAAACTTGGATGGTCGCCGGCACCAGAAACGGTACCGGGCGAAGTACGTCATTACTGAGTCGAGTCGTGCAGTTCTGCGGTCTCCGCCTCGTCCACGGGAATGATGTCGGTATAGGAATCCACGCCGGCGAGCGGCACCACTTCATCCGGCGAAGTTCCACTGGCAGGACGAGCAGACTGCGCAAGTGTCGATGGCATTGCCCCGCCGGAGGCCGGGGTGGGATATACCCCGCTGGCACAGGTGTACGATAGACTGCTCGTATACCCATACAGGTCAAGCGCTTGGCCATTCCCGCAGACAAGGGCGGCAACCGTCACTCCACCAGTCCCGACTACGCCGAACACGCCGGCAATGGCGCTCGAATTTACGTAGAAGATCGCGTTGGTATCGACATACGTATTGATGTACGTCGTGCTTTCCGCGACCATTTGTCGTGTGTCGGCGCGGAAGCGCACCAATTCGTTTGATGCCTCCAGCACCCATTCTCCATTGTAGTTCCCAATCCACGTAATATACGTCAGCCCGCCGCTTCCTCCACCTCCCCCTCCACCTCCACCTCCATCTCCATCTCCACCTTCACACCCGCCACCACCACCCCCGCCACCACCGCCCCCGCCAGATGGAGCGCAAGCGACAAGCACCAAGAGCAAATTCGCGGCAATCAGGAAGCTAACTGGTCGCGGTCTGCCTCTTGAATTGCATCGAGCGTGTTCATCTTGCATGCATTCCCCCTCGCGATGTCCATCGCCCTTCCGTTACTTTATACCTAAATTAATTTCAATCAATAATTCAGAAAAATCGCAAATCCGGGGAATGCACTCTTGCCGTTGCGAGGGCGGGGAGAATGCGATAACAGGACAGGGCTGAATGACGGTACCGCCTGATCCGCCGGCCACGCCGGCAATTTCCTGACACGCCGCTCCTGGCGGCACAGCCCGAGAGCACGCCCCGATGGCCTACGAGAAGCCGCTACCGGAGATCACGGACACCAACCGGCCCTTCTGGGAGTCGGTGCGGGCCCATGCGATGAAGCTGCCCCGTTGCAACGACTGCGGGAAATTTCATGCGCCGCCGCGGGACTTTTGTCCCCACTGCCTCTCGGACAGCATGACCTGGACGGAGGTCAAGGGCACCGGCGAGGTGTACAGCTTCGTGGTCATGCATCAGGTATTCAGCCCCGCCTTCAAGGACGAGGTGCCCTACAACGTGACCATGGTGCAGCTGGACGAAGGCCCCCGGCTGGTGACCAACATGCAGGGCCCCAACGACCAGATTCGCATCGGTGACCGCGTGCGCGTGGTCTACGATGACGTGACGCCGGAGATGACCCTGCACCGCTTTGCGCGGGCATAAATTGTCCAGGTCTGTCCGGCGCGGCCCGTTCGCGCCCGCAACCCGACGAGCCACACCCCACCCGCACCGCACCCGACGAGGAATTCCATGCCTGCATTAGTCTACGAGAAGCGCGGCCACATCGCCTACCTGACCATGAACCGGCCGGAGGCGATGAATGCCATGAACCACGAGATGTACGAGCAGCTCTCCCAGGCCTGGATCGAGGTGCGGGACGACTACGACGTGTGGGTGGCCATCATCACCGGCGCGGGGGAAAAGTCGTTCTCCTCCGGCGCGGACCTGAAGACCTTCGTGACCAACGTGGAGCAGGACGTGGGCGCCGCGCGGCTGTGGCAGACCCAGATGGACAACCTGCTCAACCGGGGGCTGGAAGTGTGGAAGCCGGTGATCGCCGCGGTCAACGGCTACTGCCTGGCCGGAGGCATGACCCTGCTCATGGCCACGGACATCCGCGTGTGCTCGGAGACGGCCACATTCGGCGTGGCCGAGGTGAAGCGCGGCATCCTGCCGGGCAACGGCGGCACCCAGCGCGTGATCCGGCAGTTGCCCTACCCCATCGCCATGGAACTGCTGCTCATCGGCGACCGTATCGACGCCGAGGCGGCCTATCGCTACGGGCTGGTAAACAAGGTGGTGCCCCAGGCGCAACTCATGGAGGCCGCCGAGGAATACGCCCAGAAGCTCTCGGAGAATGCGCCGCTGGCCGTGCGGGCCATCAAGGAGCTGGCCGTGCGCGGCTCCGACCTGCCCCTGCGCGACGGGCTCCGCATGGAGGAGGCCATGAGCTACATCCTGCGCTCCACCGAGGACGCCAAGGAAGGCCCCAAGGCCTTCGCCGAGAAGCGCAAGGCCAACTTCAAGGGCAAGTAGGCTCAGGGCAACCAGGTTCATGGGGCAATCCGGCCAGACCGGGCCGTGCGGCATCACCTGCTCCGCCTCCCCCCACCGCGCACAGGAAGGACATCAGCATGAGCATCGCGGGCAAATACGTCATCGCCGGCGTGGGCAACACCAAGTATGGCAAGCTGCCGGGGCGCTCGTCGGAGAGCCTCACCGTGGAGGCCATCCGCAATGCCATTCAGGACGCGGGCATCAAGAAGAGCGAGGTGGACGCGGTGCTGACCAAGGCGCCCACATCCAACTTCGAGCTGCTCTACAGCACCCGCATCTCCGAGCATCTGGGCATCGTGCCCAAGGTGACGGCGACCATCGACAATGCCGGGGCCAGCACGGCCTCGGCCGTGGCCTATGCCGCCATGTGCATCGAACAGGGGCAATGCTCCGTGGCGGTGGTGAGCTACGGGGACAATCCGCTCACCGGCTCGCGGGACTTCTACGCGCGCCCCGCCGGGGAGACCGAGGCCTACGGCATGTTCGGCGCCGTCTCCGGCTATGCCATGATCACCCAGCGCTACCTGCACAAGTTCGGCAAGACCAGTGTGGATCTGGCGCCCATCCCCATCGGGGACCGCAAATGGGCCGGGATGAACCCCAATGCCCTGTTCCAGAAGCCGATCACGCTGGAGGAGCACCAGGCCTCGCGTTACGTGTGCGAGCCCCTGCACCTGCTGGACTGCTGCCCGGTCACCGACGGGGCGGCGGCGGTGGTGGTCATGTCCGCCGAGCGGGCCAAGGACCTGCCCAAAAAGCCCGTCTACCTCAACGGCTTCGGCCAGGGCCATTCCGCCTGGGAGCTGGTCACGCGCGAGCACTACACCACCAGCGGCGCCCTGCAGGCGGGCCAGACGGCCTTCGGGATGGCCGGCATCACGCCCAGGGACGTGGACTTTCTGCAACTCTACGGCCCGTTCTCCGTGGTGCCCATCATCACGCTGGAGGACTACGGCTTCTGCAAGAAGGGCGAGGGCTGCGACTTCGTGGCGGACAACAAGACCCATCCGGGCGGCGCGCTGCCCATGAACACCTCCGGCGGGCTGCTCTCCGAGACGGGCATGCCGGGCATGCAGCTCATCGCCGAGGCGGTGCGCCAGCTCCGCGGGGAATGCGGGGAGCGGCAGGTGCCCCAGCACGAGCTGTGCGTGGTCTCCAATCAGGGCGGGCACATGACCACCCACGCCACCATGGTGCTGGCCAACCAGCCTGCCTAGCGCAGCGTCGGCTGGCGGTAGAAGTCGTAGCGGTCGCCGGAGTGCACGGTGATCCGCAGCGGCGCGCTGTCCCGCAGCACGGTCAGCTCCACGGCCACGCCGGCTTGCCCCAACTGCCACAGACGGCGGTAGAAGTCGGCCAGGTCCACGATGGGCTTGTCTTCCAGCGCCAGCAGGATATCGCCGGCGACGATGCCCGCTGACTGCGCCGGTCCCCCCACGGCTACCTGGGCGATCAGCACCTGGTCGAACTGCTCCCGCAGGATCAGCCCGAGCCAGGGCCGCGGCGGCCCGCCCTCGCGCCCGGTCGCCTTGAGCTCGGCCAGCACGGCGCTGAACTTGTCGATGGGCACGAACATGTTGCCCGGCACCCCGCTGCGGTCGCCCACCGCATCTCCCACGAGCAGCGAGCCGATGCCGACCAGCTCGTAGTTCTGATCCAGCAGGGCCGCCCCGGCGAAGTCATCCAGGGCCGGGACGGTGAAGATGGCCCCATCCAGCAGGTACTCCCAGTATCCCGCGAAGGTGCGCCGCGAGGCCACCACCGCCGGGGCAATGGCATCCTCGAAACCGAAGCGCACCACCAGCACCGGATCCTGGGGTTGCAGGGTGGCGGAGCGGCCCATCCGCAGCGGCGCCGCGTCAATCGGCACGGCCGCGCGCAGCAGGCCGAAGCCGCTGGTCGCATCGTAGCCCACCGGCAGGGCGGGCAGACGCCGTCCCTGGTGATCGTAAATCTCCACCGCATCCGCTTCCAGGATCACATAGCCGATGGTGACGATGTGTCCTTCGGCGTCGATCAGCACGCCCGTGCCCTGGCGCGTGGTGCCCAATACGGCGGCCGTACGTGCCGTCGAGGGAATGCGCGCCAGCACACCCACGATAGCCTGGCGCACCGGGGCCAGCCCGTCTGGATCGGCCTCGGCAGACGGCGCAGGCGCCGTTTGCGCAGCGGCAGGGGAGAGGCCCAGGGGCGACCCGTCCAGCAGCAGGGCCGCGGCCAGGATCAGCAGGCATCGCCCGGGAGACAGCGTCATGCGCCACATGTTGCACCGTCCTTTCTACGCACCCCGGATGTCAGACCACCTTGCCCCATTGTGGCACATTCTCCCTGCGCTGAACCTACCGATGCCGCCGGCCCGGGGCAAACCTGGCCGCTCCACCTCGCCGTTCCCTTTTGCGCCCGCATCGCATAGCATGCGCGGAGCCCGCGCCGGCCACGCCGGCGGGATGTCATCCGCCGCGGCTGCGGCGCAATGATTTCACCGACGCAATGACTTCACCCCCTGAAGGATACGATCCATGCCTGAGTACAAGGACCTGCTGTATGACATCAAGGATGGCGTGTGCACCATCACCATCAATCGCCCCAAGTCGCTCAATGCGTTCACGGGGGACACCATCAAGGAGATGGAGCACGCCGTGATGAGTACCTACAACAACCGCGACGTGGGCGTGGTCGTGCTGACCGGCGCGGGCGAGCGGTCGTTCAGTGCCGGCGGCGACGTGCGCTGGGAATCGGGGGGCGGCCTGGAAGACATCGAATGGCGCGTGGGGCGCATGATCGTGGAGGCGCCCAAGCCCTTCATCGCCCGCGTGGCCGGCTATGCCATCGGCGGGGGCAATCACCTGGCCTATTGCTGCGACTTCACCATCGCGGCGGACCACTCCAAGTTCGGCCAGACGGGACCCCGCGTCGGCTCACCGGCCTCCGGCTATCCCGTCTCCCAGTCCGCGAACATCCTGGGCCACAAGCGGGCCCGCGAGATGTGGATGATGACCTGGCAGTACGACGCCCAGAAGGCCCTGGAGTGGGGACTCGTCAACGCCGTGGTGCCCATGGACAAGCTGGACGAGGAGGTGGAGCGCTGGTGCCGGGAGCTGCTGCTCAAGAGCCCATCCTGCCTGAAGGTGCTCAAGGAGAGCTTCCGCATTCACATGGACCCCATCCTCAAGGATAAGATGGCCGACATCGTCAGTCGCGTGGTGCCCGGCTATCACCAGAGCGGTGAGCAACAGGAAGGCGCCAACGCCTTTCTGGAAAAGCGCGGCCCCGACTTCAGCAAGTGGCGCTGAGCCCCGCCATACGCGGCCGGGAGCGCGTGGTTTCCCGGCGCATGCCCCGTCAGTCCGCGCAGACCTGCACCTCGCCGCTGCGTACCTATTGCCTGCTCAGGCCGCCATAGCCACAATCCGCCACGGAGGCCGGCTCGGCGCTATCGCAGACCACAAACGCGATGGCCTGATGGTCGTGACTCATGGTCACATAGACGTATTTCGCCGCCGCCGCCATGATCGCCATGGTGTCCGTCTGCGTTCCATCGAACGCGCCATAGCTCCCACTGACCAGGGCCAGTGTGCCCGCGAAGGCACCTTCGGGACCGCTGCCCGTGTAGCTTCCGTCGCCGCCGTTGACCGTCAGCGTCACGTCGGCTGTCCCCAGCACCTCAAAGGCCGCCGAAAGCTTGAGCGCCATCCCGCTCCAGGAGCCGCCCATGTCGGCCAGCGCCGTGGAGGAAGGCGGTCCCGCGGCATTCTTCTGCATGATACCGCCGGTCAGCGTTTCATCCACCCAGGCCATGTGGGTGAAGGCGGCATTCACGATGAATCCACCGGCCCTGCCGCTGTCCAGGAGGTAACTGTACAGGTTGCCCCCTTCCAGCACCGCCGTACCGGTGAATTCGCCACCCACCGTATTGGAGCCCGAGAAGCTGCCGCTGGACTCCATGGTCAGCGTGATCGTGCCGAAGTTGGACACGCCTTCCCAGATGGTGCCGCCCCAACTGCCGGCCAGTCCACCGATATCGGTACTGCCGCCGTCATCACTACTGCTGCCACCGCCGCCACATCCGGTCAGTGCCAGTGCCAGCGCTATCAGAAGAATTGTCCATTTCGCTTTCATGGCAACCTCCCGCGATCAAGTGCCGCCGGCAGGTCCATGGCTCATGTGCCGGATCAGAGCGCCGGCAACCTCTTCTCTTATCTTCAGTATACGCCCGCGCAGGAACGCCCGCCTTGATGTCGCGCAAGCGGGACGGCATGGGCGCAGGGCAGGCCTGGCCATCGGGCGTGGGGAGGGTGCATCCGGTAGGGCTAGGATTGGGGGGCAGGATAGCGGACGAAGCCGTCCCCCGGCCGCTCAGGGCCATGGGGGCAGGGGAAGAGCCAGCCTTCGGGCAGACCCAGCCGCGCCGCCAAGTGCGCGGAGCGGTCGGCGAGACGGGCTAGTTGGTGATCAGCGTGAACGGTCCATCGCCAGGTCCGTTATTATACACTTCCACCCCGTAGAGCCCCGACGAGGAGATGGAATACGTGTAGGATTCGTCGAAGCCGGCACTAAAATCATCCTCGACGTGTTGCAGTGTACCGTCGCCTGAATAGAACCACAGTTCCAAATCCGTCGTACCCTCGGACTGGGTCGTGGTGTAGGAGCCCACGCTCAGTGTCGCGCCATAGATCGGACCGGGATCAACACTGTCCGCCGCACATCCTTTGTACAGCGTACCAACCGACACAATGTACGGGTCGCTTTCCGTCCCGGACCCAGAGGACGGCAAAATGCCAGTGGATGGATACGTTCCGCAGTTAGGGTCGCTATCCCCATCGCTACTGTCCTTACTGGCCGCACATGCACTAAGCACCAGCATCAATGCCGCCAATATGGCAATCCAGGAATTCGTCCGCATCGTGACCTCCCATGTGTGGATGTCGCTCACAGATACAAGCGTATTCGGCCTGCCACGCCCACTCCCCCCGTCGTGTCATTGTACGCACCGGCGCGTGCTTCTCCTTGATCTGGCTCAAGATACTGCGCCAGCTGACGCTATGCAGAATCCATCAAGGAGCGCAAGTCATGCCCCGCGCAGGTCGTGTCTCAGGTTGAATTGACACGTGGGGGCAATCCCATCGTCGGGTGGCAATCCACCGGCGGGCTGCATGGGTTGTTTTACCCCCCCCCCCCCCCCAGCGCCCGCGGCGCCGGCACAGCATGGTCATGCAGCCCGCCTGGATAGCGTTCCACGCCTGTCGGCTTACCTGACAGCGGGGCGCAAATTTTCAAACTGAGACACTACCCCCGCGCAGGCGCCAGCGGTAGACCGCATCGCCCCGGTCGCAGCGGTCGATCAGGTCCAGCCGCAGGGCACGATTGTGCACGGCCAGCAGCCCCTCCCACAGGCTGTGCCAGCCATCGACGGCGGCGGAGGGCAGGGGCGCGAGGCCCCGGAAGATGCGCGGCGGCGGCTGCTCGATCCACAGGTCCGCCCCATCCCGCGCCCAGGTCACCGCATCGCCCACGGCCTCGCCGAAGCGTTGCATGAGCCGGGCGAAGTCCTCTCCCGTGTCGCCCTGCACGTCCAGCAGGGCGGCCACCTCGTCATGGAACTGCATGCCGATCAGCTTGCCGGTCACGCTGCCCAGGAAGCGCGTGTCCGCCTCGCCAAACAGCCCCGCCATGACGGGCAGCACGCTGCGCACGTATTCCATGGCGTAGTTGCGCTCGACCTTGCGAAAGCGCTCGGCGGGCCAGTCGTCGCCCGCCATGCGCGGCGCCTGTGCCGGATCGAAGGGCGGGCCGGCCTCTCCCGGCGCGAAGCGCAGGCGCTCCTCCGGGGCCAGGTCATGGTCATACTCGCAGTAGTAGCCTTCCAGGCTGTCCTGGCCGTCCACCGTCTGCTTGGTGCACACGAAGCCCAGCCGCGGATTGCCCAGGCTGACCCCGTTGTGGGCATGCCAGCCGCGCAGCATGGCCCGGGAGAGCTCGCTGGGAATGCCGCAGATGGCGGTGCCGTGAAAAATCCAGCGCGGCGGCACGTAGCGCACCCAGGCCTTGCGGTCGGACTCGGGCATGAATTCCACCTTCACGCCACCCAGGTGATTGGACAGATAGTGATATTGGGCGCAGGCCACCGCATGGGGCAGCTTGTCCAGGCCCAGCAGCTTGAGTCCGGGGAGGAATTTCTCCAGGTGCTGGTGGCGGAACGTGCGGAACATCAGTTCCGCCGCGTCAGCCCTGTCGCGGCGGGTGACCACGGTGAGGATCAGCCCGGTCAGGTAGGCATGGTACAGGGTGCTGACCGCCTTGTAGGCGCGGCCCAGCGCCTCGCCGGCGAGGGGCTGGGGGGCACTTGCGGTGGATTGGCTCATGGCGCTCCAGGGAAAGGTAAAGACAGGGGCACCGCGGCGCCGCCACGGGCGCGGCGCCAGGGATTCTGCCCCGGGCGGAACAGCCGGGTGCGATGTTTCGCAGGTGACCGCAGCATAGCCAGGGGCTGCCCCTGGACCCCGGCAGGGGCCTGCCCCCCTGCGCCGGCATTCCATGTGGCTTGGGCGAACATCTCCCGCGCCAGGCGTCCCATGGGGCGGTGTGGGGCTTGCGTTGCCCCACAGGCCCTCTCCTGGGCTACGTGCGAAACATCGGGTTAATCGGGCGGAATGAGCACCCCCGCCTCCAGGGCGAGCAGCACCGCGGCGAGCAGCAGCGGCGCGACCACGTAGGCCACGACATGGATAATGGTGCCCCGCGGACGCCCCCAGCGCTGCTGCATGGCGGTCAGCTTGCCCAACCACGGCGCGGGCCGCCCCAGGCGCACCAGCACATGCCCTGCCAGGCTGGCCAGGGCCACGGCCAGCGCCACGATCGCCACGATGGTGTTGAGGCTCATGGGCTATTTGGGTCTCGCTATGCCACGTCGATGCTGACCTCTTCCACGACAATGACAGGCTTGGGCACAGGTTGACCCGTGTGGCGCAGGGCTTCCACATGCGCGGCCAATGCCTCCTGCGCATTGGCGCGTAACTCGCCGATGGTCCTGCCGGTGCTGCCGCAACCCGGCAAATCCGGAAAATAGCCGCCGAAGTAAGGGCCTTGCTCGTCTTCCGCCGGTTCGATTATCAACGTGTAGTTGCGATGTTCCATGACGCTTTCCTCTGCTACGGCTGCCTTAAGCCCGCCTGTTTGAGAATATTGTTGGCGGTCCCGGGGGGAATGTCACGCCCATGCCATGGTATAGTGATGATTCCGGGTCGTGTAGGATGCCGGTAAACGCGATGGCTTCCCTTGCCCAGTTCCGGCACCTCAAACCAGCCTTCAGCCGTGATTAGGCGTGCCATCTCTCTGGGCTTCATACGTCCCGTCTGCTAATCCCCGCCGGAGTCAAGCCCACCTACGCATCGGTCACGCAGCCCTCGGAGGCGGAGGTGACGGTCTTGATGTACTTGTACAGGGTGCCCTGGGTCGCCTTGTAGGGCGGGGCGGTCCAGGCGTCGCGGCGGCGCTGGAGTTCCCCCTCGGCCAGGTCCACATCCACCCGGCGCGCCTCCACGTCGATGGTGATGGTGTCGCCTTCCTGAATCAGCCCGATGGGGCCACCCTCCTGGGCCTCCGGGGTGATGTGCCCGATGATGAAGCCATGGGAGCCGCCGGAGAAGCGCCCGTCGGTGATCAGCGCCACGTGCTCGCCCAGCCCGGCGCCCATGATGGCGGAGGTGGGCGTGAGCATCTCCGGCATGCCGGGGCCGCCCTTGGGGCCCTCGTAGCGGATCACGATCACATCGCCCTTTTCGATCTTGCCGTCCTCCAGGGCGTGCAGCATGTCCTCCTCGCCGTCATACACCTTGGCCGGGCCGGAAAATTTCCGCCCCTCCTTGCCCGTGATCTTGGCCACCGAGCCTCCCGGGGCCAGGTTGCCGCGCAGAATGGCGATGTGCCCCACCTTCTGGATGGGCTTGTCCCAGGGCTTGATCACTTCCTGCCCGGCGGACAGGCCGGGCACATCGGCCAGGTTCTCGGCCATGGTCCTGCCGGTGACGGTCATGCAGTCCCCATGCAGCACGCCCTGCTCCAGCAGCATCTTGAGCACGGCGGGAATGCCGCCCACCTTGTACAGGTCCTCCATGACGAACCTGCCGCTGGGCTTCATGTCGGCCAGGAAGGGAATGCGGTCGCTCACGGCCTGAAAGTCGTCGATGGCCAGGGGCACGCCCACGGCCTTGGCCATGGCGATCAGGTGCAGCACGGCATTGGTGGAGCCGCCCAGCACCATCACGGTGACCATGGCGTTCTCGAAGGCCTCGCGGGTCATGATGTCCCGGGGCTTGATGTCCCGTTCCAGCAGCAGGCGGATGGCCTCGCCGGCCCGCACGCATTCCTCCAGCTTGGCCGGATCCACCGCCGGGGTGGAGGAGGAATAGGGCAGGCTCATGCCCATCGCCTCGATGGCCGAGGCCATGGTGTTGGCCGTGTACATGCCGCCGCAGGCGCCTGCGCCGGGGATGCTGTGGTGCACGATGTCCTGGCGCTGCTCCTCGGTGATCCCGCCGGCCAGAAAGGCCCCGTAGCTCTGGAAGGCCGAGACCACGTCCAGCACCTCGCCGGTGAGGCTGCACCCGGGCTTGATCGTGCCGCCGTAGATCATCAGGGAAGGGCGGTTGAGCCGCCCCATGGCGATGATGCAGCCGGGCATGTTCTTGTCGCAGCCGGGGATGGAGATGTTGGCGTCGTACCATTGGCCGCCCATCACCGTCTCGATGGAATCGGCGATCAGGTCGCGGGACTGGAGCGAATACGTCATGCCCCGTGTGCCCATGGAAATGCCGTCGCTCACGCCCACCGTGTTGAACTGAAAGCCCACCATGCCGGCCTGCTGCACGCCCTGCTTGACCTTGGCGCCGAGCTGGCCCAGGTGCATGTTGCAGGTGTTGCCCTCGTACCACACGGTGGCGATGCCCACCTGGGGCTTGGCCATGTCCGCGTCGGTGAGCCCCGTGCCGAACAGCATGGCCTGGGAGGCGCCTTGGGACTTGGGTTGGGTGATGCGCTGGGAGAATTTGTTCAGTTGGCCGGCCATGTGGATTCCCGCTCTTGCTGTGGTTGGATTATTTGGCGCGTCTTTGCGCCGCAAGGACGATGCCGCAGCGCCGTTGCCGCGCCACACCCCTGAGGCATGCCTCCGTGCCGCGACCCGCGATGGGAGAGCGCCCGCGGCGTGGCGGACATCATAGACCGAATCGGAGGCGAATTGGTACCCGCCACGGTGTGGTCTGCGCCTGCCGCCTTTGGCTCCCGCGCACGCCGCCACACAGCCCTGGCCTCCCTGGTGGCCTGGGGCCGGCGCCCGGTCCGCTTCGCTTCGCCATCATGCCGCTGCGCCTGCGCCGGCGGTACCTGGCAGGCGCCGCCGGCGACGGGCCAGCCGCCCGGCCCGCAACGCCCTGTCAGCCCGGCCCATGGCGGCCCCGGGGCGCGGGCACCATCCGCGGCATGGGCGGCAAGGGATTGACGGCGCCCCCCTGCACCGGGGATGATGCGGGCCTTGCGCGAGAGCCCCGCGGCCGCGAGCCACACGCCGCTCCCCCATCCACGTGTTGACGCCCCACATGACGGTATCCGATGCCCAACAGACTGCGCCGTCCCGGCTGATCGCATGGCTCACCTCGCCCTATCTGTTCATGTCCCTGGCCATGCTGTGCTGGTCGGGCAACTGGCTGCTGGGGCGGGCCATGCACACGTCGATCGGCCCCATCACGCTCAATCTGCTGCGCTGGGGCGGCGCCGCGTTGGTGCTGCTGCCCTTCACGGCGCGGGGCTTGTGGGCCGCGCGGGCGGAGATCGTGGCGCGCTGGCGCATCCTGCTCGTGCTGGGGGTGCTGGGCTCAGCCCTGTACCAGGGGCTGGTGTACATGGCGCTCAACTACACCACGGCCATCAATGCGGCCCTGTTCAACACCACGGCACCCATGGTGGTGGTGGGCCTGTCCTGGCTGATCACGCGGGAGCGCATCACGCGGCGCCAGGGCCTGGGCATCGCCCTGTCCCTGGTGGGTGTGCTGATCATCGTGACACGGGGCGATCTGGCCGTGCTGCTGAAGATTCACTTCAATCCGGGCGATCTGCTGGCATTGGCCTCGGTGCCGGTGTGGGGATTGTACACGGTGTTGCTGCAGCGGCGGCCCACCGGCATGAGCCCCCTGGTGTTCCTCACCTGCCTGTCCCTGGTGGGCACGGCGGCGCTGAGCCCCTTCTTCGTGTGGGAATATCAGGTGCGCGGCGCGCCCGAGTGGGGCGTGGGCACCA
>Ga0326597_10002059_pt1 | contig 30744 bp, 18 predicted proteins | sample RVTome_12_FD_203789 | JGI IMG/M metagenome (GOLD analysis project Ga0326597, IMG submission 203789) | Soil microbial communities from uranium-contaminated site in the Upper Colorado River Basin, Wyoming, United States - RVT100D185 | ecosystem: Environmental > Terrestrial > Soil > Contaminated >...
CCGCTTCTTTGGTCCAGTATTTATCGTTTATCTCGTATCCTACTACTTTATAGCCCATATCTCTCGCCGCTTTTCCTGTTGTTCCGCTGCCCATAAACGGGTCTAAAATGGTCGAACCTCTTGGTAAGTTCATAAGCTTTAGGCATCTGCGAGGAATCTCTTCGGGAAACATATCCTTGTGAGGCTTCTGATCTTTATTTTGAACAGTAGTATAAGATACGTACCATACATTTCCTGCGCAACGCAGGTCTTTCTTCGTGCCGCTTTTTGTATCGGTAGCGCCGTATCTCTTGATGTTAGAATTATGAGTAAGCATACCGTTTGCAAGAAAAAACATATGATGATCAATCTCTACTTCAATGTCATACATTGGAGTATCTAAATTTGCTTTTCCATAAGGTTCTTCAATATCTTCAAGCCTCTCAATAGATAAGCCGTTATTTCTTGGCTTTCTTTTGCCAGTATAACTTGATTTTCTAATCCAAAAACATCTTTGTTTGTATTCGCCATTAAAAGCTTGCACAAATCTTGATTTACTTTGCTTAAATTCATAACCAACCAATAAGCACAAAGTTCGCAATTGATCAATTAGTAACTGATTATCGCCTATGCCAAATGCATAATAATCATACTTGCTGACATAGCTACCGTCGCCCTCACAAAAACCATTTATTATTCCACGAGAAAAGTCTCTACCTAAAGAACATATTGCTGAAACATCTAGCTTTTTTGTCTTTGCGTTGTTACCGGAAATAAATGTATCAATAATATTTCTTAAAACTTTATTAGATATATTGAAAATAATACCATTCTCTGAAGAATTTGGATAAATATTAACTTTGGTTTGAAAATAGTTAGCACAATAACTTTTGATAAAATTTCCAAAGTATTCTTTGTTTATTTCTTTTTTATGTGCCGCTAGATTAATTCCAACTTTTCCATGTGAATAACCCTCTGCTAAATAAAGTCCAATCATATATCCTGTATCATACGAATATAGTGGGCTTATTGATTCTTCCATTAAATTAGATAAATCTTGATGAACATAAAAAGAAACAGGTCTAGTTTTCCACTTGTCTTTTCTATTTCTGATTTCTTCAACTGATAAACAAGATAGAACATCTTTGTTTTCTCTAGTGTTATTTTTATAGATAGGAAACTTATGATTCTCAGAAACATCAACATATGAACCGTTTTTGAGTTTTATTCTATTTGATTTTTGATAAGATTTATCAGTGAAAGATATAATTTTAGTCCATACATTTTCCTGCGTAACGAAATCATAAGAGGGCACTTCTATAATAGAACCGTTATCAAATGCTTTTTTAGCATTTTCAATACTAGTTAATCTAATATCACCATTTTCCCTAATAATCAGCTTAGTATAAGCAGATAAACATTTATCAAGATAAGGTATACCCAGCGCTAACCTATCTATTTCGGCTTTGCCCTTTGCAAACTGAAATATGTATTCATACATATTGTTCATGCGATACTTGCTATTAACGGGAGTATAATGGCCTCCCACCCACTCATTAGATTTGACCCAAATTATTGTATCTATCCAATCAAAATACTCAGCAAACTCATTAGCTACGCGAAAGGGACGACCCTTATCCGTGGCTAGCTGTCCAAAATTGACAAAACAAGAACTGCCATTTTTGAGAACTCTGTAACAGTTTCTAGCTAAGTCTTTCATTAGTTCTATAGAATAACCATCTTCGTCCTTGTATGGAGGCGATGTTACAATGCCATCTATTGAATCCGTTGCAATCTCTTTCATGCCCATGCATGATTTCTTGTGTAAAGTGTACATGTTAGCCCTCCACTATGCTAGCTCTTTCCTGTTCTTGTCGGTCGCTCCAAAGCTTATATCTAGTACCGAGTTTGTCGGGAAGAACCTCGATGATATTATCAAGTTCTGCAACGTTCTCAGCATATACGTACTTATCGACAAGTTGGAAAATCTGCTCGCACAGCTTCATCTCTTCTGGGCTTTTATCTACTTTGGTTAGAAAATCATGTACTAAAGCAGCAATATATAATGAACGGGTCAACGCCTCATCGGGTGTGACGGTGTGGCCTCCTCTCAACGCTTGCCTAGCTTCTTCAACGGCAGCATCGAGGATTTCCTCGATATCGATGTTTAGTTCGGCGCTTAATCTTTGAATAGCCTTCCGGAGACCAATCTTTTCGTAATCAGCTATGAAATGGATAATGCTTCCACCCGACTTACACCCAAAGCAATAGAAATCTTCGTAATTGCCTTTGTTATAAATGTAGAATGATGGGTCATTGTCACCAGGATGATGAGGTAAAGGGCAGCGGTATAACTTGTGGTCGCTTTGCTCTTTCAATGGTGATATACCTTGGTCTTCAAGGTAATCAGAGATTTTGTAGCTCTGCTTAATCTTGTTGATTTCATATGAACCCATTAAAAGCCGTCCCCCAAAGAATCTTCATTAAGAGTATCGCCAAATATTGAATCGCTGATAGGTGGCTGGTCGTCTTCTAAAATGTCAAGGTCAGGATCAATGTTTGGTACATCAGCATTGATATCAATAGGAACTTCATAGTTTGTAGCTGCCTGCATTGGCTGCATCTGAAGTTCAGCCTTCCATGCAGCATCTCGCTCGCCAGATACTCTACCCACAGATGGTTTGACATTCAGAAGAACCGAGTTTTTACCACCAAATGTTTTGTCTCCATAGCGAGACTTTGCACAGAAAACCTGTATCTTCTCATTCGGTTCCGATGGCAATGGAACCTGGATAAACAAGGCATCAGCATCAGCAGAAAGGTCATGGGAGCCACGAATATCCTCAGAACCAACTGTCTGTGCGCCTTCTTTCTGGCTCTTGAGTCGTTTAATGGCATCACGGCCTAGCTGTGCAGCAGATATGATACTGAAACCATGCTTCTTGCCGAGCATGCGAAGACTCTTGCACATATAACCAAACCAGGCATGCTGCCCCAGCTTTGCATACCAAGCTTCAGGCTTAAGAATAGTCAAGTAGTCAACAACAACCAAGGCCGGCTTAGCATGCGAATGCTGCTCAACGGCTCTAGCTATGTCTGCGACAGTTGCGCCATCTACCGCATCAAGAATAATGAACTTGCTTTTTAGATTATCCCATTTATCTAGCTCTCGTTCGACACGCTGAATTTCTTGCTCAGTCATCAAGTGTGGATAGCTTAGTTTTTTACCTGGCACGCCCGATTCTCTTGAGATGATTTTGTCCATCAAGAGATGAGCGGGCATTTCAAGAGAAACAAACATGACATTCTCTTGCGACTGCTTGAGAACATTGAGAGCGATGTTCAGCATTGTAGTTGTATTGTGAGTAATGAAATTATTAGCTACAAAATTATGATCAACTGGCATAGCTATATCATAGGTTTGATCTTCGCCTATATATTCAATAGCAATAATTTCATCCCAATAGATGTCTGAATCACATATATCTAAAAGCTCTCTGTCATTATCAAGATATTCAGCAATTCTTCTAAGCTTGTTTCTGCTTATACCCTTATTTCTGATATCAAAAATAGGAGAAGAATTAGACCGATTCGCTTCTGAGCCTTTCAGGAATCTTCTGCAATCATACTCAGTTTTTCCATTTATAAACTTCATCCTAACAAGAGAAATGATATCGTTCGGAATAATGTCATTGTTGGGATTGTTTATAAACTCTCCGGACTCGTATCGAAATAACCACTCTTTAGCACGTTCTTGTTTTTCTCCCAAAAATCCTATTTGACTAACAAAAGAAGCGCATTCCTTTACATTGCGAATATAAACTCGATAAGATTGTCTTTCATGCTTTGAACCATCTTTTCTCTTATAATAACTCATATGAGAACGAATAGAAGAAATAATACCAAATTTCAAAAGAAGATTTCGAATATCAATAGCAAGCTGCTCAGAAGAAGTATGGTAAATGACTTGAACCTTCTTTTTCCCATTAGCTTCTTCGTATCTAAAGGTTCCGTCACAACCATACATCGCAGCAAGCATCTTGGATAGACTGCTTTTATTCCAACTATAAATTTCACGGCAAACAAACTTATGAATAGCCAACTTCCCATCTATTTGATATCTTTTACCTAGTGACCTCAATCCTGTTACGTGACTATCAAAACAAGAGTTCTTAACCGGAGAAGCTCTTCCCCCAAGAGAACAACAAGCATCAATAAGTTTATTAAGCAAGACTTTATCTTGGTTTGAAAAACGATAACCTCGTTGACTGGTTCCTCCATCTGCAATCATACAACCAACCCAAGTAGGAATATCTGGTCCAGGGTTAGATTCTCCAAATATTCCGATTCTAGCAATAGCAACATGCTCTCCAACTTCAAGCTTATCAAGACGCTTGTAGCCATTAAAAGTCAAGTACGGATGATTACCTGTCATAACCGATGTTTGACCAGATTTAGTCGTTATCCGGTAACAAGGCTGCACTCCATTATCCATGACTTGTAGCACAGATTGCTTGTATATGCGCTGATTTTCGCCTAAAGATAAAAGACTGAAGTCTTCCCCGTTGTTGTACCTTTCATATAATTCTTGAGCGGATATATACTCTCCTGAGCCAATCTGTACAAGTTCGTCTTTGGCCGAGCACTTGAAGCCGCCCACATCGGCAACGAAAAAAACAAGTATTCCTGGCTCGGTAATGCTCTTACTTAAACATTCATCAATATCTTTGAGACCCGTAGAAATGATTTGCTCAGGATTAGCTCGTTTATCCTTAAGGGTATCCAACCACTCTTTACGAGAGCTAGCGAAGTCCATCGTCTTGAAAGTTGCGTCATCTTTGCTAGATGCAATACCGTTTGCTTTCTCAGACAGCTTCGCAAGGGCTCCATAAAAGTCTCCTTTTTGGTCCACAGCAAACTTAGAAATAACCTCTTCTGCCCGAGAACGATCATAACTCTCTTTGACCTTGGTCATCAAGAAATCAAACTCGTCGCTCTTAACGTTATCTAGCTTTTGGATAGAAGTAAACTTGCGCTTTTCGCCGAGTTTCGCAGGTATAGGCTGAGCATCGCTGCCGGTCCATTTCTTATAATCGCCTGCGTTAACCGATCGCTGTATAAAATCTTCATATGCGTTCGCCGTAAGAACCATATCTGATACATGAGCATGAAAAATACCCTGCACGATAGGACGGTACTCTGCATCAAAGCATTCGGCATCTATACGTTCAACGATACTCTTGTATCGTTCTTTATCATTCAGAGTAATATGCAATAGCTTAGATTGGTAAGTCTTGTAATCTGACATCTATCAAGTTCCTCGAAGACTCTGACCAGCAGGTTCGACACGAATGCGAGTTGTTCCTGAAGAATGCACCAACTTATCAAAGGCATCCCCCATATGACTCGGGAGATCAACCTTCTCTACATCAAAGTTACAGACTAAAATGGTCGGTTTGCGATGATCCATACGATATATAAGGAAGTTATCAAGCTTTTCTCGTGTCCAGTTCGCTGCCTTATCTCCAAACTCTCCGCTGATGGTATTGATGTCATCAATTACCAAAAAATCAGATTCCTTGGCCTCTTCTACTTCTTGATGTTCTTCTATGTAGCGAGTTTTCAATAGAATACGCATTTTAAGAAATGAGGCCCAGTCATAGGTAATTGCTGTATTAGTCACGAAGCATCGACGCCAGATGGCATCGATCGTTGCTATAGAAGCAAGGAAGCTTTTACCCGTAGGCATCCGTTCCTGCATATGCATCTTCTCATATCTGCTTTGACGGCGGGCATCACCATGTATAACAAGACACTCTCCTCGTTTAAATCTGCCGTCAAGTACGGATAGGGCGTTTAGTTCAGGCCGCGTGAGGTCTTCCTGAAAAGGAGCATCGCCATACAGAAAGTTCCACATTTGGTCTTGTATATGTTCTACATCTTCCGCACTAACTACACGAACGACTTCTCCATCAGGATTTTCAATGGTCCCCGTGTAATCATATATAGTAGCATTACGATAGTTCGGCTGAATCAGGGAACGTATATGACCTTGAACTTCGCCAAACTTTGCGCAGATACAACCACCCTTGTTGGTGCAAGTTTTTTCTGATTTATCCCAATGACTGCAATTCTTGCGATAAATGCTGCTAAAGTAGTGAATATACTTGCTGATATCCTGCATAGATAACCTTTCGACTCATTCGAGCCTCCATCCTAAATAAGTCACTTGGTTATCGCGGAATCAGTTAGTAATAGTATTTGCCACGCGGCAACGCTCTTCAGCCCAAGAACGCATCTTGGCAAACTCTTCAGGTCGGGTCTTAGCAAGCGGCTTAAACTTGACTGCCTCTGCCTCGATATCCTTGAGAGTAATCGTCGTTGCCCCGTTTTGCATAAATGCCGCAAAGCGAGCTTCATCAATAGCCTTCTCAATCTCAGCGCCACTGAAGCCATCAAACTTGTCTGATGACAAGGCTTTATTGACCTTTTTGTCATCAATATCAATACCTCGCTTCTTCAACAGGATCGAGGCAATCTGAGCGCGAGCAAGCTGATTCGGCAGATCAATAAACCATACTTCATCAAACCTGCCTGCTCGCATAAACTCGGGAGGAATTTGCTCTGTGTTGTTGGCCGTTGCAATCACAAAAACCTGTGCTGTTTTTTCATTGAGCCATGTCAGAAACGATGACAGGACTCGCTTGGTAGTGCCCGAATCGCCAGAAGTCACAGAATTAGCGCCTGCAAGACCCTTCTCAATCTCATCAATCCAAAGGACACAAGGAGAAAGTGTTTCAGCCAACCTGATTGCATTACGCATCTGTTGTTCAGACTGTCCCACCAGCGAACCGAACATGCGACCGAAATCGAGCCGCAACAGTGGCAATCCGAAACTTTTTGCTGTTGCCTTCGCAGACAGGCTTTTTCCTCCACCAGGCACTCCAAGAAGCATAACCCCCTTTGGAACAGGCAGTCCTGCGTCTCTTGCTTTATCAGTAAAAAGAACTCGTCTATTTTTCATCCAGATCACAAATAGATCAAGGCCTCCAACATCATCAAGATCCACCTTTGGTTCAATATAGTCAAGCAGTCCTGACTTGCGAATCAGATTCCTCTTCTCCTTCATCAAGTCAACTGGATCGAGCGGCTGCGACTTAATATGAGCCGCCGTCACAAGAGACTTGTGGAATGCTGTAGACGCCTCATCAAGCGTCAAGCCATGCACAGAGGCCCGAATAGCTTCTCGATGAGCGTTGACATGCTCTTCGAGCTTTGGAAAACGATTCTTGACATTCTCAGATGCCAAACATTTATTGAGGACCGCATCAATCTCTGATTCATTCGGAAATGGGAAATCAAGGACAACGAAGGATTGATCAAGAGTTGGAGTAATCGCATAGCTATTGCCAAACATGATGACCATAACATTTGCATCAAGATCAACGATATCTTTCAAGTACCGCTCGATTTCAGGCGTTGACTCCTTACCCAAAAACCTGTGAAAATCAGGCAAAATCAAAATCAATCCTTGACGCAGCTCATTCTTTTTGTCTTCTGACCGCTCTTTCGCATGCTGAAGAAACTGCTTGAGAACTGCTTCAGTCCGCTTGGTTTCGCTTTCAAGCGGCGAGCCTCGCCAGCATGAAAAACCCTGCGATGCAGTCCAGCAGATAGCCTCATAATCGAAACCATTGATCATATTCCGCAGATGATTGACCAGTCTCGGCTCTTCATTTGAAGCGATAAAAGTCAACGGGTGGCGACTTCGCATAAGAGCAAGAAGCTCATGGTTGAAATCGTCAGTGGCGCAGCCATAGAAGGCGGCTTGAGCTTCGTTGGGCTTTTTCGGCATCGTCTGTCCAGTATAAAGGTGAAGAACCCATCATACGGGTGAAAGCATCACGAAGACAAGTCGGTCGCTCTCTTTTACCCCATCATGCTTCGCCTTTCCGCTGAAGGCTGATAATGAATTCTCAAGAATAACCCTGGCCTCATTACGAAAGATTCGTTCCCTGCCTTTGAGATAGATGCCAAACTTCACCTTGTGCTTCTTGTCCAATAAACCCTGAACCTTCTTGGTTTTAGTTTCCAGGTCATGCTCTGATGTTCGCATATGAAATATTATCTCTTTCATTGCTGGTGGCTTTTTCTTATTTTCTTTCTTAGACTGATCGTACTTAAACTTACCGTAATCCATCATCTTACAGGTAGGAGTACCTTGATCTGACTTAGACATTAGCACGAGGTCAAGCCCTTTGCTTCTCGCTTTTTCCAATGCGACATACTTTGAATGCTCGCCAAGGTTTGTGCTATCGGAGTCAACTAGGAGAACTCTATTCGCACGAATATTGTCATTGATAAAATAGCGGACAGAAGTCATCAAACTTCCTTGCCAAATATAGGAATTTTTGCGTTGTCTGAGAACACGATATTCAACAGACTCAACCTTTTTCCAGACAATGCTGAAATCTCCTGTTTTACAGTATCGAAACCGTCAAACTTTAGAGAGTTGTGATACGGTCCATTCTGTTCAGTAGCAGCAACAAAATCCGAGAATCTGCCCTCGTTGACTGTCATCTTAATGGCCTGGCCTATAATCTTGATAGACTGTTCTTTTGTCTTTCCGTTACGCATAAAATACGCTAGGGAAAGAATCATCCCATATGTCGTCACAAACCCAGAAATATCTCCCGAGAAAATGACCTGCGAATCTTTCTTGTCAAACTTCTTGTTGCGAACTGAACCCGGAGTCTGTCGCAACTTGAATCTGTCTACAAAGTTTACGACATTGATTGGATGACGAATCATTCGCGCCTTGAATACACGATATTGGGCGATAAGCTCTGGAGCCCTTACATCTATAAACCAATCGATATAGCTACGAGTAAGTTCGGCAGAAGGCCAATCACCAGTATGAATACGAAGCTCTTCTTGAATTCGTTTCATCTCCGAAAATCCATTTGCTAATGCAACCGGGAATGAATAACCAAACTTCTCGTAAAAACGACTTTTCGTATAGCCAAGCAAATCGCTAACACCCCAATCTTCTATCGATCGGTCGCGAAATGTTTTATGCTTACGTCGCATGTTTTTGAACTCAACTTCCTCAGCGCGAGATGGAGATATCTCTACAGGTTTATTTCCATCCTGCGAAGCAAATATTTTATCCGTCTTTCGGGAAGCCGCTAACAATATGTTTTCCATACTCTTTGACATAATTACCTAGCTCGCCATAACCACATACTCGATACCACTATCACGGACCTTCCTGTAGTTATATCTGTAAAATATTTGCTCAACCTTAACGTCTTTTTTGAACTCAGAAATACATCCGACTATCTTGTCAATGTTTGCCCAGCTTGACTCGTTGTAACTCAAAATCCATATCGGCTTCGTGGGCAGAATGCTCAACAAATTGTTAAAGTTTTCTTCATAACTCTTGGACATTGTAAAACAGTTAGCGCCTTCTGGCCTATCCTCTTGCCCCAGCCAGAATTCAAAGAACTTATACATCTTCGCATAGTTACTTTGTTCACCGCCATACGGAGGGTCAAGATAAATAATATCTACCTGCGGGTTGTATTTGTCAAACAAATCAAACACGTTCGCATGAGTAGATACGCTTTGTAACCCATTTGAGTATGAAGCTTTGCCAATCATCGGTATACGATTGAAGCTAATCGTATTGCCCCGGTTGCGGACGTGCTGAATACGATGCTCAAGCTCAGCAAGAACCTGACCGCAATTCAGGCGACCGCCCACGAAAGTCTTGCTTGTTACATACAACACAACAGAAGCCAAATATTGAGCATAAGCATTTCGTTTATTAAGCTCTTCTGATGAAACAGCAGTCTTACCAAAACTATTCAAAGGTGTTGTGTCTTCAATATTCTTAATAATATCAACAATAGTTCCACCGAAATCGTGTTCAATGTTACATCTAAATCGGTCTAGCCAATCTGCTTCATACTCTGCAAATCGACGAGGAACATAACCTTCTTTAATAATCCTATGCGGGAACTTTCGGCCATGGTCTTTACATAACGCATCAAAACGTATTCTTTCTACGCAGCTTTCCGAGTCTATCAATGATACTGAGTTCAGAAATGCAGAAGAAAGCATGTCATTTGACCAAACCGCTGCGCCTAGATGTTTAAAAAGATACGAAACATAAGCGCTGCCTGAAAATACATCAAGAATTTTGCCTCCATTAATAACCTCATGAAGACCATGCTGGTACATGATATCAGCAAAATCAACCAAAATCTTCTTCTTATTACCTACGTATGGGTTCTTAGCAGAACCCAGTCGCGTCACGGCATATGATGCCCGTTCAAGCCAGTCGTCTCGCTCGCTATCGCCAAGCTGTGCAGCAAATAGGTCTGATTCTGGAAGGTGACGCATTGCAATATTATCGTCTTACAGGCAGTCGTTGTCGGAGTGTTTCACTGACGATTAGCCCTAACAGCTAAGGCTACAAAATCTTCTGTAAAAGCTGGGTCTATGCTTTTGATAAATCGAGCCAATCGCTGACCAGAAATAGACGGTCCTGAGTTTTGCGTATACCAATCTCTAGGTGATTTGTTTGAAATTGATAGCCTTTTATAGGCATCCACGATATCACAATCGTCTGTAAAGAATTCTCCCGTTTCAGGTTTTATGTATTTCCAACCACCGAGTATGTTTTTGTTCATCAAAATAGGAACGTCTACAGAAAGCGTTTCAGTTATCATACGGGGAGACGCATCTTCCTGACTTGTGCATAATAAAAACTTTGAAGAAGATACCTTCTTCATGAAGTCGGGGTGCAACAACCTACTCTGTTCAATAGTAAGGTTTTTACATTCGGGTAATTCCAATAAATTGCTGCGGCCTATAAGAGTCCCTTTTAGGCCTAGTTCGTTACATAGAACAGGGATAACTTTATTTGCCAGATTCCAGCCCTTTGCTGTTGCCGCCCATTCGTTATCAGAAGATACCGCTATAAAATCACGCTCTTTGGGCATATTGAGATACTTGTTAAAAGCTGAAGGAGATATGAAGTCTGAGATACTCAACAAATCTCGCGGCAACTTGTCATCGGGCAAAAAATCATCTGGGCTTCTAAAAGGATGCAACCAGCCTTCACAGACTTCCTTATAGGTATGCTCCCATTCTGGAGAAGTTTGAGCTGTTCGAGGCCAATCTTTTAATGAGCATATGGCAATAAAACGATAGCCTTCTTGCCTAAGTTTATCAAACTCTGCTTCTTCTTTTTTATTCCTCACAGGACCACACATTAGTATCCAGCCAGTCGATTGTTTACGGTTCGTTACGATATGGCTGAACAGCCACACATTGTTTAGAACATGAATTTTGTCTTTGCTCTTTTTGGCAATAACTGGCCTATTTACACTCTTTGTGATGTCAATGATTGCATACTCTTCATGCTTTGCTTTTGCATTGAGAGATTGAAAAAAGATGCGTTGCCCCTCGAAAACATATTGATCTGCCTCTATGTCCGTTTCGGACCAGGGGACATACCCTCTCTGGTCAAATGACCTTCCATGCTTAGTATCAGGCAAATTGCGATAATGCAAAATAGGGGCAGGCGTATTCTCAGTAGCAAGCCATTGCAGACCTTTACCTTTGGTTCTAAGCTGAAATCCAGATTTGACCATAGCTAATATCATCGCCCACTTATCCCAAGTCTTACCAACTTGAGCCATGCCTTCTTGGTCTTGCAGAATTTTCTCAGCCTTATCGCCATACAGTTGAGCTAAAACAGACATTGTTCCCGTTTTAGCAACGTACATATTGTCAGCGCCGCAATCTGCCTTGTAGTGGTTGGCCGACAAATGGCTGTACACAAATTTCTTGGCCCTGTCATGCGCATCAGTGACCATGCGACGAGTATAACCCGTGAGAATATCGCCGTCCCTGAAAAATGGAATGTCAAATAGCGACTGTGTAACAAGAGTATCAGCATCTAATAGAATGACATAATCCTCGCTGATTTCTGCGTCTCGCATATAATCGCGAAAACCCAGACAACGATTAGCTGGTAAGGTATTCAAATTATACGGGTCATGATATGTTTTTGTGATAAACGTATCGCACGAATAGGAATAGGCAGGAGAACTATCAGACAAGGTAATAACCCTTGTCATGTTAGCCTCATCTGGATTGTGGCACCTTCGCAATGAAGTATAAAGTAATTCCGTCTGCCACCATAGCATCGCACTATCTATGCCTACCACAACAAGACGATACGACATTACATTTTCCAGTCTTTTACGTCAAACCTTGGCTCTGTGTTATAAATGTGCTTGCGCTTCATGCTGTGACCACGCATGTACTTAACATTGTCAAAGAAGTCTACCACGAATGCATCCTTTTTGATAAATCCGGTATCATGACATTCATATTTACGAATAACACGACCGATGCGCTGCAAAGCTCTCGTCTGAGATTTACCGCTGCCCGCAAGGATTAACCCATCGAGAGGTTTGACATCAACGCCTTCATCGAAAATGCTCGTCGCAATAGTTATTTTCGCTTCCTTGTCTCGCATCTTGTTAAGCCAGTCTTCTCGCTGCTTACTTGTATGCGAACCATGAATGAAGAAGCTTTCGCTGATAAGGCCCTCAAGTATTTCGCCGTGCGCGATATGCTTGCATAGAATAAGAACCTGACGGCCTTGATCAACCATCTGCTCAGCGATATTCGCAATAGTTACGTTACGATGATCATTCTCAACAATAGCATCTTTGTAAACGGTCGCGTATTGACCATCCATATCAAGACGAGGCATATGAACAAAGTAGATAGAAGGCGGAACAAGTATCTTCTTCTCAATCAAGAACGAAGCATTGATGTCAGCGATAGGCTTACCGAAGCATGCATCGATAAGGATATCATCGCCAAGGTCGCGCCAAGGCGTCGCCGATAGCCCATAGCGAAATCTTGCATTAACAGAATGGTCAGCAATAACTTGACAAGTCTTAGCTGCCCAATGTTGCACCTCGTCAGCAATATAGCCATGACAACTATGTATTAGCTCTGCTATATCCTTCTTGTCAGACTTCGACATGGCTTTTTTATCCGAGCCAGAGTCTTCATCATCAAACTTGGCAAAGCGAGCGCCGAGCGAACGAACAGCAGTCTGCACGGTCATAATGTTAACATCTTGTATGTCGCACTTACCGTCACCAATCGTGCCCACGGATAACGATTGGCCATCTTTACGAATGAACTTTTCAAGTTCAGCCTTCGCCTGCTTGAGCAAATCAACGCTCGTAACATAGAAGATGAATGGCTTCACGCCAAGAGTAGCAATAATACCAGAAGCTACTCCGGTTTTTCCGCCGCCGGTTGCCATCTTGATAATGCCACGTTCTTTATTGCAAGCATCAGTAATGATTTTTTGCTGATAATCTCGAACTTCGAAATCAGAACTCATAGCAAATGAGTTCGTTCTTTCGACAAGTTTGCGCTCGTCAATAAGACCGTACGATTGATTGACCCCGGCAAAATAATCACGGGCCTTAGCCAGTAATCCTGTAGGAAAATGCGTCCCATCTTTTTTGATAGAACATTTACAATGATGTTTACTGTAACAAACAGTTGTTTGCCAGCCATCCCAGTTGCCTTTAGGACGACCATTCTTGTCTTTTGGCATTTTCCAGATGGCTTGGTCGTCTTTATAACCAAGAACTTTCTTCAATCCCTTGTAGACTTCTCCATCAAGCCGCCCTTCAACAAACGTATGACTGTCCCGTACGCGAAGGGTGATTTGTTGATTCGTCATGAATAGTTCCTATGCTCTTCCGCTTCTTCTCTTGGACTCTTTTCGACTTCGATTCCAAGCTGATAGATTTTCTTCTTCTTACGTTTCTTCTTCGGGCGGTCCTCATCCCATCGTTCAAGGATTTTATCGACGCCCTCAGTCCCTCTATTAACAGAATGACCAAGCCCGCCTGGAGACGGGTGACGATTGACCAAGCCTGGACCTTCATCCAAGTTGGCGGCAAGTCGTTGAAAACTGTTACTCTGAAGAACCTTCATTTTTCATTCGCTCCACACGGCTTTCAAGAACACTCATATTATAAACAGCGCTATCCCTCATACCGTGGAGTTTTTTCCACACATCAATATATCTGGCATTAGCCTGTAGATTGATTGCGCTCTCAAGCTGCGTAGCAATGCGGCGCAAAGTCTCTGCCAAATGAGCCTCATATTCTATTGAAGGCGCGTCGATTGCTTCTTGTCGTTTGTTATCAGCCATAATTTCTCCTACCAAATTCTGTCGTCGGACAATAGGCCCTGCAACGTCTGTGTTTCATCTGTCACTTGTTCTTCAGACATGATTCGAAGAAGCATCTCAAACGGAACTTCATCAAGACCACGAACCCGCCGTTGTGTCTCTACTCTCGCCCATAGTTCTTCTGTAATAGGCTTCCATGTTTCGTAAACAGTCCAGTCTTCCGACCTTGCTGGCTCAAGCATTTTTTCAGTAAGGCCCAAGAACCACCAGTTATCGGCCATACCCTGAGCCGTTCTAACCATATCATCGGCATCTTCTGCCATGAGCTTTATAGCAATCACTTCCATATCTTCGCTGTTGCAAATAATAGAAAGAGTTGCAAAGAAATCAGCAGCTTTCTCGGGTTCTGGATAAGCCATGCTAATAAAATCGACTATCTTACTTCGCAAATAAAACTCAGATATAGTAGAACGCAGGATATCTTCTGCCCCATTATCTGATTCCACTTGCATGCATAGATATCGCAAAACTTCAACAAGAAGGAAGGCAGCACGAACCGCCTCAGCTTCAATGTCAAGATTTACAAACACGAATGGTTTATCTCTTTTTGCTAATAGTGGCCCTGTGTCATCATCAATAAGGACAGCCCCATCCACTACGCCTGATGGACCTGCCACGATCTGCAAATTATTCAATGGCAAGTTACGGGCAGGACAAATGATGGCTTTTAGAAGCATCCAGACCACCGGAAACTGGTCTAAACGCATCGAATGGATGTCGGCACGACTACAACCTAGTTTTGCATCTGAAGTAGCAAAATCACGCGATAGAGCCAGCGCAAAGTTTTTGACAGCCATGCGATCTTCTTCGTTTGGAATTTGCTTCCTACAGATAAAGGCCATGTTATCAATATACAATGAAACAATACTGTAAACGGTCTGCGGTAAAGTAGCTTCTTCAGGTAGCTTAATTACCTTTGAATCATAATCAAAGCATACTTCATGCTTGCCAAAGTCAATAGCAAGATTTACGAAATCACAACGGTTCTTGTGACAGACAATCTCTAAAATACGTCTAGCTACGATGAAATCACTGATCCTGGTTTGTTGTTTCTTCATCGCCTTGCTCCAGAAGTTCGATCTTAGCCCCAATATACCTTAAGACCTCATCAAATGATTGAGCCTCATTCAATACTTTAAGTAAATTATCTACTTCTTTTTTCGATATTTTACTGCTATTCCCTTTGCCAGGCAGGGACTTCTGGGATGATTCATTCCTAATCAATACTTCGAGAATGCTCTCTATAATATCTAGATGATTAGCTCCATCTTCGGGCTGTCCAAGGAAAACAGACTTCTTTTCGCATGCGCGACATACGTACTCTATAGTAAGAACGTAGTTAACTGCGCCGGTATCTTCATCTCTCTGTTCTCTAACGCCCAAGCCTATAGCTCCATGCAGAGTCGTAGGTTGTTCACAGTATGGACATTCGCGAAACTTAAGATATTTTTGTGCCCACTTCGGAATCGGTAGCATTTTTACCCCTCTGATGATCGAGGTCGATGTTATACATCCATGTAATACCTCTCTGAGGGTGTATACCGAAAAGCTTCTGTTCTGCCCTTGTTCCTGGCATTGCATTCTTCAAGGAATATACATCTGCACCTACGAATGAGCCATTCATAATCAAACGTCCGCTGTGCGTTGTATATTCCGACGCATTATGAAAATGTCCCGCAAGCGTGTAGTTGATTCTCTTGTTCAGAGTCGCGGCCATCTTTCGCTCAAGATCGAGCATGCCGAGAATTGGAACACCCTTCGATTTAACATCGTCGCCGTGGATGAGAAGGAAGTTATGGTTGCAAACCTCTTCCAAGGACCACCAGCATCGAGGGACATGGAACTTAATCCGGTCATTATCCTGGAATCGAGTTTGCAAAAACTCGTATGCTATAATATCCCAGTTACAATAATCTTTTTCCACACCAGAACGAGCAATTCTGCCATGATTACCGCGAATACCGTAGAAATGGATTTCTTCAAAGAATGTCAACCAATACCAAATGGCATCAGACAGAGCGTGGATACCATGCGTAACCTGATCCCAAATTGGCATCGAAATAAATACAGGAGACCACGCGCCCGCATCATTCATGCCATCAACAATGTCACCGAGACAAAAAATATGAAGTTTAGGTAGTTTGTAAAGCTGAGAATGTAATTCATAGATATCAGGAACCGCCTGCTTGAGATTTTTTAGTCTTTTCTGAAAAATCTCAAGGTTGTAAGCAGATAAACCGCCTGTTTCTTCATTTGAGTGTTCGTGGCCTATATGGAGATCGCTTAGAATCAGACCCATATCTTCATTCTGATGATCTGTCTTCTCACCGCTCGGCGACCAATGAGTAAGAGGAGCCTCTGGTAGCCTCTTTGTAGCATCTGCCAGCTTGTCGGCAATAACATTGGCTCGCAGCCTGTACATATCAAGCTTGCGATCGGCAGAAGAAGCCGCTTGCTCTCTAACCGCCTCAACGCGACGGTCCTTTATGCTCTCTCGAATCTTGTCGGGAATACCCGTGTCTACCCAATCGGTGTGACGGTATTTATCCCAGCACGCCTGTTCGGTTCGATCGAGTTCTTCTGCGATTACTTTATAAGGGACATCCATGAGACGACGCTCATACAGCATTACCATCTCTTCAATTGTCCACTTTAGTCCTTGTTTACTCATTATTGACTGCCTCCGTTGTTCTTTGTCGGGCAACGTAGGCGTCTCTGAATCGCTTCCAAACTATCATATGAGCGCCTATCATTTCTTTTTTATGCTTCATCGTCATGCCGTCAGGATTAAAACGATAATCAATTAATGGTTCGGGAATATTCGCGAAAATCTTCCCATCAAGCATGGCCCTTGCCCATAAGTCCATATCTGGCACGGTATATATAGCTTTTTCTAATGTATAGCCATATAAACTTGTGAAATCTTCCTGTCTAAACATAGTCGTTGGGTCTATCATCGGATTTTGCCGTTTGATTAGAAGCTGATTCACTATTTGGTCATGCTTGAGAGCAGGATAGTTCATCATTTCCTGTCGCTCGCCTTCATCGTTAATAGCGATGGCCCAGCCACCACAACAAAACAAATCAGGAGATGAGTCCATTATTTCTATCTGTCGTTCAAAACGATGCGGAAGACTTATATCATCGCCGTCATGAATGCAAACATATTTAGTGTTCGCCATCCCGATACACTGATTACGTCGGCGAGGTATTCGTTGATTATCTTTTGAATCTATGAGAATCATTCGTGGGTCTTCAAGCGAACGAACAATATCCCATGTTGAATCCGTCGAACCATCATTTAAGATAATCCAATCGAAATCTTCGTATGTCTGGTCCAACACAGACTTGAGCGATACTTCAACGTATTTCTCGCAGTTATATAGCGTTGTAATAACTGTCAAATCAGGCATTGAAGACATCCTTGTATTCGTGCTTGATAGTGTCCCAGTTGAATCGCTCAAGCATCATTCGTTTACCTTCAACTCCCACACCAATTCGCATAGATTTACTCGATAATAAACTGTCCAAGCAATCAGTAAACTCATCATATAGAGCAGTCGTGTAATGCCATTTGCCCTGAACTTTCTTCGTAGCCTTAACTACAAAACCACCGTCAAGTTCTTCAACATTACCTACATTCAATGCAACCCATGGAAGATTATTTGCCATACACTCAAGCACCACGAGCGGAGCAACTTCTATTTGAGAAGGAAAAGCAAAAACATCCGCTTGTTTGAAGGCTTCAATAACATCCGAACGTGGTATATTATTTAGTGCCTTACTCTTGAAACGGGCCTTCGCAAGCATTCTATTGTGCCGAGTTCGCATAACCTCTGCTGGCTGAAAATTCGTTGTCGTAGAAATATAGACAGCCGTAAAATCATGGCCTCGGTCTGCAAGCTTCTGTAAAATATGATACAGGTGCTCTTGCCCTTTACCAGGAAAAAAGTTAGAAACACACAGTATCATGTGTTCGGTATCAATACCGTATCGCTCACGAAAACTAGGCGACTCTACCTCAAACTCTTTCAAATCAATCGCATTCGGAATAACTCTGACAGGAATATCGAGCTTCTTACAAGTCTCGTAATCAAGGTAGTTATCTGAATGCGTAATCGCTGTAAAATGCCTCTTCTTGTTCGCAAACATACGACCTATATCGCCGTGCATTCGCATAAAGTTCATGCCCACAAGAGCTATACTCTTGCTGCATGGTATTTGTTCTGCATTACGAACGATTGAACTCCAGCCTACAAACGAATCGCTGTAGACAAACAGATGGTCGAGATCCAGGTCTTTTACCTGATTGACCAAGCCCGTCTCGCCACCTTTTAATTTGTAAACATGAACGCCGTTATATGTTTCATTTCGAGGAACGTATTTCGATATGACATGACAATCCATACCAAAGTCATGATGCATTGATTCCGTGATTTGTTGGACAACCTTCTCTGAACCTCCTGTATGATAGGGGGCACAATGATTAACGGCTACACCTAGCTTCATGCTACTATATCGATACTTTGGGCGTCCAGCATCAGAGTATCACTGCAAAGCTTCAACAGCATGCTGTCTTTGTGGGGTAAATCTACTGCCCTTCCACTTTTCAAAAAACTTTGAGTGACTATTTTGAAAAAGTTGCATACGCTTTGGATTTTTCCCTAGCGTCTGGTGGGGAAGATGCATTACTCTTGCCTTATAATTCCATGCAAGACGATAACCAGCCCTTCTTGTGCGAAAACAAAAATCAGGATCTTCGAAATAACAAGGATTGAACTGCGGGTCAAACATGCCGATATCTTCTGGCACTTCTTTCTTCATGAACATTCCGCCACAACCCACGTAGCTCCATGGCTCACCGAATCTTTTACACCTGTGTATAGGGCGGAACGTTGAGCTTAGCATCCAGGCTTCAACACCTACAACATGAGCATGGCTCTGTTCTAAGACATCAAGATGCTGGCTAAGCCAACCATCTTCTACAAACTGATCATTATCTAAAAATCCCAAATATGGAGGCTTCTCATCGAGAGTTTGGTAAATGTTCCATCCATAATTCCTGCCGCCTATGACTCCAAGATTTTCGTCATTAGCAACGAAAAGCATGTTTTCATGGTTATCGCTGAATTTCCCCAGATATTCGGGCGAATCATCTGAACTGCCGTTATCTATCATGATGAGAGTGAAGTCATTCGTATGCCTATAGAGGTGCTTCAAGAACTTCTTGGTAACATCCAAGCCATTGTGAGATAGTACAATGATTGCCGCTTTATTTACCATGACTAGCCTATCGACTAACTAATAGTTACAGTATTACTTCTCACTGTAGCTCCAACAGAAATGCCATCAAACGGTATGATTTCAGCATACCACTGGTCTCCACTGAGTGTGAAGTTTGCCGAGACTGTATCGTTGTTGGCGACATCCGTAATCTCAGTAAAGGCTTCTTCCGTCCTTCTCTTACGGAACCAGCGAATCGAACTCTGGTCTGTCTGAGTAGTGCTACCTTGCTCGATATCATTATCGAAGAACGTATAATCAATCTCAAGAATAGACGCAGCAGAAGGTTCAAGAGGCGTAATCTGCGGATCAGAAATTACAGGCGGAGCATTTTCAACTGTTGTGTTGTCCGAACGGATAGGCTCGCCAGCAGTGTTACCAGCAGCAGGACGAATCTCTACCTCTATAATATTGCCAATAACAAGCGCATTTAGTCCGACGCCCGCAAGTTCGCCAGGTACAATTTCATTGTTATTAAAGCCCGAAGTAAAACCATTCAAGTCGCCGCGCTTAAACTCGGTTCCGTTGACATACCAAATGATTGTAGATGCGATCTCTCCACCATCATTAAAAAAGTTGAACTTCGCAACAGCGGTAGTCGCAGTTGTGACTATTCCCTGCTCTTGACCATTACTGTTACGGCCAACGATTCTCAATTCGGTTACAAACGGAGGAGCAGACTGTACTTCAACAGATGCCGAGCGAACGAGGTCGCCGAATACCTTCCCGTCGTTTGGGCGAACTGTGAAGTAAATGATATCGCCCACACTAAGAAGACTATCGCCCTGTTCTCTCGCGAACTGCTCAAAAGAAACTCCATCAGGAACGTCTTCTGGTCTAAAACCGAACCCGTAAATCCACAATGGGTCTTCGAAGTTATTGATGTCATTCCACTCAGTAAGGTCTCGGAGATATTCGACTTCAACGCCATTTATATACCACTTAATCTGCGTTTGTGCGAGGTCTTCCTCATCTCTATTGAGATCAGTAAACCTATAGCTTGCAGAAATTTTACTATAGATAAACGGACTGTTAGGAACAATCAGTAAATCGCTTGCCGAAGGCGGTCGCTCCGACAAAGGCGGTGGCAAAAATACATTCGTATTCCACATATATCCTAGACCACGTATAAGGATATTTTCGCCTGCGAAACGGTTGATAATCTTCAAACCAATGCGAACTTGGTCCGTATTTTCGACCTCAATGTAGAAATTTGCGTCTTTTCTCTTGGTCCGGAAGACAATAAGCCCTTGTCGAGGATATAGCCTGTATTCTTCTGGCTCAACAACCGTCAGATCATCTCCTGTCTCAGTAATCGCACGTATAGTAACCTGCGATTCAGGGTCCCAACGGCCATAGGTTGCCTTCCATGAGAAACCATCAATATCAATAAGAGGCTCGTTGAGTAGCGTAATATCCTGCTCAGTTCTAATAGGAATAAACAGCTTGCCATAACGGTCAATAGAGGGTCTTGCGCCGGTCTGAAAGTCCTCCCAAGAAGTCGAGTTACTCGTTGCAACACCAACCTGTATCTCACTTGACTGAGGATTCGTCGCATGGATGCTTGCTGCAATTTGCTGCGCACCGAATAGAGAAGTATCTGGAGTAATATAGAGATAACTTTCTTTCGGCAACGAATATGCAACATTAATACCCGTCAATAATGGACGGCCAGCAGTAGCTACGAGGTCATATTCTTCTGCTACAGATGCGCTGAGACCACTCAAGAGTGCGATCTTAAAGCGGAAGTAACGACCGCTAAGGCGGAAGAACTCTACCTCTTTATTACCGTCGAACTGGTCCGATGGGTCCGTATAATTGAAACCATCGCTCGATGCTTCAACAGTCCAATTACCATCGGTATTATCAAAAAGCGTAAAGTCTACAGAAATGTTATTGATAACGCTTTCTTGTCCGAGGTCAAGGACGGCTTCATACGTGCCCCAGCCAACGGAGCCTGCTGCTCTGCCAATCATGTTATTGAGAACTTCATCAGCAAACTCAGCATCGAGGATAGTTTGAGACTGACCGCCTGTGTCCTGTGCAAGAGTCTCAAGGCTGTCAGTGTCGGTTCTCGCAAGCAGCGCAGATAGCGTCGTCGGGAATACAACTGAGAAGTTGTTCAACAGAACAGGAACTTGAGCAAAGCCATCGATAGCTTGAACTTCTTCAATAGAGTCTTCTAAGCCTACAAAAGATAGACTTTCTTCATTATCAGTTTGAGCATAGATAACTTTGGCAAACGGGTCAAGGCTTTCATCAAGCAAAATACGAGAAATCTCAACAATACCATCATAGAACGGAGATGCGCCGAAGGGAATAGATGTCTCTAGACGCCTAATAACAGTTCGCATTTCCTCTGCCGTGCCTATATTATTGCTGATATGAGGAATTACCTGTGGTATCCATTCAATATCACTGTAAAAGTCGATACTCGGGCTTTCAAGCTGAGGCGACTGTATTGGATTGAGGTCGAAAATAGGATTGTCTCGATCATCCAAATCATCAGTTGGTATACCACCACCGCCGGATGAGCTATTATTGGTGTTATCACCGTTATTGCCGTTGCCGCCATTGCTATCAGGAGGGTCAGGTAACTCGGAAGTTACAGAGTAACTGCGGCAACCCTCAAACTCTGGCGAATACGGGTCTTCATCTGCCGTTGGCGGGTCGCCATCAGTATTATCTATGTCATCCGTGTCATCTGTGTTATTTGTATTATTTGTATTATTTGAATCGTCAACAACCTCATCGGGATCTTCGTTGTCACTAATATCAACAACAGTCTGCCCATAGTAGAAATCATCAATAATAGTTATCTGAATACGAATGCTATATGGGTTACGTAGGTCGCCTTCATTGATAATAAGTGGTTCATTATCCTCAGCAGAATCAGCATCCTCACCTTGACGGGCGAGTTCTAACTTGTTTCTGATTTCATCTACCTTATCAAGAATATCTTCAGAACGAGCAAGAAGAGTTGTCGTACCAAATCCATTTGATATCACGAAATCATTGCTACTAAACTGAACCGGATAAATCAAAGCAGAGCGATTCACGCCGGAGTCCTGCTGTCCCTGGTCGCTTCCACTGCCGCCACCTTGCAAATCGTCTGCGCTATCCAAGTTCATATCGTTTGCAAAAATCAAGAAGCCTCGCACAAGAACGCGAATATCCTCATCAGGATTTTCGCCAACATCATTGATGAGTTCAATATCAATACCCGCTGATTGGCGACCATCAAGCCTCAGCGTAGATGGTGTTGCCTCAGCATTGATTTGCAAAAAGCCCGGAGGACGACCACTTGTAATCCCACCTGCAATATATATGTATCGCAAGTCATCGGTAGCCATACCAAAAGCCTGCCTACCATATGTCATCCCGGCGAGTTCTGTCAGCGTAAACACATCGTTCAGAGTATTGTAAGTTAGCCTTTCAAAAGCCTTAAGCGTGTTCGATTTCTTATTTGCTCCACCAAGGATATAATGTTCGCCATCAATAGTAACAGAGTTTGCTTTATATCGAGGCACAGGTATGTCTTGATATGATGAGTCATCTCGAACAATAGACAAGTGAGTCGGATCTATTGCAAACGAGTCTGTAATAAATTCAAGAGTCCGATCCTGACCTGTCCCCACTAAAGACGCGCCACCAATGACACGAATCAAATCATTATCTTCATCATAGAAAGCAGTTGGAGCAACACGAGAATACAGGATCAGATCATTTCCCTCAAATGAACTGCTCGCGTTCCATGTATCAAGGCTAATATCGTATACGAGAATACGAGTGCTTAGCGCATTGATTCCGCCGCGTGCGTCAACTTCCTTGATGCCACCAATAACATATATTTGATTATCAATTCGAACAGTTGCACCAAGAGCAATGCCATGTAAATCATCGGCCCCATCGCCCAGGTTAGGCATTTGCGTCAATACTGCCCACGAGTCTGTCAATGGACTATATCGTTCAACCGCTTGACTAACTATCAGATCGTTGTTCTCAATAGTCAGTCCACCAAGAATATATATAAAACCCTGATTTTCAACAGCAGAATGATAAAACCTTGGCGTAATCATCGGAGCCAAGTCAATCCATTCGCCTGAATCAATACGATATTGTTCATTGTATGCAGTAATAGCCGTGCCATCAATGCCGCCAATAGCATGCAAGACCTCACCATATGCATCAAATGTCCAATTGAGTGTCAACGAACCTCGCGGGTGGTTCATGCTAACATCTCTTAACTCCCACGCATTAGTTTCAGTGTCGTATATTTCAATCTGACCACTAAACACGTTATTGATTTGTGCCTGATCTTCTTCCTGATCATTGTCATCGTCTTGGCGGCTTTGCTCAATCTTATAATCAATCGTCAAACAAGATGTCATGCTTCGCTCGACATCTCCTCGCTTATCATAATTACACTCAGCTTGAACCTGCGCAACAAACTGCTCAAGCGGACTAAATGGAAGAGCAGTAAACGATGCGAGGCTCCTTACTCCGCCTCCTAAGAATGAATCTTCTTGTTGTTGAGTAAAGATAACTGATTGCGTAAGCTGAAGCTTTTGGGGATTAGGCCCACCAACAGTCAAAAATATAGGCGTGCCATTGGGGACATTCTTACCTGAGAAAGTAACCTCTACAATGAACTCATGCTCTGATACGCCGTCTACAAGAATTTCTTGAACAGGAATGCCACTGCGTCTTGCTTGAAGAATGCGTAATTGTAGCGGCTCTCGCAACTTGAGAATGTTTGGAGGTATACCATTTTCCAAATTACCACCACCTGTCAAATAGCGAAGCTCATCATTGAAGATGACCTCGGTTCTGCCAAACAGTGTATTATCATTGTCCTCTGTACGGAGCGGGTCTGGAAGATTAAGCGCAGCGCAACGATTTGTCTTTTCCTCGTTACTGCTCTGCTCAGGTGGAGGGCCGATGAAACTATTGATACGCAAGAATACTTCGGTTTTATTGTCCTCGTTTGTAAGTGGTATGACAGCGAAGCCAATTTCCTGTGTTCCTCCACTAATAATAGGCTCATCTATATACGGATCAAATTCAATATTTACGTCATCGCCATGAAATATCTCAAATGAGTTACCAGTTTCTAGTTCAACAAACTGCCCGCCATTAAGGACAAAGAGTGTGCCGCCAAACTCATCGGCACAACGACGGAAGCCCCTTGCCGCCCAGCCACCAGCGGTATTTGGGTCATGCCAAATTGTTAGCTTTTCATAATCAAAACCATCAGCCCACATGGTAACACGGTAGTTATCAAGATTCATTAAGAATCTAGATCCGAAACCACCTGTAACTTCTTGAGGATAAACAAATAAAGGACGATCTTCGAATGCGCTTAGACCATCGTAAACAATAGACGCCTTCAAAGCATAAATCTCAGGCAACAGCGCAATGCCGCCGCTCTGTGGTCCAAGGTCTATAATCGTCCAACTCACGCCACAGGCAGGCCCAAAGAAAACATTTCGTGCCTGATTGTTTCTAATAGATGAAAAGACGCCAGGCCCTTGAGCTACATTATCCGTAGAATAAAAAGGGCGATCCTTACCTGTTTGGCCTTTACGCAATGTCCACTTGCATATCTCGCCATCGGGAATAAGCGTTCGACGAGGGTCTCGTGGGTTCGGGCTATTAGGATCAATAAGATAGCAAGACGCGAATTGCTCAGCGACATCTATGCAGTCGGGCTGCGGCGGAGTCGCTGTAACTTCTACTCTGAGGATATTTTCAAACGCTATATATAATCTTTTGCGCGAGAAATAACCGTTGTAGGCTGCCTTCGCAAAGAACATAACGCCCTGAGGGAAGTCAGGCGGTTGAAGCGGGATGTCTGCAAAGCTAAAAGTTCTAGTGATGCCATCATCATCTACCTCTGCGCCTGTCTGCATCGTCAAAGTAGTTGATGGAGGCAGCACGGTTCGACTCTTGCGATTCGAGAAATTTGGTTCAAACGGGACCGGCGGGTCAGTGCTATTATCATCACAACCAGGGTCAGAAGCCTCATGGACAGCAACAAAAACACGACCACCGCTATCAAGGGCTTCGTCACGGTACTTGACTTTAACACGAGCTATGAATGGTTCTTGTCGTCGAACAAACGTACCATCAAACTCTTTGGTCTGATTCGGATTGAACAGTAAACCGCCTGTAGCAATGGCTGAAATATTGCTCAAAGGAAATGTATCTTTACACAAATGTTCAATTTTGTCATTACGGAGATTGGTCATTTCCATGAAGAAAGGATTCTTCATTTTAATAGAAATTGGCAGTGACCTAAATTCAAAAATGTTCTGGGCCGGGTGCTCACGGTCAGGGATAGTAAATGAAACAAACGCACTGAGGTTCAGCTCATTGATAGCAGATATGATATTAAAATCTGGAACCATTCTGAGAATAGCCCGAATCGTCCCCCCGCCGAGCGCTGTTGAAGATAATATAAACGTGTCTTCTGCTGCGGGTGTGAATCTCTCTCGATTCGGAACTTCTTGAAATACATCTTCTGCCAACTGAGCAGACAAAACACTTCCATTAGCGACAATCTCAATACGACTGTCATCTGCAATAGGAGCGCCAAACTCATCTGTAATCTGAGCATACATGGCAACTCGCTGATCGAACCATGCCTCAACACTCTTCTGGAAACGGACAGGTTGGTCCCACTGCAAACTGATAGAATCTTCGTTAACTACCTCATAACGAAGCTTTTGAACTTCAAGCAATGGTATACCAGTCTCGTCAGAATCTTCATCAGGTATTTGAGATACGTAAACAGGATCCGAGAAGAAACCATATTGATCAACTATGACTATCGCATAGTAAGCAATTTGATCATTGTCTATATTACGGTGAACAAACTCAAACTGCTCTGGATTGCCACGAAAAACAAGCTCGCCTGTCGAAGATGTCTCATCAACAACAGGGAAATTACCTGTTTTATAGTAGATATGAACTTCGCGAGCCCTCTCATCAATGAAAGGAATCTGCCACTGAATATAAAGCTTACGATTACCTTGTTGAATACTAACTCCATCCACCGCAGGAAGAGCAGGCGATGGAGCGCCAATAATATCAGTACGGAGATCTTGACCTGGAGCTCCCTCAAAACCTGGTACAGTGATTGAAAGGTTTGGAGAATCTGAATAAGCACTGTAGTTACCTATTAGGTTTTGAGAGAATATACGGTAATCATATACTCTACCATGTATGTAGTCATCGGGTATGGCAACAGCAAATGCACCTACCGCAGCAGTCTCATTAAATATGACCGTTCCGTCATTTTCATGAAATGGTTCAAAACCAAAGCCCTCATCAATCCTCTCAAGCTCGCCATTATCATCGGTATTGCCTGTAAAGCTGTAATGTCTTGGTCCTGCTTCTTCTTTCTTGACAATACGAATCTTACCACCAGCATAGTTATAGTCATTAGGAACAGAATAGTTAAGAATGAGAAGTCTATCTCCATTGTCCAAAATCTTCTCGCTATCATTCATAGGCAAGAAGGCATTGTCCATAATTTCTGTGGCAGTTAGCTTTCTGCCCACAAGACTAAGTTCCGTAATCTTACCGAAAAATGGATATTCTGTTATTGATATCTTCCCGTAACCAATTCGCAAAGTGTCAGAAGCATCTCTGTCATGGAGAGAGCCTAATATTTTTGCAGATGTAGAAGAACTTCTATTAATGCCATTAATGTATATATTAGCTGTCTCATTGTCTCCATCAAATACAACAGCAATATGATTCCAGGTATCAACCTCTAGGTGGGGTGTAGAAAGCGCGAAAGATGAGAAGTCACGAGAAAAACCCACAGTTGCACCAGATTGAAATAGCCACCAGTCTATTTTTGATGCGCCGCCTGTTGCTGACCCAGAGTTATCTCTAAAAACAAGAGAACGAATACTTGAAGATACTTGAGTATCAAATGGATATATCCACATGGATATGGTCATTGACCCACTTATAACTGTTTTACCCGTAGAATCAGGGATATATATACCTTGATTTGAACCATTAAACCTGAGACCACTTCGCCCACTAGGAACGTCCGATGGATTTAACCATAATGGCTCATTCGAACCGAAGTATGAGCCGTGAAGCTCATTGTTCGAAAAATCGTATATGGTAGATTGTACCCCTTCATCCATATGCATAAGCAGAACGGCATTTGACTCTCTGCGAACACCTGTTCCTCGTAGCATCGTTGCAGAAAATTGCCCAACGCCGTTCGGTATCTCCCGTACACGAGGAGTCGCTTGTATCTCAACACCCTCACTGAAGGTTCCGAACTCATTGAAGGTATAAACCTTATAAAAATAATCTTCATTCTCTTCGAGACTGTCATCAAAGGCACGGTCAACAAAACCCTCCGTAACAATATCTCCGTCTAGAGGATTGAGTGGAAAACTAGAGGCTTTACGGACTACGCGAATACCTGCGTATCCGCTTTCTTGATCTGCAAAATAGTTGTCTGCGACGACGCTTGTATCATTTGTATTGACATCATCAGACTCAATCACAGCGAAGAAATTGACACGAATAGGTGTGGACTCAAACGAAAAGATGTTAAAAAACACATCTCCTGGATAAGTTGCATCTAGGCGATTGACAAGTCTTCGAGCGAGATCATGACGCAGCCCTCCTGCATCATTCCATGTCATTGACCCACTCTGGTCTACAAGCAAAGTCACGATTCGATCTGGGAGATCAAGTTGAACTTCGTTTGAGTTCTCTTCTTCATTTGTGATGCTTGTATTTGTAAATACAGGCTCAATGATAGCGTCATCAAATGTCTGTTGTCTAAACGTAAACTCATCGGAGTCAGGCGTGGTCAAAACACATGCGCTTTCATCAAGGGCATCTCGGAATCCCCAAACACGGATAGCAAGGTCTCGCGTGTTTTGAAGTTCTAAATTTCCACCTAAATCATGAGTATACAAAAGAGTCTTGAAAAAGAACTCTGCGTAAGGGTCATCCTGTTCGGACGCCAAGTCCCAAATTATGTAGTGATTATCTAGATCAACCGTATGCCATAGAGTAAATACATATGTCTTATCCTCAATGGTTAGCGGCGAACGCCACGGTAAAGGCGAAATATCAAAGTTGTACCAATCATCTGCTTTGATATCTGTAGACTTAATAATTGAGTAAATGGGCAAAGCATCGCTTGCATCATTAAATAGTAAATTTGAATTAGCCTCATATACCATAGCATGAAGCGTAATATATGGAGCATTGCGGAACTGCTCTGTGTCAGTTTCGTCAAAAGCGGTGTTCAAGTTTGGTTCTGCGCCAAAGGCAAGCCTCATTGCGTCGAGCGAAACTGAACCACTGTCTTCAACCTTGACACCTAGTCTATGAACTTTGTTATCAGGTATGACAAAACTTGTACCAAACCACTCATATGTATAGGAAACGACATCTGATATAACAAAACTGTCTACTTCGTCATCATCAAAATATACAGTAATCGTGGTGGAGGCTCCGTTTCTGGCCAACCTTAAATCGACATAAACGAGTCCCGGAGACTCTGCCTGAACATCATACCACATGACTGCGGAATTGTTTACCACGCCCACCTGAGCAAGCTTGGTCATATAACCTGTGCCAGAGTATCCATTTGTATCGCAAGCAAAAATCCAAGATAGGTCACCTTGGTCAATAGCAGCTAGATTGGTTGCGTCTATATAGACCGAACTATCATCAGGTATAATATGCGCGACACCCGGAGGATTGCCTACGGGTCTAAGAAATGCTGATACTTTTGTCGGGAAAGCGCTCATCTAGTCAAAACTCACTGATACTGCGATGCTAAACTAATGCCTGTAACAAGCCTACGGGTTACATCTGTTCCTATAATTTGGAACAAATCGTATCCAAATACCCATATAACGTTATCGACCAAAAGAATCTTATGGATTGCATCAAGATTGGTCTCGCCAACAGCAAAACCTAAATCATCTACCACAACATACCTACCATCCGACAATCCCGCAACTATCCTTATCAAATTTGACGTTATGTCGTTTGCAATAACATTACGAGATTCTTCCGCGTCATTAAAGATATCATTCAGTCTTATCGAAGTTCGCTCAGCATAGAAATTGCCGTTATCATCATATATACCATTGTCTGTTGCAAGGTAAATTTTGTTCCTAAACTTAACTACTGAGTTCACAACTCGACTACCCACGGCCCCTATGTCGGTCCAGTTAAAGCCGTCAACTGAGTAATAGACTTCGCTATTGCTATTCTGATCAGAGCCCACTCTGCGTATCGCAAACACAGCATCAGGAGCGATGATGACATCTATAGGCTCAGCCGTTTCAACTACACGCTGCCACTCGTCTTGGGTGGTCTTTTTCGCGTAGACGCCATCCGCAGCGGCAATGACAAGGTTTGAATTTAGAAGAGAAGTGATCTTGAAAAGCTCATTGGGTAACCCTATCCCTGCATCACGAATCACACTCATAGTTACTAAGTTAATCGTGTAAAGCCCTTTCTCATCCAAGATATATGCAGTATCTCCTCTAACAAAAATATCCTTAATGAGCAAATCTCGACGAGAATCAATCGTGACACGCTGAACCTCATAGGTCTCATCATCAATAGAAATAACGCCACCCTGTCCTCCAGCCCAAACTTCGCCTAGAGATGGGATATGGACTACAGATGTTGGATACGGAATCGAAAGACCTTTGTTACCAGAATCTTTAGAAAGCTCATAATCAACAGTCGAATTGAACGAATCATAAAAATCCCGGTTACAGGGAACAATATACCTCGCCTGATATGGTGGAACCTTTACCATATCATTAGGATTAGTTCGAGTCAAGTTGACACCCATCGTCATCAAGTTACTATGCATGACCTGAGACAAATGAGATGGCATGCCCGAGTTGACCCACTCAAATTGGTCCTCAATAGTCCAATGAGGGAAGCTTGTATTAACAAATGATGGATTAAGAATATCAACCTCAACTCGTGTGTATTTATTCAAAGGAGCAGCAAGCTCAAAAGTTCCATCTATCGAGTTGGCGATGGCTATAACTTCTAAGTCAGCATAGTCTTCACCATCATTCTCGCCTACAGCAACAGCGGTTCCAGGATCATATCTCGGAAGACCAAAGCCCTCAATCAGGTCAGAGCCCTCT
>Ga0326597_10002060_pt1 | contig 30734 bp, 32 predicted proteins | sample RVTome_12_FD_203789 | JGI IMG/M metagenome (GOLD analysis project Ga0326597, IMG submission 203789) | Soil microbial communities from uranium-contaminated site in the Upper Colorado River Basin, Wyoming, United States - RVT100D185 | ecosystem: Environmental > Terrestrial > Soil > Contaminated >...
GGTTGGGGAGGCCTACGGCCCCTGTCCCTAGTTCCGCCAGGGCATCAGGTTCTCGATCCAGCTGATGCGCGTCAGGTCGTTGTAGATGACCGTGACCATGAGCATCATCAGCAGGACGAACCCGGCCAGCAGCATCTTTTCCTTGACGGCCATGCTGAAGTCGCGGCGAGCGACCCCTTCGAGCGCCATGATCAGGATGTGGCCGCCGTCGAGCACGGGGACCGGCAACAGATTCAGCAGGCCGAGGTTGAGGCTGATCGACGCCATCAGCGTGAAGAGCGCAATCCAGCCGGCCTCTGCCGATTCACCTGACAACTGCGCGATCGCCACTGGGCCCATGAGCTGTCGCGGCGACGTCTCTCCCACGAACAGGCCGCCCAGCGTGCGAAAGATGAGCCCGCTGAACTCGATGTTGCGCTCCACACTCAGCTGAAGCGCCTCGAACGGACCTGGCGTAAACGACCGCGTCGGTTCCGTGACGTACACCCCGAGCATCCCGCGCTCGCCGCGCTGCTCAGGCGTCGCACGGACCAGCTGCTGCCGGCCCTCGCGCTGGATGGTGAGCTCGATCTCGCGACCGCCGTTTCTGGAGATCGCTTCGACAAGCTGCGTCCTGGTGACCATGCGTTCGCCGTCCACCGCCAGCACGACGTCTCCAGCCAGCAGCCCGGCGCGCTCCGCCGGCTCGCCAGCAATGACCGACGCCACGATCGGATTGATGTCCGGCATCACGCCGATGGTGCCGATCTCGTAGCGCGTTTCGGGCACCGGCCGCACAGTGACCGATTGCGTCTGTCCCGCGCGGCGCAGCGTCACCGGGACGTCGCGATCCGAGCGTGTGCCCACGGCGATAAAGAGATCCTCCCAGGTGTCCACCGGGCGGCCAGCCACGTCCAGAATCAGATCGCCGCGCAGGATCCCCGCCTCCTCTGCTGGCGACCCAGGCGCGACCGCGCCGACGACTGGAGGCTGATCCTGGTACACGGGCACTTCCGCGCCCTGTGCGAGCACGACCGCCATCACGACGACCGCGAGGACGATGTTCATCACGGGTCCCATGATGAGGATCTGGAACCGTTCCCACTTCGTCTTCGACATGAACTCGTCGGGCTGGCCCGTTCTCGGGTCGTCTGGAGTTTCGCCCGCCATCTTCACGTAGCCGCCAAGCGGGATGATGCTGACGCAATACTCCGTGTCGCCACGGGTGAATTTTAGGATCTTGGGTCCAAAACCGAGCGAAAACGTCAGCACACGAACGCCGAGCCGGCGCGCCGCCAGGAAATGCCCGAGCTCGTGTACGAAGACGAGTACGCCAAGAACGAACAGAAAAGCGAGAAGCGTAGTCACGGGCCGGAATATCCCTTCAGTAAGGTCTCAGACCGTCAATTCTAACCCGCGGGCCGCTCCGTGGGCGTATTCGCGCGCCCACTGGTCTGCGCGCCTGACGGCCTGCAGTGTCGATGCCGGCTCCGCAGTATGCGCATCCATCGTCTCCTGTATGACGCGCGGAATCATCGTAAAGCCGAGCTTCCGGTCCAGGAACGCGTGGACCGCGACCTCGTTGGCTGTGTTCAGCACCACCGGGGACGTGCCCCCGGCGCGGAGCGCGCGATAGGCGAGGCCCAGACAGGGAAAGCGGTCGCGTGCCGGCTCCGAAAAGTCGAGACGGCCGGCCCGCGCCAGGTCGAGCGACGGGAGCGATCCATCCCAGCGCTCCGGATACGAGCAGGCGTATTGAATCGGCAACCGCATGTCGGTGACGCCGAGCTGCGCGATCACGGAGCCGTCGATCAGTTCGACCAGCGAGTGGACGATCGATTGTGGATGGATCACCACGTCAATCTGATCGGCAGAGACGCCGAACAGCCAGTGCGCCTCGATGATCTCCAGCCCCTTGTTCATCAGGGTTGCCGAGTCGATCGTGATCTTCCGTCCCATCCGCCATGTCGGATGCTGCAGCGCTCGGTCCGGCCCGGCACGCTCGAGCGCCTCCGACGAATAGTCACGAAAGGGCCCCCCCGACGCCGTCAGGATGAGGCGGCGAACCTCCGCGAGCGGCCGCTCGTGCAGGCACTGGTGGATGGCGTTGTGCTCACTGTCGACTGGCAGGATGGCCACGCCCCGGCGGCGCGCGGCTTCGGTCACGAGCGCGCCCGCCATGACCAGCACCTCCTTGTTGGCGAGCGCAATCGTCTTGTCCGCCTCGATCCCCGCCAGCACCGCTTCGAGCCCCGCAGTCCCGGCCGACGCGCAGATGACGATGTCCGCAGACGGATGCGTCGCCACGGCAACGAGACCTGCCGCACCGGTGCCGGCAATGGCGGGCGAGTCGGCTCCGCACGCCGATCGGAGCCGGTCGATCCCCTCGCCGGAGGCCATGGCGACAACTTCGGGGCGATACCGCGCCACCTGCTCCGCCAGCAGCGAGGCGTTGTCGCCCGCTGCAAGCGCGACCACCTGCAGGCGCGTCGGGTGGGCGTCGACCACGGCCAGGGCGCTGCGGCCGATCGATCCGGTCGAACCGAGGATGGCGACACGTTTCACGTCAACTCCTCGTGGCGTGCCTCGTCGAAATCGCTGCCGGGCCGATCCGCCCTCGCCCCGTGTCGGCGGCGGCGCGCCGGTCGCGCTCGGAGACGTGCCGTGTGTTTACTCACTCACCCCCACCAGTCCACTAGATACAGGTAGTAGGCGGGTGCGGCAAACAGCAGCGCGTCGATGCGATCCAAGATGCCGCCGTGTCCGGGAATCAACGCCGAGCTGTCCTTGACGCCGGCCGTTCGTTTGAGCCGCGACTCGAACAGGTCGCCGCTGATGCCAAGCACCACGATTGCGACGCCGAGCAACGCCAGCGATCCGAACCCGGTCTCCGGAAACACCCACGTCCCCGCCAGCGCGATGAAGATCGTGGCCACGACCAGCCCTCCCACCGCACCCTCAACGGTCTTCTTCGGACTGATCGTCGGCGCGAGCGGCCGACGACCGAACAGCCGCCCGGTGTAATACTGCGCAGAGTCGCTGACGATAACGGTCGCTATCAGCAGCAGCGTCGCCGTGCGACCGCCCACCATCTGCACCGCGGCCAGCATCCCGAGCGGCATGCCGAGATACCACGGGGCCAGCAACCGGAGGCGGGCGCGCTCGAGCGCGAACCCGCGCAGCACCTCGATAGCGGCCCAGGCGACGCCGAGCAGAAGCAGCAGTAGCACTGTGGTCCCGCCCCCTGGGCTTCCCCGGCCGCCAGAGAACCACCAGCATGCGAGCACGACCAGGACCAGAACTGGAACCGTATTCACCGCGCGGCGCTCACGCTCGACGATGCCGAGGTACTCGTGGGCGGCCAGCGCCGCGACGAGGCACGCCACCACACGCAGAGCGGGAAGCGGCAGAAAGAGGATGGCGGCAAGCGCGGCCGCCGCAAGGGCGACCCCGCTCAAGAGCCGCGTCATTGGACGCCGATGGCCGCCGCTGCCGGAGCGATGCCGCCGTACCGGCGCTCTCGTTTCTGATACGCCAGGACCCCTTCGAGCAGGTGCTGGCGGCGAAAATCTGGCCAGAGGGTCTCGGTGACGTAGATCTCAGCGTAGGCAATCTGCCAGAGCAGGTAGTTGCTGACGCGCATCTCGCCGCTGGTTCTGATGAGCAGATCCGGATCCGGCTGGCCGGCCGTGTAGAGAAACCCGGCGAAGCGCTCCTCGTCCAATTGCTCCGGGCGGATGCCAGACGCGATCGCCCGCCGCGCGGCATCGACGATTTCGGCCCGGCCGCCGTAATTGAGCGCGATGTTGAAGAGCATTCCCTTGCTCCCGGCGGTTCGCTCGATGGCGGCGCGCAGCTCGTCCTGGATGTCGGGCGAGAGTTCTTCCATCCGTCCTATGACCTGGAAGCGGATGTCGTTGGTCAGCAGGGTGTCCAGCTCGGAGCGCAGATATCGCTTGAGCAGCCGCATCAGCACGCTGACCTCGGACGCGGGCCGTTTCCAGTTTTCGACGGAGAAGGCGTATAAGGTCAGGACGCCAAGGCCCAGGCGCGCGGCGGTCTCCACGGTGTCGCGCACGGCATCAATTCCCGCGCGATGGCCCTCCACCCTGGGCAGGTGGCGCTTGGCGGCCCAGCGGCCATTGCCGTCCATGATGACCGCGATATGCGCCGGCAGCTGTCCAAAATTCACCTGCCGTGCGAGCGTCTCGTCGGGATGCCCGGCCGGAATCCACGCCAGCAACCGCTCAAGCGACACGTTCCATCTCCCGCTCCTGCAAGGAGTTAATCATAGACCACACGGACCAGGAACAGCCCCTGTGGCGGAGCCGTGATGCCCGCCTGCGAGCGGCTGCCACCCGCCACGAGCGCCGCGATCGACGCCGCCGAACGCTGGCCGCGGCCAATCTCGACAAGTGTCCCCACGATGGCGCGGACCATGTGCCGCAGGAAGCCGTCACCGCTGACCTCGTAGCCAATGAGCCGTCCGGTCGACGTGTGAGGCCACCCACCGACCTCGTCTGCGGAGAGCTCCGACCGCGTGATCGTGCGGACGGTTCCCTTGGTGTCGCTGCCCGTGCTGCGGAACGCCGCGAAATCGTGCGTACCAACCAACGCGTGAGCCGCAGTCCGCATCGCGTCGAGGTCGAGCGCCTCCGGGACGTGCCAGACGTACGCGCGCTCGAAGGGGCTGACGGTTGTGGCGTTGCGCAACTGGTAGCGATACGTCTTGGACCGCGCGCTGAACCGCGCGTGGAACTCCTCGGTGACCTCCTGGACATCGGTCACCCTCACGTCCGGTGGGAGGCTCGCGTTGAGGCCACGCCCCACGGCGTCTATGGGATGCGCGGACGTCAGGCGAACGCTGGCGACCTGGCCGAGCGCATGGACGCCGGCATCGGTCCTGCCTGCGCCGTGCACCGCGACCGGCGCCCCTTCAAAGCGCGCGAGTGCGTCTTCCAGCAGCCCTTGGACGGATACACCCTCCGCCTGGCGCTGCCAGCCAACGAAACGCGTGCCGTCGTAACTGATCGTGAGCTTCAGGGTACGCGCCAAAAGGTCCCCGCAGTTCTGCGTTCTCGGTTCTGGGTGGTGCTCGTTGCTCAGCTTCGCGATCCAGGCTTCACCACGGGCTGCCCTACCTGACACAGGGGGCACGACTCGGGCTCATACGTGGGAAGCGACACCTCGGCAAGCGAGTGAAACGGCACGTCGAGCCTCTGCTGGCCGCCGCTGCGATCGATGATCGCCGCTGCGCCGACGACAACGGCGCCTGTGGCGCGCGCCACGTCTATTGTTTCCCGCGTCGAGCCGCCGGTCGTCACCACGTCCTCGATAACCACCACCTTCTCGCCAGGCTCGAGCGTGAAGCCGCGTCTCAGCACCAGGCGACCGTCCTGGCGCTCGGCGAACAGTGCGCGGATGCCCAACGCACGGCCGACCTCCTGGCCAATGACAATGCCCCCGAGCGCGGGAGACAGTACGACCTGTGCGCCGAGACCGCGGAGCTGGTCGGCAAGCGCCGCGCCACAGGCCTCCGCCTCGCGCGGATGCTGCAGCACCAGCGCGCTCTGCAGGTAGCCGGCACTGTGGAGTCCGGATGTCAGGCGGAAGTGGCCTTCGAGCAGGCCTCCGGCGAGACGAAAACGATCGAGGGTGGTCGCAGTGTCTTTGGGCGTCATAAGAACCGCCTAGACATCTCCCACGGCCAGGATCGTCATGGATGAAGCAAGTGTTCTCACTCGGCCGTGGGAAATGTCTCGCCCAGCAAAGCGGGGCAATCCAACGCTGTGACTAGCGCAACGCTGTGACTAGCGAAGCGCAGCCGCTCATTGCCGTTCGCAAAGGTCTGAGGCGCAGCTTCGCTAGTATACATAGGGAGTCTAGACCTACAAGAGGTGCATATGAGGTTGGTCCGAATCGGCTGTGTGATGGCACTCGCGTTCAATCTGGTCGACCCCGCGGCGGCGCAGGTGCCAGTGGGGGTTCCGGCGCAGGCGCCCGCATCCGATGTGCGCCGCCTCACCGTTGAGGAAGCAGTGCGACTCTCGCTCGAGAACAATCTGGGGATCCGGGTTGCGCGCATCGACCCGCAGATACAGGACCTGAGCGTGGCGCAGGCGCGCGACGCCTGGTTCCCGACATTGACGAGCACGCTGCTGGGCGGCGGCGCGGACTCCCCGAGCAACAGCTTTCTCTCAGGCGCAGACACGAAGACGAGCGATGGCCGTCTCAGCACCAATGTCGGGGTCGAGCAGGCGCTGCCCTGGGGAGGCAACTACACCGTTGGCTGGGACAGCGTGCGCTCCACGACGACCAATCTCTTCTCCAACTTTTCTCCGCAGTTGCGCTCCTCGCTGGCGTTCAGTTACCGGCAGCCGCTGCTGCGCGGGTTCAGTATCGATTCGGCGCGCCAGCAGGTGCTCGTGACGGAGAAGAACCGCGAAATCGCTGACGTTTCCATGCGGGAGACCATCGCGCTGACGTCGAGAGCGGTCCGACATGCGTACTGGGACCTGGCCTTCGCGATCGCGTCGCTCGGCGTCCAGCGCCAGTCGCTCGATCTTGCCGCCGAGTCGCTCCGAAACACCCGTGCCCGGATTGAAATCGGCACCACGGCGCCCGTCGACGCCATCGAGGCGGAAGCGGAAGTGGCGTTGCGCGAAGAGGCCGTGGTGCTCGGCGAAGCGCAGATCGCCAGCGCCGAGGACGCCCTGCGAACGCTCGTGTACGACCCGACAGCCGGCGACTTCTGGACGCTCCGTATCGAACCGGCTGACCTGCCGCCCTACGTTCCGGCCGCTGTCGACATGGAGGCCGCCATGCGCAACGCGCTCGAACGGCGCAGCGACCTCCAGCAGTCACGGAAGAACCTCGAGGCCCAGGACGTCAACATCCGCTACTCCCGCAACCAGACGTTGCCGGATGTCACGGCGAGTATCGACTACGGGCTGACGGGCCTCGGCGGCACCCAGTTCGTGCGTGGCTCGGGCTTCCCGGGTCCGATCATCGGCCAGACCGAGCGCGGCTTCGGGACCGTGCTCGGCGACCTGTTCGGCAACCAGTTTCCGAGCTGGACGGCATCCCTGAACGTCAGTTATCCGATCGGCGCGAATCCGCAGGAGGCCGCCCTCGCCAGGACGCGGCTGGAGTACAGCCAGCAGCAGACGCAGCTGAGAAACGCGGAGCTGCAGGTGGCGGCGCAGGTGCGAGAGACGGGCCGCCAGATGCTCACGAATCAGAGGCGCGTCGAGACGACCACCATCTCGCGCCAGCTCTCGGAACGGCGCCTCGAGGCCGAGGAGAGAAAATTGACGGCCGGGACGTCCACGAGTTTCTTCGTGTTCCAGGCACAGCGGGACCTTGCCGAGGCGCGCAACAACGAGCTCCGGGCCATCATCGATTACCAGCGTTCGATCGTGGACTTCGAAACGGTGCAGGAGGCACCGCTCAGGTAAGATTCCCACCGTGCCGAAAGTGTCGGTGACCGTCATCACGCTCAACGAAGCCGAACACATCGGCGCGGCGATCGACAGCGCGGCCTGGGCCGACGAGATCGTCGTCGTCGACAGCGGCAGCACCGACGGCACCGCCGACATCGCACGAGCGAAGGGCGCGACGGTTCTCTCGCGGGAATGGGTGGGATACGTCGACCAGAAGAACTTCGCCGCCGCGCGCGTGTCGAACGACTGGATCTTCTCGCTCGACGCCGACGAGCGCATCCCGCCGGAGCTTGGGGTCGAGGTCCGGGCGTTGCTCTCGAGTGAACCGTCGAAGCGGGGCTACCGCGTGCCGCGCGTGACGTTTCACCTGGGACGCTGGATCCGCACGACCGACTTCTATCCAGACTTTCAGACTCGGCTGTACGACCGGCGCGCCGCCCGCTGGCGAGGCAAGTACGTGCATGAATCGGTCTCGGTGGATGGCCCGGTCGGCCAGCTTCGTCACGACCTCGAGCACTACTCCTTCCGCGACCTCCGCGATCAGCTTGACCGCGTCAATCACTACACGACCCTGGCTGCGCGCCAGATGCGGGAAGCCGGCCGCCGCGCCGGGCCGCTCGACTTGCTCGTCCATCCGCCGGCGGCCTTCCTCCGCAATTACGTGCTCCGCCGCGGAATACTGGACGGCACCGTGGGCCTCACCATCTCGCTCGTCAATGCGTATTCGGTGTTCCTGAAGTTTGCGAAGCTCTGGGAACTTCAGCAACAGACCAAACCCGAGTGACAACGCGCGCCCACGAGCCACGGAGCCTCGGAGGTCGTGAAGGTCATCCTCCGTGCCTCCGAGACTCCGTGGCCCGTTGAAGCCTGGACGTGTTTTCTCTTCATATAGACAGCGAACGAGGATGGCGGGGCGGACAGAGCCTCGTCCTGCACACGGTCCTCGGCCTACGCGCCCTCGGGCATCGCGCCGCGCTCGTGGCACATCCCGATGGCGAACTGCGACGACGAATGAGCGAGGGACACGATGTCATCCTGCTGGCTCCGCACGGCGAGGTCGACCTCTCGGCCGCGTGGCGACTGTCACGCCTGGTCAAGCGGCTGACGCCAGACGTCATTCACGCGTACGACCCGCACGCGGTGGCCATGGCGTCGACGGCGTTGTCGATCGCGCCCCCATCGCCGAAGCCGGTGCTTGTCACGTCCGTCCGGACTGCCTCCCATCTGGCGCACAGCTCGTTTGCACGGTGGAAGTATTCGCAGATCGACTGCTTCATCGCGAACAGCGGCCCCGTTCACAATCGACTCATCGCGGATGGAATCCCACAGGCGAAGACCGCGATCGTGAACCAGGGGGTGGACGTCGAACGGATCGTGCGGATGCCCGCGACCAACGTTCATGCCGTCTTCTATCTGCCAACGCACGCGCCGGTCATCGGCAACGTGGGCGCTCTCGTGCCGCACAAGGGGCATCACCACCTCATCGATGCGGCACAGCTGGTTGTCCGCGAGGTGCCGGACGCGCGGTTCGTGATCGTTGGTGATGGCGAGCTGCGGGAGGCCCTCGAAAAGCATGTCCGGGACACGCATCTCGAGCGGCACGTCTTCCTGGCCGGCTTCCGCACCGACGCGCTGGAGCTCACCAAAGGGTTCGACCTGTTCGCAATGAGCTCGGTCACCGAAGGCATGTGCGTCGCCCTGATCGACGCGATGGCTGCGGCAAAGGCCGCCGTGGCGACCACTGTCGGCGTCATCGCGGAGATTGTGGTTGATGGCAAGACAGGGTTTCTCGTGCCGCCGCGGGACCACGCGGCGATGGCGGCACGGCTTGTGGTGTTACTGAAGGACCCGCGACTACGGTTACAGATGGGCGAGGCGGCGCTCGCCCGCGCGCGTGAGCGCTTCACCGTGGAGCGGATGGTCGAGGAAACGGCAGCGGTCTACGAACGTCTCACTGCCGGCACCTAGACCGCCGCGTGCAGTCCGGCCGCCGAGCGTTCAGCTGTGCTCGCCCTGTGCGCGCGAATCTCGTTGACCATCTCGAGCGCCGTCTTCGTGCTCGGTGGCAACGCCGCCTCGCTGCTGGCCAGCGGCGTGATCCGGCTTCCCCAGCGCACCAGGTGCGCGCAGAAGGTCAGCCCCGCGCCGAACGCCGGCATCAGCACCAGCCCGCCAGGTCGCACGCGGTCCGTCTCGAGCGCCTCGGCCAGCGCCACGGGCACGGTGGCGGCGCTCATATTGCCGTAGCGTTGGACGGTGAGCATCACCTTCTCCATCGGGATGCCGGCACGTGCCACCACCGCCTCGATGATCCGCAGGTTCGCCTGATGCGGGACCACCAGATCGATCTGATCGGCGGTCACGCCGCACCGCTCCAGCACGGCTGCACTTGCCTGGCTCATCCCCCGCACAGCCCGTCGGAAGATCTCCTGCCCGTCGAAATCCCACAGCGTGTCACCGAGCACCACGTCGCGATTGGCATACACGCAGCCGATGCCGCGCACGCGGAGGCTGGCCCGCCCGTTGGTATCGCATCCGAGTTGCTCGCCCAGTAACCCCTCGTCTCCCTGGGCGGGCTCGAGCACCACCGCGGCACAGCCGTCTCCGAAGAGCACGGCCACGTTGCGGTTGCTCCAGTCCATGTAGGGCGAGATCAGATCCACGCCGATCACCACCGCGCGCCGCACGACACCGGTGCGAATCATCGCGCTGGCCGTCGAGAGGCTGTAGAGGAAGCTGGTGCAGGCCGTGTTGATGTCCATCGCCGCGGCGCGTGTGGCCCCCAGGGCCGCCTGCACACCCGAGGAGGAGTTCGGCACCTGCTCGCCGTTGCTGCAGCTGCCGTAAAGGACGAGGTCGATGTCGGCCGGTTCGAGCCCCGCGCAGGCGATCGCGCGACGCGCGGCGACCGTCGCCAACTCGATCGCCGGCACGTGCGAGATGCGGCGCTCCTTCATGCCCGTCCGGCTGGTGATCCACGCGTCGTCGGTGTCCAGGAACGTGGCGAGATCGGCGTTGGTCAGCACGGCCGGCGGCATACAGGCGCCCCAACCGGTGATGGCGGCATTCGTCATGGGATGTCAGTCGGCGAGCAAGACGGCATGCAGGGCCAGAAATCCAGCCCTGGGCTTAGCCGGCTGCTGTCACGGTTCGATGCGCCCGCAGGAACGAGCGTATGTGGCGCACCGCCATCGGAATTCTCTCCTTGGGCTCCTTCCACGGATAGAGGCTCACTTCGGCGTTCGGCGCGAGCATCGCGGATTCCATGGCAACGGCATACGGGTGCGCCGGGACGTCGTCCGGCAGGACCAGGATGGGCGTCTGGCAGGCCCGCACGAAATCACGGGTCACGGTGAACACGAAGTCGGCGTCCGTGCGATACATCTTGGTGAGAAACGTGTCGACCATCTCCATCGAGATGTCTGGCCGGCGGGCGGCCAACGCCGCGCCCCAACCTTTCATGGCGCCCTCGTAGAAGCGGTCCGGCGCCTCCGGACGGAAGCCGACGGGCTGCGCCAGCACGCCAGCGACGACACGGTCGGGCGCCCGCCGCAACAGATTCCAGACGAGCGGGCCGCCGATGCAAAAGCCGATCACCATGAACTTGTCGATACCCAGGTGATCCATGAGGCCAAGGTGGTCATCGGTGTACGAGTCCCAGGGCCGGTCAACCTCGAGCGGGCCGGTGGACTGGCCGCCCTCGGCGTTGCGCAAGTCCGCCGTGACGCAGCGATACTCGTCCTGGAACTCATCGGTCGGATCGAACGGTCCGTTCGAGGCGAACATGGAGATTCTTGAGTCCAATCCCCCGCCCGGGATCACCAACAACGGGAAGCCGGAGCCGGCCTCCTGGTAACGAATGCGGACGTTGTTCTTTTCGTAGAACAGCGTGGCACCGTCCCCCTGTCCACCAGGCTGTTGCGCGAACACGCGCGGCACAGCGGCCACTGCCGCCGCTGCCGCGCCGGCTTTCAGCAGGTCGCGTCTGGTCGAATCCATCAATCGGCTCCCTTCGTTGCACGAATTGTCCGGGCGCGGCACGCTCGACGCGCCGACGTGGATGACAGAGTGTGCCCGAGCGGCGGTAGAGTCAAGTAGTGATCTTCGTGGGCCGCATGGTTGCCAATATCGTTCCCCCGCGATTCGGTGCCAAAGGTCGCTATGGGATATCCAGTCCACGGATCACGGCTGAATGATCTGACGGTACTTCGCCGCGATATCGGGTGGAGTCGCCAACACCTCGCTCAACACCTGGTAGATTTCAGCCGCCGTCTTCGGCCGGAAATGGAGCCGCATGGCCGCCGCCTCGGCCAGGAACACGGGGTCGCGGTAGGCGGCCCAGAGCGCGGAGCGCATCACCCGCACGCGACGTTCGTCCACGCCCGGCGGCAGGGCGAACGGTTTCGCCATCGCGCTAGGTGCGTCGAGCAGCCGCAGCAGAACTCGGCTTTCCTCGTCTTCGGCGAACTCGAGGGCCAGCGGCACGTCTGGCAAATCCCGATGCCGAGCGGTTCCGTTCTGCACGAAGACCTGCGCGTACCCGCCTTCCAGCCACTGGGTGGATGTCGTCTGAACCGACTCCCACCCGAGACACATGCCCTGAACCTCTCCCCGCTCGATCCCCACCCGCACGTCGCCTGTCGTCGAGTACCCGGCGACCGTCCTGAGGTTGGCTCCGGTCGCTTCTGCCAGTACCCGCGGCGCGTCGTAGCTGTTGGAGCCTGGCGCCGTTCCCCCGATGGCGATCGGCTCGGCGCGACCGATGAGGTCCTGAAACGCCGTCACCGGCGCGTCCGAGCGAACGATGCAGACATTGGGATCGTCGTAGGAACTGCCCAACCAGTTGAACGTCAGGAGGTCGAACTGCACGCCCTCGGCACGCGTGAGCTGGTTCATCACCTGCGCCTCGTGGAAGAGGCCGATCACCGTGCCGTCCCTCGGCGCCGCGTTGAAGACGTGGTTGGCGGCCACCAAGCCACCCCCGCCCGGCATGTTGACGACGATGGCCGTGGGCGTGCCTGGGATGTGCCTGCCGATGTGGCGTGCCACCAGGCGCGCGGTGGTATCGAAACCTCCGCCCGCCCCGGAGCCGACGACGATGCTGACGGTGTTCCGACTGTAGAACGCTGCTGCAGCCGCGACCTCGTCCGCAGTCAGCGTGGGGACCTCATCGTCGATGGGCGCAGCGGCACGCAACAGCTCGGGGTTCGAGATCGCGGCGGCCTGGTCACCTGAAGATGAGGATCCACAGGCAGCGAGCAACAGCGCCGCCGACAGTGCCGCCGACAGTGCCGCCCACAGCGCCACCCACGGCCCAACCAGTCCGGGCACCAGGCGTCCCGCACCCGCGGCACCTGGTAGAGGCGAAGTGTGACGAGCGTCCGTCGAGTTCATCGAGATTCGGCGATAGTACCTTGAAGGTCGCGTTTCAGGAGCGCGCGTCACGTCAAGTTGACGTTTCGAATTCTATTGTCGACACTACAACCGGTTTCACAACCTCCAGGCGGGTCCTGACCGCGGATGACCGCGGACAGCCCCGTTCGTGCTCGGCGCCAACAGCGCCTGTCACGAGGGAGGCGCCTGCGGCGCGAACGGGGCGGCCCCGTCCGCGGCCACCCGCGACGAGGTTATGAAACCGGTTCTAGTGACAGCATTCGCCAGGAGATTCCCCATTGGCCAAGCCACTCAGGAAAGTGAAGACGGAAATCACCAGCGCGGTACATAGCCTGCCCTGGTTGATCGCCCGTGACGAAGACCTCTTTCGGAACGAGGGGCTGGCGGTCGAACTCCACCGCGCTCCCGACCGTGGCGTGTGGAAACGTACGGCGGGCACTGGAGGCAACACGATTGCCGGCACGGATCTGGAGGAGCACCATGAAGCCGTCGACAGCATGGGCGTGCACCTGGTCTTCGAAGAAGGAGTCGTCGAGCTCTATCGTGCTTGAGAGTGGGGTCAGGTCCGCAGGTCTGCGGACTCAACCATAGGCGGCCGCATCATCGCGAAGCGGCCCGCGGTGAGCACACAGTCCTTGCTCGTGCGACCAGACTCGGGGATCTACTACCCGCAAGAACTCGCCAACGAGAGTGTTGGAGTCAATTACCATGCGGGCTCCCACTACATTGCGCTGATGTTCCTCGAGGGGTTCTTGCGACGTACAGAGATCAAAGTTGTGCACGCGGGCCGGCCGCTCGAGCGCTACGAGGCGCTGATGGCAGGAAAGGTCACCTCGGTCGGCCTCATGGAGCCGTGGATTACGCTGGCCGAAAAGAATGGCTGTCGGAGCCTGGGCGAAGCCCACTACGTTGGCGCCGATATCACTGCGCCCGACCTGGACCGCGGTACGTTCGAGGCTATAGCGCGCGTCATGTCAGCGGCCGTGAAGCTCTTCAACGCAGACAAGAAGAAATACCTACATTACCTGATCGAGGAGATTCCCCCCGAGTTGGGCCACCTGACTCCGGATGATTTTCATCTTCCCCGGCTTCGGTACATAGAGCCATCGCTCTATCTGGAATCGGAATTCAGGCGAAGCAAGGAGTGGATGGAGTCCTGGGATCTCATCAACGACAACTCGAGCTATGAGGATCTGGTCGAGTCCCGAATTTCATTGGGTTGAAATGCCTGGAATCTCACCGCCTTGTGATCCTCAATTGACTTCTAGTTGACAGCGCGAGCATGCAGACGGACTTTCACTATGGGCTGCTAACTCGGAGCGATCGGCTCGAGCCGGACGACCGATGTCGGCGCCCCCTCGCGATCTTCGATCGCCACGTACACGTAGCCGTCCGGGCCCTGGCGGATGTCACGGACCCGGCCCATCCCCTGCAGGATCGTCTCCTCTCTAAGGACCTGCTTCCCGTCGGGACTCATAGTGAGCCGCGCGATCTGTTCACCGGCCAGCCCCCCGGCCAGCAGATTTCCCTTCCAGTCCGGAAAGCGATCGCCTGTGTAGAACAGCAACCCCGAGGTCGCGATCGATGGCACCCAGAAGCGGATCGGAGACTCCATGGTCTCCCGCTGTGTCCCCTCATGAATCGCCAGCCCCGACCGGTAGTTGACCCCGTAGCCCACGACCGGCCACCCATAGTTCCTGCCCGGCTGGATCAGATTTAGCTCATCGCCCCCTTGCGGGCCATGCTCGGTGGCCCAGACGTCCCCGGTCTCGGGGTGGATAGCCAGGCCCTGCGGATTCCGGTGCCCGTAGCTCCAGATCTCCGGCAGTTTGCCTGCCTGGTCGACGAAAGGGTTGTCGTCCGGCACCCGACCGTCCTCGTGAAGACGGATGACGGTCCCGTGATGGTTGGACAGATCCTGCGCCGGGTGCGCCTCCAGGTCGCCGACCGACGGCACCTGGCGCTCACCGACCGTGATGAACAGGTGGCCGTCGCGGTGGAACGCCAGCCGGGAGCCGTAGTGCCCCCGCCCCCGCGTCTGGGCTACGAAGATCTCCTCGACGTTGGTGAGACGGTCGTTCTCGAACCGGCCGCGTGAGACCGCCGTCGTCGACTCCCCGCCGTTCGGCGCCGAGTAACTCAGGTACAGCAGTCGATTGGAGGCAAACTCCGGATGGGGCAGCACATCAAGCAGCCCCCCTTGCCCTTGGGCGAATACCTCCGGCACGCCCGCCACCGGGTCCGGCAGCAGCGTCCCATCCCGCACGATCCGGAGCCGTCCAGGCCGCTCCGTGATCAACATGTCTCCGCCCGGAAGAAACGTCATCGACCACGGGTTCACCAGGTTCTCCGCCACGGGCACCACGCGGAAGTCATGGTGGGCGGAACGTACGATCGGCGCCTGGCCAGTCACACGGGTCGCAAAGATCCCGAAGGTCAGGCCCGCAGCGACAAGTCCGGCGCACGCCGATTTCCACGAAGTCCGAATCATTTCAATCTCCTCTGATCTGCACGACCGACTGCGCTGCCGAGGATCGCACGCGGCATACCACGCGAAGGTCGTCCGCTGAAGCGTTGAACGTGAAGCTTAACTGTGCGTGAGCACATAGTGTCAGAAAATGCGCCGCCGTGCCACGAGCGCAGCCGAGACAGCGCACCGAGCAACCGGAGCACCGATGCCATGCCCCTGCCGGGCGACACCGGGCGACAGGACCTGCGCCGAGTCGAGTCACGTAATCCGTCGGTCTAAGGGACCGTTGCCTTCTGCTTGCTCACTTTCGGACGACACACGCCGCGGAGCGGGCACTGCGAATCCTTCTGGCTCTGGCTGAACCCGCAGGCACCCATCATCCCGACGTGGCAAAGCGCGAAATCGTAGCGCACCGGATCTGCCGGGTCGACGGCGCGCAGCGAGGCGGTGATCTCCGCCGCCATCTTCCATCCGGGGCTCCGGTAGCGCGTCAGCCGCAGGCACTGCCCGAGGCGTATCACATGAGTGTCGAGCGGCACGATGAGCCGCGAAGGTGACAGCCCCGTCCACACACCGAGATCGACGACATCCTTGCGTACCATCCAGCGAAGAAACAGATTGAGCCGCTTGCAGGCGCTCCCCGCCAAGGGGCGCGGGAAGAAGTTACAGACGCCAGGGCGCCTCGGAAGCCGGCCGTACGCGCGACGTACATCCGTGGCCAGCGCTCTCGCCGAAAAGGCCTCGAGGCCAGGTCCGATGTCCGGCGCATCGGGAACGTCGCCCGCAAGAAAGAAGCGCTCGACCGAGCCAGACTCTCGAAGCATGCGCTGCAGGATGAGCATCAGCGCGGCGAGGTCGCTGCCGCGAATCCAGCGATGCACGAGCGGCGCCAGCCGCCGGCCATCCGCCGCAGGATCGAACGCCCGTACGAATGCCGCGGGACGGGGGCCCATGACGGCCAGGAGCGACTCGATGGAGTGGAGCACGCTGGCGACCCGTCCGAAGGCCAGGCCGGCCGCGCAGAATCCGACAATTTCACGATCCTCCGGCGCCGCATATCGGCGGACGATGTGGACGGGATCGCTGGCGGAGTGCAGGTGATCGAACGAGCGGTAGAGCCGCTCGAACGGCTCGCGGAGCGCACCGGTTCTACCGTGGGGCATCGACGAACGTGCCCTGTTACTTGACTTCACAAGGGGTCGGGTTCCACTTGGACGCGTCGGGCTCCCGCTTGAAGGTCGAACTTCGAATCAAAGGTCCGACGAGGCCCTTGTTCACCACGTCAAGTGTAGCTAACATCTCTGCCTTATGGCTCTTCCAGCACCACCACAGCCGAGCCGACCTTGGGTCGGCGCCATTGCCATCGTGGCGGTTGTTGCCAGTGCGACTGCGGCAAATGCCCAGAGGGCTGACAGGACGGTTGGGGAACACATCGCGATCGCCCGGGCCGCCGCCTACAGGCCGGGACAGGATCTCATCGACGTGTTCGAGACGCTTTGCGAACCGGCGATGTCGGAGGAAGGCCCCCGGGAGCCGGGCCTGCAGGTTGCGCCGTCGCTGGCCGACCGACGGGTGCCGCCCCGAGTGGAATGGTACGCAGCGCCGGAAAAGGTGTTCGACAATCTCTACTACGTCGGCAGCACCAGGGATTCGATATGGGCGGTCACGACATCCGAAGGCATTATCGTCGTCGATACCGGCTACGACTACAGCATTGAAGAACTGACGAACGGCCTGAAGACATTCGGCCTCGACCCGGCCGACATCGCGTATGTGCTCCTCAGTCACGCCCATGGGGATCGCTACTTCGGCGCGAAGTTCCTCCAGGACACGTACGGCTCACGCATCATCATGTCGGAAGCCGACTGGGACGTCATGGCGAAGAGCAACGAGCCCCCGGAGATCAAGGCCAGGAAAGACATCGTCGCGACCGACGGTATGCAGCTCACGCTCGGCAATATGACTCTGACGCTCTACCTCACGCCGGGCCACACTCCGGGCACGATTTCGACCGTTCTCCCCGGTCTACGGGAGGGAAACCAGCGGCACGTCGGCGTTGTCTGGGGTGGGATGAACCCCAGTTTCGAACGATACGGGATCCAGTACTACCCAAGTCTTGCCGCAACCTTCAAGGCGTGGAGTGATTCCATCTGGCGCTTCAAGGATATTGCCGAGACCGCCGGGGCAGACGTGTACCTGGCCATTCATCCGCATTACGACAGAACGCTCGATAAGCTCCGCGCCCTGAGGTACCGGCGGCCTGGAGATCCCCATCCGTTCATCAGCACGGACGCCGTGGATCGCTTTCTCACGATCATGGGTGAATGTACTGATGCTCAGCTGGGAAGAGTGACGGAGTAGTTTTCCGTTTCGCTTGGAGGGTTGGGAGGCCACATGCGACGCACATCGATGCAACTGCTGGGTTCCGCTCTTGTCTTCCTGGCCGGCCTGTTGACGACGGGGGCGGCTCCCGCCCATCACGGCAGAGGCGCCACCTACGATGTCGACAAGCTGATCACGATCGAGGGCACCGTGACTGAATGGGCGTGGCGCAATCCCCATGTCGTGCTCTATGTGGATGTGAAAGACGCCGACGGCAAGGTCGTCAACTGGGCCCTCGAAAGCCAGAACGTCAGCAGCCTCTCGCGATTGGGTATGTCCAGGCGCTCGTTCCTGCCAGGGCAGGAGATTTCCGTCAAGTTCAATCCTTCCCGCGCCGGTGCACCAGTCGGTGTGATCCGGAGGGTGTACGACAACACCGGCAAGGAAACGCTGGCGTGGGGTGGCCCCATCGACGAGTAGAACGAGCCGGCCTGGCGCGAATCACAGATGTTCTGTCGCCAGCCGGTCGAGCGCATCCCCGGTCAGGCGGTACACGGTCCATTCGTCCATCGCTCGCGCCCCGATGCTCCGGTAGAAGCCGATCGCCTGTTCGTTCCAGTCCAGGACTGACCATTCCATGCGGCCGCAATCACGCTCGATGGCGATGCGGGCGAGATGGCGCAGCAGCGCGCGGCCGATGCCGCGGCCACGCCACTCGGGCAGCACGAACAGATCCTCGAGGTAGAGACCGGGCCGGGCAAGAAACGTCGAGTAACTATGGAACCACAGGGCAAAGCCGGCAGCCTCGGTTCCGACTCTGGCGATGATGGCTTCCGCCTGCGGCGCCGCGCCGAACAACGATTCGCGGAGACTCGCCTCGGTGGCTACGACCTCGTGGGTGAGCCGCTCGTACTCGGCAAGCGCCGTGATCAGGCTGAGCATGAGCGGTACGTCTTGGACGTCTGCCGGGGCCACGCGGACGTCGCCGGCCTGCACTAGAACGCCGCCACGGGCGTGCCTGCCAGGCAGAGCGGACAACTCTCGGCGGGATAGTTGTCGGGCGCCTTGTACTCGGCCAGCGCGACGTTCGGAACGCCGGCGTCAACCAGCGCTTCCATCCGGTCGTAGATCTCCGCCGTGGCGAGGACATCTCCACCAGCCTCGCGGACGAGTTCGACGCAGCGGGCCTGCGTCTGACCCGTGTTGCGGACGTCATCGACGACCAACGCTTTCTTTCCGGTCACCTGCCGCTTGTAGAAGCGCGAGAGCGTGTGTCCATGGTCAGCGCCGCGGGTAAAGGGCGCAAATAACGTAGGGGGGCGTGTGATCGCCCTCCGGCTATCGAGCAGCCCCGCCATGGTGTGCGCGAGCAGTGCGCCGCCCGTCACAGGGCCGGTCACCACCTCCGTGGCTTCGACAACGGACGCGGGCAGCAGGTCGAGGAGATCCTGGGCGAAGCGCCAGATCGTCGAGGGGTACCGGAAGAGCTGGTGGGGATTGAGGTACACAGCGCCGTGGTATCCGTTGCCGAAATCGAAGTGACCGTTGAGCATCAGTACTTCGTACTGTTGCAGGTCCTTGAGCGCCTTCTCGCGTATTTCGTCCCGTCGGCTCATAACATCGTCTGCGGCGGCCACAGTCGCCGCTCTCCACACAAGAATCGGTCGCGCGTGGGCTTCAGCCTGCGCGTTACCCGAAGGCGATCGGCGCCTCAGCGTTGATAAATAGCGGGCGGCCGCCGACCAATGTCGCCGCCACGCCGCCACGCAGCTGCCAACCGTCGAATGGGGTGTTTTTCGAGCGAGAGCGCAGCCGGTTCGCCTCGATTCGCACGTGAAGGTCCGGCGCCAGAATCGTGACGTCCGCAAGGGTACCGGGCGACAGTGACCCGCCGGCCACACCGAGGATGCGGGCGGGATTCACCGACAGCAGCTCCACCAGGCGAGGGAGCCGGATCACGCCGGCGTGCACGAGGCGATCCAGCGCGAGCGACACGGCCGTCTCCAGGCCGACGATGCCAAACGGCGCGCGGTCGAACTCGACTTTCTTCTCGTCGTAGTGATGGGGCGCATGATCGGTAGCGATGGCATCAACGCTGCCGTCGGCAATGCCGGAGAGCATGGCGTCTCGATCAGCGGCCTCCCGCAAGGGCGGATTCATCTTGACGTTGGTGTCGTAGGGAATCGGGACGGCGAGCGATTCATCTGTCAGCGTGAAGTGATGCGGCGTGACCTCGCAGGTCACGCGAACGCCAGCCTCCTTGCCCTTGCGCACCGCCCGCAGCGAGGCGCGCGCGCTCATGTGCGCGACGTGAAACGCAGAACCGGTCAGCTCAGACAGCAGTACACCGCGTTCCACGCCCAGCGCCTCGCACGCGCCAGGCATGCCACGCAATCCGAGCATCGCCGCCTGGTACCCCTCGTGAGCCACGCCGTCGCCTTTGAGCGACGAATCCTCGCAGTGCTCGATGACCGCCATCCCGAACATCCCGGCGTACTCCATCGCGCGCCGTAGCAGCAACGCTGTCGCCACCGGGTGCCCGTCGTCGGTAATCGCAACGCACCCAGCCTCCTTCAACTCTGCGATGTCCGCGAGGAGTTCACCGGCGGATCCGCGTGACACGGCCCCGATCGGATAGACACGCGCCAGACCGGCTTCTGCCGCCTTCGCGAGGATGTAGGCCGTGACGTTGGCATCGTCGTTGACGGGGGTCGTGTTCGGCATGCAGGCGACGGCGGTGAAGCCGCCCGCTACCGCCGCGGCCGCGCCGCTCGCCACGGTTTCCTTGTGCTCCTGCCCAGGCTCTCGAAGGTGGACGTGCATGTCGATGAAGCCGGGACAGACGATGAATCCAGGCGGAATATCGACCACGGCCGCGCCATCCACGGGAAGGTCGCGGCCGACCGCGACGATGCGATCGTCGTCGATCAGCACGTCGTGGACGGCGTCGATCCCGTTGGCGGGATCGACCACGCGGCCGCCCTTAAGTAGCCGTTTCATGTTCCGCTCCTCCGGCCAGCAGATAGAGAACCGCCATCCGCACGGCGACGCCGTTGGCCACCTGGTCGAGAATCACCGAGTACGGGCCGTCGGCAACTTCCGACGCGATCTCGACGCCGCGGTTCATCGGCCCAGGGTGCATGATGATCGCGTCCGGCTTCGCGCGGCGAAGGCGCGCCTCGGTCATACCGAACACGTTGAAGTATTCGCGCAGCGACGGGAAGAAAGCACCCTCCATCCGTTCGAGTTGAATCCGCAGCAGCATGACCACATCGGCATCCGCGACAGCCTCGTCGATGGCGCTGGTGGCGTGTACGCCGAAGCGCGCGATGTCGGTGGGTATCAGCGTCGGTGGGCCGCACACCCAGACGTCGGCGCCCATCTTGGTGAGCAGGTGAATGTTCGACCGCAGTACGCGGCTATGGAGCAGGTCGCCGACGATCGCCACCTTCAGGCCGGCCAGTTGCTTCTTCCGCTCGCGAATCGTGAAGGCATCGAGCAGCGCCTGCGTCGGGTGCTCGTGCATCCCGTCGCCGGCGTTGATGATCGCCGAGCGGCAGACCCGCGACAGCAGGTGGCACGCACCGGACGAGGGGTGTCGCAACACAATCATGTCTGGCTGCATCGCCTCGATGTTCAGCGCGGTGTCCGCGAGGGTTTCGCCCTTCACCACACTCGAGGAGACGCTAGCGATGTTGAGTGTGTCGGCGCTCAGCCGCTTCTCGGCAATTTCGAACGAGGTCCGCGTCCTCGTGCTCGGCTCGTAGAACAGGTTGACAACCGTCTTGCCGCGCAGCGCAGGTACCTTCTTGATCGGCCGCGACCCGATTTCCTTCATCGCCTCGGCGGTGTCGAGAATGAGTGAGATTTCTTCCGGCGCCAGATCCGCGATGCCCAGCAGATTCTTGCTGCGGAGCGACGTCACGGCCAGGGTCTCGTCGACCCGCGCGATGACCGGCCCGCTCATGCGGCACCTCCCTCCTCGGCACCCGCGGATAGAATCACCTCTTCACGGTCGTCGCTCTCCTGCAGGCGCACCTGAACGCTTTCCTCGGCAGAGGTCGGCAGGTTCTTTCCGACGTAGTCGGCCTTGATCGGCAGCTCGCGATGGCCGCGGTCGACCAGCACGATCAGCTGGATGCCGAGAGGCCGGCCGAAATCGATGAGCGCGTCAAGCGCGGCGCGGGTTGTCCGGCCCGTATACAGGACGTCGTCCACCAACAGAATCTTGCGATTGTCGATGGAGAACGGAATCTCCGTGCGCCGCACGAGCGGCTGCGGCCCGACGGTGTGGCGCATCAGGTCATCCCGATACAACGTGATATCGAGCGCGCCGGTGGGCACATCGTGGCCGGTGATCTCGCGCAGACTCCGCGCCAGCCGGCGCGCCAAGTGCACGCCTCGCGTACGTACACCGACCAGGGCGAGGTCTTCCACGCCTCTGTTACGTTCGACGATTTCGTGGGCGATACGGGTGAGGGTGCGGGCAATCCTATCCGCATCCATGACTACAGGCATATGGCACCTCTTTGCGATCTCCCGGACCGCGTTTAAAGAGTCGAGCGAGTATAGCACTCAGGCGCCGGACCTAATCGTGGCGTCGAATCGCCCTCCAGACCGAGGTGGCGCCTTTCGTTGCTGACGCGGGCCGACCTGGCCACACCACATCTGCTATTGCACCCGAAGCTCGCGGTAGACGGCTCCTGCCCCGGGGCCCTCGACGACCTCGAAGTCCGCGGGCACCTCAAACAGCGTTGACGGCGGATCGCTACGAACGATGTTGGTGAGGCGGTACGTCGTTTCACCAAAGCGTGGGTCCGACTGCTGACTCATGACGAGCACCTGCAGATCCGGCGAATACCAGCGCTCCGAGACCACCTGAATGGGCCTGTCATTCCCGATCTGATTGACCGGAATCGTCATCGTCGTACGGGTGCCCTCGACCAGCACGCCCTCGAAAAACTGCGTGCCCAGCGACTCTGCTGCTGAATCCGGACCGACGAGTCTGGCGCGAATGGCGATCCGGCTTTCGCCTGGCAACTCCACAGCCGATCGCGACTCGACCGGCAGCGTAAATGCATTTGGTTCCCCTTGTCTCGTGAGACCTGGTCCTCCCGACACCTCGAGACGTTTCGTCGTCATCTTCCGCGCTGTCCGTGCCTGCGGATCGAGCCTCATACGCTCTATGAGGACAGCATCGCCATCCGAGGCCTGTGTGCGTGTGGAGGTCACGTTGGAGGTGATGCGTCAGACCCGGTTCGAAAGTCCCCTGAGGATTCGACGCCACGGAGCGTCGTCGGGTCTGAACGCCGAGTCCGGACATGTCGGTCCCGTGACGTAGTGCGCCCGGGCGCTGCGGAGCCGATTTCTGGCTCAGGCTCCCGCTGAACCGACTGGTATACTCGGAGTCAATGCCCGTCGACGTCGAGGCACGGGTGCTCGCCAACACGCGCCTCTCTCCGGATTACAACGTCATCGCCCTCGCCGCCCCCGACATTGCCTCTGTCAGCGCGCCCGGCCAGTTCGTCATGGTCAAGCTGGGCCGCAGGTCGGCGCCGCTATTGCGACGACCGTTCTCGGTATTCGAGGTGCTGCGCACGGACGGGCGCATTGACGGCCTGACGCTCCTGAGCAAGCGCGTGGGCGCGACGACAGACATGCTGTTCGAGGCGGTGGAAGGTGACGTCGTTTCGTGCCTTGGGCCGCTTGGCCGTCCATTCGAGTTGGTGGATCCGCCCGCCGAAGCCTGGATGGTGGCCGGAGGCGTCGGGCTGGCGCCGTTTGCCACACTCACGGAGGCGCTGCGTGATCGGGGTGTCGCCGTCACGCTCTTTTATGGCGCGCGCAGTGCCCGCGAGCTTTTCTATCTCGACTGGTTCGGGGCTCGAGGCGTGCGAGTCGTGCTGGCGACAGAAGACGGCAGCGCGGGAGACCATGGACGGGTTACCGTGCCGCTCGAGCGCGAGCTGAGGGCGGCAGCCGGAGACGCTCCGGTGTCGCATGAATCTTCGAAGGTGGCTTCCGGGCGAGAAGTCATGATCTACGCGTGTGGCCCCGAGCCGATGCTCGAAGCCGTGGCGCACGCTGCAGCCAGGTACGGCCGGTCGTCGCAGGTGTCGGTGGAACGCGTGATGGGATGCGGTCTGGGCGGCTGCTACAGCTGCGTGATTCCAGTGCGGGACGGCCACGGCGGTCAGCACTACGTCAGGTCGTGCATCGGCGGTCCGGTCTTCTCGGGCGTCGACATCGTGTGGGACTAGCATGAGGAACACCCAGAGCCCAAAGCCCAAAGCCCAAGACGAAATGAGATTGGAGGGTTTGGCGTGACAGACCTCTCGGTCCAGATCGGATCCCTCAGGCTCGCGAATCCCGTGATCGCGGCAAGCGGATGTTTCGGCTACGGAGTCGAGTACGCGGACGTCGTCGACCTGTCGCTGCTCGGCGGCGTTGCCGTCAAGGGCCTGTTTCTCGCCGAGCGCCGAGGACATCCGCCGGAACGGATCGTCGAAACTCCAGCCGGGATGCTCAACGCGATCGGACTCCAGGGCATCGGCGTGCACCGGTTCATCAAAGAACAACTGCCGGAGTTGCGCCAGCGCCGTGCCACCGTCATCGTCAACATCTGCGGCAGCACAGTCGACGAATATGTCGAGCTTGCGCGCATCTTGTCGGATGCCGAGGGTGTTGGGGCACTCGAGCTCAATATTTCGTGTCCGAACATCAAGGAAGGCGGCATCACGTTCGGGTCCAACCTGAACGGCACCTTTGACGTGGTCAGCGCCGTGAAGAAGGTGACCAGCCTCCCCGTAATTCCGAAACTCACTCCGAACGTGACGGATATCGCCTCGTTTGCCCGCGCCTCGGAGGAAGCGGGCGCCGACGCGGTCTCGCTGGTCAACACCTTCCTCGCCATGGCCATCGACGTGGAGACTCGACGACCCAGGCTCTCCAATATCGTCGGCGGGCTGAGCGGGCCGGCCATACGGCCAATCGCGGTGCGCATGGTCTACGAGTGCTGCGGCGCGGTGAAGATTCCGGTGATCGGGATGGGCGGCATCGCGTCGGCCCGTGATGCGCTGGAGTTCCTGATCGCCGGCGCCACCGCGGTGCAGGTCGGCACAGCCAACTTCGTCGACCCGTTCATCTGGGCAAAGCTCCTGGACGGGATCCGCGATTATCTCGAGCGCCACGACATTCCGCGCGTCAGCGACCTGACGGGCACGGTTGACACGAGCGCACGGACAAAACAATGGACAAGCTCCTAGTCGCGCTCGATGTCGAGACCGGTCAACGTGCGCTCGACCTCGCGTCGACGCTCGAGGGCGTGGCCGGCGGATTCAAGATCGGCAGCCGTCTCTTCACGCGCGAGGGCCCCGATCTGGTGCGCACGCTTGGTATGTCGGGCGCCCGTGTCTTCCTCGACCTCAAGTTTCACGACATCCCGAACACGGTGGCGCAAGCGGTGGACGCCGCGGTGCACACGGGAGCGTGGATGATCAATGTCCACGCCTCTGGCGGGATGGCGATGATGGAGGCCGCCTCCCGGGCCAGCCGCGAAGCCGCGCAGCGACTGCGACAGACCCCACCCTTGCTGATTGCCGTCACCGTGCTCACGAGCATGGACGAGGCCGGTCTGCGCGACGGGGGAATCCAGCGCTCTCTACTCGATCATGTCGTCGCGCTGGCCCGCATGGCCCAGGCCGCCGGATTGGATGGCGTGGTCGCATCCCCTGCGGAAACAGCATCGATCCGAAAGGCGTGCGGCGACCGGTTCACGATCGTCACGCCTGGAATCCGAGGCGGATCAGCGGGGATCGAGCGAAACGACCAGGTGAGGACGATGGGGCCGGCGGAGGCGATACAGGCAGGGGCGAGCTATGTCGTGGTGGGGAGACCGATCATCGGCGCGCCCGATCCCCGCGCTGCTGCGGAGGCCATTGCCGCCGAACTGGGGCGCGACGGGCACTAGATCCGAGCCCGAGCGGGCGGGCCGCGCATCCAGTCTTCGATCCAAAAAGCGAGGGGCGGGCCTGAAAGCCCGCCCCCCACATTCCTCTTGACGGTCGCTACTTCGCCGTGAAGACGAAGTGGCCCCGTCGGTTTCGCTGCCAGCAGGCCTCGTTCTCCTGAGTGCACTGCGGGCTTTCTTCGCCCCGCGTCACGGGTAGTATCCGGTTAGCGGCAATCCCGAGACTGGCCAGGTAGTCTCTGACCGCAGCTGCACGGCGATCGCCCAGGGCGAGGTTGTACTCGTTGGTGCCCCGCGAATCCGCGTGGCCCTCAACGGTCACGCGTGTCGTCATCCAGCGACGCAGGAAGTTCGCGTTTGTCTGGAGGACCGCCCGGGCGTCATCCCGGATCGTCGACTGGTCGTAGTCGAAGAGCACGTCCCCGAGGGGCATCTCCGCGTTCAGCTGAGCCAGCGTCTTCTGCTGGAAGATCTGGTCCTCCGTCAGCGGCGCCGGCGGCGGCGCGGGTGCCGGCGCCGGTGGTGGCGGTGGTGGTGGCGGAGGCGGCGGCGTCGCCGCCGGTGGCGGTGGCGCCGGCGGAGGCGGCGCAGGCGGCGGCGTTCTCCTCGAGCAACTCGCCATCACGACAATAATCAACAAAGCTATAGTTGTCAGCAGCACCGAGCGGCGCAATTTCATGAGCGAATTCTCCTACGGTTTTGGCGTTTCGAGCCGGGACGAAGCTTACGTCTGGATCTTTCCCATGTCAATGACCGAGACACAGGGGTTGTCACCTGGCCACGGGGTCGACCCTGCACTCGTACAGACGTAGCCCGAGATGCCGCTTGTCGGCCGTCCCTTCTACTGGGCCCGGCAGGTACACGGCGTCTGTTTCGATCACAATGGCCCCAGCGGCGCCGGCGACATCAGCCGCGGGAACGATAACAGTCCATTCAAAGTCCGCATCGGGCCGGAATTGCGCAATTTGGCGTCCGGCCGCGGTGATGCGCACGGTCGGAGGCGCGTCGAGGTAGCGAAGGGGCGATTCCCCACGCACGATGATGCGGACGGCCCCCTCCGCTCCCTTCACCCGCAATACGGACCTCTCGCTGGTCCAACGCCAGGGCCGGCCCGTGGTCGCGTCGAACTCTTCCTCGTGCCATCCCTCTCCAAACGCATACAGCATCTGGTCTGCAGACTGGATGTCGAACTGCCGCACGCCGACCGGCGCGCGGCGGCGGTCACCGCCGGCGCTGCGTGAGGTGATCGCGAGGCGGGCATAGCCATCAGGGCCCAGGGCGGTCCCTTCCGGAATATCCAGAAAGCGTAGGAAGTTGCGCTCGTCGAAGGTCAGCGTCCAGCGATCGCGAACCACTCCGTCGAGTGCGAGCTCGAATTCGGCGTCTGGATCGCCGCGCCCACCCAGATGCCGACCTCCGACGACGAGATGGAGCGGGCCGGGCCGCCGCCGCACCCAAGCCTCGATCGGGCGATGCTCCGGCCCGGTCGCGGCGGATTGGGCCAGGCCACCCGTCTCCGGCGTGAGCGACCAGCCCTCGCCCGCAAACCAGCCGGGCAGCGCGATCCGGTACCAGTCGGCCCCTCGTGGCCGCGCCCCGCTCAGCTCCGGCCGGTCTCGCACCGCCCATCGGTAGCGGACCACGTCCAGACGTGCCTGCGGGTCGATCAGCGCCAGGTCGGTTCTGTCGGGGTCTGCCAGAAACCAGATCGGACCTGTGCCTCCGTCCTTCCAATAGGCGACAGGATCGAGCCACTCATACTGCCGGCGTGGTTGGACCAGCGGCAGCGTGCCTGGCTCCGCCTGCAGCGCGCGCCAGAGACTGTAATGCGAGTACACCGCCGCCGGCGGCGCCGCGTGCGCGAGGCGCTCGGCGTCACCGATCGCCTGAAACGCGGGATGGGGTTGGCGACCATACGAGAGGCCGACCGGAACCGCGACGATGAGCGCTCCGACAACAACTGCGATCGCAACGGCGCTCGTAAAGCGCCCCGCGGCACCGAAACCTCGCGCCGCCAGCCACACGACCGGAAGCAGCGTCGGAAGCGCGTACCGCACAGTCAGCGTCTCCTGGAACAGCAGATGGAACGCGGCGTACGGCCCAAACGCAACGAACAGGACAGCAAGTGCGCGTCGCTCGCGAAGGACCATCACGAACGCTCCAACGGACGCTGCGGCGGCAATCGCCGCCGCCAGCGGAAGCGAGCCCCACGGCATGATGAACGTCTCGTACAGCCCGAAAGCGAGCCGACGGGGCGTCGGCTCCAGCCACAGCATATTCACCCAACCAAAATCCTCACCGGCCTGCGCGCCCAGGGCGCGCAGATAGCCAGCCACGCCTCCACTGTCGGCGACGAGCGGCACGGCCCAGACGAGAGATCCAGCGCCAAGCGCCGCGATCGGGCGTGTCAGGATCCAGCGGGCTCCGGCGCTCCGTTGACGAACAAGCGCAAAGCCAAGCAGCGGAACCGTGAGACATGCGGTCTGTACCCGGATGCCCGCGGCGAGTCCACTCAGGAGCGCTCCGTAAATGAGCCGATGGCGATCGCCTCTTCCCTGGAGGATCAGCGCCTGCGCGACGAGCGCGACGGCGAGTCCCGGCAGGTCACTCATGGGGCGTAACCCCGACACCCAGAACAGCGGGCACACGGCGAGGAGCGCAGCGGCCCATAGTCCCGTGCGCCGTGCGTGCGAAGGCTGGCCCTCGGGCGCACCTGCATCCAGCGCGCCGAACATTCCGGCCACAACCACGATGGCGACGGCGGCCGCGACCGCGGACCAGATACCGAGCGTCAGCGCTTCGGCGGCAGTTTGGCTGAGGGATGGCCAGGCGCCGGAAACCAGAATCAGCAGCGCTCGGCCGAACGCAATGTAGACCGGCGAACCGGGAGGGTGTGGCTGATGCTGCGCGACGTCGAAATCGCGGAGCCCCAGCGCGAAATTGATCGAGTCGATGTCCTCGAGCGACGGCGCGAGAAACGGCAGATGTGCGACGAGATACGCCGCAGCGATGGCCAGCGGCACAGGCCACAGAGGCAGGAGCAATTCCCACGTCCGAAGGCGCCAACTCTCGAACCGGGAGTTCTGGAGTTGGGCGTTGGGAGTTGTCTCAGGCGGGTCGGAGACGGACGCCTTCATTCAGGCTGCCCATCCTATACCCCTGCAGGTCGATCGCGACGTGCTGGTAACCAATCGTCCGAAGCTCGCGCACGATCCGCTCACGCACGTCGGGATCGAGTGCGCGCGGCATTTCGTCGAGGCCAATCTCCAGCCGGGCGAGCGTGTCATGGTGCCGCACGCGGCACACGCGGAAGCCGAGATCTCTCAGCACGGTCTCGGCGCGCTCGATCATCCGGAGCTTCTCGCTCGTCACCTCGGAATGATACGGAATCCGCGACGAGAGGCACGCGGAGGCCGGCTCATCCCAGGTCGGCAGGCCGGCGAGACGCGACAATTCGCGAATATTCGCCTTGGTCAGACCCGATTCATCGAGCGGGCTGCGCACGCTGAACTCACCCGCCGCTTTCCGTCCAGGCCGATAGTCGGCGCGATCGTCGGCATTGCTGCCATCAACGATCGCCGCTATCCCACGAGCGGCGGCAAGGCTGGAAAGCACTCCATACAGTTCGTTCTTGCAGAAGTAGCACCGATCAACCGGATTGGCGCGATACTCGGGCCGCTCCATCTCCCCGGTACGGACGAACTCGTGATGCAGGCCGAATTCCCGCGCGATCCGAAGGGCAAGCTGACGATGGTGATCGGGGTAGCTGGGGCTGTCGGCGGTGACGCAGAGCGCGGCGGGACCAAGCACCTGGGTCGCGGCCCACGCGAGGTACGCGCTGTCCACCCCGCCGCTGAAGGCCACGATTACGGAATCGAACGACGCAAGCAGTTCGTGCAGGCGCTGCTCCCGCGAAGCCAGCGCGGCTTCTGGCGCCTCAACCGTCACTCGTCCTCGTCGTCCTTGTCGTCCTCGTCGTCCTCGTCGTCGTCCTTGTCGTCCTCGTCGTCGACGAAGTCGAGTTCGTCGGCGTCCAACAGCACGAGGTTCTTGCCGCACTCGGGACAACTCAAGGTATCGCCCTCTTCGTGGTCCGTCGTGTCGATTTCGTCAAATTCACACTCGGGGCAGGTCGCCATTCTGGCTCCACGCAACTCTCTGACTCGGCGCAGGCTGACTGCCTCCGCAAGGCTACGGCGGTCCGCCGAAGCTTCACGCGAAGGCGGAAGCCTGCGCTCTATTGCTACTTACCTGCAGCGCGAGGGCTCCAGACCCAGCGACTTTCAGGCAAAGGTCGGATTATAGCGAGATCCCGACAATCTCCGCAACGCTCGCTCGCCGACGAATGCGGCGTCTCAGCTCCGCGCGGGGGCTCCAGCCCCTGCGTCCTACCGCGCGCGCAGAAGCCGCAGCGCGTTCCCCACGACGATCACCGACGCGCCGGTATCGGCCAGCACCGCCATCCAGAGCGTCGCGGTTCCGGCGACAGCCATCACAACAAAGGCCGCTTTCAGCGTCATCGAGATGCCTACGTTCATCCTGACATTGCGCAGGGTGGCGCGCGCGAGGCGAATCGCGTACGGCAACCGCAGCAATTCATCGGACATCAGCGCGACGTCGGCGGTCTCGAGCGCGGCGTCGGACCCGGCCGCGCCCATCGCCACACCGACGTCGGCCGCGGCGAGTGCCGGGGCATCGTTGACCCCGTCGCCCACCATGAGGACCGGTCCATATCGGCGGCGAAGCGCGCGCACGAGCGCGTACTTCTGCTCTGGAAGCAGCTGGGGATGGTGCTCGTCGAGGCCCAGTTCCGCCGCCACCCGTGCCGCGGTAGGCTCGTCGTCCCCTGTCAGCATCGCGACCCACCGCACGCCCTGCTCGCGCAACAACCCGATGGCCTCGCGCGCCGTATCGCGCGGTCGATCGGCAAGCGCCAGGCCACCGGCGAGCGTGCCGTTGACCGCCACGAACACGACCGACTTTCCCTCATGCCGCGCGCGCACGAGGTCGGCGACGTCCACGGCGGCCGTATCGATGGCACGCTCCTGAAAGAAGCGCTCGCTGCCGATGACCACATGGGTCGCACCGACGTCGCCCTCTGCACCCATACCGGGCACCGACACACAGCGCGCTGCCGGCGGTACGGCGATGCCTGATC
>Ga0326597_10002061_pt1 | contig 30730 bp, 31 predicted proteins | sample RVTome_12_FD_203789 | JGI IMG/M metagenome (GOLD analysis project Ga0326597, IMG submission 203789) | Soil microbial communities from uranium-contaminated site in the Upper Colorado River Basin, Wyoming, United States - RVT100D185 | ecosystem: Environmental > Terrestrial > Soil > Contaminated >...
GATCATGGTCCTCTGCACCGTCTTCAGCGTCATGCCGGAGGCCGCGGGCGAGATCGTCGGGGCCGGGAACGAAGGCCTCACCTTCATCTGGATCCCGCAGCTGTTCGCCCAGATCCCCGGCGGTCGCTTCTTCCAGGCGCTGTTCTTCCTGGCGCTCGTGTTCGCGGCGTGGACGAGCCTGGTCGCGATGATCGAGCTTGCGAGCCGGATCCTCATGGACCTCGGGGTGGAGCGCCGCCGCGCGGTGACACTCGTGGGCGCGGCGGGCCTCCTCTTCGGCATCCCCAGCGCGCTCAACATCGAGTTCTTCCGGAACCAGGATTGGGTCTGGGGGGTCGGCCTGATGCTCTCGGGCTTCTTCTTCGCGTTTGCGGTGCTTCGCTACGGGGTCAGCCGCTGGAGGGAGACGTTCGTGAACCAGGAGGACTCCGACATCCGCATCGGGGCCTGGTGGGATTGGGCCATCCGGCTGGTCGCTGTGCAGGCCGTCGTGCTCGCCGGATGGTGGCTGTGGACCGCGCGGGGCGCGGATGTGCGCTCGACCTGGACGCTGTTCAGCTCGTACAACATCGGTTCGGTCCTCATCCAGTGGGCTGTGGTCATCGTCCTGCTTCTGCTCCTGAACCGCCGGCTCGCTCGCCCCTTCACGAACCGGGACGGCTGAGGCGCGTTGGACTTCCCGACCTTCGAGCGCCTTGCCCGCGAGGCCTGGGAAGAGATCCCGGAGGAGTACAAGCACGGGGTGGACGGGCTCCTGGTGTCCCGTGAGGCGCCAGCCCATCCGACGCTCCGGCACGTCTACACCCTGGGCGAGTGCCTGACCGAGGAGCACCCCTCGGACTATGGCGGGCCGGATACCACACGCTCCGTCCTCGCACTCTACTGGGGCTCTTTCAAGTCGCTGGCCGGGCGCGACGAGGACTTCGACTGGGACGGCGAGCTGTGGGAGACGCTGACCCACGAGCTGAGGCACCATCTGGAATCCCTCGCCCGGGAAGACGCCCTCGAGGGCGTCGACTATGCGTCGGACCAGACCTTCAAGCGTGACGAAGGGCTCGCGTTCGATCCATGGTATTTCCAGCGCGGGGACGACCTGGGCGGCGGCGTCTACGATGTCGAAGGGAGCCTGTACATCGAGCAGGTGTGGACACCGGCGGACTACGAGCGCGCCGAGCGCATCGAGTTGGACTGGGCGGGCCGCCCCCACGCGATTCCGAAGCCCGGGGAGATGGGAGACGTGCACTTCGTCTGGCTGGAGGGTCTCGAAGGCGCGACGGGCCCGGTCGAGCTCGTGCTGGTGCGCCGGCGGAGCTGGTGGGAGGGCGTGCGGGGCATCTTCGGGTCGAAAGGGGCGATCGTGCTCGAGTCCCGGGCCATCGCGGAACCGCTCGACGGCGAGGGGTAGGCGTCCCCCATGGCCCTCCACGACAAGTACGCACGCCGCACGCCTTTCGAGCTCGCGTTCCCGGATACCGCACGCGCCGAGGCGCTCGCCGCGGCCAGCTTCGAGGAGGCGGGAGCGCGCGGCGTAGACGCCCACGAGCCGCAGATGTTCGCGACCCTCGGCTCCGTGGGCGCGTTTCTTTCCGAGTTGCGCGGACCGGATACGCCGCCCGAGGCCGTGCACCAGTATGCGGCGCTCGCGTTCCACGGTGTCCATTTCGTCCGGGCGGGCTTCCCGCTCTATCTCCTCGGGTCGGCCGCGACCCGGCGCCTCGTGGCCGAGGCACCGAGCCACGAGCCTCGGCCCCCGCGCCCCGCTGGATACCTCCAGCTTCCCCAACACATGGTCTGGGTCGAGGGCGACGAACGAGAGGTGCCGGAGTCGGCCGACGGCGTGTTCTGGACCGTCGCGCCGAGCGGGCTGCTCCACGTGCTGCTCGTGACCGGTGTGCGGCCCGATCGGCCGGGCGTCGGGGTCATTCCACTCCCAGTGGCGCCGCTGGCCGAAGCAGAGGGATGGGCTTCGGCTTCGGCCGAGATGCGCGGGGAGGAAGAGGGGGATGACTTCGCGAGTTCCATACCCGGGGCGAGCCTGGACGGACTCTACGGCGTGAGGACCGCGGGCGAGCCCCTGAAGCTTCTGGCGCGGTTCTTCGCGCGGGCGGGCGCCGACCCCGACTCCCTGGTGGCGCACGATCCCCGTTCCGATGTGGGGCCGGAAGGGCCGGCTCCATCCTCCTTCCCCTTCAAGCGAATGGTCGTCGATGGCTAGGGAGTCCAAGAAGGCACGCCGCGCCCGTGCCGCGGAAGTCTACGACCTGCTCCAGGCGGAGTATCCGGACGCGCACTGCGAGCTCGATCACGAAAGCCCGTTCCAGCTGGCCGTGGCCACCATCCTCTCCGCGCAGACGACCGACGTGCGCGTGAACATGGTCACGCCGGCCCTGTTCCTCCGCTTTCCGGACGCGGAAGCGCTTGCGAACGCGCCGCAGGAAGAGGTCGAGGAGCTTGTCAGGTCCACGGGCTTCTTCCGTAACAAGGCGAGCAACATCATCGGCTTCGCGCGAGGGCTCATGGCGGATCACGGAGGCGAGGTGCCCGCCGACATGGACGCGCTGGCCGCCCTTCCGGGGGTGGGTCGCAAGACCGCGAACGTCATCCTGGGCAACGCCTTCGGGATCAACGGAGGGGTGGTCGTGGACACGCACGTCAAGCGGCTCTCCCGCCGCCTCGGTTTCACGCAGGAGACGACGCCGGAGAAAGTCGAGCGGGATCTCATGGAGATCTTCCCGACGGAGCGCTGGACCATGCTGGCGCACTTGCTCATCTGGCATGGCCGGCGGGTGTGTGAAGCGCGCCGTCCACGATGCGAGGAATGCGTCGTCTCGCGGCTGTGCCCGTCGTCACGCGTGTGAGGAGCGCCGTGGCTTGACCGCCCCGGACCCGGTCGGCAGGTTCGGCGTCGCACCGGGTCGGCCGCGCCGACGCCCGACCCTTCATCCGATCGACTGCAAGGATTTCGACATGCCGGATCGCGCCCAGGCCGTATCGCTCCTCGAGGAGTGGGTCGAGAACGACGGACTCCGCAAGCACATGTACTCCGTGGAGGCCGCGGTGCGCCACTATGCCCGTCTTCGCGGCGCCGACGAGGACGTCTGGGGGCTCGCGGGGTTGCTGCACGACCTCGACTGGGAGAAGCATCCCGGGCAGCATCCGCTCCGCGCCGTCGCGCGCCTGCGCGAGCTCGGCTACCCGGAAGAGGTGCTCCATGCCATTCTCGCGCACCGCTCCGACTTCACCGGTGTGGAGCCGGAGAGCGACCTGGACAAGGTGCTCATCGCTTGTGACGAGCTCTCCGGCCTGGTCTTCGCGACCTGCCTGGTTCGACCGACGGGCATCGACGATCTCAAGCCGAAGTCCGTGGTGAAGAAGCTCAAGGACAAGACCTTCGCCGCGGGGGTGAGCCGGGACGACGTCCAGTGGGGCATGGACCTCATCGGGCTCGACCGGTCCGAGCACATCCAGAACGTGATCGACGGGCTGCGGACGGTGGCGGAAGAGTTGGGGCTGCGCGCGGAGGATCGCCAGGGCTGAGTGCGGGGGCGTGCGCGCAGGCTGCCGGCTCGTTTTCGCCGGCTCTGGTGCCGCCCACGCTGCGGGGAACCGCCCTTTCCGGGATCGGGTAGGACTCCACTGGCTCCGGAGCAGCAGTGCCGACGGGGCCCCGGCCGAGTCGATGGCCCACCTTGTCCGTCCTCCGACGCCCACGCCGATGCCCCCCACCCGCCGTCTCATGTTCCTCGCCGCCGGCGCGCTCCTCTGGAGCGTGCCGCCCGCGGGCGTGGCGAGCCAGGACGTGGAGATGCTCGGCGCCCGGTACGGCACGCGGCCACCCGACGCGTACTACAGGGAGATGGCGCGCGACCGGGACGCGTATCGTTTCGGGCGAGGCCGTGCGGCCCGTATCCGGCCGTCCTCGGCAGCGGGTGGACCTGCGCTGGCGGGCGGGGCCGCCGGTGGACCGGCTGGATCGCTCGGGCCGCGAGACGGACCGGTGACCGGTAACTTCGTCATTCCGGTGCTGTTGGGCCTGTTCCAGGATACCGCCAACGACGGACCATACCCGGATGCTCGGATCGAGTCCGCGTATTTCGCCGACGCTCCGGGGACCGTTCGCCAGTATTACGACGAGGTGTCGGGCGGGCGTGTGACGCTCGACGGCGAGGTCCTGGATTGGGGGCGGGCGGAGCTGACGCGGTCACAGGTGACGGGCGGCGACGGCGCGCTCAGCAGTGCGGCTCTCGGGGAGGGCGGAATCGGCAACTTCATCTACCAGCTGATTCAGGAGGTGATCGACGCTGATCCGAGCTTCGATTGGGGCCGGTTCGACAACGATGGGCCGGACGGAGTCCCGAACTCCGGGGACGACGACGGGTTCGTCGACGCGCTCGCCGTCATGCACCCAACGCGTGGCGCGGAGTGCAGCGGCGACTACGACGTCATCTGGTCGCACAAGTGGAGCCTGAGCGGGGCGCTGCAGGGACAGACCTTCACGACGCCAACCGCGCGAACGGGCGGCGGCTCCATCCGCATCGATGACTACTTCGTGCAGCCGGCGCTCTCCTGTGACGGCCTCGAGCTCAACGAGATCGGCATCTTCACGCACGAGGTGGGGCACGCGTTCGGTCTGCCCGACCTCTACGACGTGCGTCGGAGCTCCTCGCATGCGGGGGTCGGCAGCTGGGACCTCATGGCTTCCGGAGCATGGGGCTGCGACAACGACTCGCCCGCGTCGCCCTGTCACATGGGGGCGTGGAGCAAAGCCATGCTGGGTTGGGTCGATATCGTGGAAATCGACCCGGGCCTCGACCATGGCACCCGTACCCTGCCGCCCATCCAGGCACTGGGGGGCATCGTGTATCGCATCGACGCGCAGGACGGCTCGGGGGAGTACTTCCTGCTCGAGAACCGCGCCGCGATCGGGTTCGACAGTCTCGTGCATGCCGGAGGCGGCCTCCTGGTCTGGCAGATCGACCCCGTGCGGGTCTCGACCCGCTGGGGCGCGAATACGGTGAACGGGAGCGATACGCCGGGGGTGCGGCTGCGCGAGGCCGACGGGCAGGACCACTTGCTCCGGACCACGGGCGGAAACCGCGGGGACGCCGGCGATCCTTTTCCGGGTGCCAGCGGGAACAGCGCCTTCCATGCGGGATCCGAGCCCGCATCGATCTCCTACGACGGCGCCCCTACCGGATTGACGGTGACGGGGATCACACGAGCGGGCGACGACGTTCAGCTCGATCTCCTCACACGGTTTGCCACGCTCACGCTCGTCGCGGAAGGCTCGGACGGGGCGACGGGGCTCTTCACGGTGAATGGTGCCTCACCCCTTCCGTCGGGGAGCGCGTTCATGGCCGCCCCGTTCAGCACGACGCTGCTCGAGGCGTCCGCGGGCGAGCTGCTCGAGCCCGGCGTACGACGACCATTCAGCGGATGGTTGGACGACCCGTCCGGGAGTCGGCGACGCTCCATGGAGGTGTCGACGCGCGATACCACGCTAACCGCGCTGTACGACGACGGCGCACGCGAGATGCAGCTCTCGATCGCACTCGAGGGTGGCGCCGACGGGATCGTGCCCGCAGTGGTCGAGACCTTCCCGTCGAGCTCCGATCTCTGGTTCCGGGAAGGTGGGGAGATTTCGGTCGAGATCGTTCCGCGCACGGGATTCGGCTTCCTGGGCTGGTCCGGCTCGCTCGCCGGCGAGGGGAACCCCACACTGCTGACCATGGATGCGCCGGTGTTCGCAGGGGCGGAGCTGGAAGCGACGTACGCGGTGCCGGCCTTGTGGTTCGAATCCCTGGCCACCGTGGCGCAGGAGATCGCCTTGACTGTCCTGCACGGCAACTCCCCCGTCGCCTGGACCATCGTGGACGGTTCGCTGCCCGACGGTCTGGCGCTTCGGAGCGGGGGCATGGTCACCGGTGCCGCGCGCGAGACCGGCACGTTCACGGTCACGCTCCGGGCCCGGGACGCCATTGGACTCACGGCCGAGGGGACGCTCACCCTCGAGGTCGGCGCCCCGGACATTCCCACGGCCCGAGCCGCCGGGCATTTTCTGGGCTCGGGATCCGGAGTCACGGATGCTGAAGCGGCATTCCTCGACGCTCGGGCGAATGCGGACGGACGATACGATCTGGGGGATTTCAGGGCTTGGACATACAGGGAGCTGGGCCCGTGAGGGCGCGGTGGACCGCCGCGGCTCTGGCCGTCGCGTCCCTCCTCTCGGCGGCGGGCTGCGATTCCGGGCCGAGCGGACCGGGGATGCTGACGGTGACCGTCGACGCACCGGCCGCGCTCGGGGCGGTCACGCTCGACGTGGTGGGATCCGGGGTGACCGGCTTCGAAGGCGTCGGGAGCACAGAGGCATACGGGACGGTCGTTTCAGCTCGGCAGAACCGGCATCGCGTCGTGCTCGTCGACCCGGTCGGAGGCCAGCTCCGGTTCTCGGTCCGGGTCGAGGACGTGCGGGCCGAGCCCCCGGTGATGTCGGTCGTCGGGGCGGCCGGGACAGACAACCTCGAGCGGATCACCACGGACGTGGAAGTGCGGATCGGGGGAAGTTGAGCGGTCGGAGCCTACCGACGCGCCCCGGATGACGCTCGCCGGCCCCGCGGGGCTCCTGCCCTCCAGCTTGCCGAAGCCGGGGTGCGACCGTAATCTGATTTCTTGAGCGCGGCGTCCCCGCAGCCGGAAATTGAGGATGGCCGTCACGACGGGAGCCGCTGCCTCGCGAGCCGGCGCGGCAGTGCTTTGATGCCAGGAACGACGGAGGTTGCTCGTGAGACCTTCAGTCCCGCTTGTCGCCCGATCACCCCACTTCGCCGCGCGAGTGATCCCCTTTCTGGCGGCCGCGAGCTCGTTCGCTTGCGTCGACAGCACGGGCCCACCGCACCCGCTCATCGAGGAAACGGAGTTCGCGGCGTCTCTGGGGGTCGAGCTCGAAGAGATGACCCGGATCGGCGGCGGCGTCTACGTGCAGGACCTGACCGTGGGCACGGGGCCGGTGCTGGAGTCCGGCCGCGGTGTTCGGATCGCCTACGACCTCTTCGTCCCGGAGGGGCGTCACGTCCTGCGCAGCGAGCGTTCCGAATTCGTGATGGGTTGCAAGGAGGTGGTGCCCGGGTTGGAGACGGGGATTGGGGGCATGCGAGTGGGGGGAACCCGCCGCATCGTGGTTCCGCCGCGCTTGGGGTTCGGGGAGCGACCGCCGTGGCTCGTGGACGTGCCGCCGCACTCCATCCTGGTCTACGTCGTCGCGGCCCTCGCCAGCTTCGGCGCGCCGTGTGGGGCCTTGTGAACCGGGCGCGCCCGTTCGGGCCTCCGCTGATGGCCACCCTCGTCGCCGCGGCCCTGGCCTGCACGCAGGTCCGGGAGGCGGAGGCTCAGTCCGCGTTCTCCTTCGGAGCCGGCTTCGGGGGCTTCACGGGTGCCGACTTCTCCGGGACACCGGCGGGGCCGACCATCGGCGCGGCCTACCATCTCCCGTTCCAGGACGACCGCACGGAGATCGGCCTCGGAGTCGAGTATTCCCGCTATGGCGGTCACGGGTTCGTCGGGTCGACCACGCAGCTCGATTATGCTGGCACGATCCGGCGACGGGTCGTGTCCGGTTCCTCCCAGTTGTGGCTCGGCGCGAAGTACGGGTACAGCACGCGCTCGCTCTCAGTCGTGGAGGAGCCGGCCCGAACCGACGGCTTTCTGATCGGCCCGTCCCTGTCCCTGAGGGTCCCGGTCGCCTGGGGTGCGTTGATGGACCTCTCGCTCGATCTGCCCTATCACGCCTACGAAGAGTTGATCATGTACGCCTCGAGGGAGTACGGTACGGATCAGGACGGGTTCCGCGTCGTGCTGCGCATGGGCTTCGTGGTGCCGGTCCCGTGGGGAGGGCAAGGCGAGGGCGGGGCATCATCCGGGCACCGGTGACGCGCCGAGCGGCTCTCCGGCCGGGTTGCCGACGCCACCGCCTTCCGCCACCTTACGCGGGCTTTCCGGCGGCCTCCCGACAAGGGAGGTTGGTCGGGCACCCGGACACCCCCCGCACACCTCTCCAGGCCGCCCGCACGGCGGAGGAGCAGCCCCATGACCGGAGCCACGTGGATCTCGCTGATCGCGATTACCGGCTTCGTTTGGGGCGGGTTCTTCGTCGTTCTCCTCACCGCCGTCCGCAAGGAGTCCGGGAAGACCGGCGATGAGTAACGCACGCCCCCGCGCGGCGCGGCCCGGAACATCCGAGCGCTCCACGTGCCCCGACGCGACGACCTAGAGACGATCCTCATTCTCGGGTCCGGCCCGATCATCATCGGCCAGGCTTGCGAGTTCGATTATTCCGGAACCCAGGCGGTACGCGCCCTCAAGGAAGAGGGATACCGCGTCGTCCTGGTGAACTCGAATCCCGCCACGATCATGACGGATCCGGATCTCGCGGACCGCACCTACATCGAGCCGATCACGGCCGAGTGGGTCGAGCGGATCATCGAGCGGGAGCGGCCGGACGCGCTGCTTCCCACGATGGGCGGCCAGACCGCGCTCACGGTCGCGATGGACCTCTACAACAACGGCGTGCTCGCGAAGTACGGCGTCGAGCTGATCGGTGCGAACGAGCGCTCGATCGAGATGGCCGAGGATCGCGTGGCGTTCTCCGAGGCGATGACCCGCATCGGACTCGAGGTGCCGCACGGAGGCTTCGCCCACACGCTCGACGAGGCCCTGGAGATCGTCGAGGACACGGGTTACCCCGCGATCGTGCGTCCCTCCTATACGATGGGCGGCACCGGCGGAGGCATCGCCTACAACCGCGAGGAGTTCGAGGCGCAGGTCCGCAAAGGGCTGGACGCGTCGCCGACGACCGAAGTGCTCATCGACCGCTCGGTGATCGGCTGGAAGGAGTACGAGCTCGAGGTTGTGCGAGACGGCATCGACAACGTGATCATCGTCTGCTCCATCGAGAACTTCGACCCGATGGGCGTGCACACGGGGGATTCGATCACGGTCGCGCCTGCCCAGACGCTGTCCGACGTCGAGTATCAGAAGATGCGGGACGCGGCCATCGCCATCATCCGCGAGATCGGCGTCGAGGCGGGGGGATGCAATGTCCAGTTCGCCGTCAGCCCGGACACGGGCGAGCTGCTCGTCATCGAGATGAATCCCCGTGTGTCGCGCTCCTCCGCGCTGGCGTCGAAGGCGACCGGATTCCCCATTGCACGGGTCGGAGCGAAGCTCGCGGTCGGATACCACCTGCACGAGCTCCCCAACGACATCACGAAGACCACGCCCGCGTCGTTCGAGCCGGTCCTCGACTACGTCGTGGTCAAGCTTCCTCGCTTCGCGTTCGAGAAGTTCCCGGATGTCGATGACACGCTGACCGTCCAGATGAAGTCGGTGGGCGAGACCATGGCCATCGGGCGCACCTTCCGGAGCGCCTGGCAGAAGGGATTCCGGGGGCTCGAGATCGGACGGGCCGGATGGACGGTCGGTCCGCGGCTGAAGGACGACGGGCTGGAGGCGGACGACCACGACTCGCTCCTGACGGCGCTCCGCCGACCCACCGCCGAGCGGCCTTTCCAGATCAAGCGCGCGCTCGAGGCCGGGCTCGGTGTGGAGAAGATCCACGATGCGACGAACATCGATCCGTGGTTCCTCGATCAACTGGTGCAGATCCTCGAGTGGGAGGCTCGCTACCGGGCGGCCGCCGAGGTGACGTCCGATCTCACCCGTCGCATGAAGCGTGAGGGGTTCAGCGACACCCAGCTCGCCGCGTTCCGCGGCGAGACCGAGAAGGAGGTCCGGCAGCGGCGGTGGGGGTGGGACCTGCATCCGACCTACAACGTCGTGGACACCTGCGCGGGTGAGTTTCCGGCGGCCACGCCGTACTTCTACTCGTCGTACGAGGACGAGTCGGAGAGCGTGCCGTCCGATCGCGAGAAGATCGTCATACTCGGGAGTGGGCCGAACCGCATCGGGCAGGGCATCGAGTTCGACTACTGCTGCGTCCAGGCCGTGCTCGCGCTCCGCGACGCGGGGTACGAAACCATCATGATCAACTCGAACCCGGAGACGGTCTCGACCGACTTCGACGTGAGCGACAAGCTCTACTTCGAGCCGCTCACTCTCGAGGACGTGCTCGAGATCATCCGGCTCGAGAAGCCGAAGGGCGTGATCGTCCAGCTCGGCGGTCAGACACCGCTCAAGCTCGCCCGCGGGCTCGAAGAAGCCGGCGTGCCCGTGCTCGGCACGTCGGTCGACGCCATCGACCGCGCGGAAGACCGGGACAGGTTCGACGACGTGTGCCGCCGCATCGGTGCGAGGACGCCGGAGAACGGCATGGCCACCAGCGAGGGCGAGGCGCTCGCCATCGCCGAGCGCATCGGCTATCCGGTGCTGGTCCGACCGAGCTACGTGCTCGGTGGGCGCGCCATGCGCATCATCTACGACGCTGGGTCGCTCGAGCGCTACTTCGAGGAGGCCGTGCGGGCCTCGGAGGACCACCCGGTGCTCGTCGACCGCTTCCTGGAGGACGCTTTCGAGGCGGACGTGGATGCATTGTCCGACGGGACGGACGTCGTGGTCGGCGGCATCATGCAGCACATCGAGGACGCTGGGGTGCACTCGGGCGACTCGGCGTGCGTGCTTCCTCCGTACCTGCTCTCGGGTCCGGTGCTCGAAGAGATCCGTGACCTCACACGGCGCTTCGCCCTCGAGCTCGGCGTGGTCGGCCTGATGAACGCACAGTACGCGATCAAGGACGACGTGGTCTACGTGCTCGAGGTCAATCCGAGGGCCTCGCGCACCGTGCCTTTCGTGAGCAAGGCGACCGGCGTGCCGCTCGCGCGCCTCGCCGCGCGGATCATGGCCGGCGAGGCGCTCGCGGACCTCGATGTGCCCGCGGAGCCGCCCGTCCCGGGGGTCGCGGTGAAGGAGGCGGCGCTGCCTTTCAACCGCTTCGACGTCGACGTGCTCCTCGGGCCGGAGATGCGGTCCACGGGTGAGGTCATGGGGATCGACGACTCGTTCGGCATGGCGTTCGCCAAGGCGCAGGTCGCGGTGGGCAACGTCCTCCCCGAGGAGGGCACGATCATCGTCACCGTGAACGACCGCGACAAGGAGACCATCACACCCATCATCCGCCGTTTCCGGGACCTCGGCTTCACGATCATGGCGACGGGCGGGACGCGGGATTATCTCGCCAGCCTCGGCGTGCCTGCGCAGTTCGTGTTCAAGGTGCAGGAAGGCCGTCCGGACATCGTCGACCAGATGGTCTCCGGGAATGTCGCACTGCTCATCAACACGCCGCTCGGCAAGAAGTCCCAGTACGACGACTACGCGATGCGCCGCGCCGCCATCACGTACAAGATCCCGTATCTGACCACCGTGTCGGCGACGTCGGCGGCCTCGGACGCGCTCATCGCGCTCAAGTCGCGGAAGCGGGAGGTGAAGTCTATCCAGGAGCGCATCGCGTCGCTTTCGGAGCCCGTCGGAACGGGGGTCGCGTGAGCCCGGTCACCACCGGGTTCTTCCTCCATCCCGCCTCTCCGCTCCACGACACGGGGTGGAGCCATCCGGAGCATCAGGGCCGGCTCCGGGCGCTCGCGTCCACGGTGGGCAAGGACCTCCTGACGCTCCACGGCCACGTCAACCAGTTCGAGCCGGGTGCGGCGGACGAAGCGGACCTCCTGAGGGTCCACACGGAGAGCCACGTGGAGCAGGTCCGGCGTGCCTGCCGCATGGCCGAGGAGCGCGAGACGATCGTCTCGCTGGACGCCGACACCAAGGTATCGGCGGCGTCCTGGGACGCGGCGACCGGCAGCGCGGGCGCGGGCATCGCCGCCGCGCGCGCGGTGGTGGAGGGGAAGATCCGGACGGCGTTCGTCGCGACCCGTCCGCCCGGCCATCACGCCACGCCTGACCGGCCGATGGGCTTCTGCCTGTTCAACAACGTGGCGGTGACGGCCCGCTGGCTGCAGGCCATGGGTCACGCCGAGCGCGTCCTCATCGTGGATTGGGACGTGCACCATGGCAACGGCACTCAAGACGTCTTCTATGCCGACCCGAGCGTGTTCTTCCTGTCCATCCACCAGTCGCCGCATTATCCCGGAACTGGCGGAGCCTCCGAGACGGGCGCTGGGGACGGCGAGGGAACGACGCTGAACGTCCCGCTACCCGGTGGAACGCCCCGTCGAGACTACCTCGCCGCGTTCGACCATGCCCTCTCGGACGCGGTGGGGCGCTTCGAGCCCGAGTTCGTGCTCATGTCCGCGGGCTGCGACGTGCTGGCGGGCGATCCGCTGGGGGGCATGCTGCTCGAGCCCGAGGACCTGCACGGCATGACCCGCCGGGTCGTCGAGGTAGGCGCGTCCGCTTGTGAGGGACGGGTGGTGGCATTCCTGGAGGGCGGGTACGATCCGCGGCGATTGGGGGAGGGGGCCGTAGCAGTGGTCCGCGCTCTCGCGGGCCTCGGAGTGCCGACGTGAGCCGCATGGGCGCGGTCTCGAGGATTGTCTTCGTCTTCTGGGTCGGAGTGGTGCCGGCCGCCTCGCCGGGCGCGGCCGTCGCGCAGGACTCGTCATCGGAACAGTCTGCTCCGGCTCCACCCACGACGGTCCATCCCGAAGCGCGCCGGGCGATCTCGGAGCTCCGCTCTCCCTACTGCCCAGGTCTGATGTTGGAGGTCTGCCCCTCGCCCCCCGCGGCCGATCTGCGCGACTCCATCGACGTCCTCGCCCGAAGAGGGCTGTCGGCGGACTCCATCGTCGAGCGCGTGATCGCCACGTATGGCGAGGAATGGCGCGCCGTGCCGCGTCGCGAGGGGGCCGGATGGTGGGCTTGGCTCATGCCGCCCGCGGTACTGCTCCTCGGGGTGGTGGCGATCGCGATCGTGCTCGCCCGTCGCCGCCGGACCGTGCACCGCCTCGCGGGGCCGGACCCTTCCGAGCAGGACGCGGATAAGCTTCGCCGCGAGCTCGACGAGCTCGACGAGTCCGAGCACCCGGACTGGTGAGGGGGCGGGTCGTTGCCCGCCGGCCCTGGCTCCGTACCTTTCATATCCATGCCATCCAACGAAACGAAGTCGGCGGAGTCGCCACGGTCTCCCCCGTCGATGCTCGATCTGATCCGGCTGAGCCCCCGCCGGCTCTTCCCGCCCGGCGGTGTCGAGCTCTACCGTCAGATCGCGCTTCTGACCGGAATGTCCGAGGACGACGAGGTGCTCGATGTCGCCTGCGGCAGGGCGGTGTCGCTCGAGTACTTCGTGCGTGAGTTCGGCGTCCACGGCTCCGGCGTCGATCCGGATCCCGCCCTGATCGATCTGGCGGAAGCACGCACACGCGAGCTCGGGATCGCGGACCGACTGCAGTTCCAGACCGGGCATGCGTACGCGCTCCCTTACCGGGACGAGATCTTCGACATCGCGGTCGGCGAGGTCGGCTTCGCGAGCCACAGCGACCCCGAAGCCGCGATCCGGGAGCTCGTCCGCGTGACCAAGCCGGGTGGCTTCGTCGTGCTCGTGCAGCTCGTCTGGAAGGCTCCGGTCGACCCCGAGCGCCAACGCGTCTTGGCCGAGCACCTCGGAGCGCGCCCCAGGATGGTGGTCGAATGGAAACGGCTGCTGCGCGAGACGGGCGTCGAGGACGTCCACACGGAGGACTGGTCCGACGCGCAGACCTCGTTCCGTGCGACGGTGGCCAAGCCCTTTCCCGACTTCGCGGAGCTTTTCTCCGTGGGCGAGAAGGTGGACATCACGCGCCGGGCGTGGAGGCAGTGGGGCTGGCGCGGCGTCTGGACGGCCTTGAGCCGCGAGCGCGCGGTGCACCGCCTGCTCACGCGTGAGCGCATCCTCGGGTTGGACCTACTGAGGGGCCGCAGGGCCTTCGCGACCGCCCTGGAGGAGCCTTCGGAGTCATCCCACGGGGTGAAGGAGAGGGCCGCCGTCCCCGCGAAGGTGCCCGAGCGGCAGACGACCCCCTCGCGCGAAGCCCACGACGAGACGTTGGACACGAAGGGACTACCGTTGTTCGGCGAAAAGAGGGGGGAGGAGACCGATGACGAGTGACGCAGCAGCCCCGCCGCGGCTGCACGACCCGGAGGTCATCGAGGAGATCCGCGGTTTCCTGGCCGGCGAAGATCTGGACGCGTGGCTTCTGTACGACTTCCACGGCTTGAACCCGGTGGCCCAGAGCCTGCTCGGGCTCGGCAAGACGACGCGGCGCGGCTTCGTCATGATTCCGACGGATGGCGGCCCGGTCGCGTTGATCCACGCCATCGAAGCGTCCGCGTGGCGGTCCTGGCCGTTCGAGCGCCGCGTGTACTCCGGCTGGCGGGAGCTCGAAGACGGGCTCCGGACGCTGCTCGACGGCGCAAGGCGCGTCGCGATGGAGGTGTCACCGGGCGGTGCCGTGCCCACGCTCGATCTGGTTCCGGCCGGACTCACCGGATTTCTCCTCGACCTGGGGTTGGAGATCGCGAGCTCGGGCGATCTCGTGTCGCGATTCCACAGCGTCTGGACCCCTTCGCAGCGGTCGGAACATCGTCGCGCGGCCGAGCTCGTCGCGGACGTGGCGGCCAGGGCGTTCCGGCGGGCGGCGACCGCTGTGCGTGAAGGTGCCCCGACGACCGAAGGGTCGTTGTCCGACTGGATCCGGGTGGAGCTGCGTTCGGCCGGTCTGGTCCGGGAGGTCGACTGCATCGTGGCCGCTGGGGCGGGCGCGGCGGACCCGCATTACGCGCCCGATGGGCAGGGGGCCGCGATCGAGCGGGGCGACCTCGTCCTGATCGATCTGTGGGGTGCGTTCGAGGGGTCCGTTCCGGCCGATCAGACCTGGATGGGCTTTCTCGGCCCGAAGATCGACGCCAAGACGGACGAGGTGTGGCGCGCGGTCCGGGACGCCCGGGACGCCGCGGTCGATTTCCTGAGGGCCCGCCACGCCGGGGGGGAGATGGTCTGCGGCTACGAGGTGGACGACGTCGCGCGCGCGGTCATCGAGGAACGGGGATTCGGCCGACACTTCGTGCACAGGACCGGCCACTCCATCGACACGTCGCTCCATGGCAGCGGCCCCAACCTCGACAATCTCGAGAGCCGCGACGACCGGCGCCTGATGCCGGGCGTGGGATTCTCGATCGAGCCGGGCGTCTACATTCCGGGAGAGATCGGCATCCGGAGCGAGATCAACGTCTTCTGGGGTGAGGAGGGCCCGGAGGTCACTCCGTCCGGGATCCAGACGGAGATCCTTCTCCTGCTCGACGAGTGAGCTCGGGATCCCAGCGGGTCGAGGTCGCACTTCCGCTCCCGATCCACCGCACGTTCACCTACCGCGTCGACGGAGCGCCCCCTCGGGTCGGCTCGCGGGTGCTCGTCCCGTTCCGGCGAAGCGACCGGATCGGATGGGTGGTCGGGCCCGGCGACGAAGGACCCATCAAGGGGCTCCGTCCGATTCTTTCGGTGCTCGACCGCCGTCCCTCCGTCACGGAAGACCTGCTGGAGCTCTGCCGTTGGATGGCCGACTACTACGTCGCCCCGCTCGGCATCACCATCCGGGCGGCGCTCCCGGCCGTCCTTTCCGACATGGGGCGCGATTACGTGACCTGGACTGGCGGGGGCGCTGACGGAAACGGCCTTCGTCCGCGTGAGCGCAAGCTCGCGGACCACCTCGTTGCCCGCGCCGGACCGCAGCGTGTCGCGACCCTGCGGAAGGCGCTCGGCATGGGATCGATCTGGACCGAGCTGCGCTCCCTCGAGGCGTCCGGCCTCCTCGAGCACGAAGCGGTGCCGCCAGCGGAGCCGTCGGTGCGCACGCGGCGGGTGGCGCGGGTGGCGCGCACACTCGGAACGCTCGAGGAGCGGGAGGCGCTCTTCGGACGCGCCGGCCGCCAGCGCGAGGCGTACGACCTGCTGGAGGCCTCCGGTGGCGCGGCCGAGCTGAAGCATCTCATGGACGTGGAGGGATTCAGCAGGAGCGTGCTGCAGGGGCTCGAGGAGAAGGGCCTCGTCGAGATGGTCGACGAGGAGCAGATCCGCGACCCGTTCGCCGCCGAGCCGGCACCCGTTCCCCAGGACCTCGTACCCACGCCCGCCCAGCGGGCCGCCCTGGATCGCCTGATCGCGGCATGCGACGGAGGGCCCACGACGCCGTTCCTTCTGCAGGGCATCACGGGCTCAGGGAAGACGCTGGTGTACATCGAGCTCCTGCGCGAGGTGCTCCGCAGGGGACGGAGCGCCATCGTGCTCGTGCCCGAGATCTCGCTCACCCCACAGACCGTCTCCCGCTTCAGGGCGCATTTCGGGGACGAGGTGGCGGTGCTCCATTCGGGCCTCTCGGACGGAGAGCGCTACGACGCCTGGCGGCTCCTCCGCGACGGTGAACGGCGGGTGGCGGTGGGCGCGCGATCCGCGCTCTTCGCCCCCCTCGACAACATCGGGGCCGTCGTCGTGGACGAGGAGCACGACGGGAGCTACAAGCAGTCCGAGGCGCCCCGTTACCAGGCGCGCGATCTCGCGGTCATGCGGGCGCTCAGCCACGGCGCCGTATGCGTCCTGGGGAGCGCGACGCCCTCTTTGGAGAGCCGCCACAACGTGGACGGGGGCAAGTTCCAGCGATTGCTCCTGCCCGAGCGTGCCGGGGGAGCGACGCTCCCGAAGGTCGGTGTCGTGGATCTACGGGAAGCCCGCAAGCGGCCAGCCGGGAAGGACCGGGGGGCGGCTTCCACGCAGCACGTCTTCTCCCCCGAGCTGATCGACGCGGTGCACGCCCGCCTGGGGCGTCGGGAACAGGTGATCCTGCTACTCAACCGGCGCGGTTACTCGTCCTTCGTACAGTGCCGCTCGTGCGGCGAGGTCGAGCAGTGCGAGAATTGCAGCATCTCGCTCACGTTCCACAGGGTGACGCGCCGCATCGTCTGTCATCACTGCCGCTTCGAAGCGGCCGCGCCCTCGCGTTGTCCGCGCTGCGGCTCCGATGACCTCTCGTTCAGGGGCGTCGGCACCGAGCAGGTCGAGCGCGTGGCCACGGAGCTGTTCGGGGACGCGCGGATCGCGCGCATGGACGTGGATACCACGTCCGGCAAATGGTCGCATCAGCACATCCTGGACCGGGTGGGGCGGCACGAGGTCGACATTCTGCTCGGCACGCAGATGATCGCGAAGGGCCTGGACTTCCCCAACGTCACGCTCGTCGGAGTCGTCAATGCCGATGTCGGTCTGCATCTTCCCGATTTCCGGGCGAGCGAGCGCACGTTCCAGCTCCTGTCCCAGGTCGCCGGCCGGTCGGGCAGGGGCGCGGTCGGAGGTGAGGTCATCATCCAGACGTCCATGCCCGATCACTACGCGGTGCGCGCGGCGGTCGCCCACGACTACGAGGGCTTCGTCGCGCGCGAGATCGAGGAGCGGCGCCATCCCCGTTACCCCCCGCACGTAAGGCTGGCGAACGTCGTGCTGAGCAGCCCAGACCAGGAGCTCGCGGCCGAGGCCGCGCAGGCTGCCGTGGCATGGCTCATGCGGCGGCTGTCCCGGCCCGAGCACGGGGACGTCGAGCTGGTGGGGCCCGCCCCCGCGCCCATCGAGCGGCTCCATGGCCGCTGGCGTTGGCACTTCCTGTTGCGTGCGGAGTCGCCGAAGGCGCTGGGGGCCGCGGCGCGCGCGGTCGTCACCCGGTTCCGGTTGCCGGCCGGCGACGTGCGGCTCGCGCTCGACCGGGATCCCGTAGCGTTGCTGTAGCAGCCCGTGGCAGAAGTCTGGTGGGTCGGACCCGTGCTGCGCCCGGGTGCCCCGGGAGCGCCACAGCCGACCACGGGGGCACCCGCGCGCGGAGCGCGTGAGCCGGGCTGTGCCGCCCCAACCCGAAGGGCACGAGGGGACCAACGCTGGCGCGTCGGTGCCCGCGGCACCATACCGCGTCATAGCTCCTCCCCGATGCTACTACATCGCATTCGTCCCTCTTCCTTGAACGGTATCCGCAAGACGGGCACCGCCGCGCAGCGGTGGCACCAGACTTCTGCCACGGCCTGCTCACCGCTTCCGGGACGCCATTGCCCGCCGAGGGCTCTACGGAATACGTTCGGGTGCAGAGTTCTGGATGAACCCGGACCGCATGAGGAGGAGCCCTTGGGCTGCTTGGCGCTGAACGCCTCGTTCGAACCGTTGACCATCGTCCCGCTCCGGCGGGCGGTGCGGCTCGTGCTCGACGGAAAGGCGGAGATCGTGGAGCAGGACGGCGATCGGAGCTTCCGCTCCGAGCGGGACGCCGTTCCGTGCCCGGCCGTCATCCGGCTGGTGCGGTACGTCCACGTGCCGCGGCGCTTCAGACGCCAGGTCACCAACACGTTCCTCTTCGCCCGCGACGACTACACCTGCCAGTATTGCGGGCGGCACCGCCACCAGCTCAAGGGCCGCCAGTTCCTCACCCGCGATCACGTGATGCCGGTCTCACGCGGCGGTGCGAACGACTGGGAGAACGTCGTCACCAGCTGCTCGAGCTGCAACAACAGGAAGGGGAATCGACTCCCCCGGGAGGCGGGCCTCGAGCTGCGTGCCCAACCCGTGGAGCCCAACTACGTCCACCTGGTGTGGGTGGTGCGTCGCGTCACGCAGCTCCAGGCGAAGTACATCCGGACGTTCTACGGGGAGGATGCGTTGGACGATCTGGAGGACTGTTGGTGAGACGCCGGTCAGTCGTCGAGCCAGGCGTAGGGCCGCTCGCAGAACTGGCCGTATCCTCGCACCGTTCCGCGGTTCGTGTACTCCTTCCAGCAGACCATCCATCCGCGCACCGGATCGTGCTGGACCTCGTACTTGAAACCGGGATTGTCCGTGCGCTCAGCCAGGAAGCGTTGCAGGTACGCGGGCATGTTCGCGATGCCTTCCACCTCGAGCGAGATCTCCGGATCGTCCTCGATGGTCGCCTGGATCTGCGACTCGGAGAGCTTGAGCGCGCGTATGGCCTCCTCCACTGCTTCCTTCACGGGCGAGAGGTCCGGCGCGGTACCGGTTCGGCCTCTGATGACCTTCAAAAGGCCAGACGTCCCGGAAGCGGCGAGCTCGTCGCGTGCGCGCAGGAACTGGCCGAGAAGCTGCTCGTGGAGCCGCAGGAGCTGGGTGTACTCCCGCTTCGCCTGAGCCTGCTTCTCGTTCGCGTCTGCCATGCGGTGATCTCGGGTGAGTGGTCGGCCCAGGCGGAGTCGAAGCTCGATAATAAGGGGATTCGCTCTGCGCGCGGCAACTCCGCCGGGCCGGTCGCCCGGACGAAGCCTCCCGCCATGAGACGGCGCACTTGACCGGGCTGGGGCGCTCCCGGTACGCATGATGGCGATTCCCCCGACCCGGAGATACTTTGCACACCGCTCTCGTTCGTGAAGTCCGCTTCGTGGCATCTCACCACTACCGGCTCCATGGACGGACCGAGGCAGAGAGCCGCGCTGTGTTTGGGGACCAGGCTGTCCCGCACCGGCACCAGTGGCGTGTCCGGATCGTGGTCGCGGGCGAGATCGATCGGGAGACGGGCTTCGTCGCGGATCTCTCGGTCCTGGATTCGCGACTCGACCAGCTCGTCGGCGACTGGCGTGAGGGCGACCTGAATGAACGCATTCCTGAGGTGAGAGGAGGCAGCATGCAGCCCAGCACGGAGTCCCTGGCACGGTGGATCTACGAGCGGCTGTCCCCCATGATTCCGAATCCCGCCAAGCTCGAGAGGGTCCACGTCTGGGAGAGTGAGGACCTGGGGGCGTACTATCCTGTCTGAACGAGGCGCTCGGAGCCCCCACACGCGGTCGGGCGACCGTTGAGCCGGCCTCCACCGGCTTCGCCCCCGGGGCGACCCGGAAAGCCCACGCCCGTGCGCGCGCTGCAGGAGACGCCGGAGGCCAGCACCGGGCCGGAGCCCGCGCCCGAGCGGAGATCGATCGAGCTCGATGGCGGTTCATGGCAGGTGGCCGCGGACGGCGCGTCCGTCGGCGGCGGACCGCTCGGTCCGGTTCACATGCTCATGCTGTGCTTCACGAAGGGTGACGAGGGGGAGGCGAGAGAGGCCTGGGTCATCGGCCATCACCTGGAGGGGATGCCGGAAGATCGCCTCGCGGCGGCGCTTCGCGCTTCCGTGCCCAGACCGGAGCGTCGCGAGCCGCAGGGGTTCTTCGAAGAGCTCGGCGGGCGGAGGCGCCGATGATCCGAGATGCGCTCGACGAAGGCGGGGGTGTGGAGAAGGACCGGACGCCGGGGGGTGTGCGGAACATGCGAAGTTGAGCTTAGCTTGGTGGTGCCGTAACCACCCCGTTCCACGCCTCCCCGCCTTCAAGTCTCAACACGCTCCGCACTACAGGTGTCTTCTCAACAGGCAGACAAGCCGACCGACCGCGAGTTGGTCCGAAGGGCCCGAGAGGGCGACGCTTCGGCGTTCGGGGCGCTCGTGGGACGGTATCAGAGGCCGGCGTACGCGGTGGCCCTGTCCGTGGTCGGGAAACACGAGGACGCCGAGGATGCGGCCCAGGAAGCGTTCCTGGTCGCCCTCGAACGCCTCGAGGAATGCAGGAACCCCGATCGTTTTGGTGGATGGTTGCTCACCATCGTCAGGAATAGATCGAAGAACCTCATCCGTCGCGAATCGTTACGCGAGACGGACGAAGTCCCTCCGGGCGCCCGGTCGAGCATGCCGACGCCCGATCGGGTGACGGAGGACGCCGAGTTGAGGGGCATGTTGGAAGAAGCGATGCAGGCCCTGCCGGAGGTGCAGCGGGAAATCGTGATGCTGCACGATCTGGAAGGTTGGAAACATAGAGAGATCGCGGAGCGTTTGGACCTCCCACCGGGAACCGTCCGCTCCCACCTTCACTTTGCGAGAAAAGCTCTACGGGAAGCCCTCAGGAATCTTCCGGGGGCGCCCCGGGCCAAGAGGAAAGCTCGATGAGCCATAGATTGGAAGAGACGATCACAGACCAGCTGGAGATCGATATGGAGATCTACCCGGCCCTTCGGGTCCTGGATCCAGGTGAGCGCGATGCGGGCTATTGGATCGCCTTCCACGCCCGGGTGACGAGTGCGGCAGGCGCGGAGCTCGTTCGGCGTAGGGCGGCCGCCTCCATGACCATCGGAGACGTGTTGGTCGGTTGGGCGAGGACGCTCGTGCCCACGGCGCTGCTCGCCGCGGCTTTGGCCGGCGTGGTGTTGATGCAGGGCGATACCGTGGAGGCCCCGGCCCCGCTCGGGATCGAGGAGATGTTGACCAGCGAGCTGAAGGGGCTGACGATCCCCCAGATCTCGTCGCCGGACGCGCCCGGTAACCCTGTCCTCCTGGTTGCGGAACTGTTCTGATGAGTCGCCAGACCAGGACTCGCCTGCTCACCGCGGGTGTCTTGCTTTCGGTGTTTGGCGCGGGGGTCCTGCTGGGCTTCGCGGCCGAAACCTCATTGACGCCTCCGCCGGCTTCCGCGTCGGAGGCCGCGCCGGAAGGTGAGGTGGGGTCGAGCGAGCCCGAAGAGTCCCGGCGGACGCCCATGTACGAGCAGGTCGGGCCGGACTCGGCTCAGAGCGTGCAGATCGCGGCGCTCGTTCAGGAGCACAGTGCCAGAATGGACGCCCTCAACCGGGAGTTCCAGGAGAACTACGACCCGCGCTTCCGCGCGATCGTGAGGGAGACCCGGGAAGCCATCAAGCGGGTCTTCACGCCGGAGCAAGCTGCCCGTTATCAGGAGATCGTCGAGGAGTCGGACCGGCGCCGAGCGGAGGAAGAGGCCGCCGATCCGGACGACGAATGACGGGCAGGCCAGGTCGGTGAAGCGTCTTGGCGCCCCCGCCCGGCATCGCGTCGGGCCTTGAGCGACCAGGCCGCGGCGGCGCCAGGGGGCACCCCGGAAGATTCCCGTCGATCGGCTTAACGAACATGGTCGGGCGATCATCCACGTTACGACGAGGATATCGCCCATGGGGCGGATGGGAACGACGACCGGGACGGAATACCATGTACGCTGCGGTGCGGTGCACCTTCTTGTGGGCCTGCCTACTGGCGGGCTTCTTTCTTTTTCTCCCCAACGCCGCGGCCACGCAGCTGACGGTGTCATTGGACGAGGCCATCGATCGCGCGCTCGTTCGCAGCCCGCAGATGGCGCAGCAGGAACAGGCGGTTGGCAACGCCGCCGAGGGCCGACGCACGGCATGGGGTCAGTTCCTGCCGTCCGTGAGCGCCAGCTCCTCGGGGTCACTGCGTAGCCAGAATCGCTTCGATCCGGCCACGGACCGGATCGTGACAGGAAGCTCCGATTCCTACAGCGCCGGGCTGTCCGCGAGCTACACCGTCTTCGCCGGTGGAAGGCGCTTCGCCGAGTACAGCGCCGCCGGCGCCGACGTGCGCGCGGCGCAGGCGCGGCGCGACGAGCAGCGCTTCGCGGTGACTGTCCAGACCAAGGCGCTCTTTTTCGGAGCACTCCGGCAGGAGGATCTGCTCGAAGTCGCGAGGCAGCGCGTGCTGCAGGCGGAGCAGAACCTCGAGATCGTCCGTCGGCGGACCGTGCTGGGCGAGGCCACGGTCTCCGATTCTCTGCGTGCGCGCCTGGATTGGATCAACGCGCAACAGGCCGTCCTCCAGGGCGAGTCCGCCATTCGCGGCGCGCGGTTCAGCCTCGGACGTCAGATCGGAGAGTCCGGCCCGGTCGCTCCGGCGCGTCCTTCCGACCTCGAGCCCTCGCCGCTCGGACTCACGCCCGAGGAGATCATGGTGCTCGCCGAGAGCCAGTCTCCTTCCGTGATCGCGGCTGCCGAGCAGACGGCCGCCGCGGGCGCCTCGGTGTCGGCGGCCCGCACGGCCTACCTGCCCAACATCTCCTTCTCGACCGGATACGATTGGGCGAACCAGGATCCTTCGTTCTCGGGTGGCACCACGAGCTGGTCTCTCGCGCTCCGCATGAGCTACCCGATCTTCAACGGGTTCCAGCGGGAATCGAGCGTCGAGCGCGCCCGCTTGGCGCAACGCGTGACGTCGTTGCAGGAGGAGGTGGCTCGGCTGACGGCGCGGGAGCAGGCCGATGCCGCGTACCAGACCCTTGTGACCTCGGAGCGTGCGATCGAGATCGCCGAAGAGGCCACCGCTGTGGCGATGGAGGACCTGCGCGTTGTGCGGGAGCGCTACGAGGTGGGGGCCGCGACCATCCTGGACGTCCTGATCAGCCAGTCCGCGGCGGACCAAGCCAGCACGGACCGCGTCACCGCGCGTTACGATTATCTGCTGGCTCGAGCCGAGCTGGAAGCCATCCTCGGGAGGGACCTGTGACCGATTTCATCATTCGAACCGATCAGCTGCGCAAGGACTACGTGCTCGGGGCGGAAACGGTCCGGGCTGTTCAGGGGGTGGATCTGGAGATCGCCCGTGGTGAGTTCGTCGCGGTCATGGGTCCATCCGGCAGCGGCAAGTCGACCTTCATGAACATGATCGGTTGCCTCGACACGCCCACGTCCGGCCGCTATTGGCTCAACGGGCAGCTCGTCAGCGAGCTGTCGGACGACGAGCTCGCGCGGGTTCGCAACAAGGAGATCGGCTTCGTCTTCCAGACGTTCAACCTGCTCCCGCGGGCGACGGCGCTGCACAACGTCGAGCTGCCCCTCATATACGCCGGGGTGGGCGCGAAGGATCGGCGCCGTCGCGCGGCGGAGAAGCTCGAGCTCGTGGGACTGGCCGACCGCATGGACCACAGACCGCCGGAGTTGTCCGGCGGTCAGCGCCAACGCGTGGCCGTCGCACGCGCCCTCGTGAACGAGCCCGCGCTCCTGCTGGCGGACGAGCCGACCGGAAACCTCGATTCGGCGACGGGCACCGAGGTCATGGAGCAGTTCCGCGGACTTAACGAACAGGGTCAGACGATCGTCCTCGTGACGCACGAGTACAACATCGCGGCGTACGCGAGGCGGCAGGTGCACCTGAGAGACGGCAAGATCGAATGCGATTTCCTCAATGAGCCCGCGGAGACCACGGTATGAAGACGGCAGATTGGCGCGGTTTTACATTGGCGGGTGCCTTCGTGCTCGGGGTGGCGGCATGCAGCTCCGGCGAGGCCGCGGTCGAGACGTCGCGCCTGCAGACCGTGCTGGCGGAGCGGGGAGATCTGCGCATCCGCGCCGAGGCGATAGGCACGATCGAGCCGGTCCGCACGGTCGAGGTGAAGTCGAAGGCGTCGGGCGAGATTCTTCAGCTGTTCGCCGATATCGGTGAGACGGTCGCACCGGGCGAGATGCTGGCCGAGATCGACCCGCGTGACGTGCGGAATCGTTACGACCAGGCCAAGGCGGACCTCGACGTCGCCCAGGCGCGGGCGGACATCGCCGGCGCGCAGCTCCAGCGCTCCCAGCAACTCCTCGAAGCCGGGGTCATCACGCAGCGTGAGCACGAGAGCGCGCGCCTCGAGGCAGCCAACGCGCAGGCCGCGCTCGTCAAAGCGGTCACGAACTACGAGCTCGCCGAGCTCCAGCTGAACGACGTGCAGATCCGGGCGCCCATGGCGGGCACCATCATCCAGAAGAGCATCGAGGTGGGAGCCGTCATCCAGTCCGCCTCGCAGAACGTCTCGGGCGGCAGCACGCTCTTCACCATGGCGAATCTGGCGGAGATGCAGGTCCGCACCCTGATCGACGAGACCGACGTGGGTCAGCTCGAGCCGGGCATGAGCGTGGAGATCGTGGTCGAGGCCTACCCGGACCGGGCGTTCCGCGGCACGCTCCAGAAGATCGAGCCGCAGGCGGTCGTGGAGCAGAACGTGACCATGTTTCCGGTCATCGTGAGCTTGGACAACAGCTCGGGCCTGCTCCGACCGGGCATGAACGCCGAGGTCGCGATCCTCATCGACGACGCCATCGACGTGCTGCTCGTGCCGAACAACGCGATCGTGCAACCGGCGGACGTTGGGCCGGCCGCTCTGGCGCTTGGGCTCGATATCGAGACGCTGGACATGTCTGCGTTCATGCGGGCGGGCAGGGGCGGGTTCGGCGGGGCGAGGGCTGCCGGAGCCGGCGGAGGAGGGGAGCCGAGCGCGGGAGCCGATGACGTGCCCCGCGGCGGTGGCGCTCCCGCCCAGGAAGCGGATGCCGGTATCTCCGAGGCGACGGGTCGGGGTCCGGCCGCCCGAATGCAGGAGCTGCGCGGCCAGGTGGAGCGCGGGGAGATCACGCAGGATTCCATGCGCGCCGTGCTCCAGGGCATGCGTGCCCAGGGGGTCTTCCCCGGCGGTCGCGGCGGGCTGGCCGCGGCGGGTCCGGAAGGAACGCCGGCGAGCGCGACCCGGCCTGCCGCGGTCTTCGTGGTCGGCCCGAGCGGCCTGCCGGAGCCTCGCCTCGTTCAGGTGGGCCTCAACGACTGGGATTTCACCGAGGTCGTCAGCGGGCTGGAGGGCGGAGAGGAGCTGGCGGTGGTCGGACCCGCGCAACTCCAGGCGAGACAGCAGGAGTTCCTGAATGCGATGCGGTCCAGAGCCGGGAACAACCCGTTCGGTGGCGGCGGCGCTCCCGGCGGCCGCGGCGGCCGGTAGGCGAGCACATATCATGCTGATCTACGAGATCGTGATCGTGGCCATGGCCGCCGTCCGCGCCAACGTCATGCGGTCTGTGCTCACCACGCTCGGCATAGTGATCGGCGTTGCCGCGGTCATCACGATGGTCGCGCTCGGCGAAGGGGCCCAGCAGCGTGTGGAGCAGGAGATCAACCGGATGGGGACGACTGTGCTCACCATCCGGCCCGGGCAGCAGTTCATGGGCGGCATCTCCCGAGGCGACGCGCAGCTCGCCGTGCGGGATGCGGAGGCACTGCGCGACGGATCGGACGGCGTGCTCTCGGTCAGCCCGGAGATCCAGTCGAGGATGCAGATCACGTACCTCCGCTGGAACGCCAACAATCAGATCATGGGCGTGTGGCCGGCGTACTTCGAGATCTACAATCACGGGCTCGTGGCCGGTCGGTTCTTCAACGAGGGTGAGGTCCAGGGCCGCAGGCGCGTGGCGATTCTCGGCAACAACGTCACCGACGATCTCGGCGGTACGCCGCCCGAGGCGCTCATCGGTCAGACGATGCAGATCCGGGGGATCCCATTCGAGATCATCGGAGTGCTCGAGGAGAAAGGGGACGCCGCCTGGGTCCGTCCGGATGATCAGGTGTTCATCCCGCTCTCCACGGCGCAGTTCCGGGTCATGGGCGGGCGCGACCGGCTGAACGCCATCTATGCCAAGACCGCCACCACGCAGGAGCTCGACGCCGCCTTCGCGGTCATCGATCGAATCATGCGGCGGGAGCACCGGATCCAACCGGGTCAGGAGGCGGACTTCAACATCCGAAACGCCTCTGACCTGCTCGCCACGTTCAACGAGACGAACCAGACGTTCACGCTGCTCCTCGCGGGGATCGCGGGCGTGAGCCTGTTGGTGGGCGGAATCGGCATCATGAACATCATGCTCGTCTCCGTGACGGAGCGGACGCGTGAGATCGGGGTGCGAAAGGCGTTGGGCGCAACGCGCCAGGCCATCATGCTCCAATTCCTGGTGGAGGCGCTGTTCCTGTGCGTCCTCGGCGGTCTCATCGGCGTCGGCGTCGGGTACGGCGCCGCGGAGATCATGACTCGGGTAGCGAGCTGGGATACGGTCGTCGCGCCCCAGGCGGTCTTCGCCGCCCTCGCGTTCTCCGCGGGCGTCGGGCTGTTCTTCGGTATCTGGCCGGCCCGCCGGGCGGCCGTGCTCGACCCGATCGACGCTCTGCGGTACGAGTAAGGCGCGCGATTCGCGTTAACTGCTGGGAAGGACCGCGCTCATGCGCTCACCGTGGCGGATGAGGACCACCGTCAGATCGCCGCGCGACCGCGAGATCACGTAGCGTAGGTCGTCCACCGAGCGAACCGGGGCGTCGCCGAGCTGTACGATCACGTCGCCTCCCCGCAGCTGTGCAGTCGCGGCGGGCGTTCCCGCCGGCACATCGATCAGGAGCACACCACCTTCCACGCCGAAGTAACGCGCGAGGTCGGGTCCCACGTCGATAACCTCCGCGCCCGCCACCCGGTTCCGCCCGAGCACATATGGCGCCAGCGGGCTGTAGGCCCCGGACGCGTCGATCCGGACGGGTGCCTGCGGTGCGGAGGGCGCCGGCGCGTGCTGGACCTGGGCGCGGGCGCGCTGCGCCGCTTCACGCTGCTCAGCCAGACGCGCGCGCATCGAGTCCATGGCCTGCATGATAGACATGACCATCGAATCCGCGTCGGGACCGAGCGGCGCGGTGGGTCTCGGCGGGGTGAGGATCTGAGGACGGGCAGCGGCCACGAGTCTGACCTCCTGCCGTTGCTCGCCCCGCCTCAGGACGACGCGCACGGGATCCCCGATGCTGAGTCGAAGGCGCGATGCCATCTCTCGCAACGCATCGGGGTCACGCATGTCGTTCACCTCCATGAGCGTGTCACCCGGTCGAATGCCCGCGGCCGCGGCCGGGCTTCCGGGCTGGACGTCGGTGACCACGACGGTCGTGCGGATGCCGGTGTCGTCGCCGGTCGTGAGGACGTTGACGGATACGCCGATCCAGCCCGGGCGCTCCTGGCCGACCAACGGCTGGGGCGCCTGTAGGACGAGCAGGACGAGCAGGGTCGATGCCCACCGAACCCCGCTCCGTGCTAGCCTGTTCATCAGAACCAGCCTCCGGTGCTGGTCGATACGAGTCGGGCGGCGGCGTCCCGCTCCGCGAGTGCCGATGCGAGAAATCCGTTCAGGAACGGATCGCCCGGAGCCTGACGGACCGCGGCCTGGCTGACCAGCACGAGATGCTCGAGCGCAGCGTATCGGCTGATCGGATCGGTCGACTCGAGGTCGCCGCCGTTGCGGGCGACGAGCTCGCGGTACTGGCTCATGGCCTGCACATACTCGCGCTCCGCGGCCTGCACGGCCGCCGCCGCCCCTTCCACGTCCGTCGCTTCGGCGACCGCGGCGGCCTCTCCAACGGCCGAGGTCTGGCCAACCCAACCGGCGCCGGCCGCCGCCCCGGCGGCGAAGAGCATGAACGAGGCGGCCACTTGCATCCACGCCGGGGTACGGGCCAATTCCAGCCGCGCGAACATGCCCTGGTCCTTCAGGAGTCCCTCCGAGCGTAGCCGCGCCTCCAACACGCCCCAGTCGCCCCGGGGAGGCAGGATCTCCGGTAGTGAGGCGAGCGCGCGGGTCTGATCCGTGAGCGCCCGCAACTCGCCGGCGCACACGGAGCACTCCGCCAGGTGTCCACGCTCCTCGGAATCGGGGGCGTCGTCCACCAACCGTGCAAGCGTCTCAGCCGTCAGATGCTCCATGTTTCCACTCCCTGTTCGCGCACTTCACCGTCGAGGTTCGAGAGCATCTCACGCATCTTCGCTCTCGCCTTCGACAACTGTGACTTGGACGTCCCGGCGGTGACGCCGAGCACGTCTCCAATCTCTTCGTGTGTGTAACCTTCCACGTCGTGCAGGATCAACACGCGTCGCATGCCTTCCGGAAGGGCATCCAGCGCGCGCGACAAACGCTCCTGCAAGAGCGCGTCCCCATAGGCCGGTCCCACCGCGGCGTCCACGGGAGCGATCCCGTCGCCCGCCGGCGTCTCACGCTTCTTCCGGGTCTCGGCCTTCCTGAGCGCCTGCAGTGCCGCGTTGACCGCGATCCGGTGGAGCCACGTCGAAAAGCGCGCGTCGCCCCGAAACGTCGGGAGGGCCCGGATCGCCCGTATCCACGCTTCCTGCGCGTAATCCTGCGCCAGGTCGTCGTCTCCGGCGATGCGGCGCACCACGGCGTACACGCGCGGTGAGAACCGGTCGTAAAGGGTTCGGATCGCGCGCGGATCACCTTCGGATGCCAGCGCGAGAAGGTGCTTGTCCGTGGTCGTTGCCATTCCGTCCATCATGTGATCTTGAGATACCGCGGAGCATCGAAAGGGTTGCTCGGGTGCGACGGCCCGAACGCCGACGGGTGCGCCCGCGCGCGGTTGCCTGTACCATAGCGGCCAGAGGCCCGGCCCCATTCCACGGCAAGGGTCGACACGACACCTCCACGACCGGATCTGGACATCCCATGGATCGAAGCAAGGAACCCCTCCGCGGCGCGACGCACCTCGAATGCACCGGCACCGGCCAGGTCGTCGAGAGCGAGCAGCTCATCGGCCTCTCCGAAGCGGGCAAGCCGCTCTTCGCCCGCTACGATCTGGAGGCGGTGCGATCGACGTTCACCCCCGACGCCGTGCGCTGCAGAAGGTCGGACCTCTGGCGCTACGAAGAGGTGCTTCCCGTCCGGGACCGCGGCGCGCAGGTATCGCTCGGTGAGGGGTGGACGCCGCTCATCGATGCCCCTCGCACGGCGGCACGCCTCGGGGTGCGCAAGGTATGGATCAAGGAGGAGGGGCAAAACCCCACGGGGAGCTTCAAGGACCGGGGGCTTTGCCTCGCGGTTTCGCGGGCGCTCGAGCTCGGCGCCAAGGAGCTCGCGCTACCGTCGGCCGGGAACGCGGGCAGCGCGGCCGCCGCCTACGGAGCGGCCGCGGGTCTTCCGGTGCACGTGGTCGTGCCGTCGGACACGCCCGCGCCGATCCTCGCGGAGATGAGGGCCCTGGGCGCCGATCTCCAGTTGCTCGACGGCTTGATCTCCGACTGCGGCAAGGTCGTGAGGAAGGGCGTCGAGGAGCACGGATGGTTCGATCTGTCGACGTTGAAGGAGCCGTACCGCGTGGAAGGGAAGAAGACGATGGGGTATGAGCTGTTCGAGCAGCTGGGGCGCCTTCCGGACGCCATCGTGTATCCCACGGGCGGCGGAACGGGGCTCATCGGGATGTGGAAGGCGTTCGACGAGATGGAGCAGCTCGGCTGGATCGGGTCCGTTCGTCCCAAGATGTTTACGGTGCAGGCCGCCGGATGCGCGCCCATGGTCCGGGCCTGGGAGCAGGGAGCCGATCATGCCGAGACGTGGGAAGGCGCGGCGACCTACGCGTCGGGGTTGCGGGTGCCCGGAGCCGTCGGCGACTTCCTCATCCTGCGCGCGCTGCGGGAGTCGGGGGGCGGGGCAGTGGCCGTTCCGGACCGGGCCATGGCGGACTGGGTCGCCCGCCTCGGCGCGGACACCGGCATCTTCGCCGCGCCCGAAGGCGGCGCCACGGCGGCGGCGGTCGAGGCCATCAAGGACATGGGGTTGATCGGGGAAGACGACGAGGTCGTGCTCTTCAACACCGGAAGCGGACTCAAGTATGTCGGGATGGATCCTCTGGACGGATAGCGTCGCTGCCGCGGGGTTCGGCGGCGGCCGTGCGCCTGGACGTCTCGCCGGCCGGGACGGCCCGTACGGCCCGGAAGGCGCGGCGCCATGACCGGCGCGCTGATCTGGACGGGCCTCGGCGCCCTCGTGGTGATCGGAGGGCTGGCCGTCAGGCGCCGGATCGGTGCGTCCCGGGAGCGGCCGGTGCTCGACGACGACGCGGTTCGTCGCATCGTCGACACCGGCCGGCTCTCGGTGGACGAGGATCCGCCTCTGGACATCGACGAGATCGAGGAAGCGGAGGACCGCTTCTGGTCCGAGTCGTGGGACGAGCCGGAGGACCTGTAGGGGGCGCCGCGATTACGGCGTCCAGCGATAATAGACGCCCGGAAGCGGTACCAGGCGTTTGTTCAGCCCACGTTCGTCGTCCAGGTCGGGCCGACGGATGGCGAGCGCGCGGTTCAGCGCGATCGAGGCCCCGACCGCGTGACGGCCGTTCAGGCTCCAGTCGACGCCCACGGGCGCCCGGGCCACGAGGGC
>Ga0326597_10002062_pt1 | contig 30707 bp, 24 predicted proteins | sample RVTome_12_FD_203789 | JGI IMG/M metagenome (GOLD analysis project Ga0326597, IMG submission 203789) | Soil microbial communities from uranium-contaminated site in the Upper Colorado River Basin, Wyoming, United States - RVT100D185 | ecosystem: Environmental > Terrestrial > Soil > Contaminated >...
TCGCGCGCCGCCTACCAGACCGACCGGGTCGATTTCCTCGCGCTCATCGACAACCAGCGCGTCCTGCTGGCTGTTCGACTCGATTACCATCGCGCCCTGGCCGACCTCGAACAGGCCACGGCCGATCTGGAGCGCGCCGTCGGGGTCGATCACGACACCGGCGCGGCGGCCGCCCGCACGATTCACGGAGACCTGCGATGATTCCGCGCAACCGCTCTCATGTGGGGCTCCGCCCCAAACCCCGGCTCGGTCGCTCGCGGGGCCCCATCGCCCCGCTCCGCTCCCTCGCGGGCCGCGCCGTGCGCGGCCTGGCCGTGCTTGCCGGGAGTGTGACCGCTTCGCGCACGTTCGCGCGGGCAAGCACGGCCAGTCTGACGCTCGCGTTCGTGGCGCTCGTGGCGATCGCCGCCGGCGCCGGCGTCTGGTACGGCTGGCTCCGGACGCCCGCCGCCCAGGTCGAGCCCGCCGCGGTCTACTGGACCTGCGTCATGCACCCGGAGATCCACGAGGCCGGACCAGGGACGTGTCCGAAATGCGGCATGGACCTGGTCCGCTCGGACACGATCGCACCCCCCGACCCGTCCGGCGATCCCGCCGGGACGACGGCCGCTGGCGCCGCCGCACCCACCGCGACGGGAGCCGCCGAGCCCGGGTCCCAGCGCGCGCCGGTGGCGATCGACGCGCGCCGCCAGCAGCTCATCGGCCTCCGCACCGCGCGCGCCGAGCGGGAGCGGCTGGCGCGCACGATCCGCGCGGTGGGTCTGGTGCGGTACGACGAAACCCGCCTCGCCGACGTGAACCTCAAGCTCGAGGGCTGGATCCGCGACCTCTTCGTCGACGCCACCGGCCAGTTCGTCCGCCGGGGCGACCCGCTGTTCACGCTCTACAGCCCCGATCTGCTGACGACGCAGAACGAGTACCTGCTGGCCCTGACGTCGCGCGATCAGCTCCGGCAGTCGCAGATTGCCGACGTCCGCGAGCAGGCCGACCGGCTCGTCGAGACCGCGCGGCGCCGGCTGGATCTCTGGGACCTCCCGGCCGACCAGCTGGCGCTGCTCGATGAGACCCGCAAGCCCCAGACGACGATGACATTCCGATCGGCGGTGACCGGCCACGTCATCGAGAAGCGGGCGCTGAAGGGGATGCGCGTCACGGCCGGCGAGTCGCTCTACCGGATTGCCGACCTGTCGGTGGTCTGGGTCGAGGCGGACTTCTACGAGCGGGAGATCGCGCTGGTCCGGACCGGCCAGCGCGCCGTCGTCACGCTCGACGCGTATCCGGGCGAGCAGTTCTTTGCGCGCGTCGTCTACGTGTACCCCTACGTCGAGGAGGCGACCCGAACGGTTCGCGTGCGATTCGAGATGGCCAATCCGCGCGGCCGCCTCAAGCCGGGCATGTACGCCAACGTCGAGCTGAGCATTCCGATCGGCGAGGGGGTCGTCGTGCCGACCAACGCGCTGATCGATTCCGGGCGCCGGCAGATCGTGTTCGTGTCGCTCGGCGACGGCTACTTCGAGCCGCGCGACGTCACCGTGGGGCAGCGCTTCGAGCGCACCGTGCAGATTCTCCGCGGGCTCGACGCGGGCGAGGAGGTGGCCACGGCGGCCAATTTCTTCATCGACGCCGACAGCCAGTTGCAGGCCGCGCTCCAGGGCTTCGAGCCGCTGCCGGCGCCGGCCGCGCCCGGCGGGCCGACGCTGCAGATCGCCGTGAAGACGGTCCCGGATCCGCCGAAGGCGGGTGAGAACCAGGCCATGGTCACCGTGACCGACGCCGACGGCCAGCCGGTCGAGGGCGCCGACGTGACGGTCGGCCTGTTCATGGCGGCGATGCCGTCGATGAACATGCCGGCGATGAAGAGCGACGCGAAGCTGCCGCACGCGGGCGGCGGCGTGTACCGCGGGGTGTGCAACATACTGATGCTCGGCCGCTGGGACGTGACGATCACCGTGTCGAAGGACGGGAAGCGGCTCGGCACGAGGCAGCTCAGCCTGGTCGCGCGGTGAGCGCGCGCTGGCCTCCGGCCTCCGGCCTCAGGACCCTGGTGCAGCCATGATCGAACGCATCATCACCTGGTGTGCCCACAACCGGTTCCTCGTCTTCACGACGTCGCTGGCGCTCGCGGCCTGGGGCGGGTGGGCGATGCTCCACACGCCGCTCGACGCGGTGCCGGACATCTCCGACGTGCAGGTGATCATCTCGACCGAGTGGCCGGGCCGGAGCCCGGACCTCATCGAGGACCAGGTCACCTACCCGCTCGTCACGGCGCTCATCTCGGCGCCGAAGGTCCGCACCGTCCGGGGGTTCACCGACTTCGGCATCTCGTACGTCTACGTGATCTTCGAGGACGGCACCGACATCTACTGGGCGCGCAGCCGGGTCGTCGAGTACCTGCAGGGCGTGCGTGCGCGGCTGCCGGCAGGCGTCAGCCCGGTGATTGGCCCGGACGCGACCGGCGTCGGCTGGGTGTTCGAGTACGCGCTCGTATCGGAAACCGGGGAGCACGACCTGGCCGAGCTGCGCGGGTTCCAGGACTGGTACCTCCGCTACTGGCTCGCCGCCGTGCCGGGCGTCGCGGAGGTGGCGTCGATCGGCGGCTTCGTGAAGCAGTACCAGGTGGGTCTCGATCCGAACAAGCTCGCGGCCTACGGCCTCTCGGTCGGCGACGTCGTCAGGGCCGTGCGGATGAGCAACAACGACGTCGAGGGGCGGCTGCTGGAGTTCGCCGGGCGGGAGTACATGGTGCGCGCGCGCGGCTACCTGACGTCGACGGAGGACATCGAGAAGATCTCCCTCGGCGCGACGCCCGCCGGCACGCCCGTCCGCGTGCGTGACGTGGCCGAGGTGCGCCTCGGCCCCGACCTGCGCCGCGGCATCGCCGAGCTCGACGGCCAGGGCGAGGTCGTCGGCGGCATCGTGATCATGCGCTTCGGCGAGAACGCGCTGAACGTGATCGATGGCGTGAAGCGCAAGCTCGCCGACGTGCAGTCGGCGCTGCCCTCCGGCGTGCGGCTGGTCACGACCTACGACCGGTCGGACCTGATCAAGGCCTCGATCGGCACGCTGCGCGACACGCTCGTCGAGGAAGGGATCGTCGTCGCGATCGTGATCCTGATCTTCCTCCTCCACTTTCGCTCAGTGCTGGTGCCAATAATCACGCTGCCGATGGCGGTGCTGATGTCGTTCGTGCCCATGTACTACATGGGCGTGACGTCGAACATCATGTCGCTCGGCGGCATCGCGCTGGCGATCGGCGTCCTCGTGGACGCCTCGCTGGTGATGGTGGAGAACGCGTACCGCCGCGTGTCCGAGTCGACGGAGTTCGGCGAGACGGCCTACGAACAGCAGCCGATGCTGGTCGTCGAGGCGGCGCGGCAGGTGGGACGTCCCATCTTCTTCTCGCTGGCGATCATCATCGTCTCGTTCGTGCCGGTGTTCCTGCTCGAGGCGCAGGAGGGCCGGCTGTTCCGGCCGCTCGCCTACACGAAGACGTTCGCCATGACGTTCTCGGCGCTGCTGGCGATCACGCTCGTGCCGGCGATGATGACGATCCTGATCCGCGGCCGGCGCCTGCGGCCGGAATCGCGCAACCCGATCTCGCGGCTGTTCGGCGCGGTGTACGCGCCGGTCCTGAGGCTCGCGCTGCGCTGGCGGTGGATCACACTGCTGGTGAACTTCGCCGTCGTCCCGCTCGTGGTCCCGCTGGCGCTCGAGCTCGGGTCGGAGTTCATGCCGCCGCTCTACGAGGGCACGATCCTCTACATGCCGACGTCGCCGCCCGGTCTGTCGGTCACCGAGGCGCGGCGCGCGCTGCAGGTGCAGGACCGGCTGCTCAAGGAGTTCCCGGAGGTGGAGCGCGTCTTCGGCACCGCCGGCCGCGCCACCACGGCGACCGACAACTCGCCGATGGGCATGGTCAACACCACGGTCGTGCTCAAGCCGCGAGATCAGTGGCGGGCCGGCATGACGTTCGAGCGGCTGCAGGCCGAGATGGACGAGGCGCTGCAGTTCCCCGGGTTCCCGAACGTCTGGACGCAGCCGATCCGGAGCCGGCTCGACATGCTCTCCACCGGCATCAAGACGCCGGTGGGCATCAAGCTGCTCGGCGGCGACCTGCAGGTGATCGAGCAGCTCGGCCAGCAGATCGAGCGCCTGCTCGCCGACCTCCCTGGGACGCGCAGCGTGTACGCCGAGCGGGTGGGGGAGGGCTACTTCACCGACATCCAGATCGATCGCGACGCCGTCGCGCGCCACGGGCTGATGATCGAGGACGTGCAGGAGGTCGTACAGTCGGCGATCGGCGGCGAGACCGTCACCTGGACCGTCGAGGGGCGCGAGCGCTATCCGGTGAACGTGCGCTACCAGCGCGCGTTCCGTGACGACTTGCCGGCGCTGGAGCGCGTGCTCGTGCGGACGCCGCGCGGCGCGCAGGTGCCGCTAGGCGACCTGGCCTCGATCACGCTGAGCACCGGCCCGGCGATGATCCGCAACGAGGACGGGCTGCTCGCCGGCTACATCTACGTGGACACCGCCAGCCGCGACCTGGGCGGCTACGTCGAGCAGGCCCGGGCGCGGCTCGACGAGCGCCTGGCGCTGCCGCCCGGCTACACGCTGAGCTGGACCGGCCAGTACGAGTACCAGGTGCGGGCGAGGGAACGACTGCAAATCCTCATCCCGGTGGTCTTCTTCATCATCTTCATGCTGCTCTACATGACCTTCCGCTCGGTCTCCGAGGCGGTGCTCGTCATGCTCTCGGTCCTCTACGCGATGACCGGCGGCGTCATCCTGCAGTGGTGGCTCGGCTACAACTTCTCGGTCGCCGTCTGGGTGGGCTACATCGCGCTCTACGGCATCGCCGTCGAGACGGGCGTGGTGATGGTCGTCTACCTGCACGAGGCGCTGGACCGCCGGCTGCGCGAGCGCCCGCGGCTGGCGCGAGGCGCCGGAGGGGAGCGCGGCGAAGCCGCGCCGCCGAGCGCGAGCGAGCGGGGGCGGGGCCCCGCGAGCACTGATGACGCTGGCGAGGTCACGGAGCGAGACATCCTCGAGGCGACGCTCGAAGGGTCGCTCCTGCGGCTGCGGCCGAAGCTGATGACCGTCGGCACGACGATGGCCGCGCTCATTCCCATCATGTGGAGCGCCGGCGTCGGCGCCGACGTCATGAAGCCAATCGCCGCGCCGATCATCGGCGGCATGGTGACGTCGACGATCCACGTGCTGATCGTGACGCCGGTCATCTTCTACATCATGAAGCGGCGCGCGCTCAGGAGAGGGACGCTGCGGGCGTCGGAGATGACCGTGTAGCAGCCCGTGGCAGAAGTCCCTCCACGGGCTGCGAGGACGCGGAGCGCGAACACCCATCGATCGAGAGCGCGGGGAGATGCTCCGGAATCTCCGCAATTTCTGACGCGGTGGCCACGTCCTCCGTGACCTCGCAGGCCGTGTCGACGTTCACCACGGCCTGCTGGGGCGGCGGCCCGGCGTCGATCAGCGATTGTCGAATTCGTTGGTGGGCGCCTGGTTTCCCGGGGAGGTCTTCCGCGTTCGACGGTGACCGGCCCACCACGTTCCGTCGCGCAGCCCCCGCCGCAGAGGCCGCTCCGCCTCGGCGTAGCGGGCGTGATACGCGGGGTCGATCCTCACGGCGCGCTCCGCCCACCCGTCGCAGTAGCGGCACAGACGGCAGTCCCGCGCGCCGCAGGCGACGGCGGGAAATCCTTCCAGGAACCCATCCAGCTTGCGGTTGTCGATGTCGACACCCGGCCGGCCCGGCGTGGCCTGCTGCAGCCGGATCTCGGCGAGTCGTCTGAGCGCCGCCCAGCCGCCGCGACGGACGAGCAGCCAGGTCAGAGGCGAACGCAGCACGAGGCCGCGAGCCACCGCGTGCCCGACGTCGACCGCCCGTCGCCCGGCGAGCGGGTCGATGAGATCGAGAAGGTTGCCATCGTAGCGGCGCCCGGCGTACGCCTGGACGCGTCGGACCATGACCTCGGTCGGCGCGCCCCGCTCGAGGATCTTGAAGCGCGTGTAGCCCGCCCGCTCGTACCAGGCCAGGTCCTCGGGCCTGATCCAGTTCGACCGCACATAGTGCACGGGGTCGTCCAGCTTCGCGCCGTTGCAGGTGAAGAAGCAGTAGTCCAGTGGGAGAGGGGCGGCGTGGCGCTGGCGCTGCGAGGCGTGAGAGAGCCCGACCATGTGGTAGCCGGCGAGCGGGCAGAACAACAGGCAGTCGCTGTTGGCGATCAACTGCAGGTCGCAGCGCAGGGACGCGCGCACGGACGCCAGCGTCCGGAAATCACGGTTGACGACGAGGGGATCCAGCGTGATGCAATCCGCCCCGAGCTCCTCCCAGAACTTCGCCTGCTGGACCGTCGCGACGCGCGCGAAGACGCCGACCTTGACCTTGAAGTGGGGGAACCGCTGCTTGACGAGTTCCAGGAGGTACGGAAGGGCGACGGTGATCGACGTCACCCCGATGCCGGCGAGCCAGTGCAGCGTGCGCTCGATCGCGCGCTGGCCGCGCCGCGTGAACTCGCGGTTGTCCAGGCACGCGGCATTGAGCAGATAGTTGAACTCGATCCCGGATGCCTGCGCCAGCCGGACGTGCCGCGCCAGCCGGCGGCGGGAGAGCGGCGGCAGCAGGTAGACGGGCCGTCCCCCGCCCACGAAGTCCCGCGGCAGCTTGCCGAACAGCTCCGCGACCGGGTAATCCCTGACCCGCTCAATCAGCTCGTCGTCGAAGTTCGTGGCTACGCTGAGCTTCATCGGTTTGGACGCCTCGCAGGTCGTCTCGACGTTCACCACGGCCTGCTGAAAGGCGGCGCGCTGCGCGCGTGACCGAACGACCCGCTCGCGCGCAACGCGCCGGCACACGGACACCTCAAGGGTGATCGCCGGCGGGCGTCACCCCCGCCAGAAACCGCAAGTACGCAACGACCGCCTGGATATGCCCGGCGCCCAGCCGCCGACCCCACGGAGGACAGCCGCCCGACAGCGCGCGCGCCGGCCCGCCCTGGGCAATCCGCTCGGCCACCTGCTGATTGGTCTCGCTGTTCGGACCGTACAGGTCGGCGAGCGCAGGCGGTTCCACGCGCAGGTTGGGCGCATTGATGCCGAAGCCGTCTCCGTCCGGTCCATGACAGAAGATACAGTACCGCTCGTAGACCAACCTTCCGCTCTCTTCTTCGCGTGAAAGGAGCGGAGTGGACGCGCGCGTCGTTCCGCCCGCCGACGCCGCGACCGATGTTGTGGGCGGCGCCGACGCCCTGGCGCGGCTCCAGACCCGCGCACGCGCCTGCCAGACCGCCATCGCGAGCAGCAGGACGCTGCCCAAGATCACGCCTGCCGCGCCGAGTCGCTTCATCACGTCCTGCAGTCAGTCGCGCGCGGCGCGATAGAGCGCCTGGCCGTCCAGTGTCACCAGGAACGCCGTGATTGCGCGCGCGGCCTCATCCCGCAGTTCGTACACCGGCTCGCGCGCGTCCGGGTCGAGCGCGCGCGAGTCGCGCAGCCAGGCGTATATCCAGCCTTCGGTGAGCCGCTCGGCCGCGAGCGTCAGGTCGGGTCCGATTGCGCCGCCGGTCGTGCCGATCTGATGGCACGAGTCGCACGCGTAGGTCTCGTAGTACAGCTCGCGTCCTGTATTGACGAGATCTGCGGTGATCTCGCCCGGAGCGAGCACTGCCCTGGGGACCCCTGGATCGACGAGGACATTCTCGATGTACGTGGCGAGGATCTCGACTTCCTCGCCCGACAGGCGAAACCGTGGCATGCGTGCCTCGAGGTGCAGGCGGATGGTGTTCGGCCGGTCCAGGAACCGCCGGAGCCAGTCACGGCGCGCGCGGCTGCCCTCCCGCGTCAGGTCGGGCGCCAAGGTGCCGCCCTCTCCCCTGATGGTGTGGCACACCAGGCACTTCAACTCGGCGGCAAGCTCGCCGAAACGTCCTTCGGGCCGGTACGGCACCGCGGGCGGCAGCTCGCGCAGGTACTCGGGCGGCGGGTTCTCCTCGCTCAGACTCGCCAGATACGTCAGGAGCGAGAATCGTTCGTGGTCGGTCAGCTGGAAGTCCGGCATCTTGAGATCGTCACGGAACCCGCGCGGATCGCCCAGCTTCGTGTCGGTCCAGGCGCGCCAGGTGCGGGGCACGTCCCGGCGCAGGCCGAAATCGAGCCGGTCGACTTCCTTGTCGGCATAGCCCGTCAGCTCAGCCCCGACCTTTCCAACCTGCTCGAACGTCGGGATGACGTGACACCCGAAACATCCGTACCTGCGGACGAGCCGCCGGCCCTCCTCAACGCTGCCGTTGACCTCGGGCGGCGGTGACCACGCCTGCTCGTCGAAGTCCCGCAGCTCGCGTGACAGATACGCCACCAGGTCGGTGGCCTGGGCCGCCGAGAATCGGTAGCGCGGCATCCGCGTGTCGGGGAGCGCACGAATCGGATCTTGCAGGAACTCCAGCAGCCAGGTCTCATGGATCTTGCTTCCGACGCGCCCCAAGTCGGGAGCGATCGTCCCCCCGCGATCGTTGACGGCGTGGCACGTGATGCACCGCGACTCTTTGAAGAGCGTTTCACCACGCGCCGCAGCCTCCGGTGTCACGGCCAACGGCGTGTCGCGGGCCTGGAGAGCGCCCGGGCGGCGCAGCGACAGCAGAAACGCGGAGAGGTCCGCGATCTCCCGCTCGGACAGGAGGAAGTTCGGCATCCGGGTTCGGGGCAGGTATCCCTTCGGGTTCCTGAGCCAGTTCGCGAGCCAGGTCCGCCCGACTTTCGATCCGAGATCGGCCAGCGGCGGCCCGATGCGGGCAGCCGAGAGACCCTCCACGTCGTGACACCCATGGCAGCCGGCCTCCTGGAACAGTCCGCGTCCTCTGCTGGCGTACGGCTCGCCCGGCACGACTGTCCCCCGATGGCAGAGCGCGCACCGGCCGCCCATCAAATCGGGGTCGAGCAGCGGTTCACGCCAGTGTGCCACGCGCCCGTGCGCCGCCGGCAGCCGTGTGGCGCGGCCCTGCCCGCCGTGGCAGACGGTGCAGCCGAATCTCTCTGGCGCATGGTCGATGGTGTACCGGCCCACGTGGCTGCGCAGGGGCTCCGCCGCGCTCTCGAAGCCGGGGCTTGTCGACGCGGCGTGACAGCTCGCGCAGCGATCGACTCGATTCAGCGGCTCGACCAGGAGCTGCTCGACCCGACTCGGCCGACTGCTCGCGGCGTCGAGCTCGGCGCGCGCCCGCTCCAGCGGTTCCCGGATCGCGGCGACCGCCAGCTCGGCGCTTGCGAGGTCAGCGGTGAAGTTCTGCAGGTGCTGCGCGGCTTCGTCGCGCGCCGCGGTCTTCTGATCGCGATCGATCGCCAGGCGCTCCACGTCGAGGCGAAGGCGGTCCAGCTCCGGTCGCCAGCGCGTGCGTGTTTCGTCGCTCGTGGCCAGCAGAACGCGGCGCTCGATCGCCTGATACTCGGCGCGGGTTCGCTGCAGGACGTCCCGCGCCTCGGCGAGCTGCTGCTCGGCCTCATCCAGACGGCGCCGTGCACGGTCATGATCGCCGTTTGCGTGTCGAAGGCTCTCGGCCCGTCTGGTTTCCTGCAGCCGCTGCTCGGCGTCCGCCAGACGTCTGCGCAACTCCGGCCGGGCGAGCATCTCATCGGCGTCGCGTATCGCGCGCGCGGCAGCCTCCCGCCGGAGCTGCGCGAAGCGCTGCTGGTGACGCCGCCACGCGGGATGGGCCTCTCGGGCGACGAGGATGCCGAACAGGACCGCCAGCGCCGCTCCGGCGAGGGCGGTCCATCCGCGAAGCGGGAGTGATGAGAGGCGGACAGGCACGAGTCAGATGCGAAACCAGGGCGTGACAAGAACGTAGTGCACGTCAAGCGCCAGTCGGAGCACCATCTTGATCGGCAAGGCGAGCATGCCGAGCACCAGCAGCATGAGCGTCACGTATTGTCCCCGCCCGATGGTTCTGAAGACCTCCGGTCGCAGGCGCCAGGGCACATACAAGCCGAGCCCGACGTATCCCGCCATCGCCGCCAGACCGAGAGGCCAGGGGAAGTTCCATGTCCTTTCGTAGACGGGCTTGTGCACCTCCCAGCTCTCCCACGGCCAGTACCAAATCCAGCCGGGGCCGCGGAAGAACTGGCCAACGAGGATGAGGCCCACCCACAGGAAGAATCCGAATAGAAACGCCGAGACGGCGTACCGGCGGCGGCGCAGCGTATAGAGGCCGACGCCGGCCGGGTTCGGGTCGAGATACGGAAGGAGGATCAGGCCCGCAATGATGAGACCGGGAAGCACCACGCCGGCGATCCAGGGGTCGAAGTAGACCAGCATTTCCTGCAGGCCCAGGAAGTACCACGGGGCCTTGGCGGGGTTGGGCGTGCTGGTCGGGGTCGCGATGTCCTCGAGCGGGGCGTCGACCCATAGCGACCAGGCTTGCAGGGCGACAAGCGCCACGAGCATCGCGAGGAACTCGATGGCCACCAGGTGAGGCCACACGTCGACCTGTCGCGCGGCCGGGGCGGCTCGCTCCGGCCGCGGACCCTCGGGGCCCGCCGAGGCCGGGCCGTCGGCGACAGGCTCCGCGATGGTTGCCGCGACCACGCCGCCCGGGGGCGGCGCCGCCTTCGCCGAGAACTTGTCCTTCCGTACGCGCCAGAAGTGCACCGCCATGAAGACCGCGGCCGCCAGCGGCAGGGCGAGACAGTGCAGCACGTAGAAGCGGAGCAACGCGCTCTGTCCCACGAACCGGCTGCCCAGGATGAGAAACCGAAGATCGTTGTCGTAGGTCACCAGGCTGAACGGACCCTCGGCGCCCAGGAACGGCGTGGCGGTGGCCATGTTGGTCCCGACCGTGATCGCCCAGAACGCGATCTGATCCCACGGCAGGAGGTAGCCGGAGAAACTCAGCAGCAGCGTCAAGACCAGCAAGACCACGCCGACCACCCAGTTGAATTCCCGCGGCGGCTTGTAGGACGAGGTCAGGAACACCCGCAACATGTGGAGCCACACCGTGATCACCATCGCGTGCGCGGCCCACCGGTGGAGATTGCGGAGGAACTGGCCGAACGGGACGACGTGCTCGATGTCCTTCATATCGTCGTACGCCCGGCGCGTGTCCGGGACGTAGTAGAACATGAGCAGAACGCCGGTCAGTGTGAGCACCACGAACAGCAGCAGCGACAGGCCGCCGAGTCCCCACGTGTACGCGAACCGCAGCCCACTCGCGGGCGTCGTGGTGGGGTGCAGATGGAGGAAGACGTTGCTGCTGGTCTGGAGCAGCCGGTTCCGGCGCGTATCGTCGTAGCCGTGGCGGAACACGGACCGCCAGACCGCAGAGGCCTTCAACCGGGTCCACGACACGAGGAGGGAAGGGAGGCTCATGTGCGCCGCCCGGCCAGGCGAAGAAAGGCGTCCAGCCGATCCCACTCGCCGGCTTCCTGGCGGAAACTCCGGCTCCGGTCGACGAGCAACTGGCCATCGTCCGCCAGGACAATGCGAAAGCGCTCGAGGGGACGGGGGGCGGGGCCTTCGAAGTTCACGCCGCTCGGGTCGAACCCGCTCCCGTGGCACGGGCACTTGAACTTCGCTTCGGTTTCGATCCAGTTCGGCGTGCAGCCCAGGTGGGTGCATTTCGCCGACAGCGCGAAGAAGCCCTCCGTGGTTCGCACGACCCACACGCGGTAGCGCCTCTTCCACCGCTCGCTCACCTCGCCCACGGCGTACTCGTCGGGGTAGCCCGCCTTGAAGGTGGGGGGTGGATCGAACGTGACGCGCGGGAACAGCATCCGAACGGACGCGGCCGACATGGCCGTCAGTGACCCGAGGAAGCTCCACCAGGTGACGCGTGCGAGCCAGTCGCGCCGGGGCATCCAGAGCGTGCCAGCGGCCGCGCCGGGTCCGCCCTCGGCTGCCGGTCCTGCGGGGCGCGAGCGTCCCGGTTCGTCATGGGCCATGGGTGGTTCTCCACGCAGGCAAGCGGCAAGGACCTCACTGGTGTCCGTTCCTGCGATCCTCCGCGCTGGCGTGCCACAGCATGGCTGCCAGCCAGCCCAGCAACACCGACAGCGGGATCGTGACCTCGCTCATGGCATCCTCCATGCCCTGGGCGCGCCAGGCGGCCGCCGGCACGCTTCGATGCTTCAGCGCCGCAGCTCGAAGTTGACCGTGAGCGACTCGCCCTCGCGCACGGTCACCTCCTGACGCTGGTCCTTCAGCTCCTCTCGCCACGCCCGGAGGACGTAGCTGCCTGTGGGCACGTCCTTCAGCACGTACGTTCCGTCCTTGCCGACCAGCACCCAGTGGGGCGTCTCCGTGACCACGACGTACGCGGACATTTCTGCGTGGACGTTGCAGAGCAGCTCGACGATGCCGGGCTTGTCGAACACGACGTGCTTCGTGACGCCCTTCGGGTACGTGCCGAGATTGAATCGCTTGACGGGTGACGGGGAGAACACGTTGTGGCGGACCTCGTCGCTGTTGGGAAACGCCACTTGCGTCCCCACCACGACCGGCAGCACGTGCGGGACGAAGGTCAGATTGAGCTGGTCCATCACCCGGTTGGACGCCGGGGAAAAGCTCCGGCCAGGGAGGCTCTCGATGAACACGACCGCCCCGTTGCAGTCGCGGACGCCCCGGCACGTCACCTTCCCCTGGATCGTGGCGCGAGACGCGCCCTGGAGGCCGAGGGCGATCCCGCCGCCGGCGCCCAGGAAGCTGACCAGAAGGCCGACCGAAGTGATCTGACGCATGGAAGGTCCCCCGGTGCTCAATCGCACGGCTAGAAGAGCAAATCCAGACGGAATCGCGCCCGCGTGTCGCCGCTGTCGTTGAGAAACGCCTCCCAGTCGGCCACGATCCTGACGTTCGCGCGGATCGCGATGACGACGGCCGGCACCACGCGCTTGATGTCGCTGGTGCGGTCGCGGAACACCGCGTCGTACCGCACGATCCCGAAAAGCCAGGGTTTGACGACGTAGTCCGCCTCGACGGAGACCGCCGTGAAATCGGTCGCGACGCCTGTGGCCGTGAAATCGTCGCGGCCCCGATACACCCAGGTGGACAGGTTCAGGTCGCGCAGGAAGATGTCGACATCGCCACCGGCGCGCCAGAAGTCGTCTTCGATCCCGCCAAACAGCCCCTTGCCGACGTAGCCGAACGTTCCGAATCTGACCGAGTCGTCGCGCCAGTTGTTGGTCTGCTGCAGCTCCTCGGTTTCTTCGGTCGAGCCCGCCACTCCGAAACCGCCGACCTTGTACGAGAGGCGATAGTAGAAGTCTTTGGCGGTATTGTTGTCCGCGAAGGGTCCGTTGCCGTTGACGACACCGACGGCGTACTCGACGCCGCCCTTGTTGTTGCCGCCGGTCTTGACGCCCCAGAACTCAAACCCGGCCTGGCGTTGCTTGAAGTCGAAGCCGCCCGTGACGCTTCGGTGCTCGGCGGCCAGAAAATCAGAGGGTGTCAGGCGTCGATGGAAGCGTGAGAACGGCACGGCCCGGACCTCGTAGCGTCCGACGATGAGGTTGGCCGCCGGACTTCCGAAGATCTGGTCGAACTGGATGAAGGCCCGCGCGAGATCGACGCGGTCGCCCGAGGTGATCTCCAGCTCGCCGAGGTAGGAAATGTGGTCGCCGGCCGTGCCGGCGGCCAGAATCTCGAACTCGTTGGGGAAGATGAAGTTGACCTTCGCCGCCGTGCTGGGATTGACCACGACGTCCGTGAAGATCCGGAACGCCACGGGCGGCATGCCCGGGATGCCTCCTGGCCAGACTGCATCGGGCCAGACCCGTTTCCACGCCGGCGCGCCGAGCTGCACGTCGGGCGTCTTGACGAACTTTTCGTCGTTGGGCGGGATCCGGTACCCGTTGTTGCGGAACGCGATCCCGAAGGCATTCAGCTTCGGAATCACCACGTGGCAGGTGGTGCAGGCGGTCTGGTAGCGGCGGGCAAAGGCGGGGATGGCTTCCGCGCGGCCAGGCGCCAGGGACAAGGTCAACGCGACGAGACAGGTCGTTGTGAGCCAGTGTCTCATTCGTCCTCCTCACGTGTGTGGGCCGGCAGGTCGGACGGTCCAACCCCGGCGTGGCACGGCGTCGGCCACACGGCCGTGCAAGCCAGATGCCTGTGGTCGGATCGTCGTGATCGGCCGGAGGCGTCCTATGACTCGCCGGCCATTCGGCCGATTCCCGTGGTGCGCGGGTGAAGAATGCTGACTCGCGAGGTGACTCGCGTGCGTGACACTGTTACCCGCACGTGTCGGCACCGACGCCGGCCGCGACGACCGCCGGTTTCGGGAACGCGGCCGTTGCGGGCCCGACGATCAACGGGTGTCCTCACGCGAGCCGGCGGGAGGGCGGGACCGGAATGCCCTGGCGTCGAGGCCGTGTCTGGTCAGGAGCCGGTGCAAGGCCGTGCGCCTGAGGCCGGCCCGTGCGGCCGCCCGGGAGATGTTTCCGCCGCACTGCTCGAGCAGCACGCGGAGATACGTCCGCTCGAACTCGGTGACCGCGTGCAGCTTCGCGCTGCGAAACGGGCCGAACAGCGGCGCGCCCTGCGGGCCTTCGGTCAAATAGGCCGGGAGGTCGGCCGGCATCACCTGGTTCGACTCGGCGAGCGAGACGGCCCGCTCGATGACGTTGCGCAGCTCACGCACGTGTCCGGGCCAGTCGTAACGCTCGAGGATCAAGAGTGCCGCGCTCGACAGTCCACGCACCTTCTTAACGCTACGCTCGGCGAATTCCGTCACGAAGTGCTGGGCCAGCAACCGCACGTCACCCTCCCGCTCGCGCAGCCGCGGGAGGGTGACGGACACGACGTTCAGGCGGTAGAAGAGGTCCTCGCGAAACCGCCCTTCGCGAACCAGTCGACTCAGCTCCTGGTTACTTGCGGCCACCACCCGAATGTCCACCGCTACTTGGTGCAGCCCGCCCAGCCGGCGAACCGTCCGCTCCTGGATCACGCGCAGCAGCTTCACCTGCATCGAAAGGGGCAGGTTCCCGATCTCGTCGAGGAACAGCGTGCCGCCGTCCGCATGCTCGACGAGCCCGGCGCGGGATGCCTCCGCCCCGGTGTACGCGCCGCGCTCGGCGCCAAAGAGCTCCGACTCGAGCAATGTCTCCGGAAGCGCGCCGCAGTCAAGGGGCACGAACGGGCGCTGACGACGGCGGCTGTTGGCGTGAATCGAGCGGGCCACCAGCTCCTTGCCGGTTCCGCTCTCACCCATGATGAGAATATTGGCCTGGGTGTCGGCGATCTTGCGCAGCAGGTCCACCAGGTTCTGCATCGCCGGACTGGCGCCGACGATGTTCCCGAGGTCGAATGTGCCTTCGAGCTGGCGCCTGAGCGCGGCGTTCTCTTCGCGCAGGCGCCGGGCCTCCAGGCCGCGCTCCACGGCAACCTCGAGCTGCTCCATCGTGAACGGCTTCGGGATGTAGTCGAAGGCCCCCTCGCGTGTCGCCTGCAGGGCGCTCTCGATCGTGGCGTGGGCCGTGATGATCAGGACGCCGATTCGCGGGTCGCGCTGTCGCGCCAGCCGCGCCAGCTCGAGCCCGTCCTTGCCCGGCATGACCAGGTCGGCGATGAGCAGATCGACCGGTCCTTCCGCCAGCAGCCGTTCCGCCTCCTCGGGCGAGCGGGCCGCGCGCACGTCGTAGAGGTGCCGGACGAGGATTCGCCGGCACGTCTCCAACATGTCGGCCTCGTCATCGACGATGAGGATCCGTGCGCCGGGCTGGTGGTTCATCGCTCGACCGGGCCCCGGGGGTGCCCACTACGGGTTGAGGGAGTCCGCGACGGCCCCGCCGCGATGCTGGTCCGGCTCGGGCCCGGGCCGGCAGGCAGTCGCGGGCGGCAGCGTCACGCGGAACTCGGTTCCCACGCCAGGTGTGCTCGACACGTCGATCGCGCCGCCATGGTCCCGAATGACCGCGTAGGCGATGGACAGGCCCAGGCCGGTGCCCGCCCCGGGCGCCTTGGTCGTGAAGAACGGATCGAAGATGCGGTCAAGGTGCTCGGGCGCGATGCCGCTCCCGCTGTCGCGCACGACGGCCTCCACCTCACCGTCAGGTCGCGCCGTCGTGGTGACGACGACGCGGCCTTGTCCGCCCATGGCGTGGACGGCGTTGGTGAAGAGGTTGGCGAAAACCTGCTCGACGCGATCGCGGTCGCCGCAGACGCGACAGGCCTGCGTGCTCGCCCGGTGCTCGAAGACGATTCGCGACCCGGGGACGAGCGGCCGCACCAGCGCCAGGGCCGATTCCACGACAAGTCTCAGGTCGAAGACTTCTTGGCACAGGGGTATCGGGCGCGTGAACGTCAGGAGGTCGCGCACGGTTTTCGCGATACGCTGCGCCTGGCGCCGGATGGTGTCCAGATCGTCACGAATCTGCGCGTACGCCGGGCGATCTTCGATGACCGAGAGCAGGTAATCGGTCCTCGCCACCAGAACGCCGGCCGGGTTGTTGATCTCGTGCGCCACGCCGTCGGCGACCGCCCCGATGGACGCCAGCCGCTCGGCGACCGACAGCCGCCGCCGCGCGCGCTCCAGCTGCTCGTACTGGCGGCGGATCGTCCGGTCCGCCGCCACGACCACCATCCCGGACACGATACTGCCGATGCCGACAAACAGAGTAATCACGCCGAAGATGAGACGCATCTGCCAGCCGGTTCGCTCGTTGATTTGCGTGAGGCTGTGATCGAGCTGGACGCTCCCAATGGGCCGGCCGCCCGAGAGAATGGGCACGTTCATCAAGGGCGCGACCACAAAGTCGGCCGGCCTGACCGGCGCGGGGCGCTGTCGATCCCCGGCCCACAGTTGCTGCTCGATCCCGCCATCCCCGTCGATCGTCAGGGCCATCGTGTACCCCTGAAGGGAGACCTGGACCCGCCGCAGGTCGGGATAGCGGCCGAACTCGGCCACGAGCTTCTCGATGACGTCCTCATGTGTCAGGGTCGTTGCCGGCGGATCGCCGCGGCCCCGGTAGTAGAGCATGTGACCGCGCACGAACTCCGCAAGATCCTGCACGTGAAGCGCCGCCAGATCCACAAACTGCCGGCGCTCGATCTGCGTCACGGTCAGCACGAGGCTGCTGGCGAGGACGACGAACGTCAGGTTCAGGCGAAGGAAGAGGCGCAGGGACGCCTGCCGGGTCTCGCGCTCGAGCGCCAGGGCGAGCAGCGCCAGACCGACGAGTGTCAGGACGTAGTCGAGTCCCCATGCGAACTCCGTCCAGGCGGGTCGTACCGCACCGATCGCCGCCGTTGCGCGGCCCGCGGCGAGCAACGCCAGCGCGACGGCTGGCTTGCCGAAACCGGCTCGAGCGATCCACGGCAGGCCGAGCGCGACGATCGCCGCCTCGGCAAGTCGTGGCGTCGTCAGGGGGATGATGCTCTCGACGCTGGCGGCGGCATCCCTCGGGAATGACGCCACCACCAGCACAACGGCTGATCCGGCCGCGCCGGCGATCAGGGGCACAAGGCGCCCGCGCCCGGCTTGCATCAGATACGCGGCCATCAGGCAAGACGTACCGAGCAGCCGGGCCACGTCGCTTCCGAAGAATATCCAGTAGTGCGCCGGCTGGTCTGCTGCCGGCGGACACAGTGCGACCCGACAGTACACCGCTCGGGACGCGAACGCTGCGACGAAGAGCGCGAACGCCATCGTCAGCAGCCGGAACGCGGGCGTGGCTCCCCGGTCCGGATTCCAGAACCGGATCCAGATGAGGATGACGAACGAGAGGCCGCTCAGCACCAGCTCGAAAAGCGTGAGAACAAACCCAGCTTCGGGCGAAAAGGACAGCAGCATGGTGGAAAGGCCGGCGCCAGCCACGGGCGTAGGGTCGTGCCGGCCGTAGGATAGCAGGTGGCCCCGCGCAGGGAAAGGGAACCATCCACAGCACCACGCGCAGCAGCCGATTCACGTCGTACTGGCGGCGCGCTATGGGTCATGGTGCCGTGACGTTTGCCAGAAAACTGCCCGATTGTCATAATGCCCGCGTGATCCGCCTCACGGCACGCTCGATCGCGACGGTCCTCGTCGCCGTCGTCACGGCGGGCGTCTCGACGCTCGGGCCGGCCGCGCACCTGCACGCCGATCCGACGGGCCGGTCCGTCCCCGTGCTGCACCGGCACGGTCCGACCCACGCCGAGACGGGAACGGCCTCCAGCGCGTTCGACCACTCTGAATCCGAACCCGGACACGACATCGACCACGTGTTCGTGGTCTCTCGCGCGTCGCTGCCCGGACCAGGCCTGGCGGTGATCACCGGCTCGCTGGTCCTCACGGCGCCGGCGACCCGGACATCGCGGTCGCCGGACCACGGCGACCGGCCGATTCACGGACCGCCGCGCGCCGACACCCGGCTCCGCGCTCCCCCGCTTCCCGCCCAGCGTTCGCGCTGAACAGGCCGTTTCTCGATCGCGCGCGCCCGGTTCAGCTGCGTCCTTCAACCGATTCTTCCTCGAGGAGTGCCATGCGGACGTGTGTCGTGTTGGTCATCGTGTCGTTTGCCAGCGTCGTCGGTCCGGGTCTGCCCGCCGCCGCGGCGCAGGGACTGGCGCTCACCGAGGCGCAGGCCCTCGATCGGCTGGCGGAGGACAGCCCCGCGATCGCGGCGCTGCGGGCACGGCTGGCCGGCGCCGACGCGGACGTCGCGGACGCGCGCCGGCGGCCGAATCCGGTTGTGACGGTCAGCCGGGAAGCCGTCTCGGGCGTGGCTGAGCACTACGTGCTCGTGTCGCAGCCGCTATCCTTTCTCTGGCGTCGCGGGCTCGAGGTCGACGGCGCCGCGGCGCGAGCCCGCGCCGTGGGCGCCGGCGTGCGCGCTCTGGAGCGGCTGGCGCGCGCCGACCTCCGTCTCGCGTTCGCGGATCTGCTGGCGGCCCAGTCGCGCGAAGACAACCTGCGGGCCTCGCTGGCCCGCGTCCGCGAACTCGCCGGAGCCCTGGCCCTGCGCGAAGCGGCCGGGGACGCCGCCGGCTTCGACCGGCTGCGCGCCGAGCAGGAGGCGGTCGAGCTCGCCGCAGACCTCGCCGAGGCCGCCGCCGCCCGTGCCGCGGCGCAGGCCGCGCTCGGGTCGTTCTTTGCGCCCACGGGGGAGACGACGGGTCTGCTGGCCGTGCCGACGCCGCACGAGCCGGTGCCGTTGCCCGACCCGGAGGCGCTGGTGGACCACGCGACGACGAGCCTCGGGGAGCTGGCGGCCTTCGACGCACGCATCGAGGCCGCGCGGCTGCAGCGTCAGGTCGCGGACCGGCGGTGGGTCCCCGAGCTGGAGGTGCTGGCGGGAGTGAAACGCTCGAACGCCGGCGCGGGCGATCGAGGCGGTGTGGTCTCCGTGCTCGCCTCGCTGCCCCTCTTCGATCGCGGGCAGCCCGAACGGGCCCGCGCCACCGCGGACGAGCGGCTCGCCATGGCGGAGCGCGAGGCCTTCGTGGCCCGGCTGCGGGCGGCCATCGAGGGCCAGCACGCGATCGTCGTACGAAATCGCGAGGCATTCGAGACCTACCGCGCGGCTGCGGGCGAGGGGGCCGCGCGTCTCGAGCGCATCGCGCTCGTGAGTTACGAGGCCGGCGAGCGCAGCATCCTCGAGCTGATCGACGCCTATCGCGCCGGCGCACGGGCGCGATTGCGGACCGTCGACCTCGCCACGGCGGCGCGGCGCGCGGAAATCGAACTCGAATACCTGACCGGCTGGGAGGGATGGCAATGACGAGGCGACACGGCATGTGCTGGCCGGCGGCCGGATGGGTCATGGCGCTGGCGGTGGTGACGGGCGCGGCCTGCGGCGGCGTGGAGCCGCCTCGGGAGGATGACCCCCCGACCCTGAGCGTAACGGGCTGGACCGAACGAACCGAACTCTTCGCCGAGTACCCGCCACTCGTCCAGGGCGAGACGGTGCGCTTCGCGGTGCACCTGACCGAGCTCGCCGACTTCTCGCCGATGACGAGCGCTCGCCCGCGTATCGAGTTGCGTGCCGCCGACGGGCGCCTCACGACGCTGGCGGGGGGCGAGCCCTCGCGGCCCGGGATCTTCCGGGTCGAGGGCGTCGTGCCCGCCGCCGGCGAGTATCAGTGGAGCCTCGTCGTCGGGGCGCCCGGGTACACCGATCGGCACGAACTGGGAGCCATGACGGTATATCCCGATGCCGGCGCCGCGCTCGCGGCCGCGGAAGCGGCCGGCGCCGCGAGGGTGCCGGCGGTCAGCTATCTCAAGGAGCAGCAGTGGACCAATGACTTCGGCACGATCTCGGTCGCGGTGGCCGACCTGCGCGTGGCGGTCCGCGCGCCGGCGACCATTGCGCCGATCTCGGGGGGCGAAGCGGTGATTTCCACGCCCGTGCCAGGTCGGCTCTCCGCCGACGTGCGGCTGCCGGTCATCGGACAGCGCGTCGCGGCGGGCGCGGCGCTGGCGCGAATCGAGCCCCGGCTGGCCCAGCTCGAGGATCGCGCCGCCCTGGTCGCCGCGGTGACGGCGGCGCGCGCGGATGTCGACGCGGCCGAGGCCGAGCGGCAGCGGGCCGAGGGCCTCCTGGCCGAGCGCGCCGTACCGGCCCGCCGCGTCGAGGACGCCCACAGGCGGCTCACCGTGGCGAAAGCCCTTCTCGAGGCCGCCGAGGCGCGGCTCGCGCAGCGCGACGAAACGCTCGGGTCCGGCGGCGGTGCCGCGGCGGGGGACGCGTTCGAGCTCCGCGCGCCGATCGACGGCACGGTGGTCGCGGTGTACGGCACGCCCGGCGCCGCGTACGACGAAGGCACACCGCTCATCCGCATCGTCCGCACCGACCGGGTGCTCGTCGTCATGCAGGTGCCACAGGCCGAGGCGGGTCGGGTCGGCGATCCGAGCCGCGTCGCCCTCGAGCTGCACGGATCGCAGGCGCTCGTCGAAAAGCCCCTGCGGCGGTTGTACCGCGCGGGCATCGTGGACCCGGCCACCCACGCGGTGATCCTCACGGCCGAGGTGGACAACGCCGACGGGCGGCTGCTCGTCGGCCAGGTGGCCACGGCGCTGCTCTACTCGCGCGAGTCGGTCCGGCTGCCCGCGGTTCCGGTGAGCGCCGTGCTCACCGACGCCGGCCGGCCGCTCGTGTTCGTCCAGGTGGAGGGCGAGCGGTTCGTCCGTCGATCGGTGCAGCTCGGACCCCGCGACGGCTCGCTCGTGGCGATCGCGGCCGGCCTGGCGCCCGGCGAGCGCGTGGTGACGCGCGGCGCCTACGAGGTGCTGCTGGCCTCGGCCGCGCGATCGCTCCCGGCCGAGGGACACGTCCACTAGCCGTGCTTGCACGGCCTGAATGTGTACGAATGTGTCAGGTTTCCGTGCAAGCCCGGCTTACCTTGTTGGTTTGAGGCGGAGCTCCGTTACGCGAAGGAGATCACTCGATGAAGCGCCTGATCCAATGGTCGATCGCGCATCACTGGATCGTGATCGGGTTCACGATTGTCCTGCTCGCGGTCGGCCTCAACACGGCCCGCGAGATGCCGGTGGACGTGTTTCCGGACCTGACGGCTCCGACGGTCACGATCATCACCGAAGGCCACGGCATGGCGCCCGAGGAGATGGAGGCCCTGGTGACGTTCCCGCTGGAGACGGCGGTGAACGGCGCCGCCGGTGTCCGACGCGTGCGGTCGGCGACCGCGACCGGGATCTCGGTGGTGTGGGTCGAGTTCGACTGGGGCACCGACATCTTCGCGGCCCGTCAGGTCGTGTCCGAGAAGCTCACGCTCGTCGTCAGCGATCTCCCGCCGCAGATCGAGCGACCGATTCTCGCTCCCATCTCCTCGATCATGGGCGAGATCCTGTTCTTCGCGCTCTCGTCGGATACGCTCGACCCGATGGCGCTTCGAACCGTCGCCGACGTCACCGTGCGGCGCCGGCTGCTGGCCGTGCCCGGCGTGTCGCAGGTGACGCCGATCGGCGGCGCCCAGAAGCAGTACCAGGTCGTCGCGCATCCCGACCGCCTGCGCGCCGCCGCCGTCACGTTGTCGGAGCTGCTCGATGCCGTCGCGGCGGCGAGTGTCAACACGTCGGCGGGGATCTTCGTCGACGGCGACCAGGAGTACGTCGTGCAGGCCCTCGGCCGCGCACGGAGCCCGGCGGAGATTGGCGAGACCGTGGTGGCCATGCGGGGCGGGCGTCCGGTGCTGGTCCGCGACGTCGCCGACGTCCGCGAGGGGCCGGCGCTCAAGCGTGGCGAGGGTTCCCGCAACGCACGTCCGGCGGTGATCGTCGGCGTGCAGAAGCAGCCGGGCGCGAACACGCTGGAGCTCACCGCGCGGCTCGACGCCGAGCTCGATGCCTTGCAGGCGGAGCTGGGCGACAGCGTGTCGATCGACCGCCGCATCTTCCGCCAGGCCGACTTCATCGAGGTCGCCGTCGCCAACGTCGTGTCGGCCCTCCGCGACGGCGGCCTGCTCGTCGTGGTGATTGTCCTGCTGTTCCTCGCCAACCTGCGTGCCGCCTCCATCACGCTGTTGGCGATGCCGCTGTCGCTCGCCGCGGCGGTGCTCGTGCTCAGGTCCGCCGGTGCCACCATCAATACGATGACGCTCGGCGGCATGGCCATCGCCATCGGCGCGGTCGTCGACGATGCGGTGATCGACGTGGAGAACGTCGTGCGGCGGCTGCGCGAGAATCGACGCCGGCCTCCGGCCGAGCGCCGGGCCGCCGCCGTCGTCGTCAGGGACGCGACGCTCGAGATTCGCACGTCGATCGTCTTCGCGACGCTCATCATCGTCCTGGTGTTCCTCCCGCTGTTCGGTCTGTCCGGCGTCGAGGGACGTCTGCTCGCGCCGCTCGCGCTGGCCTACATCGTGGCGCTCTCGGCGTCGCTCGCCGTGGCGGTGATCGTGACGCCGGCCCTGGCGTACACCTTCCTGCCGCGCGCGCGGTCGATCCTCGAGCGCGACGAGGGGTGGGTGGCGCGGCACCTGAAGGCGCTGTACGCCCGCTCGCTGCCCCTGGTCCTCGACCGCCCGCGCCTCGTGATGGGGCTGTCGCTGGCGCTCCTGATCGCCGCCCTCCTCGCGGCGAGCGGTCTCGGGCGCGCGTTCCTGCCGGAGTTCCACGAGGGGACGCTGACGGTCAGCGTGAACACGCTGCCGGGTACGTCATTGGCCAAGTCCGACGAAATCGGGCGGCGCGTCGAGGAGATCCTGCTGGACCAGCCGGAGGTCGTCGCGACCGCGCGCCGGACCGGGCGGGCCGAGTTCGACGAGCACGTCCAGGGTGTGGAGGCGGCGGAAATCGACGTCGGCCTCCGCGACACGGACCGGCCGCGCGCCGCGCTGCTCCAGGAGCTGCGGCGCCGCTTCGCCGCGCTGCCCGGCGTCAACGTGGTCATCGGACAGCCGATCTCCCATCGCATCGACCACATGTTGTCGGGCACCCGGGCGAACATCGCCGTGAAGATCTTCGGCGACGACCTCGTGACGTTGCGCCAGATCGGCGAGCAGGTGCGCGACGCGATGAGCGACGTGCCGGGCGTGGTCGATCTGAGCGTGGAGCAGCAGACGGACATCCCGATGGTGCGCTTCGACCTCGATCGCGCCGCCATCGCCCGGCTCGGACTCCGGATAGCCGACGTGGCCGGTGCCGTCGAGACCGCCTTTTCCGGTACGACCGTCGGCCGCGTTCTCGAGGGCGAGGCGGCGTTCGATCTGACCGTCCGGCTCGACGAGGCTGCGCGGGCCGACTTCGCGCGTCTCGAGGCGCTGCCGATCGACACGCCGTCGGGCGGCCGCGTGCCGATCGGCCTCGTCGCCGCCGTGCGCCGGGAACAGGGTCCCAACATGATCGGGCGCGAGAACGTCCAGCGCCGCATCGTGGTGTCCTCGAACGTCGCCGGCCGCGACCTGGGCGGCGTCGTCGACGACATTCGCACGCACGTCGCCCGCCAGGTTCGTTTGCCGCTGGGCTATCGCGTGGAGTACGGCGGGCAGTTCGAGAGTCAGCAGAGCGCCTCACGCCGGCTGGCCGTGCTCGGCTTCCTGGTCGTCGTGGGCATCTTCATGTTGCTGGTCGTGGCGTTCGGCCGGACGCGCGATGCCGTGATCGTGATGACCAACCTGCCGCTCGCGCTGATCGGCGGCATCGCCGGCGTGTACCTCGCCGGTGGCATTCTGAGCGTGGCCTCGATCATCGGGTTCATCACGCTCTTCGGGATCGCTACCCGCAACGGCATCATGCTCGTGTCGCACATCCAGCACGTGATCGCGCACGAGGGAGAAACCGACTTCCGCGCCGCGGTCGAGCGCGCGTCGCACGAGCGGCTCGTGCCGATTCTCATGACCGCGCTGGCCGCGGGGCTGGCGCTGATTCCGCTCGCGCTCGGTGGGGGGCGCGCCGGCAGCGAGATCCAGACCCCCATGGCCATCGTCATTCTGTGCGGGCTGGTCAGCTCGACCGCGCTGAACATGGCGGTGGTGCCGGCGCTGTATCTGCGGTACGGCCGGATCCGTCCGGCAGGAGAGACGGTGGGTGGATCGGCGGACGGGGGCGGTCGTCCAGGCCAGCGCTGCGAAGGCACCCAATGAATGACCCGCGCGGCTCGGCGACATGATCGCATGGGACGACTGCCGTCTGGTGCCACGCCGTGTTGGGCCCGTGTCTCAACGCTCTTTCAAACGACGCCGCGCCGGTCGCCGGCTCCAGCCAGTGATGGCGTTAGACCGCTCGTGGCGACGTTAAAGCTACTTGACGTCACAACGTTATAATGACACGATGTGGCCCATGAGCGATGCAAAGCGCGCCACCGTGTACTTCGACCCGACTCTACACAGGGCCCTTCGAGTGAAGGCCGCCGAGACCGAGCACAGCTTGTCGGACCTGGTTAACGCGGCGGTTCGGCGAAGCTTGGCCGAGGACGCTGACGACTTGGCCGCGTTCGACGAGCGAGCCAAGGAGCCGAACTTGACGTTCGAGAGCGTGCTGAAGGACCTCAAGAGTCGTGGCAAGCTATAAGCTCCTGATCAAGCCGTCAGCCGCGAAAGAACTCGAAGCGCTGCCCGACAAGGACCGCAAGCGCACTGCCACCAAGATACAGCGCCTCGCCCGAGAGCCACGGCCCACCGGCGCCGAGAAACTGTCCGGCCAGGACAGGTACCGCCTCCGACAAGGTGACTACCGCATTCTGTACGCAATCGACGACCCCGCGGCGACCGTCGTGATTGTCAAGATCGGTCATCGTCGTGATGTCTACCGGTAGAGTCCTGACGGTCTAACGTTTTCCGCTTGAGCCGCGCGCCGCGGTAACGTGATCGCACGGGACAGTAGCCGCGCCGGCTCCAAGTGTTAACTTCCATCGTCCGAAAGACGCCGTGCCAGCCGGGCGGCAAACGCCACCAGTCTCACCATCTGAATATCAGGAGGCCAAAGGCTGCGAAAATGTCAGCCGGGCAGCCAGCGCCTCGCCGACGCGCCTACCGCTGCCGCGGCCGCCCCGACGTGTGCGAATGCAGGATCCGCCAGGCGCCGTCGTCCGCCTTGATCACCACGTAGGTGGCGAGCCCGACGTTGTCCAGCATCCGCTCGCCCATCTTCGCCTTGATGAAGTACCGCGCCGTGATGTAGGCGGCCCGGCCGTCCGGCGCCAGGTTGGCCTGCACCTCGGAGTGGCCGAACTCGAGCCCCTCGAAGGCCTTCAGCTCGGGGCCGAGATGCCGGCCGCGGTAGTCGGCCCAGCCGTCGTTGACCCCCGACCCCTCGAAGACCGTGACGCCCGAATCGTAGAACGTCGCCAGGCGGTCGAGGTCCCTGGCGTTGAACGCCTCGTCGTAGGCCGCGAGCCATTTCACCAGGGCGTCGCTCTCGGTGCCCTGTGGCGCCGAAACGGCCCGCGCCGTGACGAGCATGAGCACGACGAAGGCCAGACCGATCGGCTTGACCAGAAATCTACGCGCCATCGCTGTCCTCCACGTGTCATCGCCACTCGGGCGGCCTCGGCGTCCTCGCGTCAGCCAGGCGCGTCTGCGTCGCTTCGCGGGTCCGGCTGTAACCCTCGGCCCGATTCTTGAATCCCTGGAAACGTCCGATTCTACGCCGAGAGCACACATGCACTCAAATCGCCGCGATTTCCTGAAATCCTCCGCAGCCGCCGCGGTGTGGACCGCCACGGGCCCGCGCCTGCGGGCGCTGGCCGGGCCACCGGCCCGCGAGATCCTCCTGGCGGCCTCGCCCGTCACCGTCGACGTTGGAGGACGAGCGGTGACCACCTGGGCGTACAACGGCCGGGTGCCGGGACCCGAGATCCGGGTCCGCCAGGGGGAGCGCCTCCGCATCGTCCTGCGCAACGACCTGCCGCAGCCGACGACGATCCACTGGCACGGCCTGCCGGTGCCGAACGCGCAGGACGGCGTGCCGGGCCTGACGCAGGGCCCCGTCGCGCCCGGCGAGACGTTCGTCTACGAGTTCGACGCGACGACGCCGGGCACCTACTTCTACCATTCGCACCAGGGACTCCAGCTCGACCGCGGGCTCTACGGACCGCTCGTCATCGAGCCGGCGTCTCCGCCGCCCGCCGAGGCGAGCGATCGCGAGCACACCCTCGTCCTCGACGACTGGCTCGACGGCACGCCCGAAGAGGCGTACGCGGCGCTGGGCGCCTCGGGCGCCGGCGGCATGGGCGGGATGGGTCGCAGGGCCGCGGACGGTCCCCTGTACGCGCGCTACCTCGTCAACGGCGCGCCGACCGGCGCAATTCCGCCGCTTCGGGTAGCGCGCGGCGAGCGTGTCCGACTCCGTCTCGTCAACGCGAGCGCCGCCACGACGATGAGGGTGGGCGTGGCGGGGCACCGCCTGACCGTAACGCACAGTGACGGTCAGCCGGTCGAGCCCGTCGACGTCGACACGCTCGTGATCGGGATGGGGGAGCGCTACGACGTGGTCCTGCGCGCCGAGAACCACGGCGCCTGGCCGCTCGTGACCGGACCCGCCGACAGCAGCGTACCTGGCGCGATCGTGCCGGTGATCTACGAAGGCACGGCGCCGACGCTGCCGCCGGTCTTCGTCTGGCCGACGTCGTTGTGGCGCGGCCGGACCCTGCGGTACGCGGATCTCGTCCCCTCAGGCGGCGCGCCGACTCTCGCGGCGATCGACCGGGTGATCCCGCTGACGCTCGGGTGGTCGCCGTTCGGGTACGTCTGGACGATCAACGGGCAGGCGTATCCAGATGCTGACCCGATCGCGCTCACCGGGGGCGAGCGGGTGCGGCTGCAGATCTTCAACGCCACGATGATGCGGCATCCCATGCACCTGCACGGCCACTTCTTCGAGGTCGTCGGTCGAGGTGCGAGACCCTCGGGTCTCGTCAAGGACACGGTCCTCGTCGAGCCGATGATGGGCGGCGTCGCGCTCGACTTCACCGCGGACAACCCGGGCCGGTGGTTCTTCCACTGCCATCACCTCTACCACATGGAAGCGGGGATGGCGCGCGCGCTGGAGTACGTGTAGCGGTTCCCCGTCCCTTCTTTCCGAGTACCGCCGCCTTCGCTCTTCGAGCTTCGGCGAGCCCGCCGTAGCCTCGGCGAAGGCGGGAGTACCGAGTCCCGAGCCCCGAGTCTGTTCTTCTGTTCTGTAGAGTACAATCCCCGCGCATGTACCCCGTCCTCTTCCGCATCGGCGACTTCGAGATCACGACGTTCGGTGTGATGGTCGCCGTCGGCGCGCTCGTCGGCCTGTGGATCTTCCGCCGGGAGCTGGCCCGCTCGCGTCTGCCCGACGCCGCCGCCGACGCGGCCATCGTCGGGCTCATCGGCGGGCTCGTCGGCGCGAAGCTGCTGTACGCGATCGAGCACGCGGGGGAGGCGCCGCTCTTCTCGCTGCTCACGAGCCGCGCCGGCATGAGCTGGTTCGGCGGCCTGCTCGGTGGCGTCGGCGCGGGCGTGGGCCTGATCCTGCACAAGGGCTGGCCGCTCCTGCCGGTGATGGCCGCGGCGACGCCGGCGCTCGCCGTGGGACACGCCATCGGACGCATCGGCTGTTTCCTCGTCGGCGACGACTACGGCAGGGTGACCGACCTGCCGTGGGGCGTGGCGTTTCCCGAGGGCCTGCCCCCCACCCTCGAGCCCGTGCACCCGGCGCAGCTCTACGAGATGGCGTGGCTCTTCGCGGTGGCCTGGCTGCTCGTCGGCTGGCGACGGCGGGGCGTCGCGGATCGGCGGGTGTTCGGCGGCTACCTGGCGCTCACCGGGGCGGCGCGCTTCCTCATCGAGTTCATTCGCCTCAATGCCCAGGTCGCGCTCGGGATGACCGTGGCGCAGTTCGTGTCGCTGGGCCTCGTCGCGGTGGGGGTGGCGCTGCTGGCGACGCCGGGGCCGGCCCAGGCATCGCGCGAACGCTGATCCGCGGTTCCGGGCTCGAGGTTCCACGTTGGACGTCACGACCGACCACGAGCGGCGGCGCATCATCACGGCCGCGCTCCTCCTCGGCATGTTCCTCGCCGCGCTCGACGTGCTGGTCGTCGCGCCCGCGATGCCGAGCGTCGTGGCGGACCTCGGCGGCCTGCCGCTGTACCCCTGGGTATTCTCGGCCTACCTGCTCGCCTCGACGGTGACCGCGCCGATCTTCGGCCGCCTCGCCGACACGTACGGCAGCAAGCGGTTCTACCTGCTCGGCCTCGGTCTGTTCCTCCTCGGCTCCGCCTCGGCTGGCGCCGCGCCGAACATGGGCGTGCTCGTGGCCATGCGTGCGGTGCAGGGGCTGGGCGCCGGCGCGCTCATCTCGATTACGCTCACGATCGTCGGCGACCTCTACCCGCTCCGCGACCGCGCGCGCGTCCAGGGCCTGTTCTCGAGCGTGTGGGGCGTCGCGAGCGTGATCGGGCCGCCGGTCGGCGGCGCGCTCGTGCAGCACCTCGGCTGGCGGTCGGTGTTCTACCTCAACGTGCCGTTCGCACTCGCCGCGGCGTGGCTGGTGGCCAGGAGGCTCGACGAGCCGGCGCGTGACGGGCGGGCGCGCAGCTTCGACGTCCTCGGCGCGCTGGCGCTCGCGGCGGGCATGTCGCTGGCGCTCGCCGCGCTGCAGGACGTCGGCCAGAGCGCGGGCGCGGTGCACACGCGCGTCGCGACGCTCGCCGTGGCCGGCGCGGGGCTGCTCGCGCTGTTCGTGTGGCGCGAGCGCCGGGCCGCCGAACCGCTGGTCGATCCGACGCTCTTCAGGAACCGCCTCTTCCTCGCCGCCAACGCCGGCGGCTTTCTCGGCTTCGGGGCGCTGTACGCCGCGTCGGCCTACGTGCCGCTTCTGGTCCGCGGCGTGCGGGACGGATCGCCGCAGGCGGCCGGCCTGGCCCTCACGCCGCTGTCGCTCGGCTGGGTCGTCGCGGCCGTGGTGGGAGGACGGCTGATGCTCACGATGGGCTACCGGCTGACGGCCGGGGTCGGCACGCTGCTCATCGCGGCGGGCAGTGCCGGGCTCGCGCGGCTGCCCGCGGCGTCGGGCGACCTGCACCTCTACAGCACGCTCGCCGTGATCGGCGCCGGCATGGGGCTCGCGATGACCGGCTTCATCGTCGCCGTGCAGGGGGCCGCGCCGCCCGGCCGCATGGGCATCGCGACCTCGTCGGTGCAGTTCTTCCGCTCGCTCGGGGGGGCGGTCGGCGTGGCGGTGCACGGGGCGGTGATGCTGGGGATTCTGGGCGCCGGCGTGGGGGAGACCGGGAGCCTCATGGAGATCGGGGAGGCCGCCGGTGTTCAGTCCATTCAGCCCGCTGCGCTGATGACCGCGCTGCACGGCGTGTTCGTCGCGGGGTTCCTGTTCGCCCTGGCCGCGGTGCCGGCGGGTTTCGCGATGCCGGGCGGCCGGCCGGAGACGCACGCGCACGCGTCGCGCCGGTAGAGGCCAGGGCCCTGCCAGAGGTCCCCTCGAGATCGGGAGCCCGACCCGGATCCCCCCGGCGGCGCGATGCATAAAGATGCATCCCATGCTATGCTTGTATGCATGCGAACGACGCTGGACCTGAACGACGAGCTGCTGGATCAGGCGAAGCGGCAGGCGGCGCACGAGCGGACCAGCCTCAAGGCCATCGTCGAGCGCGCGCTTCGCAGCCACCTGTCGCGGCGCCGGTCCGTCCGCGGCTACCGGCTCGAGTGGCGTCCGGAGCGGGGCCGGCTCCAGCCCGGCGTCCGGCTGGACGATCGCGACGCCCTGTTCGATCTGATGGAAGGCCGCTCGTGATCGCCCTCGACACGAACCTGCTCGTGTACGCCCGACGGGCGGAACTGCCGGAGCACCGGGCGGCGCGCGCGCTCCTGAAGCGGCTGGCGGAGGGAGACGAGCCGTGGGCGCTGGCCTGGCCCTGTGTCTACGAGTTCCTCCGCGTGGTCACCCATCCCCGCGTGTTCGATCCGCCGACGCCGCTCGCACGCGCGCTCGACGATCTCGAGTCGCTGCTCGCGTCACCCTCCCTGGTGCTGCTCGGGGAAGGTCCCGCGCATGCGGGTCACCTGCGGCGCATGGTCGAGGGCGGCGGCGCGACCGGGAACCTCGTGCACGACGCCCACATCGCCGCGCTGGCTGTCGAGCACGGCGTCGGCGAGCTCTGGACCGCCGACCGCGATTTCGCGCGGTTCCCGGGGCTCCGCATCCGCAATCCCCTCGAAGGCTGAGCGGGCGCGCGGGCCTGCTCGCCGAGGGCCGGCCTCGTCGGCCGCGACGCCGCAGGTCGACCCCGGGCGCGATCCTGGGACAGAATGACCGCATGTGCCGGAACATCCGACCGCTGTTCAACTT
>Ga0326597_10002063_pt1 | contig 30703 bp, 33 predicted proteins | sample RVTome_12_FD_203789 | JGI IMG/M metagenome (GOLD analysis project Ga0326597, IMG submission 203789) | Soil microbial communities from uranium-contaminated site in the Upper Colorado River Basin, Wyoming, United States - RVT100D185 | ecosystem: Environmental > Terrestrial > Soil > Contaminated >...
GCCTGCTCGTGACCGCGTACCGGGTTCAGGTCGGCCCAGCGGATGTCGCCCCTCAGTATTCGGGCCACGTGTCCCTGCTCCCGGCCAGGCCCTCTTCGGCCAGGGCCTCCTCGGCCCGGGGATCAAGCTTGGCGCATTCCCGCGCGAGGCGGGTCTTCGCCAGGCGCTCGATCTTTTCGGCCACGGCGACCTCGATCGCCTGACTGCGATTCGGGAACTGGCGCGTGGCCACCAGGTGGTCGAGCTCTTTGACGAGGCCGGCATCGAGGGTGACAGCAACCTTCGTCTTCCGCACGGGCTCTCCGGTATGATTAGTTATCATACCTTAGCCCAGCGGGTGGGCGACCCGGAACGACGTGACCAAGCCTTGGGGGGCAGCAGGCCTATGCCGCCTCCCGCCAGTCGGATCGGCGGGCTTCGGTGGGCTTGGCGCCTCGCCCGGAAACCACGAGCCGCGGGCCTCGCGCGCGCGAACGACCCGAGCGGACGCCCGAATCGGCCAAGGCGATCGCATACAGGACCAATAAGCTTCCAACCATCAGCAGGATAGCGCCAACGACCTGAAGCAGGGACACGGTTCTTTCTCCTCTCGAGAGCGAGGCTACGCCCGAGAGGGGTCAGGCCAGGTCCGTTTCTTCGCTTTATTTTCGCCCCAGGGTCAGGTCCGGGCTCGGGGCGCTCCGTGGCCCTGGGCCCGGGGGCGGGCTTCGTTCACCACGATCGTCCGACCGCTGACGTTCGTGTTGTTGAGCTCGCGGATCGCGCGCTCGGCCTCCTCGGGGGCGGCCATCTCCACGAACGCGTAGCCCTTGGAGCGGCCCGTGTCGAAGTCCGTGATGATGCGGACGCTTTGCACGCTCCCGTGGCGGGCAAAGACGTCGTGCAGCTCCGCCTCGGTCGCGGAGTAGGGGATATTCCCGACGAAGAGCCTGGTACTCGGCATTCGGCCCCCCTGAAACAGTGCCCGGTTTGTTGTGGTCGCTTACGGTGCGGCGGAGCCTACTCCCCGGTCCGCGCCATTGTCAATGGTTCCGTTGGGGCCCGTGAGGGCCACGACCTCCGCCCCAAACAAGACGATGGAAACCGAGAGCTCGACCCAGATCGCGAGAACGATCACGCCCTCGAGAGCGCCGTAGAGGCCCGCGTAGCTCGCGAGGTTGCGCAGGTACCAGGCGAATGCCTCCCGCGCTCCCTCCCACAGGACGGTGGCGAGCAAGGCCCCTCCCGCCGCGTGCCGGTTCGTGAAGCCGGCGGGGGCGGCGATGCGGTAGATGATGTAGAGGAAGGTGATGGTGATCGCGAAGGGCAGCACGCTGCGCAGGAAGAAGGCGGCGAGCCCTCCGAACATCGTGGCCGCTCCCGGCGCCGCGAGCCGCCGCAGGAGGCCCTCTCCCATCGCGGCGAGCGCGGCCAGGAGCATGCTGAGGAGCAGGCCGAGTCCTGTGATCAGTACCATGGCCAGGGCCACGAGGTTGCCCTTGGCGATGCCGCGGCCGGGATGTCCGAAGACGGCCTCGAGGGCGGAGAGGAGCGAGGTGAAGACCCGCTTCGAGGTCCAGGCCAGGATGATGAGGCTCGGGGCCTGGAAGCGCGTCGCATGCTCCGCGAACTGGCGCAGCGCGTCGCGGGTGGCGGTGTTGGTGTGGGCGAGAACGCCCTGCAGTAGGTACGTCGCGCGCTGGTAGGCCGCGTCCGGTGAGTCGAGGACGTAGGACCCGAGGGAGATGAGGAAGACGAGCAGGGGCAGGAGCGAGAGCAGGGTGTAGTAGGCGACGGCGGCGGCGCGGTCGGGCCCGTTGTGGTCGAAGAACCGGACCCCCGCGCGCCAGGCGATGCGGCCGGTGAAGCGGACCACGTCCCCGGACGATCCCCGCTAGCGTTTCTGCGGCCGCGCCGGCCGCATCTCCACTCGCGAGAGGTGGGCTCCCTCGCGGCCACGGAGCAGGTCGAGCACAGCCGTGGCCAGGTCCTCGGGCTGCAGCATCCACGAGGTGTCGCCCCCGCGCGGCATGCCCGCGAAGCCGGTGGCCACCGAGCCCGGCGCGAGCACCGTCACCTTCACTCCCGAGGCCCGCACCTCGAGCATCAGGCAGGAAGCGAGATGGTCGAGGGCGGCCTTGCTGGCGCAGTAGGCGGCGAGGCCGGCGATGGGGTTCTGGCCGGCGAGGGACGAGACCATGAAGACGTGCCCGCCCCCGGCCGCGAGGTGGGGAAGGGCAGCCCGGGTCAGGCGGAAGACCGCGGTGAGGTTCGTGCCCATGACCCGGTCCCACAGCTCGTCGGTGGTGTCGGCAAGATTCGCGAAGGCGCCCACGCCCGCGTTGTTGACCAGGACCTGCAGTCGCCCGTGGGCCGCCACGGCTCTCTCCACAGCGAGGGCGGGGAAGGCAAGGTCGCAGAGGTCGCCGGGAATCGCCAGCGCGGCACCTCCCGCCTGACGCACCTCGGCGGCAGCGGCCGAAAGCTCCGAGACGGTGCGGGACACGAGGGCGACCTTGGCCCCTTCGCGGCCGAGGGCGAGGGCGATGGCGCGGCCGATCCCGCGTCCCGCCCCGGTCACGAGGGCCGAGGCCCCCCGCAGCTCCATGGCGCGCGAGTATAGCGCGCTTGAATTCCGCCGAGGCGCACGCAATAGTGAATCGAAAGCGATGGACTACAAGGACTACTACAAGATTCTCGGGGTGCCGAAGACGGCCAGCGAGAAAGAGATCAAGACCGCGTACCGCAAGCTGGCCCGGCAGTTCCATCCCGACATGAACCGCGGGGACAAGAAGGCGGAGGCCCGCTTCAAGGAGATCGGCGAGGCCAACGAGGTTCTCTCCCATCCGGAGAAGCGCAAGCGCTACAACGAGCTGGGTGCGAACTGGCAGGCCTACGAGCGCGCGGCGCGCACCGGAGCCCCCGGGGCGGGCGCCGGGGCCTGGCCGGGCGGCGGCTTCCCCGGCGGCGGCAACGTCCGCGTCGAGTTCGGCGAGGAGTTCGGTGGCTTCTCAGACTTCTTCAAGACGTTCTTCGGGGGCGGCGGCTTCTCCGGCGGTGGCTTCGGCGACGCGTTCGGGGGCGCGGCCGGACCCAGGCAGGGGCACGACGTGGAAGGCACGATCGAGGTCACGCTCGAAGACGTCCTCACGGGGACGAAGCGCACCGTCCGATTGGGAGGGAAAGGGGGACGGGAGGTCGAAGTCCGCGTGCCCCCAGGCGTTCGAGACGGCTCGCGTCTCCGCGTGGCGGGGGAAGGCGAGGCCGGCCAGCGCGGCGGCCCCAAGGGAGACCTCTACCTGCGGGTGGTGGTGCGCCCGCACCCCGTCTTCGAGCGTCGGGGCGAGGACCTCGCGACCACGGTCAGGGTCCCTCCCTCCACCGCCGTGCTCGGAGGGGAGATGACCGTGCCCACCCTCGGCGGCACGCTCGCGGTCAAGGTGCCGCCAGGGACGGCGGTCGGCCAAACCTTCCGCCTTCGCGGCCAGGGGCTTCCGGAGCTCGGCAAGCCCGACAAGCGAGGCGACCTCCTCGCCACCGTCGCCGTGGACCTCCCGAAGAAGCTCACCCCGCGGCAGAAGGAGCTGTTCGAAGAGCTCCGCACGAGCGGGCTCTGATCCACATCCCCTTCTCCCGCGCCTCACCCGGTGATGACGGTCACAAGCGCATCGTCTTTCGTTGACGTCTTCACGCGCGCGTGGCTAAACTGGTCTGTCTACGGTGAGGAGGAGGGAAGGGATGAGAGGTAAGCTGTCCGCGGGCTTGGCCGCCGTTGCGGTGTTAGGCTTGGCAGGTGCTCCATACGCTCAAACCGCCAAGCCGCCGCGACCCCAGGTCGCGATCATGGATTTCGACTACGGGACGGTCGACAACTGGTGGGGCCAGTACGACATCGGCAAGGGCATGGCCGACCAGGTGGTCGACGCGCTCGTCAACGACGGGAGCTTCCGGGTGATCGAGCGCAAGAAGCTCGACACCGTGCTCGCCGAGCAGGATTTCGCCCACACCAATCGGGCCGAGCCGAACGCGGCCACGTTGGCGAAGATCGGCAAGATCAAGGGCGTGAAGTACATCATCGCCGGCTCCATCACGCGGTTCTCCACCGAGAAGCGCGGCGGCGGAGTCCGCGTCAAGGGCATCGGCATCGGGGGCGGCAAGGGCAAGGCCATGGTGAACCTGACCGCGCGCGTGATCGACGTGACTTCCGGCGAGATCATCGCCTCCGTGAAGGGTGAAGGCGTCTCCAACAAGGGCGGCGACTTCAACTTCAGCACCGGCGGCTTCGGGGTGGGCACGAACGCCGAGGAGTGGCGCAACAGCGGCATCGGCGAGGCCCAGGAGAAGGCCTGCAACGACTTCGTGGCCAAGCTCGTGACCCAGAAGGACCGCTTCGAGTAGAAGGCCTCGCGCCGTCGCCGCATCCCTGGGCTGCCCGCGGGGCAGCCCATTTCTCTTGTCGGCCTGAACGATAATGGAGCGGTCCCGGCATGTCCGAACCCGTCTTCACCATTGCCAACCAGCTCACCCTGCTCCGCATGGCGCTGGTACCCGCGCTCGTGCTGCTCGTGCTGTCGCGCCGTTTCGAGTGGGCGCTCGCGGTGTTCGTACTGGCGGGAGTGTCGGACCTTCTCGACGGCCTGATCGCACGGGTCGGTCAGCAGCAGACGACCCTGGGCGCCGTCCTCGACCCCGTGGCCGACAAGCTGCTCCTGGCCTCCTCCTTCGTGGTGCTGACCTGGGGGCCCGGGCTTTCCTGCGCGATGCCGGTGTGGCTGGCGGTGGTGGTGCTCTCCCGCGATCTCATCATCCTGGTGAGCGTCGCGGTCGTGAACCTCACCCTCGGGAGACGGCTCTTTCCGCCCTCGAGCCTCGGCAAGCTGTCGACGTTCTGCCAGCTCCTCACCGTGGGCTTCGTGCTCCTCGCGAACACCCGGGGCGCGTGCCCGTTCTGGCTCGAGTGGCTCTTCGACCTGGCGGTCGGCCTGACCGTGGCCTCGGCCCTGCACTACGTGTACCTGGCCACGGCGCGGGGCAAGGCCGCGGCGTGACCGAGAGCGCCTTCGTCGACTGCCCCTCCTGCGGGGAGCCCATCGAGCTGACCGTCGACACCTCGATCGAGGAGCAGAGCTATTACGAGGACTGCCCGGTGTGCTGCCGGCCGATGGAGGTCTTCGTGCGCTGCCGGCCGGGCGAGGTGCTGTCGCTGAGCGCTACGGCGGACTGAAGAAGATCACCACAAAGGCACAAAGAGCACAAAGATAAGGAGATGAGGCGAATGTCCTCTTCGTTGTAGTCGTCTTTGTGTCCTTCGTGTCTTTGTGGTGAATCCGTTCTATATTCCTAGCTTCTTGCGGAAGTACGCGATCGTGGTCTCCAGGCCCTCGCGCAGCGGGACCTTCGGCTCCCAGCCCAGGATGTTCCGCGCCCGCGTGATGTCGGGCTGGCGGACCTTGGGGTCGTCCACCGGCAGCGGCCGTTCCACGATCCGGCTCTTCGAGCCGGTGACGGCGATGATGGTCTCCGCGAGCTGGCGGATCGTCATCTCCGTGGGGTTGCCTATGTTCACGGGGTCGGGGGTGTCCGATTGCATGAGCCGGAAGATCCCCTCCACGAGGTCGGAGACGTAACAGAGGCTGCGGGTCTGGCTGCCGTTGCCGAAGACGGTGACGTCCTCGTCCTTCAGGGCCTGGCTCAGGAAGGCGGGGATGGCGCGGCCGTCGGACACCCGCATGCGGGGTCCATAGGTATTGAAGATACGGACGATGCGGGTGTCGACCCCGTGGAAGCGGTGGTAGGCCATGGTCATGGCTTCCGAGAAGCGCTTGGCCTCGTCGTAGACGCCGCGCGGCCCCACCGGGTTCACGTTGCCCCAGTAGGTCTCCGGCTGTGGGTGGACGAGGGGGTCGCCGTAGACCTCGGAGGTGGAGGCCAGCAGGAACCGCGCCTTCTTGGCCTTGGCCAGGCCGAGGGCGTTGTGGGTCCCCAGGCTGCCCACCTTCAGGGTCTGGATGGGCACCCGCAGGTAGTCGATGGGGGAGGCGGGGCTCGCGAAGTGGAAGAGCAGGTCGAGCTCGCCCTCGAGGTGAATGTAGCTCGTGACGTTGTGCTTCACGAAGACGAAGTCGCGCGAGAACAGCTGCTCGATGTTCGAAACGTCGCCGGTCAGGAGATTGTCCATCCCCACCACCGAGTAGCCCTTGTCGAGCAGGTACTCGGAGAGGTGGGAGCCGATGAACCCGGCGGCCCCGGTGACGAGAGCTCTAGGCATAGGCGGGGAAGTTCACCACAAAGGCACAAAGGACACAAAGGCACGAATTCCAAGTCCGCCTGCTTGGGCTCGTCGGCCTACCGACGGTTCAACGGCTCGCGGGCGGGAGTTCGGGCGTCTCGATTCCAAGACCGGGCGCCCCCAAACGCGGATGGGCGTCGACCTCGAGTCTGCCGCCCGTGCCGAACATGAGGGGCGGATCGCACACGTCACGTTCCAGGAGAAACGTGCCGAACGCACCTTCCTGGGCCACGAGCGTGGGACCCGCCGCCTGCGCCACGGTGAGGCCGGCCCGCGTCAGGAGGCTGGTCTCGCCCACTTGTGCGCCGACGATCACCCGGACGCCGTGGCCGCGCAGCGTCTCGATGAGGCCGAGGGCGCGCAGCAGACCTCCCATCTTCGATACGCGCACATTGACGATCCACAGGTCCGGCCGCGCGGTCAGATGCCCAAGGTGGCTCATCCGCGTGACGCTCTCGTCCAGGACGATGGGCACACCAAGCGCCTGCCCAATGCGCGCGAGCTCGTCGAACCGTCCAGGAGTGACGGGTTCCTCCACGCCGGCGAGCGGACCGTCGAGCGCGGCGAGACACGCGATGGCCGCGTCGGCATCGCGCCACAGGTTGTTGGCGTCGACGCGAACGCGGAGCCCGGGGGTACGCAGGGCCGCGAGGATCTCCATCTTCCGGCGGTCGCGGTCGAGATCGCCCGACAGCTTCACCTTGAGGTCGGTGAAGCCCATGCCGCGGTAGCGGTCCGCCGTCCGCGCAAACGTGTCCTCGTCGGCGTCGCCGAGTACCGCGGAGTACTGAAACGCGCCGGCCAGCGGCGCCAGCGAGAGCACCGTCTCGATCGGTTCCGCTTGCGTCTTGCCCAGGAGGTCGAGAATCGCGAGCTCGATCGCGCACCACGCCGCGGGGTTGGCGTCGAGGTCGGCCTGGTGGTCACCCGCCCACCGCCGCAGCGCCGCCAGCGAGTCGATCTCGCGCCTCAGCCTGGCCTCGTGCCGTCGAAAGAACGCCTCCGCGGAGTCCAGCGTTTCGTCCGTTACGTAGGGTCGTGGACACGATTCGCCGTAGCCCATGACGTCGTCGGCCGAAGTCGCCGCGACCCATACCGACGAGGTTTCGGACCGCTCGGCCGATGCGTGCCGGAAGCGCGCCGTGAACGGAATGGCCAGCCTCCGGATGGCGAGCGACCGAAGACGGATGCGGTCGGGCATCCGGCCGAGTCTAGAGAAGGCGCAGCGCGTCGAATGCCGCGCGCGAGAGCTTGAGCTCCTTGGCGTACTGCAGCACGGCGGGCTTGTACTGGCCCTCGCGCTGCCCGGTCCCGACGCACGCGGCCTTGTAGGCCTCCGCCGCGCCGGCGCGCAGCCACACCACGGCCAGCGGCCCGAGCCGTCCGCTGTCGCGCTTGGCGTGGTACTCGAGGTTGCGCGCGCCGAGCTGCGCGTCGACGGCCGCGGCGAACGCCTCGCAGTCTGGCGGCGTTCCGCGGTCCGCCTCGACGTACAGCGTGTACGCCGAGGTGTGCTCGTCGGCTGCGACCAGGAAGAAGCTCGCGGCGAAACCGTGTTCTCGCGCCGCCTGCTGCACCGCGTCGATGGCCTGGGACTCGTAGAGCTTCTCGCCCGTGATGCTGGTCACGCCTCGGCCCTTCTGGACGAACCGCAGCAGGGGAGTGCGCCGGCACAGGCCGGTGACCTCGATCAAGTCGTTCATGAAATACCGGTAGAGTCCCGCCACCGTGGTCACGATCACGTGATAGCGCCGCCCCGGCTGCAGCTGGTCCACGGACAGGAACTCCGGGCGCCCGGCGTCCCACGTCGTCTCCTCCGCGAACTCGAAGAAGTGGTGGTGCAGCGGGGGGAGGCCGCCGGGCGTCTCCGCGTCCAACGCGAGGGTGCCGCGGAACTCCGTGGACTGGTAGCCGATCTCCATGACGCGCGTCGCCTCGGGGAGCAGCCTGCGCAGCGACCCCAACGCGATGCCGCAGCTACCACCGGTCCACGTCGTCAGGAGCTTGATGTCCGGCCAGACGCTGGCGAAGGTGAGGGCGGGGAGACGATCGAGCGCGGCCGCCCGCGCGGGCTGGGCCGTGATCCGTCCGGCAATCGCCTGTCGAACATCCGGCGCCAGACGGTCCAGGCCGTCGAAGGTCCCGGTGGCAAGCGACGTAGTCAGCGGCGCACGATGAGTGCTGAGCAAGCCGGCCAGCCGCAGGAAGCTCGACGGGTTGGGCGCACCCAGATAGGTGATGTCCGGCGCGTCGAGGGCAAGGCGGAGGATGAGCAGGTACTTGAGATCGTAGTCGGCCACGGACGATACGTCGGGCGGTACCACGAACCGCGCTCTCAGGAAGCGCGGCATCGAACGGTACAAGTGCCCCGACACCGATCCCACTGCGTGCCCCGAATCGAGCTGTCCCTCCACCGCCGCACCCATGATGGCCAGCGTCCGGCCGCTGAAGGCCTCCGGGCAGGCGCGATGCTGGAGATACGAGAAGACCTTCTGCTCGGCGCGGGTCAGCGCGAGCACCGACGGTGTGATCGGGACGTATTTGGGGACCCCCGTGGTGCCGCTGGTTTGCGCGTAAAACACAGGTGCCTCGGAAGTGAGCGCGGTCTCGCCGGTCGTTCGCTGGCGTTCCACGTACGGCCGCAGCGATTCGTAGTGCTGCACGGGCACGCGCCGCCAGTAGTCGGCGTGACTCCGCACGCCGGCGAATCCGTGCGTCCGTCCGAAGGCGGTGTCCTGGTTGTCGGCGAGGATGCGGCGGAGTACCTCGCGCTGGGCCTCGGCGGGACGCTCGGCCGCGGCATCGAGCGGCCGCCAGAAGCGGCGGCCGTAGGCCGCCATGGCCACGCGGACGAGGGCACGCCGCACGCGGCTCATCGGCGAAACGGCGCCCGCAGCAGCCGCAGGAACGACTTCGGATACGTGGGGTCCTGCAGGCCGAGCTCGGCAATCTCCCGGTCCTTGGGCAGGAACCAGGTGCCGAACAGCAGGTCCCACACGATCACCGTATTGCCGTAGTTCGCATTCGACTCCCGTGGCACCCGCGAGTGATGCCAGCGGTGCGTCTCGGCGCTTCCCACGACGTAGTTCAGCAGCCCGTAGCGCAGGTCGATGTTGCAGTGCTGGAAGAAGCCGTTGGTCGCGTAGGAAAGGTAGTAGAGCGCCAGCACCTGCGGGTGCACGCCCATCAACACGAAGGGCAGGCTGTCGAGCGACATTTGCAGCGTCTTTTCGAGGGGATGGAACCGGCCCGTGTTCAGCCAGTAGAGTTGCGTGACCGAGTGATGCACCGAGTGCAGCCGCCAGAGCGTGTCGTTCTCATGCGCGAAACGGTGCAGCCAGTACCGCAGCAAGTCGACCGCGAGCACCATCAGCACGGCCTGTGCCCACACGGGCCACGGGTGCGGCCACCAGGCCTGCGCGGGCAGATTGAGAGCACGGGCCGGTTCGACCAGTGCCAACGCGAACATCATGCTCACGAAGGGCGGCAGCGCCATCTGGACCACGACCATGAAGGTCAGGTCCGTGGCCACTTCGCTTGCGGGCGGCTGCCACTCGCGCCGGTAGGGGAGCACGCGCTCGAGGGCGGTGACCGCAGCCGCCGTCATGAGGATCGGCACGTAGGTGCTGAGCACCAGCGACGCCCCGGCCGCTTGCATCAGGGCGAACATCCCGTAGGCGGCGGTCATCGTTGTCGGATAGAGGAACCACGGCGCCACCCGGCTCAGGTATGTCGTCATCCGCCTTCTCGTGCTCCTCGCGCGCCCGCCAGGGCATGGTAGTGCGCGTACACCCCCAAATATGCCGCGAGCACGAGGTGGAACACCGTGGGTAGCGGGGCGTCGAACCACCAATGACCGCGCAGCCACGTCACCCCGGCAACCAGACGCACGCACATGGCCGCAGCATAAAGGCCCGCCACCGCGAGCAGCAGCCCTCCGAGTCGGGGCGCGGGCACCTCAGCCCCAGAGGTCACGCGGCTGGCGGTTCGCGTCATCCACGCCACAAGCGTCACCTGCGCCGTGACGAGCCAGGCGTAGGACAGCGCCCCGCTGTGCCATGCCTCGAAGGACGGCAGAACCCGCCACCCCGTGAGCCACGCCGCCGGCTGCGCCACGACCCGAACGACGAACGCGCCGAGCAGCACCCAGAGCCATCGGCCGTGCGCAAGAGCTGGCTTGCTCGAGGTCACGGTACGGGCTGGGGGAGGCTGGCGCGCGGCTGCGAGAGACGCGGGAGGGGCCGCCGGACCACGGGCGATAGGCGTTCTCATCCGCGGCGACGGCTACGGAGGGTCCCGTGAAGGAGAGCAGAGCCTCCAACCCCGCTCCAGGGTTGCGAGGATCTGGGTGTCGTGACTCGGGATCGCACAGGACCGCCGATCCCCCGAGCCATCGCCCTGCCTCCCGGTGACGGAGATACTACGCCCTTTCGCGGGGCGAGCGTCAAGATCGTAGGTGGCTTCGCTCAGCCAGATGGTCCAGGATGCGCCGAATAGACGACGCTAGTACGCGTGCTTCTGGCCGAAGCCCCGGAAGAGGGTCAGGATCAGGATCTTGACGTCGAGGAGCAGCGACCAGTTCTCGACGTAGTAGAGGTCGTACTCGATGCGCTTCTCGATCGAGGTGTTGCCGCGCAGGCCGTTCACCTGGGCCCAGCCCGTGATCCCGCTCTTCACCCGGTGGCGCAGCATGTACTGCGGGATACGCTCCCGGAACTGCTGCACGAAGGGTGGGCGTTCGGGCCGCGGCCCCACGAGGCTCATGTCGCCGAGGACCACGTTGATGAGCTGGGGCAGCTCGTCGAGGTTGTGCTTGCGGAGGAAGCCGCCCACCGGGGTCCGCCGGGGATCGTCGGAGGTGGCGAACACCGGCCCCGTCTCCCTCTCGGCGTCGTCGACCATCGAGCGGAACTTGTACATGCGGAAGCGGCGGCCGTCCACGCTGACCCGATCCTGGGTGAAGAAGATCGGCCCCTTGCCGCCCCTCCACTTGATGAAGAACGCGATCACCGTGAACACCGGCGACAGGAGAAGGAGGATCGCCGACCCCACCACGAAGTCCATCCCGCGCTTGAGCATGCTGTTCCAGCCCTGGAGCGGGGTCTCGTTCAGGCTGATGATGGGGATGCCGTCGATGTCCTCGAGGGCGGCCTTGATGGTGGCGTACTGCACGAGGTCGGGCACGACCATGATGTCCAGGCACTCGCGGGACAGATGGCGAATGAGCCCCACCATGCGCGCGTGCTCCTCGAGAGGCAGGGCCACGTAGACCTGGTCGACCCTCTCGGCCTCGGCCACCTTCTTGGTGTCGTCCAGACGTCCGAGCACGGGCAGGCCCGTGCGTCCGGGGGCCGGCGGGGTGTCCGACACGAAGCCCAGGACCCGGTAGCCCAGCTCGCGATGGGCCTGCAGGGTCTCCGCCACGATCTGGCCGAGCTCCCCCGCGCCCGCCACCAGGATGCGCTTGACGTTGTACCCGGCCGCCCACATCCGCTCGAGCTGCCGGCGCAGGGCGAAGCGGCCGAGGTTGAGGAGCAGCACGTCGAGCACGAAGAAGAGCCCGAACGCTACCTGGCTGTACTCCCAGAGCGGCGCCACCTCCGGCTGGAAGCGGTAGTACACGCGCACGTAGAGGGTCGCGCCCAGGGTGAAGACGGTGGCGATGAGCACGCTCGCGACGATGGCGAAGAACTCGTCGATGCGGCTTCGGCCCCGCTTCACCTGATAGAGGCCGTGGAAGTAGAGGACGGTGGGCCAGAGCACCGCTATGAGCGGCAGCAGCAGCAGGTAGCGTGTGAGGTCGGGGACCCCCTTGGTGACGGGGAGCCAGAAGGTCACCGTTTCGGAATGGAAGCGGAGAAAAAAGGCCGCCAGCCAGGCGAGGGCGGTGGCGGCCACGTCCACGAGGACGAAGACCGCGGCCATGATTCGGGTGTGGAACTTCACCATGCGGGCGCTTCCAGGGGGCGTACCTCCCGGCTCGTGAGCGCCCGCTCGACGAAGGACCGCATCCGCCGCGCGAACACCCCGGGGCCGTGTGCTTCTGCCTGGGCTCGAAGGTCGAGTGTATCAAAGCGCTGCCGATCGAGCGAAGCGAGGGCGGCGCGGAGGGACTGGGGGGTGGCTTCAGGGAAGAGGACGCCCGTCTTGCCGGGCACGACCGTTTCCGGCCCGCCCCCCTCGCCGAAAACCACCGCCGGGCGGCCGCAGGCCATGGCCTCGAGGGGGACGATGCCGAAGTCCTCGACCCCGGCCATGACCACGGCCCGGCACCCGCGGTAGAGCTCGCGCAGCCGCACGTCGTCCACGCGCCCGAGGAACTCGGCCTCCGGCGGCGCTTCTTCCCGCAGCGCCGCTTCTTCCGGCCCCGTGCCCACGATGCGGAGACGGCGGCCGGTGCCGCGATAGGCGGACAGGACGAGGTCGAGTCGCTTGTACGGCGCGAGGGCGGAAACCACGAGGTCATAGTCGCCCCGGCCCTCGGCGCCCGGCGTGAAGAAGGCGGTGTCCACCGGGGGCGGGACGACCTCGGCCTCCCGCGCGTAGTACCGCGCGATGCGTCCGGCCACGTAGCGGCTGTTGGCGGCGAAACGATGGACGCGGGGAGCAGTGGCGACGTCCCAGGCGCGCAGGCCCTCGGCGACGAAGGGGATCAGGAGGGAGCCGAGACCGGAAACGCGCCCGGGGCCGAAGTAGTCGTCGTAGCGGTCCCACACGTAGCGCATCGGGGTGTGGCAGTAGCAGAGATGGAGGGCGCCGGGCGGTGCCGCAACCCCCTTGGCCACGCAGTGGGAGCTGCTCACCACGAGATCGAAGCCCGACAGGTCCATCGAGGCGGCGGCGGCGGGGAAGAGGGGCAGGTAGTGGCGGTAGCGGCGGTCCACGTCGGGCAACCACTGCACGAAGGTCGTGCGAATGTCCCGGGCCTCGAGCTCGGGCGCGACCGAGCCCTTCACGTGGAGCAGGGTGAAGATCGGCGCCTCCGGGAAGAGGCGGGCCAGCTGGAGGAGGACCTTCTCCCCGCCCCGCATTCCGGTCAGCCAGTCGTGAACGAGGGCTACGCGCAGGTCGTTCAGCGCGCGTGCTCCGTCGCGACCGCCGCCACCGGGCGCCCGAGGGCCTTCATGTACCCCTCGTGGATGGCCTTGACGGACCGTTCCCAGCTGAAAGCCCGAACGCGCTCGAGGCCCTTGGCCCGGAGCTCGGCGCGCAGGGTTTCGTCGGAGAGCGCGCGGCCCAGCCCAGAGGCGATGTCCTCTACGCTCCAGGGGTCCACGAACACCGCCGCGTCGCCCACCACCTCCGGGAGCGACGAGAGCTTCGAGGTGACGACGGGCGTGCCGCAGGCCATGGCCTCGAGGGGCGGCAGGCCGAAGCCTTCGTACAGCGAGGGGAAGGCGAAGACCGAGGCCAGGCGGTAGAGGGCCGAGAGCGTGCGGTCGGGCACGAAGCCGAAGAAGCGGACCTCGTTGCGCACGCCCGTGATCTCGGCGGTGCGCCGCAGCGCCGCGTACTTGTTCTCCTCCGCGCTGCCCACGATCACGAGGCGCACGTCGTCGTGGCCCCCCCGCCGCCGCAGCAGGGAGAAGGCCGTGATGAGCCGCTCCAGGTTCTTGTGGGGCTTGATGTTCCCGGCGTAGAGCAGGAAGCGGCCGCGGATCTGGTAGCGCTCGCGGACGCGCTCCATCTCTTCCGCTCCCGGGTCCTCGAGCACCTCGGGGTCGAGGGTGTTCGGCACGACCTGCACCTTCTCGGGATCGGTGCGCGGGAAGAAGTGCAGGATGTCGCGGCGCGAGGCCTCGGACACCGTGAAGACCACGGCCGCTCGCCGCACCGCGCTGCCCATCATGTAGTGCGCATACCGCCACGCGTAGCGGTTGGGCAGATACTGGGGGAACAGCAGGTGGATGCAGTCGTGAATGGTGACGACCGCGGGGGTCGTGCAGAAGAGGGGCAGGACGTAGTGCGGGGTGTGGAGGAGGTCCGCCTTCAGGCGCCGGAGCTTGCGCGGGATCGAGAGGTGCTCGACCAAACCGTAGCCCGCGGAGTCGTCCACGACGGGCACGAAGTTCTCGGCCAGGTCCCGAAGCGTCGCCTCGTCGCTGCTCTTGCAGAAGAGGAAGTACGTCGTCTCGCGATCGAGACGGGCGAGTCGGCGCACGAGATTCCGGACATAGGTGCCTATGCCGAAGTCCCGCCATTTCCGGGCGTCGATCGCAATCCGCAAAGTCGTGTCCCCAAGGTCGGCAAGTTACGGAAGAACAATAACATGGACCCCATCAAGGCCGGTAGGAAAACTGCCCGAAAAGAGATGGCGCGCGACCACAGTTCCTCGATCTGGTACGCGCCGGCGTGGCGCTAATCGCGCTTCGCCCGCCCTATGGCTCGCGACGGCCGAGGCGTCGGGTGGCCCCCCGGATCGCCAGCGAGAAGCGGAGGAGAGCCGTCCGCCAGCCACCGTGGTGCTTGCGGTAGTAGAGCAGGTGGCTACGGTCGTACTCGGCCCGCGCACGGCCGCCCGCCAGGTCCATGCTTCGGCCGAGGCCATGGACGACCTGGGCGGCGGGCGTGAAGAGCACCCGGAATCCGGCCTGGCGCGCCCGCACGCAGAGATCCACGTCCTCCTCGTAGAGGAAGAAGCGCTCGTCGAAGCCGTCCAGGCGCTCGAGCAACGTGCGCCTCGTGAGCAGGCACGAGGCCGAGACCCAGGCGGGCTCGTGCTCGAAGGCCGAGAGGGACTCGACCTCCGCGAGCACGCGGGGACGGCGGGCCCGCACGCCGCGCACGAGCCGGCCCTGGCGCCATTCGGAGAGCGGCGTCAGGTCGGGGCCGAACGAGAGCTGCGGCGTCCCGTCGGCGTTTCGGGTCCGGGGGCCGACGATGCCGACCTCGGGCCGCGTGTCGAGCAGGCCCGCCATCGCCTCGACCGCGCCCGGCGCGACCTCCGCATCCGGGTTCAGGAAGAGCACGTAGGTCGCCTGGGTCGCCCGCCAGCCCAGGTTCGAAGCGCGGCCGAAGCCGAGGTTGTCGCCGGCTTCGATCACGCCCGCGCTCGGCAGGGCCGCCCGCGCGGCGGTGGCCGAGTCGTCGGCGCTGGCGTTGTCCACCACGACGACCTCGAGGGGCAGGCCGACCGACTCGAGGGAGCGCAGGCAGCGGGGGAGGTCCTCCCGGGAGTTCCAGGAAACGACGACGACGGCGACCCTGGGCTCGGTGGGAGTGCTCACGCGAGGTCCGGGCGGCCTTCGGCGCTCACGGCCCCGTGCCCGGCCGCCGCAGCCAGGACCTCCCGCGTGCGCCTCGCCGTCTCGGTCCAGGAGAGGCTCGCGGCCAGCTCCCGCCCCTGCGCCACGAGGTCGGTCCGCAGGTCGTCCTCGCGGAGCAGACGCGCGATCGCTCCGGCCACCGCCTCGGCGTCCTGCGGGTCGACCCGCAGCGCCGCCGCGCCGAAGACCTCGCTGAGGGCAGGGCGGTCGGCCACGACCAGGGGCAGGCCCCGGGCGGCGGCCTCGAGGGCGGGCAGGCCGAAGCCTTCGTACTCGGAAAGGAACACCGCGACGTCAGCCGCCGCGTACCGCGCGGCGAGGTCCGCCTCCGAAGCGTAGCCGACGAGCTGGACGGCCTCGGCGAGCCCGAGGTCCTGCGCGAGCCGCTGGAGGTCCAGCCGCGGCTCCGTCCTGTTCTCGCCGACGACATCGAGGTTGGCCGCAACCCCACGACGTCGCAGCAGGGCCGTGGCGCGAAGGAGCGTGGGAAGGCAGCGGCGGTTCAGGATGGCCCCCACCGTCAGGAGAAGCGGGCCAGGCAAACCGCGCCGGGCGCGGGCCGCGTCACGCGCAGGGGCCTGGGCCAGGTCTTCGTCGGATCCGAGCGGCACGTGCACGACCCGGGGGGCGGCGTCCGGAAAGCGCGTGGCGATCTCGCCTCGGGTGAACTCCGAACAGGCCAGGATCGCGGCCGAGGCGCGCACGCTGGCCGCGACCGTGAGCCGCCGGCGCAACGCATCCGCGAGGGCGAAATCAGACGGGAACGAGAAGAACGACAGGTCATGCACGGCGGTGACGCGGGGTAGGCGCAGGCGGAGCGGGCAGGAGTAGGCGGGGGAGAAGAACACGTCCGGCGCGTCCGCCCGAACCGCCGCCTCGAGCTCGCGCTCCTGCCACACGAGGCCGCGCGAACGGCCGCTTCCCACCTCGCGGACCCGCACGTGGGGGTGGCGAAGCGCCGCGTCGGTTTCCCCGGGCCCGTTCAGATAGGCCACGAAGCGGTCGTCGCCGGAAGCCGTCCACCGCCGTAGCAGGCTGCGCAGGTAGCGCCCCGTTCCGGTGGGCCGCCCGCGGAGCTCGCGCGCGTCGATGCCGACCGTGAGGCCCCGGCTCACCGGCGAAGGAGCTTCCGGTAGAAATCCAGGGTCTGGCGGGCGGCTCGGTCCCAGTCGAAGCGAACGCTGCGTTCCCGGCCCTTGCCGCGGAGCGACGCGGCGAGGGCAGGATCGTCCAGCACCCGCTCGATGCCGCTCGCGACCGAGCGCGGGTCCTTGGGATCCACGAGCAGGGCTCCGTCTCCGGCGATCTCTTCGAGGGCGGAGCCCTTCGAGCACACCACGGGCAGGCCGGCGGTCATGGCCTCGGCCACCGGCAGGCCGAAGCCCTCCTCGAGAGAGGCGAGGACGAGCAGGGCCGACGCGGCCATGAGCGCGCGCAGGTCGCGCACGGGGAGATAGCCGGTGGCGCGGATCTGGGCCCCGGAGATCGTGCCGCCCTGGGCCCAGTGGGAGCCCGGGCCCACGAGCACGAGGGGCGGAAAGGCGCGCCGACGCCCCGCCAGGCCCATGTACGTCATGGCGAGCAGAGGCAGGTTCTTCCGCTTGTCGTCGCTGCCGACGTAGAGCAAAGCACCTCGCGGCAGCCCATAGCGTGCGAGCACGGCGTCGACTTCGGCCGCCTCCGGCTCCTCGCGGAAGACGGGGTCGACGCCGTAGGGCGTGACCGCGAGTTTCGAGTCGGGGACGTCGAGGAGCCGGCGGATCTCGCCGGCCGTGTACTCCGATCCACAAATCACCCCGTCCGCCCGCTTCACGTGCTCGCGCACGAAAGGCACGTAGTCGCGCCGGATCTCGTCGCGCACCATGTCGGGATGTTTGTAGAAGAACAGGTCGTGGACGGTGATCACCAGTCGGGCCTTGCGACCGGGGACGATCAGGGGGTGCGGCGAGTGCACGAGGTCCAGGGGCGCCCGCACCAGGCGATCGAGGCTGGGGGAGCCGAGGCGGTTCCAGGCGAAGTTCAAGGCCTTGACCGGCAGTCGCCGATCCACCAGCGAGGCATTCTCCGGCCACGGCCGGGGCGCGTAGCGCTCCTTGAGCGAGGCCGAGAAGAAGTAGAAATGGTCGTCGGGAGCCAGGGCGGGGAGACGATCGGCGAGGGCCAGGATGTAGGCGCCGGCTCCCGTCGAGCGGGAGAGCGACGGGCGCAGGTCGAGGCCGAAGTTCATTCCCTGGAGCGATGATACCAGCCCCCGACGTTCGTGCTAGAGTGCGGGGCTTCGTGCGCAGCCGGGAGGATCCGCCTTGAAGATCGGGGTCGTGGGCACCGGGTACGTCGGCCTGGTGGTGGGAGCGTGCCTGGCCGAGACCGGAAACACCGTGGTCTGCGTCGACAACAACCGGGCCAAGGTCGACGCCCTCCGCCGCGGCGAGATCCCGATCTACGAGCCGGGCCTGAACGAGATGATCCCGCGCAACGTGGCCGAGGACCGGTTGCGCTTCACGACCGACCTCGCGGAGGCGGTGCGCTCGAGCGAGGTGCTGTTCATCGCCGTGGGCACGCCCCAGGACGGGGACGGCTCGGCCGACCTCACCTACGTGCTGCAGGTGGCCGAGGGGATCGCGAAGGCGATGGACGGATTCAGGGTCGTCATCACCAAGTCCACCGTCCCCGTGGGCACCTCCGCCCTCGTGAAGAAGAAGCTGGCGGAGGGCACGAAGCACCCCTTCGCGGTGGTCTCGAACCCGGAGTTCCTGAAGGAAGGCACCGCCGTCGACGACTTCCTGAAGCCCGACCGCGTGGTGATCGGGACCGACGACCCCAAGGTCGAGCAGACCATGCGCCAGCTCTACGAGCCCTTCGTGCGCACCGGCAACCCCATCATGGTGATGGACCACGCCTCGGCCGAGATCTCGAAGTACGCGGCAAACGCGATGCTGGCCACGCGCATCTCGTTCATGAACGAGATCGCGAACCTGTGCGACCAGGTGGGGGCAGACGTGCGCGAGGTCCGCCACGCCATGGGTCGCGACAGCCGCATCGGCCCCTCGTTCCTCTTCCCGGGCGTGGGCTACGGCGGCTCGTGTTTCCCCAAGGACATCAAGGCCCTCATTCGGGTGGGGAGGGACCACGGTGTCGAGATGCGCGTGGTGGAGGCGGTGGACCGGGCCAACGAGGCGCAGAAGGTCATCCTTCTGCCCCGCCTCGAAGGCGTGCTGGGCGGGCTCGAGGGGAAGACGATCGCGCTCTGGGGCCTCGCCTTCAAGCCCAAGACCGACGACATGCGCGCGGCGCCGGCCCTCTCCATCATCGAGCAGCTCCTGGAGAAGGGCGCCTCGGTGCGGGCGTACGACCCGAAAGCGGGCCACGAGGCCAAGCGCACCCTGGGCCAGCGCATCACCTACTGTACGCGCAGCTACGAGGCCCTCGAGGGGGCGGACGCGCTCCTCGTCGTCACCGAGTGGAACGAGTTCCGGGAGCCCGACTTCGCGCGGATGAAGTCGCTGCTGCGCCGGCCGGTGATCTTCGACGGCCGCAACATCTACGACCCCGCGGAGATGAAACGGCAGGGGTTCGAGTACCAGGGCATCGGACGGCGGTGAAGGTCCTCGTCACCGGGGGGGCGGGCTACATCGGCAGCCACGCGGTCCGGGAGTTCCGGGACGCCGGGCACGACGTCTTGGTGCTGGACGACCTCTCGGCGGGGCATAGCACCGCCGTCCCTCCCGGGGTGAAGTTCGTGGAGGGAGACCTCGCCGACCGGGACGCGCTGCGCCAGGCCCTCGAGGGAGTGGCCACGGTCGTTCACTTCGCGGGTGTCCTGAACGTGGGGGAGTCGGTCGTGGAGCCCCTCAAGTACTGGCGGATCAACCTGCAGAAGGGAGTGGTCCTCCTGGAGGCCATGGCCGAGGCGGGAGTCTCCAGGATCATCTTCAGCTCCACCTGCGCCACCTACGGAGTGCCGCGCGCGGTGCCCATCGACGAATCGCACCCGCAGGAGCCGATCAACCCCTACGGCGAGAGCAAGCGAGCCTTCGAGCGCGCGCTTCGCGATCTCGCCACGGCGGGCGTCCTGCGTGCGGTTTCCCTGCGCTACTTCAACGCTTCGGGCTGCCATCCCGACGGCTCTCTGGGCGAGGACCATCACCCGGAGATCCACCTCATTCCCCTCGCCATCGACGCCGCGCTGGGGCGCCGCCCCGCTCTCACGGTGTTCGGCGACGACTACGACACGCCCGACGGCACCTGCATCCGCGACTACATCCACGTGCAGGACCTGGCCCTCGCCCACGTCCTGGCCCTCTCCGCTCTCGAGGGCGGAGAGCCCTACCGGTTCTACAATCTGGGCACGGAGACGGGACACTCGGTGCGCGAGGTCATCGTCGCCGTGGAGAAAGTGACGGGCAAGAAGGTGCCGCACCAGATCGGCCCGCGCCGCCCCGGCGATCCCCCGCGTCTCGTGGCCTCGGCCGCGAAGATCCGCGGCGAGCTGGGGTTCCGGCCGCGACACACCGGCCTCGAGGGCATCGTAGAGACCGCGCTCGTCTGGCGGCGGGAGCACCCGCAGGGCTACGGGAGTGCTTCGTGACGGCCGGGAAAGGCCGGCGCACCCCCCTCCCCGACCCCCTCGTGTCGGTGGTGATGCCGGTCTACAACGAGTCGGCCACCGTCGAGGAGATGATCGGGCGCGTCCTCGCCGTTCCCGGCCTGCGCATCGAGCTCGTCGCCGTCGACGACGCCTCCACCGACGGCAGCCGCGACATCCTGGAGGGGCTCTCGCGCGACAGGGGCTTCAAGCTCTTCCGGCACGAGCGAAACCAGGGCAAGGGCGCGGCCGTGCGGCGCGGCGTCCAGGAAGCCACGGGCGACGTCATCGTCATCCAGGACGCCGACCTCGAGTACAGCCCGGAGGAGTACCCCGAGCTCGTCGACCTCATCGTGAAGGGCAAGGCGGACGCGGTCTTCGGCAGCCGGTTCATCGGCCGCCACCGCTGCTTCCTCTTCACCCACTACCTCGCCAACCTGTTCCTGAACCTGGTCACGAACGTCCTCTACAACACGACCATGACGGACATGGAGACCTGCTTCAAGGCCGTGCGCGCCGACCTCCTGAAGTCGCTGCCCTTGAAGAGCAACCGCTTCGGCATCGAGCCCGAGATCACGGCCAAGCTCTTCAAGCGCTCTGCACGGGTCTACGAGGTACCGATTACGTATGAAGGCCGCGATTACTCAGAAGGCAAGAAGATCACCTGGAGGGACGGCTTCCCGGCCCTCTGGGCGCTCGTCAAGTATCGATTCACGGACTGAGACCTTGCGCGCGACGGCGCCTTCAGGCTCTCCTGTGCGCGCCGCTGCGCTTCTCGTGGCGCTCACGGGGCTTTCGGGGTGTGGGGGTGGCGGCTCGGGGGAGCCGACCACGGCGCCTTCGTCGCCACCGGTGGTGCGCAACCTGGACTTCACCATCGTTCCGATGGTGAACGATGCGACGGAGGTCGCCTTCCGGTGGTCGAGCTCGGGAACCTCCGGACATCGCCTCGAGGTCGGCTCGTCCTCGGGTGCCTCGGACGTGGCGCTCCTCGACGTCGGACCATCGACCTCGTACCTCTGGACCCGGGTCCCGGTCGGCAACTTCTACGCTCGGGTGAAGGGCCTCCAGGGCGCGAGCGTGGGAGCGCCCTCGAACGAGGTCCTCGTCGGCTCCATCGACGCGCGGCAAATGATCGACGCGCTTCTCTTCGCCTACGGCCCGCTCGCCGTGGCCCGCAGCCCCGGCCGCAGTCTCTTGAGCGGACCCCGACTCGATCGGATGTTGGGCTGGCAGCCGGGCACCGGGCTCGCGGTGGTGTTCGGGGAATCGGTGCCCGCGGCTACCGTGTCCGCCGCCGAAAAGACCGTCCAACAGATCGGTCCCGCGACCCGCGGTGCCGTCCAGGCTGGTGTCGTGGGCCGCCGTCCGGACCCGCTGCCGTTGCCCGCTCCGGGAGAAGTGACCCTCTCCATGGCCGAGCCCGCGGAGGTCCTGCGGCGGTGCAACTGCGAGACCTGCGTGGGGTGCGCGGCCACTTTCTACAGCGGATCGTTTGCCCAGCGGGCGTGGATCGTCATGTCGACCACCACCTCGCCGCCCACCGCCGCCCACGAGCTCGGACACGTGATCGGCCTCGCCCACGTCATATCGGCGGCGGGGGTCCGCCCTTCGTTCACCATGGGCGTCACGACCGACGGCCAGTATTCGCCGGCCGGCCGGCTGGACGAGCTGGACCCGGCCACGGTCCGCATGCTCGAGACGATCTACGGCGCGGGCTTCACCGCGGGCTCCTCGCGCCGCCAGTTCGAGGCCGCGGGTCTCGTGCCTCCGGAGGGGACGGGCGCCGCGCCTCTGGCCGCCTCCGACCGGAGGTCGGGCTACGTGGTGACGGAGGAGGGTGCCGAGACGCTGGTCCTGAAGCCCTTGTGCGAGGGGCCTTCCTGACGCCGTGTCCGTTCAGGCTTCGATGACCACGAGGCTCCTCGGAGCTGCGCTCGGCACGCACTTCAGGGGAATCGACCGGTCGAAGGTCGCGAGGCGGCCCTCGTGGGCCACGGCCAGCGCCAGGAGGTAGACGTCGGTGAGCTTCCGGTGGCCGACCGCGAGGTCGAACCGCCCAGAGTCACTCAGCGATACATCGTCTGGCCAGAAGAGGTGATGACCACTCTCACAGAAGGCCCGCAAACGTCCTGCGATCTTCGCGGGGCGCTCGGCCGCCGGTGAGTAGGATGGGTTCGACAGGATCCGGACGAGACCGTTCTCGGTCAGCGGACACGTCGCCCACCCGGCCGTCTTGTGCGCGCCGAACCAGAGGTGGGCAGGCTCGTGATGGACGTGATCAGGATCGAAGAGGGCGATGAGCAGGTTGACGTCCAGTAACGCAGGCTGATTCACGGCTCGTCGCGTAGCCGGTTCACCAGGTCCATGCTGGGCTTGGGAGCTCCGGCGGGGCGTCGCGCCAGCAGGGGGACCCCGTTTCGCAGCCGGGAGCTTCGCCGCGGCTCCAGCGCCTGTCGGGCCAGCTCAGAGATCACTTTGCCGGCTGTGGTGCCACGATTGGCGGCGATGTCCTTGGCCGCCTGAAGTACGTCGTCGTCGATCTCCAGAGTGGTCCTCACGGGCTGATCATCACGCATCACGCATCAGATGTCAAACCCCGAGTCACCCCAGAGGGCGGTCGACCCACAGGGCCTGGCTGTCGCGGCGGCGCGCCACGTTGGCGGCCCTCGCCCCGCCTTCGGGCGGCCGACCTCGGCGGTGACGGCGGGAGCGCAGGGGAGAAGATCCCCTCAGGGCCGCGAAGAAGAATGCTCGCTCACGGCCTCCCTCGCCCTGTGCCCCGCATTCTCCGCAATCGCGTAGACGAAGAGGACGGCGAGGATTCCCGTGCAGACTGCCACGATCAGGAGATTCAGCGACCGCAGCTTTATCGTGAGGAGGACCTCGTGGCGCGACTCGTCGTGATACACGTGCAGAATCGCCAGGAGATTTAGCGCGAGGGCCAAGAGCGGCCCACCGACCAAGACCGCCGGCGGGAGGAAGCCGATAACCGGCGCGCGATCGAGCGCCGCGATCCACTCCTCAAGTGCCCTGAACGGTCGAACGTCGAACCCGAATCCGTAGTTCAGGAGGATTCCGAAGAGAAAGAGACACGGAACTGCCACGAGTGCGAGCCCGATCCAGGACGACTGCCGAGCGTTGAGCAGGGCCACCTTGAGCAGGACGCGTTGACTCTCGCTGGTCATTTCGGGCCTTTCGAGTGTTTCGAGCTTCTTGATCAGTTCGTCACGTTCCATGGTGGGTCCGTTTCGGTCGTCTCCAGAATGCGGGCGGCCTCGAAGGGTTGCACCTCACTCGAGCCGCTCCCGCAGGCGATCAAGCCCCCGGGAAAGAAGCGACTTCAACGTCCCCTCCTTCTTCCCCAGGATCTCCGCGATCTGCTTCAAGCTTTTCCGCTCGAAGTACCGGAGCGCGATCACCTCTTGATAAGGCGCGGACAGCTCGGCGAGCTTCCCTCGAATTCGCATGAAGTCGTCGTACTCGCGCAGCTTCAGCTCGGCCTCCCGCTTCTCCGCCTCGACGGTCTTTGGATCGATGGGATCGAACCCGCTCTCCTCGATGAGCGCGTCCAGGGAGAGAGCCCGACGCCGGCCCTTTCGGAAGACCATGTTGATTTCATTCGTCGCGATCCGATAGAGCCAGGCCGACAACGGAATTCCTTGCCATCGGAAGCGCCAGAGGTTCGTTAGCGCTCTCAGGAAGACTTCCGACGTCACGTCCTTCGCAAGGTCCCAGTCCCCGACGCGCCGCAGCACGTACCCGAAGATGGCGTCGTAGTGCCTCTCGAAGAAAACCCCGAAAGCCTCGGGATCCTTCTTCGCTCGTTCGATGAGGTCGCGCTCGTCGTGCAAGGTGGGTTCGGGCTCCCCCCCCTCCTAGAATGCGTGAACCCTGAGAAGTTGCTCGGGAACACGGGGGGAGAGAAGAGGCCCGGTGCCGCTCCTGGATCCCGCGTTTGCGGCAGTCCGTGGGCGCGGAGCCAGTGCACGAACGTGCCCGCAGGCATGTTCCGCGCCCTCGGGTAAAGAACTGCTCGGCCGCAGCCGACGCGGGCGGTGCGCTTGACGTCGGTGTTGTCCATGGCCTACGCGGACGTCGATGCCCATTTCGCAGCAGGTCGAACAGTTCCCGCACGAGATGCACACGTCGCGTCTCACCGTCGATCCGGATCTCTCGGTCGCCCGCTCGAAGTAAGATTCGTCGTATGGTCGAAGGCGTCGGCACCCGCCCCAGGCTCGGGGAGGAAATCGCCAGCAGCATCATCCACGGCGTCGGCACTTTGCTGGCGGTCGCCGGCTTGGCCGTGCTCGCGGCCTTCGGCAGCCTTCACGGCGGCGCCTTTCACGTCGTGGGGTGCAGCATCTTCGGCCTGAGCCTGATCCTGCTTTACACGGCGTCGACGCTCTACCACAGCATCCCGCAGCCCCGTGCCAAGGCGGTCTTCAGGGCCCTCGATCACTCGGCGATCTTCCTCCTCATCGCCGGAACCTACACACCCTTCTGCCTCGTGAACCTGCGCGGCCCCTGGGGCTGGTCGCTCCTCGGCGTGGTCTGGGGACTGGCGATCCTTGGCATCGTGCTTCGTGTCGCGCTTCGCCGGAGACCGGCCGCCGCATTCGTCGGCCTGTATATCGGCATGGGGTGGTGCGTGGTCGTGGCGGTCAAACCTCTCCTGGCCGCCGTCGCACCGGGCGGGCTCCTGTTCCTGGTGGGTGGGGGGCTCGTCTATACCGCGGGCGTGGCCTTCTACGCCTGGCGGCGCCTTCCATACCACCACGCCATCTGGCACGCCTTCGTCCTCGCCGGGAGCACCCTCCACTACTTCGCAGTCCTCTTCTACGTCGTCCCGTGACCGCGCTTGCCTGGCTGACAGGGCTCCCCTGCGGATCCGGAGCGACGGTGTCGGCACGGATGTCCATACCCATTTCGCAAACAGGTCGCGCCGCCCCCCAAGTGTTGGGTATCAATCTGGCCATGATCAGGACGCTGCGTGACGGCCCGAGGCCGGGATGCGGCGGCACGCCGAGGACGCGAGGCCGCGGGAGCGCTGGGGGACGGCGCCTTGACCACCATGGAGGTTGTCCGCATGCCGATAACGCGGGCCAGCGGGCAGAACTCCGGCCCCCTTTCCAACAGAAGAGGTGATGACCGCCGGCAGGGCGCCGGGCCAGCAGGGGGACCCCGTTTCGCAGCCGGGGGCTTCGCCGCGGCTCGAGCGCCTGTCGGGCCAGCTCAGAGAGCACTTTGCCGGCCGTGGTGCCACGATTGGCGGCGAGATCCTTGGCCGCCTGAAGCGCGTCGTCGTCGATCTCCAGGGTGGTCCGCACGGGGTGATCCATCACGCATCAGATGTCAAACCCCGAGTCACCCCAGAGGGTGGTCGAGTGCTTGGTCCAGGAACTCCCCGAGCGCCCGCCAGTAGGCCTCGCCCCCCACGAAGTAGGCATCGTTGTGGTGCGCGCCGGGGATCGCGAAGAAGCGCTTGGGTTCCGGCGCCGCTTCGAAGAGCCGCCGTCCCTGGGCGAAGGGCACCACCTCGTCGCGATCGCCGTGGAGGACGAGCAGCGGCATGCGGAGGCGAGAGACCTTGGCGAGATTGTCGTAGCGGGTGCGCACGAAGGGCGCGAGGGGGGCGAACACGGTCGCCCGCGCCATGTCCGGCACCGACGTGAAGGGTGCTTCGAGCACGAGAGCCGCGGCCGGCTGGGCCACGGCCAGCTCGAGGGCGACGCCGGAACCGAGCGACTCTCCGAAGAGTACGAGTCGTCGGGGGTCCAACTTTTTCGCCTCGACGAGGTATTGGTAGGCAGCCCGAACGTCGCGGTAGGTGCCGGCCTCGTCGGGGGAGCCCTGGCTCGAGCCGTAACCCCGGTAGTCGTAGAGAAGCACGCTCGCGCGAAGCCGGCTCTGGAAGAGCAGCGCGCGGTCGAGGCGATCGCCGATGTTCCCGGCGTTGCCGTGGCTCAGAAGGATCGTGAGCCGCGCATCGCGGACCGGGAGGAACCAGCCGTGGAGGCGCACCCCGTCTTCCGCAGTCAAGGACACGTCCTCGAAGGCCAGGCCCAGTGCGGTCGGAGTGACGTCTTTGGCGCGGCTCGGAAAGTAGATGAGTCGGGTCTCGAAGAGCACGATGAGGCCACCCGCGATCGCCAGCAGGGCGAGGATGCGCAGCATGGGAAAAAGGACGGATCGCAGCCGCCGCCCGGGCACCCCGCATTATGGCCGGTGGTCGGGCACGTTTAGAATCGCCGCCTTCGGAGACAACACATGACCCTCGCCCCGGGAACGCTCCTGGGACCCTACGAAATACTCGGCCCCCTCGGGGCGGGAGGGATGGGCCAGGTCTACCGCGCCCGTGATACCCGACTCGGCCGGGAGGTGGCGATCAAGACGTTGCCGGAGTCCTGGGCCGAGGACCCCGAGAAAGTGGCCCGGCTGGAGCGGGAGGCCCGGGCCGCCTCCGCCCTGAACCACCCGCACATCGTCACCATCCACGAGCTCGGCGTCGCGGAGGAACACCGCTACATCGTGATGGAGCTCGTCGAGGGGCGCAGCCTGCGTGCGCTGCTCCGCGAGAGCCAGCTCTCCACCGACCAGCAGCTCGCGGTGGGGGCGCAGGTGGCGGAGGCGCTGGCGGCCGCGCACGAGAAGGGCATCGTGCACCGCGACCTCAAGCCCGAAAACGTCGTCGTGACCCCCGACGGGCGCGCCAAGGTCCTGGACTTCGGCCTCGCCCGGTTCACGGCGGTGCCCGCGAGCAGCGAGCACGCGACGGTCACGGGCCCCCTCACGGACGCAGGAGTGGTTATGGGGACGGTCGCGTACATGTCGCCCGAGCAGGCCCTGGGCCGAGCCGTGGACTTTCGGAGCGACCAGTTCTCCCTGGGGATCATCCTCTACGAGATGACCACGGGTCGCCGCCCGTTCGACCACAAGACGGCGGCGGAGACGATGGCCGCGATTCTGCGCGACGAGGCCTCGTTCCTCGGAAGCGAGCACGGCAGCGTGCCGCCGCTGCAGTGGCTCATCCGGCGCTGCCTGGCCAAGGATCCCCTGGATCGTTACCCCTCGACCCGCGATCTGGCCCGCGAGCTACAGACCCTGCGTTCGCAGCTCGCGGAGGCGCGCTCGACGCAGGTGGTCGCACGCTTCAACCCTCTCCCCGCGCCCCACACGTCGCTCCTCGGTCGGGAGACCGAGCGGACCGTGCTGCGCGAGCTCCTGCGGCGGCCCGAGACACGTCTCGTGACCCTCACCGGCCCGGGCGGAACCGGCAAGACACGGCTCGCCCTGCGGGCGGCCGAAGACGTGCGCGGCGATTTCGCCGGGGGTATCTGCTTCGTGTCGCTGGCCGGAGTGCGCGACCCCGGCCGCGTGGTCCTGGAGGTCGCCGGCGCCTTCGGCCTGCACGGCGAGATGGCGGGGCCCGAGGGGGCGGAGACCTTGGCTCGCGAGCTGCAGCGCCTGCTGCACGCCCCCACCCTGGTCGTCCTGGACAGCTTCGAGCGCGTGACCGAGGCGGCGCCGGTCGTGACGACACTCCTCTCCCGCGTCCCGCGGCTCAAGGTGCTCGCCACCAGTCAGATGGCGCTTCATCTTTCCGCGGAGCGGGAGTTCATGGTGGCGCCCCTGGCCGTGCCCGACTTGAAGCGCACGCTCCCCCTCGAGGAGTTGGCGGCGACCCCCGCGGTCGCCCTGTTCGTCGAGCGCGCGGCTGCGGTGGCCTCCGGCTTCGCCCTCACTCCCGACAACGCGGCGGCGATCGCCGCGATCTGCGCGCGCCTGGATGGGCTGCCGCTCGCGATCGAGCTGGCGGCGGCCCGCGTGAAGCTGCTCTCTCCGGCCGCCTTGAAGACCCGCCTGGAGCACGGTCTGGACGTGTTGACGGGCGGACCGCGCGACCTGCCCGCACGGCAGCAGACCCTGCGTGGCACGATCGACTGGAGCCACGATCTCCTGAACGAGGCCGAGCAGCGGCTCTTTCGGCGGCTCTCCGTGTGCGCGGGCGGGTGCACCCTGGAGGCGGCGGAAGCGGTGGGCGACCACGCCCAGGACCTGGGCCTGGACATCCTCGAGGGCATGGCCTCCCTCGTGGACAAGAGCCTGCTGCGGCGCCGAGACACGGGTGCCGAGGAGCCCCGGTTCGAGATGCTCGAGACCGTGCGGGAGTATGCCCAGGAGCGGCTGCAGCAGAGCGGGGAGGAGGCGACCACGCGACGCGCTCATGCCGCCTACTCCCTGGTGCTGGCGGAGGAAGGGGCGGAGCACCTCGCGGGCCCCGAGTCACCGGCCTGGCTCCTCCGCTTCGACCAGGAGCTCGCCAACCTGCGGGCGGCCCTGGATCACCTCATCGCGGCCCGCGATGCCGAGTGGGCCGGGCGCCTGGCCACGGCCCTCACGCCGTACTGGCGCCGGCGCGAGCACCTCGCCGAAGGGCGCGAGCGGTGTCAGGCCGTGCTCGCGCTGCCGGGCGCCTCGACGAAGACACGTGCGGGCGCGCTCTACTCCGCGAGCCTACTCACTCCGGCCGGGGTGGCAGCACAGCCTCTGGCCGAGGAGGCGGTTGCCCTCTATCGCCGGCTGGGCGATGACCGTGCGGCAATAGTGACTTTGAACGCGCTGTCCGTTGCCTACCAGACCATGGGAGACCTCCCCGCGGCCCGGCGCGTTCTCGAGGAGGCTCTCGTCGAGGCACGCCGTCTCGGCGACCTGGAGAACGTGGCGCGTTGCCTGAACAACCTGGCCAGCGTGGCCCACACGGCCGGCGATCGCGCCGAGGCGCTCCGCCTCTATGAAGAATGCCGTGCGACCTTCGAGGGGCGCGGCGACCGCGTGGGCGTGGCCTGGGCCCTCGACCAGGCGGGGGATGTGGCCCGCGACGCGGGCGACAACGCGTCCGCGCGATCGTTCTACGAGCAGAGCCTCGCGGTCTTTCGTGAGCTGGGCGACAAGACGGGGGTGGCGAGCGCCCTCGCCGATCTGGCACGCCTGGCGCGGCGGCAGGGCGACCTGCAGACGGCCGCCCTCCGCTGCAGGGAAGCGCTCGCCCTCCCGGGGACGGGCTCCCAGCGCGCCGATGTCCTGCTCCTGGAGGAGCTGGCCAGCCTCGCCGCGGCCACCGGAGGACCCGAGCGTGCACTCGTCCTCTTCGCCGCGGCCGCGGGACTGCGGACGAGGCTCGGCTGGCCCAGCCCCCCCGGGGATCGGGAGCCCACCGCTCGGCTCATCGAGGCCCAGCGGGACAAGCTGGGGAGCGGCGCGGTCGGCGCCTGGGGGCAGGGGTGGCGGATGAACGCCGAGGAAGCGGTCCAGTACGCCAGGAAAGAGGCCTGATGGGCTTCAGTCCTGGGCGTCGTGGACGCTCAAGAGGCGCCTCACCGCGGAGATCCGATTGGCCGGAAACCCCGAGCGTTGCGCGTGTTCCCTGATCGTCGCCTCGTCGGGGGCCAGGTAGATGCAGTAGATCTTGTTCTCGGTGACGTAGCTCTGGACCCATTGTATTCCGGGTCCCAGGGCCTCGAGGACCGCGACGGACTTCTGTGCAGCCTCGTGGGCCTGCTCCGGGGTCATGGTGTGGATCCCGGGGATCTCGCGTTCGATCACGAACTGCGGCATCGATCTCACCTCCGTGAGGTTCTGCAGAACACACAAGTATACCCTCCGCGCCATACCGACGAGCCTCGAACGCCTTGCCGGCAGCGCGGTTCCCGGGCTATACTCAGAGATTGTCATCGGCGCGCTAACGCCCGCTCGCTCAAGGAGATTCGGTCATAGCCCTCCCTGCCACGACACCGGTCGCGCATCTCCCCGGACCGTCTCCGCGTCGCCGGCCCAAAGCGGTGTCACGGGTGGGCGCCCTGCTGCGCGACGGTCTCGATCAGGCCTCAGGCTTCCGCCGCCTCTTCTCCTACACGCGGCCGTACCGCGGCCGGCTCATGCTGTCCTGGCTGGCTACCGCCGGCTACGCGGCGTCGGGAGCGCTTCTCGTCTCCACGGTCAAGCCGATCTTCGACGAGGTCCTGATCAAGAACGTCCGGGTCGGCGAGATCTCGGCCTTGATCCTGTTCCTGTACCTCGTCAAGGGCTTCTCGTCCTACTTCTCGACCACTCTCGTGGCCGACGTGGGGCAGCGGGCGATCACGGACCTCAGGACCGCCCTCTACGAGCACGTGCTCAACCAGTCGTTCACCTTCCTCTCCCGCAACACCACGGGCGCCCTCATGAGCCACATCACGACCGACGTGGAGAAGATCCAGAACGCGGTGTCGGAGATGGCGGGGGACCTCCTGAAGGAAGGCCTGACCGTCCTGGGCCTGCTGGTCGTGCTCTTCTACATGGACTGGCGCCTCGCCCTCCTCTCCCTCGTGGGCATGCCCCTCGCCTTCCATCCCCTCATCCGACTGGGGCAGCGTCTGCGGGCCAGCAACGAGACGTCGCTCCGGCGCTGGCGGGATATCTCCGAGATCCTGCAGGAGACCATCTCCGGCTTCCGCGTGGTGAAGGCCTTCGCCATGGAGGGGTTCGAGATCGCGCGCTTCCGGCGCGCCGCGGCCCGCCTGCTGGGCGTGAACATGCGGATCA